>Ga0126369_10001149_pt1 | contig 18161 bp, 19 predicted proteins | sample PanSoiMetaPlot_1_FD_109646 | JGI IMG/M metagenome (GOLD analysis project Ga0126369, IMG submission 109646) | Tropical forest soil microbial communities from Panama - MetaG Plot_1 | ecosystem: Environmental > Terrestrial > Soil > Tropical forest > Bulk soil | place: Panama | collected 2016-02-17 | reverse complement strand
CCATGAATCAGATGGGCGACGACCTCGAACACGCTCCAAGTGTTGGCACCTTCATTGCGGAACGTCCAGGTTTCTGGCAGGTCGCGGAGAAGCGCGTCAAGGGTAGCGGGAGTGCGAGTGAGAAGCGATATGGTGTTGGACAAATTGTGTGCCATGATGCGCCTCGACTTGTAGCGAACGGTTTTTCCAGGGACTTCGATTTTATCTTTTACGCCAGCGTGCGTCGCGCACGGCATACGAGAGGGACGGGACCATATTGGCAGGGCGCTCCGTTTATAGGCGGGGCGCGATGCTTTCGGCCGCTTCCTGCGATGTGACGACGGCATGAACTTCGAAATTCACGAGGTCGCTCCAGTTCGCCATCCACTCATCGAGCAGACTGGCGTCTTCGGTTGCCATCAGCTGATAGCAGCGTTCAAACTTGTCATCGACCCAGCTTGACAGATACATCAGGCCCGCAGGGGCCATGCGGCCGTGATCGCGGAAGCGGCGATAGACCGCCACGGCATCCTTGTTCTTGAAATGCTCCACCACCATGTACAACGAGTTTGGCATTAACAGTCTCCGCTGACGTGAAGGAATTCCAGCAGCATAACAGCATCCAAGCTGACCGGTTGGTTGAGAAGTGGCGACCAATCAGCGTTATGATATTGAACTTGAAACTTGATGTTTTTTCGAGCCGTGATTATCGATATGGAGATTTAGATGAGCATCGATCAAGATCTCGAGAGGATTGCGCTGCAGGAGAAGCGGCTACAATTCAAGCGTTTTGATCCGGAAATGGCGTGGGCTCTGGGCAGCGCGCTGAAGGCGGCTGCGGAGAAGCGTCATGTTGCCGTCGCGATCGACATTCAGGTGAACGGCCATGCGCTGTTTTCCTACGCAATGCCGGGAACCACGCCGGACAATTGGGAGTGGATACGGCGGAAACGCAACGTGGTGATGCGCTACCGTCGCAGTTCCTATGCCATCGGGCTCAAACACCAGCGCGCTGGCACGACCTTAGAGGGCGGTGGCCTTGATGCAAAGGACTACGCGGCGCATGGCGGCTGCTTTCCGATTCTTCTTGAGGGAACAGGATGCGTGGGAACAATCGCGGTTTCGGGTTTGCCGCAGCGTGAGGACCATGCGCTGGTGGTTTCTGTGCTTCAGGAATATCTGCAATTGACCGGCGAAGACCTGACGCTCGACGTTGCGGGATCGTGACCAAGGAACCCACACGCAAAGACCCCGTATGGGGCACCCCGTCTTTCGAGTGGGGGAGTAGACGGAACTCAATGCAGCGCTCTCAGTAGATCCTGCAGGACAATGGCAATCGGGATCTGGGCAATGATTACAGGAAATGCCGGAATCGCTATCGCGAGCGTCAAGGGAATCAGGTCCTGTTTGGTCTGCGGGGAAAGGGTTGAGCTCTTAAATCTTTTCGTAACCCGGATTTTGAGCGGTTAGCGGCTACCCAAAAGGAACTGTGGAAAGGCGCTGGACGCATCGGCGGGCCGCGTGGTGGCGGTGGACGAGCCGCACCCCTGAAGGGGTAAGCTACAGGAATGGCTACCGCGAGCGCGTGCAGTGGCCACTAGCGGAGAATCTTTTTTCAGTAGACTGACCATGTGCCCGGCGTGGCGAGTTCAATCAAATGGCGGTCCGGGTCGCGAAAGTAGAGGCTCGAGCCTCCCAATTCCCACGTGCGCTTCTCTTCCACTGGAATTCTTCTCGCCTGTAGCCACGATTCCCAACTGGCCAATTCGGAAGAAGGGACAGCGAACGCCAGGTGCAACTCACCGTCCCCATCGTGAGGCGATTGAATCGCACGTGAAGCTCCCTTCTTGAACAGTAGTAGCACCTGGTGCGCACCGGTGTGCATCGCGCAACCGCGCCCACCGAACTCGCTGATGACAGAAAACCCAAAGGTTTCCTGGTAAAAGCGAACGGAGCGAGGCAGATCGCTCACGTACAATGAGGATTCGAGAATGCCATTGGTTTTTGGGGGCATTGGTCCCTCCTAGCTGAGCATCAGACCCTAACATACCTTCAAATGCCTGGTGAACGGGGCAGGCGGAAGATAACGCAGTACTGCGGGAATCCCCATTGAGCAAGACCGATACGTCGGACAAGATTCTGCCATCGCGAATCAGAGCGGAGGCTGTCATAGTAGCAAGGTCGAATAAGCACGTCGTGATCACTCAGTGCTGCAAAAGAATAGCCGTTAAGAGTATTAAAGTGCCGGGACGTTGCTCAACGGCGAGCACGTCCCGGCATTCTCCGTTCGGGGAAGGCCGGGAAGGCCTGGTTTGATTGACAGTGTGGGAGCAGCGCCGTAAACTGAATTTACAATTTGCAGGCTCGAGAAGTGGGGAAGTGCCGTGAAAATCGGCCGCGGTCCCGCCACTGTGATCGGCCTCAAGGCCGTCAGCCAGGCTACCCTCTCAAGCCGCATCGGCTGCCCGCCCTTCGCGAGAGAGGAGGCATCCGGAAATGGCCCCTGAAATCTCGAGGGGCTTTTTTGTTGGGAAAGATCTCGCACAACTCTCGTCGGGGGAGATTCGTGCCACGATTTCGGTGCCAAAGCAGCCCGCGGACCATTCTGCTGGTATTTGCGCTGCTCTTTTTCCTCGCGGAGAAGGTTACGGCGCAGGCGAACGCTGCCAGCGCAACCCCTGCTCAGGCAAACACGCATGAAGTTGTGGACGAAGTTGGGCGGAGCGTGCGCGTTCCGCTGGTGCCAACACGCATCGTTTCGCTGGCGCCGAACTTGACGGAGACGGTGTACGCATTGGGACTGCAGGACCGGTTGGTGGGCGACACGGACTATTGCGACTATCCGCCAGAAGCACAGAAAAAACCGAAAGTGGGCGGAGCGATCAATCCCAATCTGGAACAGATCGCGGCGCTGAGACCGGACCTGGTGCTGGTGACAAAAGACTTGAACCGACTGGATACCGTTCGAGCGCTGGATACGCTGGGGATTCCGAGCTACTCGACGGATGCGGCCCACACGATCGATGGAATCATTTCGTCCACGGAAAGGCTGGCCGGTATTCTGGGCGCGGCACAGGCCGGCAAGGTGGTGGGCGATGATTTGCACCGCAGGCTGACTACGCTGCAGGAGAGTCTGAGGTCGGTGCCCGCGACACATGTTCTGTTCGTGGTTTGGACGCAGCCGCTGATTTCCGCGGGAAAGAATACCTTCATCGCGGATGCGCTGCGCAAGGCGGGAGCCATTTCGATTGTGGACTCGACGCAGGATTGGCCGCAGATGAGCCTGGAAGAAGTAGTGCATCTGCAGCCAGATTATCTGGTGTTCGCGGCGGATCAGACGGGCGCGGGAACCCGAGCCTTTGAAGCGCTGGTAAGCTTGCCTGGGTGGCAGCTACTGGATGCAGTGCGGAATCGTCATTACGCCGTGATCAGCGACGCGGTGAACCGGCCCGCGCCGCGCATCGTTTCAGCGATCGAAGACCTTGCGCACCAGTTGCATCCGGCGTCATTTCAGGATTTGCCCAGTCTGGGAAAGGAAATCGTGCCCACGAACAGTACGAGTCCTGCTGGTCCTCAGGCAGGGTCATTCCCGCCGCCGGATTCCTTAAGTGGCACCTGCGGAATGGAGTCTTCATGCGCCCTTTGACGTGGGAGCGGTTGCTGCTGCGTTGCGGGCTGCTGGCGTTGATCTTGTTTGGGGTCGTGGTCGTGTCGCTGAAGATGGGCGCGGTGCAAGTGTCACTGTACGGATTGGGCAGGGACTTGATCCACGTGCTGCTCGGACGTAGCTCCGCGATTTCGACGGACTACGGAATGATCGTGCTGAATATCCGCTTGCCGCGAATCCTTCTGGGAATCGTTGTGGGAGCCTCGCTGTCTGTTGCCGGAGCAAGTTTCCAGGCGCTGTTGCGGAACCCGCTCGCGGATCCGTATGTGCTGGGGATTTCTTCGGGAGCAGCGCTGGGGGCCATCGTGGCGTTGATCGTTGAAAGCCACATGGCAATTTCGCCGGAGATGGCGGGATTGGTCACGCCGTTCGGGGCGTTCATTGGAGCCGCGATCACCATCGCCGCCGTGTATCTGCTGGGAATGCGGGATGGGCAGATGGAAAGCAGCACGCTACTCCTCGGCGGGATCATCTCGGCTTCGTTTTTGTCGGCGGTGATCATGTTTTTGATGACCACCCTGTCGGGGAGCAATCTGCGGGGCACGGCGTTCTGGTTGATGGGGGATTTATCCACACCGCAGCCGAAAACGCTGCTGTATCTGTTGGGCATTGGATTCCTGCTGGCGGCTGGCGCGATTTACACCACGTCGTCCGACCTGAATCTGCTGCTGGCCGGGGAAAAAGAGGCCATGCATCTGGGAGTGGAGGTGCGGCGCGTGCGCATCGTTGTTTACATCGCGGCGTCGATTCTGACGGGCTTGGCGGTTTCCGTGAGCGGAGCGATCGGGTACGTGGGCTTGCTAGTGCCGCACGTAATGAGGCTGATTTTTGGTTCCGACCATCGCATGCTAATACCGGCATCGGCGCTTGGCGGGGCAATCGCGCTGGTGCTTGCGGATACGCTAGCGCGCACGGTGGTTGCTCCTTCCGATTTGCCGGTCGGAGCTATGACGGCGATGGCGGGCGCGCCGCTGTTTATTTATTTGTTACGCAGGAGGATTGCATGAGCAGCCCACTGCGGTCTGCTATCCCTTCGTCGGCGGGCGCGGAGCAACTCCGCGCGGGATCCGATGTCCGGCTCAGCGTGGAGCAAGTCAGCTATGCGTACTCGCCGAATCCTTCGCAGGCGCCGCTGTTCACGCTGGAAGCGCTTAGCTTCCAGGCCAAGCCGGCGGAAATCGTGGCGATTCTCGGACCGAACGCTTGCGGCAAATCCACTTTGCTGAAGCTCATTTCGGGGGAGCTGCAGCCAATGTCCGGCAGGATTTTTCTGAACGGATTTGAAACGCATGCGCTGCCGGCGAAAACGCGGGCGCAGCGAATCGCCATGGTGCAGCAGGAAAGCAGGCTGCTGTTCCCGTCGCGTGCGTGGGAATTTGTGCTGCAGGGACGGCACCCGTATGGCCGAGGGATGCGTTTTGAAAACTCTGATGACGTGTTGATCGCAGAAAACGCGCTTGCGCAGACCGGGGCATCGCATTTGAGCGACCGGTGGATGGACAAGATTTCCGGCGGCGAGAAACAGCGCATCATTCTGGCGCGCGCGTTGGCGCAACAGCCATTGCTTCTGTTGCTGGACGAGCCTACGCTGCATCTGGACATTGGCGCGCAGGTGGATTTGCTTGCGTCGCTGAAGCGGCTGGCGGCCGAGAACCGCTACAGCGTTGTGGTGGTGACGCACGAATTGAATTTGGTCGGTGAGTATGCGGACCAGGTGGTGCTGCTGCAGAAAGGGAAGTGTCTGCGCGTGGGACCACCGGCAACCGTTTATCAGCGCGAATTGCTGGAGCAAGTGTTTCAGGCGCCGTTGAGCGTGGAGATGACAGCTTCCGGCAGGCCGCGGGTAACGCTTTTTTCGAAGACCTAGCGGTACTTTACGTTAACCTCAACCCGGCTGCCACATGCAGTGCAGCCGATTCCTGCAATTCACAGCGGGCTTCGCCCCTTGTATTTACCGCAGACCTCGTGCTCGGGAAGACGGTGAAATACCGTCGCCGCCGCGCGACTGTAAGGCAGATGCAGTGCTCGCCGGCCACTGTGGAGCGATTGGCTACGGGAAGGCCGCGAGAGGACTCGCACGGGATTCACTCAGTGGTGGATTGGTGAGTGGATGCAGCGAGTTCCATTCTGCCAAGCCAGGAGACCGGCGAGGTCGGCAGCCAGCGTGATTTGTTTTGATACCTGCGCTGGCCAACCTTTGAGCTCCCGCGCGTGAGGGAGCGGAGGAACCATGAAAACTCTTCGCATTGTTTTTTGCCTGTACTTGTTGTTTGCCGGTGCCGCACGCGCTTTTCCACAATCCCCGCCTGCCGATGCTCATATCAGTGGTCATCTGACGGACCCAAGTGATGCGGGAGTCGCAGGCGTTCGCGTAACCGCGCAATTGGAAAATACCAGCGATGCGCCCTTGTGGTCGGCGACTTCTTCGACTGACGGAGCATACGATTTGTCTGTTCCGGCGGGACGCTACCGTGTGCATTTCTTTCGCGACACTTTTACACCGCGCGATGTGACGGTGGATCTGACGCCAGGAACGACACGCACGCTTAATATTCGGATGGAGTTGCAGCCTCTTTCGGATCAAGTGCTTGTGACGGCGCAAGCGGAACCGATCAGCGAGCAGCAATCGTCCGCTCCGAGCACGATTGTTGGGCGGGAGGAGATCGAGCAGCGGCAATCGGTGTTGCTTCCGGACCTGCTGATCTATACGCCGGGCGTGGCGTTTGGGCGAACCGGCCCAAATGGGACGGCATCGATTTTTCTGGATGGCGGGAATTCCAATTTCACCAAGGTGCTGGTGGATGGGACGGCGATTAATCCGCCGGGAGGCGCAGTGGATTTTTCGATACTGACCACCGACAATCTGGACAAGGTGGAAGTGGTGCGCGGGGCGGAAAGCGCGATTTACGGCACGGACGCCGTTTCCGGAGTCGTACAACTCATCTCTCACCGCGGCAGCACAGTGGTTCCCGCGTTCAGCATTTTTTCAGAAGGCGGAAGTTTTTCTTCTTATCGCGGCGGCGGGCAAATTTCCGGGATGGCAGGGCATTTCGACTATGCGGGCGCTGCTTCGTATCTTCAGACTGGCGGTGAATACCCGAACAGCGATTTCATCAACCGCACGTTGTCGGGCAATTTCGGCTATGCGATCAGCGAGACTAACCAACTGCGCCTGACGCTGCGAAACAATTCCGGGGACGCGGGTATTCCCGGGCAAATCGGATATACGCCGCCAAGCTTGTACCAACGCTATAACCAGGAATTGTTCAGCGCCAACGCTCGGTGGGACTTCGCGACCGGCTCGCACTGGCGGAACGAATTGATGGGAGCGGAAGCCTACATGCGGCAACACAGCTTCAATCCCACGCAGAGCTTTTATGCCACCGATCCGAACGCATTCTGCCCGCAAGCGAATGCGCGTGCGGTGGCGACAGCGGAGTTTTGCGACTATGTGTACGATGCGCGGTATGCCTACAACGTCGCGAGCGTGACGGCACAGACGACCTACAGCATTCAGAAATTCGCGGCGACGGCCGGATATCAATATACGGTCGAAAACGGATCCATCTATTACCTGCCACAGCCGCACGTACGACGGAACAATCAGGCCGGCTATCTGGACTTCCGTTATTTGCCGATGTCGCGGCTGGCGTTCGATTTTGGAGCGCGAGCCGAGGACAACGGTTATTACGGAACCCGTGTGGTACCGCGTGTGGGCGGAACCGCGTTTCTGCGGTACGGGAAAGGCTTCTGGGGCGACACGCAACTGCGCATGTTTTACGGGCAAGGAATCAAGGAACCGCGGTTTGATCAGACGTATGGCACCGATGTGTGCGACCCCGGGAATCCCAACCTGAAGCCGGAAGCCAGCAAGAATTGGAGCGCGGGGCTGGATCAGAAACTGAGTGGCGATCGTTTCAAAATTTCCGCGAACTACTTCTATTACCGCTTTTATAACATCGTCAGTTTCGGACAAGCCACGGGGCCGGTCGGTTGTCCTTTTTTCGGCAGTTATTTCAATACCGACCTGGCGTTTTCACGAGGCGTGAACGTGTCGGGGGAGCTGCGCGCGACAAAGTGGCTGTTTGTGGCCGGGAACTATACCTACGACGATACCCGGGTGTTGAAATCGCCGAATGCTTCGGACCCGGCGCTGATTGCCGGCAACCGGCTGATCCGGCGACCCTTGAACTCAGGATCAATTACGCTGACGGCAGCGTATCGCAGGTTCAACGCGGTATTGGCGGGCTATTTTGCGGGAGTGCGAACCGATAGCGATTTCCTGTTTCTTGGCTTCACGCGCAATCCCGGTTACGCGCGATTCGATTTTTCCACCAGCTATACGTTTTATCGCGGGCTTTCAATTTACGCCCGCGCCACCAACCTGTTCGACAAACAATATCAGGACGTGCTTGGTTATCCTGCGTTAGGTCGCGATGCGCGCGTTGGGCTTCGCTACCAATTCTCGGGCCGCAACTAGCCATGCCGTGGCCCGTTGTATTCGCGTGGAGCGGAGGAAAAGACAGTGCTATGGCGCTGCATTCGCTTTTGCGCGACTCCGCGTTTGAAGTGGCCGGCCTGTTGACGACCGTCACGGAGGGCTACGAACGCATCAGCATGCACGGTGTGCGCTGCGAACTGTTGCATCGGCAAGCTGCTTCCATAGGACTGCCTCTCGAGGAAGTGCGCATCCCGCCGCAATGCCCCAACACCCTCTACGAATCCTGCATGGCGGAGGCAGTTCTCCGCTATCGGGAGCGTGGGATTCTGCACATGGGCTTCGGAGACATTTTTCTGCGCGATCTGCGCGCTTATCGCGAGACAAACCTCGCTCGCGTAGGGATGTCTGCGCTTTTTCCGCTGTGGGACGTGGATACGCGCGAACTGGCGGCGCGCTTCCTGGCCGACGGGTTTCGCGCCAGAATCGCGTGCCTCGATCCGAGAAAACTCGACAAATCGTTCGCCGGCCGGGAACTGGACGCCGCCTTTTTTCGGGAGCTGCCGATCGAAGAGGATCCCTGTGGGGAGAACGGCGAATTCCACACCTTTGTTTTCGCTGGGCCTGTGTTCCGCTCAGCTGTTCCGGTTGCTACCGGGCAGGTTGTAGAGCGCGATTCTTTTGTGTTTTGCGATTTATTACCGGACTCCCAAGGAGAGAAACAATGTTCGACCGTCTAAACCACGATTCGGATGCTCGATTCCTGCGCATTTTAGCGATTGCCTGCTTCATTTTGTTCGCTGCATGCGTGCGCATACTTCCGCATCCGTGGAATTTCACTCCCGTAGGGGCAATGGCGCTGTTCGGCGGAGCAAAGCTGCGCAATCCATGGGCGGCATTTTTGTTTCCGCTCTCGGCGCTATTTTTCGGCGACTTGGTCGTCGGGTTTCAGCGGTTCAGCGGATTTTACCGCGTGATTCCCCTTATTTATCTGAGCTTTTGCCTTAGCGTGATGATTGGCCGCTTGTTTCGCAATCGCCAGTCGCCCCTAGGTCTTTCGGGGGCTACGTTGCTGGGCGCCACGCAGTTTTTCCTGGTGACGAATTTTGCGATATGGGCTTTCGGGAACACCTATGCAAAATCGCCGGCAGGCTTGCTGATCTGCTTTGCGGCGGGGATCCCGTTCTTCGGAAACACGCTGGCGAGCGATTCGTTGTACGTGCTGATTCTGTTCGGTGGATTTGCCCTTGTTGAACGGCTCTGGCCCGCGCTTCGCGCGGCGGAATCTCGGCTACCCGCCTAGATGCTGACGGCGGCCCGGTTACGCCGCCCCTCTGCTATACTTTTCCTTTCGCTATGACCAAATTTGCTACCGAATCCGCAATGTCGCCGGAAATGCTGGCGAAATACGAGATTGTGATCGGTCTTGAAGTACACGCGCAGCTGCTGACACGCACGAAGATTTTCTGCGGGTGTTCGACGCGGTTTGGCGATGCGCCGAATTCCAATGTTTGCCCGGTTTGCCTCGGACTTCCCGGGACGCTGCCAGTTTTGAATAAACGTGCGGTAGAGATGGGCATGCGGGCGGCGCTAGCGTTGAACTGCACGGTTCACGATCACTCGCGTTTCGCGCGCAAGAACTACTTCTATCCGGATTTGCCCAAGGGCTATCAGATTTCGCAATACGAACTGCCGCTGGCGACGAGCGGTTGGATCGAGATCGCGCACCAAGGGGCGACCAAGCGGATCGGAATCACGAGGCTGCACCTGGAAGAAGACGCGGGGAAATCGCTGCACGACGGATTTGCGCACTCGGACGAGAAGACGTACGTCGACTTCAACCGGTGCGGTACGCCGCTGAGCGAGATCGTATCGGAACCGGACATGCGTTCGCCCGATGAGGCGTACGCGTACCTCACCACGCTGCGCCAGATTCTGCTGTACACCGGAGTGAGCGATTGCAACATGGAAGAAGGGTCGCTGCGCTGCGACGCCAATGTGAGCGTGCGGTTGCGAGGTGCGAAGGAGTTCGGGACGAAGGTCGAGGTCAAGAATCTGAATTCGTTCCGGTATCTGGCCAAGGCGCTCGAGTTTGAGATCGAACGGCACATCGGCGTTCTGGAAGCGGGCGGCAGAATTTCTCAGGAGACGCGGCTGTGGAACCAGGCTTCGGGGCGCACAGAGTCGATGCGTTCGAAGGAAAAGGCGCACGACTATCGCTATTTTCCAGAACCGGATCTTCTGCCCGTGCATGTAAGTTCGGTGTGGCGTGACGAGGTTCACCGGTCGCTGCCGGAGCTTCCCGCGGCAAAGCGAGCACGATTCGTTTCAGCGTTTGGAATCACGGCGTATGACGCGGAAGTGCTGACGGACACGCAAGCGCTGGCCGACTATTTCGAAGCGGTGGTGAAAGCGGGAGCGCCGGGCAAAGGCGCGGCGAACTGGATGCAGACGGAGCTGCTGCGGCGCCTGAACGATTCCGGCAAGGAGCTCAGCGCGAGTCCGGTGAGCCCCGCGGGGCTGGCGGAACTGGTGTCGCTGGTTGAATCGGGCAAGATTACCGGAGCGGTGGGGAAGAAGGTGTTTGCCACAATGTTCGAATCGGGGCGGACCGCGGCGGACATCGTTGCCGCGGAAGGCCTGGGAGCGCCAGTGAGCGAGTCGTCCATTGAGCAAGCCGCGCGCGAAGTGATCAGGAAGAATCCGGACAACGTGGCGAAATTCAAATCCGGCAACGAAGGCGTGTTCAAGTTTTTTGTTGGCCAGGTAATGCGCGCGACGAAGGGCCAGGCCAATCCGCAGGCGGTAAACGAAATCGTCCGTAAGGTACTGGCCGAATAGACGTGGGTTTGCTGCGAAGCTTCGTCCCGGTGGTTGCGGGCAAAGTGCACGACTGGATCCAGTCGCAACGCGCGGAACATCTGCCGGTAGCACGGGCGTTGACGAGTCGGGAGCGCATGACACTGAGCGCGCATTTTGCGGAGGAGACTCTTGCGCAGGCGCGTACGGCGCGGGTTGAACGAGTGCCGAGTCCGCCGTTTTTCGGGGGTATTCTTAAGCAACTGGAATTCATCGGGAAGCGCGTGCATTTCAATTTTTCGACCGCCGCCGGGATCACATTTGGCGAGTGCGTGCTGATCGTTGATCCGGGAGTGCCGATCGATTTGCTGTTTCACGAGATGGTTCACGTTGAGCAGTACCGGATATTGGGCGTGAAGGAATTTGCACGGGCGTATGTGCAGGGAATCGTGGACTCCGATTTTATCTATGAAAAGATTCCGCTGGAAGCCATCGCGTTCGGAATGACCGCGCGTTTCACCGCGGGAGAAGCGGTAAGTGTGAGCGCTGAACTGCCGGGCTGGATGCGGAAACAAGGATATTTTGTGAGCGAATTGACGGAAAAACGGAACGAACCGAGGAGATTCTGAGAACGAGGTGGACCGTGATGCTGAAAATAGGCGAGAAGGCTCCCGACTTTGTGCTTCCTTCCGATGAAGGCGAAGAAGTGTCTCTGGAAAATTTCAAAGGGAAGCGCGTTCTGATTTTCTTTTATCCCAAAGCGAATACCACGGGTTGAACAGTCGAAGCGTCCGAGTTTCGTGACGCAAAAGCAAAGTTCGACAAGCAGGGTGTGGTAATTGTCGGGGTGAGCGCCGACCCCATCAAGCTGTTGCAAAGCTTTCGAAGTAAGCACCGGCTGAATTTCTTTTTGTTGAGCGACCCCACGCACAAAATGCTGACGTCCTATGGCGCTTGGCGAACGAAGAAATTCATGGGGCGCACGTTCCAGGGGATTGCGCGCAGCAGCTACCTGATCGGGCCGAGCGCCAAGATCGAGGAAGTGTGGGACCCGGTGAAGGCCAAGGGGCACGCAGCGGAAGTGCTGGCACGATTGGGAGCGGCGGCCTGATCGAGGGAGCTACAGTTCAGTTTTCAGTTCGTCGCCAACGGGCTCGATAAGCAGATTGTCGATAAGGCGAGCCTTGCCGACATGAACCGCAAGGACGGCGTAGGAGCGGCGAGAGACGCGCACCAGGGGCTCAAAAGTTTCAGCATCGACAATCTCGGCATAGTCAACACGGGCGCGCGGTTCGGCGGCGAGAACTTTGTGCATGACGCGCTGCAATTCCAGCGAATCGCGCACACCCGCAGCGAGTTCAGTTTCCGCAGCGCGCAAAGCCCGCGAGAGCGCGCTGGCCGCCTTGCGGTCTTCTCCGGATAGGTACGCGTTCCGGGAGGACATCGCCAATCCGTCGGGTTCGCGCACAATCGGGCAGACCACAATTTCGGTGTCGAGATTCAGATCGCGAACCAGTTGTTGCACGATGCGAATCTGCTGCGCGTCTTTGCGTCCAAAATAAGCGTAGTGCGGCTGGACAATCGCAAACAATTTGAGGACAACCGTGGCGACGCCGCGAAAATGTCCCCGGCGGGTCTTGCCTTCGAGGCGCTCGCTGAGTCCATCGACTTGTACGTAAGTTGAAAACCCGGGGGGATAGATATCCGCCACCTGAGGCAAGAAAAGCGCATCGATGTTAGCGGCAGTGAGTTTTTCCACGTCGGCTTCCAAGGGGCGCGGATATTTCGATAAATCCTCGTTGGCGCCAAACTGCGTGGGGTTCAGAAAAATCGAGGCGTAGACCGGGGAACATTCACGCCTGGCTCGCTCGACCAATGCCAGATGCCCGGCGTGCAGGGCGCCCATGGTTGGAACGAATCCGATGGCGCGTTGCTCGAGGCGCGCTTCCCACGCTTTTTCTTTCATCCAGGCAATCGTTCGTATCGTCTCCATTCCGCGGCTAGGCTCCCGCGGCGGCAGCGCGCTCGCGATAGAAGTGCATCAAGTCGGTCAAAACCGGTTGCGCGCCTAGCTGGCGGAGCATGGTGGTGACCTGGCCGCGATGATAGGTGCCGTGGTTTACAAGATGTTGCATGGATTGCCACAAGGGATTGCGATAGACGCCGTATTTCATGGTCTTGTATTCCATCACGCGATCCAGATGCTCTTGCGTAAGCCCGCGGACAAAACTCAGCAATGTAGCTTCAAACGCTGCCCAGCTGGCCTGCAACTTGGCGATATCGGCAAATTCCCCGTCGTCGGGAATGGCGGATGGGGAGCGCCCCTGAAAGCGCTCCAGCCACAACCACTCGACGCCGTAGATGTGCGAGAGCGTGTCGCGCACGGAGGAGAAGCTGGAACCCAACTGTTTTGTGAACTGCTCACGGGTGAGAGCGCTGGCCGCCTGCAGAGCGCGGCGGTCTGCCCAAGCATTGTATTCGTACAGCGCTACCATCTCTTCCGGCTTCATGGATTCTCCTTGGTGCGACATTCATTTTTGATTGAACATGACGCCCGAATTGAATTAGGCGCTCTGTGAAGAAGAACCGGCTTTCCAGTTTACCGGGAAATCGGCACGGCTTTGCGCGCCTTGATGGCCGCGGATGCCGAGGAGTGATACGACTCGGCGTCGGAAGGGAAGCTGCCACTTTGTACATCCGCACAATATTCACGGACGGCCTGGGTGATAACGTCGCTAACGCCGGCATAGCGGCGAGCAAATTTGGGCGGTTCCTGGAAGGTCAACCCGAGGATGTCGTGCAGGACCAGGATTTGCCCGTCGCAATCCGGGCCAGCGCCGATTCCGATAGTGGGAATGCGCACGCTGCGGGTGATCTCAGCGGCCACTTCGCGGGGGATGCCCTCCAGAACGATGGCAAACGCACCTGCGGCCTCTACAGCGCGCGCGTCGCGGAGCAACTGCTCCGCCGCTCCGGGTGTCTTGCCCTGCACGCGATAGCCTCCCATGGCGTTGACCGACTGCGGCGTCAGGCCCACATGGCCCATGACGGGGATTTCCGCTTCGGTGAGCCGCGCAATCAGCTCCAGACGGCGCTCGCCGCCCTCGATCTTCACGGCTTCCGCGCCCGCCTCCTTCACAAAACGCATGGCGTTGCGGATGGCTTCGTGGATTTCGCCGTGATAGGTGCCATAGGGCATATCGCCGACGACAAGCGCGTGTTGAACACCGCGACGGACAGCCTTGGTGTGATGCAGGGCTTCATCGAGGGTGACGGGCAACGTGCTGTCGTAGCCCAGCATCACCATCCCCAGCGAGTCGCCTACTAACACGACGTCCACCCCGGCTTCATCGACGATACGAGCGGTGGGATAATCGTATGCGGTAAGGCAAGTGATCTTCTTTTGTGCGGGACAGTCTGTAGAAGAGGTTTTGCGTTGCAGTAGTTCGGGGACAGTGACTCTCTCGTTGCCCCCATTCGGGATGATGCTCATGTCGGCCTCCGGTGCCACTCCCTAGGTGCGGGATGCAGCCCTTATCCAGACACCATAACTATAACAAAATGTGATGCGAGTCACCAAGAAATGTGATTCTTGGGAGACCTGCAGACTGGTGGGTTACACGCTCCGGGTGGCAAAACCGGGCGGCTTGTGATTATCCTGGCCCTAGGAGCGACCCGGTTGGATATCTATATGCACGCTCGCGTGTTATTCACAATGATCCTTGGTTTTGGTGTCTCTAGACTGCTGGGAGTGGCGTAGCGCGCATCGTACAGCATCCCAAGGAATACAAGGTGTATTGGGTGCACCTGTTGTGGTCCCTCTTCGTTTTTCTCTACTTCATTCATTTCTGGTGGTGGGAATATCGCAGGTGACTCAACGGTGGACCTTCCTCTCTATTTCTTTATCTCCACGTACGCGGTGATTCCCTATCTGTGCGTGCGGTTGTTCCCGGAAGAGATGGCGGATCATCACGGCTTCAAGGAGTAGTTCTGTTCCCGCCGACAATGGATTTTGCGCTCGATGACCAATCTGTTTGTGGCGGATCTTGCTAACACTTTCATCCAGGATGCTGCTTATGTACATTCATTGGGTTGGTTTTATTGTGTACGGACGATGATATCTTGCTGCGTGCAGCAGCCATAAAGATCAAGGACGAATGGTTTCACGGAGGCTTTACGATTTTTGCGACCGCGTGTGAGATCGCTCTGATTTTTGAAGTACTGCATGATTGTTGGCTGAGACGCGTCGTTGAGTCAAACAGCGACTTCGTGCATTCCAAGCGTCCTAGCGGGAGGCGATCGCATGGGGATCCTCACTGAGGACATGAAGCGCATTGTGCGCCAGCAGAAGCTTGGGTTCATCGCGACAGTGTGTCCCGACGGAACACCGAATCTGTCACCTAAAGGAACGACTACCGTTTGGGACGACGATCATCTGGTGTTCGCCGATATTCGATCGCCGCAATCGGTTCAGAACATCGAGCGCAACCCGTCGGTTGAGATAAATGTTGTCGATCCGCTGATGCGCAAAGGCTACCGATTCAAGGGGCAGGGAATTGTGCATCGCTCGGGCGACATCTTTCAGCGCGGGTGCCAGATGTACCGAGAGAGCGGGCTGACGCATGAAATTCAAGGCGTGGTGTTGATTCGTGTGGAGCGTGCACTGCCGGTGTTCTCTCCCGCGTACGATCGTGGCGATACGGAAGAGCAGGTGAAAGACAGATGGCGTCGCTATTGGCAAAAGCTGTGGGGAGGAGCCGAAGAATGACCCCTAGTAACAGGGAACTCGCCTTATTGGATTCCGGCGAGTATCTGTACCTGCGAGAGCTTTCAGAGCCACGAGACAACCCGTTGCAATTGGTCGTGCAAGTGACACGCGAGATCGGCATTCGCATGGCGCTGGGGTCGACGGTTGGCCATGCCATGGTGCAGATCGGCCGGTCAGGCGCGGGTGGGTCAGTGCTGGGTCTTGTTCTGGGACTGGCGCTTTGCGCGGGAGTGCTGCGCGTGATGCGCAGCGTGGTTTATGGGGTTGGCGTGTACGATGTGTCGACAATTCTCGGCGTTGTGCTGGTGCTCGCGTCGGTGACGCTGATTGCGGCAACTGTGTCAACGCTACGAATTGCGAGCATTGATCCAGCGAACGCGTTGCGAGATGAACTCTCCACCCCAGGCTACATCCGAATAGGTCACCGGACATCCGCGGCGCCGCTACTGTATTTTTGTGACGACCGCGTCGATCAGGCATTCGCCACGTCTTGAGGAGGCCATTTTTTCGCGGACGTGCGGCCGGTGGCGCCGGCATGGTAAGTTTGCGCCATATGACTGGCTTACGATCGCCGCGAAGGCTGAACCCTGCCCGACACCTCGGGATTTTGATCGTCGTTGCTGTTTGCAGCATGCGGCTGCCAGCGCAGACGGAAGCGGGCGGCGCGCCAGCGAGTACAGCGGCAAAGGCAAGCTCATGGGCCTTCAACGCGAGCGTCAGTGGATATTTGGTGCCGCACGGGCAATCGTATGCTTCGCCGACGTTCACAGCGGACCATGACACACTCCATCTGGAAGCGCGGTACAACTATGAGGCGCAGCGGACGGGGTCCCTATGGGCCGGATACAACTTAAGCACGGGGAAAAAGTTGGTGTTGGACGTGACACCCATGATCGGCGGAGTGTTTGGACACTTGAATGGTATAGCGCCGGGACTGGAATTTACGGGAACGTACAAGAAGGTGCAGCTGTACAGCGCAAACGAATATATTTTCGACACGGGCACAAAGGCCGGGAATTTTTTCTACACGTGGACACAACTGACGTACTCGCCACGGGAGTGGTTCACGTTTGGGTACGTGGTGCAACGGACGCGAGCGTACACGACGCCGCTGGATGTCCAACGCGGTCCGCTCGTGGGGTTCACATATAAGAAAATGAACTTCACGACGCAGATTTTTAATCCAGGCGAAGCCGATCCAACGGTGGTGCTTTCACTGGGATACAGCTTTTAATATAGATTTTATTGCTTTGAATACTGGAATTGGTTGTTATGAACCGCGACAGCTCTCTTTCGCTAACAAAAATCCTCTTGCAATTCTCTGATTCCTGTATGATTGCGCCCTCAGTGCTTCCGGCGAGTCGCCTCTCCATGCCGGTCCACTCTTGGGAGGCAGACACCGCCCCACAGAAACCTTGGACGAGAAACGCAATGACGTGTCTTCGGATCCGCGTTGTTTTCGTGCCCCGATTGTGATGCTCTTTCTTGGCGCTTGCAGGAACAAGGCACGCGCAAACAAAGAAGCTGCTGCATTCTGGCCATCGTGAGGGACGACATCGCGTGGTACAACCCCAACTGCGGCCTGCGAGCTTCAATGTGGACGAAGTAATGCGCAAGCTCGCGCCGAAAGTTTAGATCATGACAAGAGGCGAGTCCGGGCGCGAGAATCGTCTCACCTCGCGCTCAGTCCGTTCGCCCGGAACAAAAATGCCGGAAACTGCTCCCAATGAATTCTGTATTTCTGGAGGGGAGATTCCACCGGCAATTGGAGCCAGTACAACAACGGACGTTGGAATATCGTGGATACTACCCACGCTCAGGCTTAAGGGCAGCAAAGATTCCAGAACGCCTCGCAGAATAGAACACAGACACAAATCTTGGCGCCACTTCAAGACAGCTGGCCACGCAAAATCACGTCAACGCGCAACCCGGCATGGTTAACGGACTGAATCAATCTGCTCAATCACGCCAGAAAGGCCAGGCGCAAAATTTTCATCGTGGGTGCAGGTCGATTCCGTCGTTGAGTCGAGAAGTTCAGTAGACCAGCTTGAGTGAGAACTGGATTTGGCGGGAGGAGCCGGCGGTGTGGCTGATGATGCCGAAGCCGGTGCCACGCACGGTGTTGGACGGCAGGCCAAAGTTAACGATGTTGAAGACATTGAAGAATTCCGCGCGAAATTGCAGGATGCCAAGTTCGCCGCCTCCGCGGTGGCCAAAAGGTGTGTTCTTAATGAGCGCAATGTCGAATTGATGGAAGCCGGGCCCGCGAAAGGTGTCGCGGCCCAAGGTACCGAAGCGGCCGGAGTTCGGGCCGGTGCCTCCGGGAAGGTTGATGGGAAGGAAAAAAAAGGAACTGTTGTTCGCGCCGCGACCGAAATAGTCTTCACGAATGGTGCGGCTAGTAGAGAAATTGGGCAGGGACGCGAGATCGGGCCGATCGGTGCCACCCGCGCCAGCGCCGGTTTGCTGAATTCCGGAATAAACGGTGAATGGCGGGCCGGTGGTGATGG
>Ga0126369_10001148_pt1 | contig 18170 bp, 15 predicted proteins | sample PanSoiMetaPlot_1_FD_109646 | JGI IMG/M metagenome (GOLD analysis project Ga0126369, IMG submission 109646) | Tropical forest soil microbial communities from Panama - MetaG Plot_1 | ecosystem: Environmental > Terrestrial > Soil > Tropical forest > Bulk soil | place: Panama | collected 2016-02-17 | reverse complement strand
GGGATCGTGCCGTTGCCCCTGCCGAGCGGCTATCTCGAACGGGTGCTCGACTACTACCTCGCCAATCGCAAGAGCGATCGCGGCTAGCAACCACACGCGCGACGATCTGGCCCGCGTCGCCCGTCTCGCGCTGGTCACATGCTCGTCGATCGCGTGTGGCGCGTACCCGCTCTCTCGATGGCACGCAAACCGGCGTCGTTGCGTCACGACACCCGGGAACGAGGTGTGTGTCGGGAAGCGGAGACAGTTGAAAGGGTGACGGTTGTCTGGCACTTTCGGGGGGGCTTACATAACGACAACACGCTGAAATGAAATCTGCTAGCTTGCCGGTCGTGCGGCCGCGCTGGGTCCACGACTCGGGCGCCGCGTTCGAGTGCCTTGTGCGACGCCGTCGTCGCGAGCTCGGCGCCAATTCTCACCGTGTGAGCGTCAACGGTGCTCTGACCGCGTCGATCGCGTGCTCGCTCGACGAGCTGCGCGCAGCGGCGGCGCTGGTGGAAGCGCGCTACGCCGAGCGTGGTTATCGCGTAAGCGGCGCCGCCGGCGACGAGCCGGATTCCCGCGTCACGCTCATCGCAAGGGAAAAAAACGTGATCGTCGGCACGCTGACGGTCAACTTCGACGGCCCACACGGGCTCGGCGCCGATGAGACCTACGGCGACGCCGTCGACGCGGTGCGCCGCGCGGGCGGCGACGTGTGTGAGCTCACGCGGCTTGCCGTGGAGCCATCCGTCGACTCGCGGTCGGTGCTGTCGGTGCTGTTCGGCCTCGCCTACGTCGTCGGCCGGCGCCTCCGCGGCGTGACCGACGTGTTCGTCGAGGTGAATCCACGCCACGTCACCTTCTATCGCCGCCTGTTCGGCTTCGGCACCGCCGCGGGACGAAAGATCTGCCCGCGAGTGATGGCGCCGGCGGTGCTGCTCCGTCTGGAGATCGAGCGCCTCGAGACAATGCTCGCCGAGTCCGGCGTCTTGACGCGCTCGGTCCTCGGTCCGAACGGGATCGCGCTGGCAGCGTAGGGCCTTCGGGCGCGGGCCCGCAAGCCTCAGAAGTCGAACCGCACCTCGGTATAGACGCGGTCGCGGTTGTTGTAGCGCTCGAAAAACCCATTGTCCGGCCCAGTGAAGATGTCCACGCCGGCGGCGACCGTCGTGTTCTTGATCGGGTACCAGTTGAGCCGCGGGCGGATGAGCCCACCGCCGCCGCCGAAGGTCTGGATCCAGAGGATCTGCGGCTCCCACGCCGCGGTGATCTTGCCGGAGAGTTGCACGCTCGCCCCGAAGTCGCCGCTCTGGATGACGAGCGTGCTGTTGGAACCGTCGTAGAGGCGTTGGAAGAGCTGGACGTTGAGGCGCACATCGTGCGGTAGCGTGAAGTCGGTGCCCACCACCCAATCGAACGTGTTGCGCTGAAGCACGCCCTGCGGCGCGAGCGGATCGGTGGACGCGTAGTTCTGCCCGCCGGTGTAGACGCCCTCGAAGTGGAGCACGAACGAGCCAAGGTCCTTGTTCGCCGTGCCGCCGACCTGCCAGATCTGGTCGTACCGGGGCTGAAAGACCGGCCCGGGCAGCGTATAGAACGTGGGCTGCCTCGAGAGGCTGCGGTAATAGAACGCGGCGAGGTCCCAGCCGCCGAGAAGCGTGTTCGCGCGCACCCCGTAGTTCGAATTGTTGAGCGAGCGGCTCGGCGTCACGGGGTCGAGGAACGGCGCCGCGACGGCGGCCGACGTCGGCGAGGGCAAGCGCTGCTGGTAGAAGTCAGCGCCCGGCTTGCCGATGTTGTCGAAGGACGGGATCGGAATCCAGATGAGCTCGAGGTGCGAATCGCCCTTGAAGTACTCCGCCCGTACCGCCCACTGCGGGGCGCGGATGATGTCGAAGCTCGGCAGCGTGAACTGGCGCAGATCGCGGGGCGACACAACGTCAGCGACGAAGAACCCCACCACGTCGCCCCAGACGATGTTCTGCGCGCCGACGCGGAAGTCCCAGTCGCCCGCCGAGAAGTCGATGTAGGTCTCGCGCCAGAAAGTGCTGAAGCGCTGATCCTTCTGCACCGCGGGCAGGTAGAAACTATCGGAGAAGTAGACCAGGTCGACGTCCGCCCGGCCGCCGATCTTCCATTTCACGTTCGGCCCGAGGCCGCCCTGCGCGGAGAGCTGGAAGCGGTTGACCGCGTTCGACCAGTGCGTCGGGTCCGAGTACGTGTACGCGCCGAGGAAATCGTAGAACCCGGACAGCGATACCGGCGCTTCCGCCGCAGGCGCCGGGCCGGGGGCGGGCTTCGTGCCGAACAGTTCGTCGCGCGAGCTCGGCAAGCCGGGATCGGGCTTCGGCGCCTGCCCGACGACCGCTCGGCCATCGCGGAGGGGCACGTCCGCACCTTCGAAGTACCTCGGGGCGCGTGGCGATTGCGCGGGAGCGTTGGACTCGGCGAGCGCCGTCATGCCGAACGTCGCCGTCCCCGCGGCGACGAGGAACGCCGTCGCGAGCCTTAGCGGAGCGTTTCGCATGGCCTTCCTATGGCGAGCGCGGCGGGACGCCGGCCGCGGCGCGCCGCCGCCGCCGCTCGTCGACCATTTTCCAGCGATCCTCGACGCGGACACCGAGGAGCCGGATCTTGCCGTCCTCGATCCGGACCAACCGATCCGCCATCGCCATCACCTTCTTGTCGTGGGTGGAGAAGATGAAGGTCGTGCCGAAGGTACGGTTGATTTCCTTCATCAACGCGAGGATGCCGTCGCCGGTGCGGTGGTCGAGATTCGCGGTCGGCTCGTCCGCGAGCACGATCTTGGGCTTCGTCGCGAGCGCCCGCGCGATCGCCACGCGCTGGCGTTGGCCGCCGCTCAGCTGGTTGGGGCGTTGGCGCGCGTACTTCGAGAGTTGCACGACCTTGAGAAACGAGGCGACGCGCTCGCGCCGTTCCTCCTTGGTCAGCTCGGCGAACTGCAGCAGCGGATACTCGACGTTCTCCTCGGCCGAGAGGACCGGAAGCAGGTTGAAGGTCTGGAAGACGAACCCGATCGTTCGCGCGCGGAGGTCGGCGAGCTGGTCGGGCGTCTTGCCGCTCACATCCTGGCCGTCGATCAGGATCCGGCCGCGGGTCGGGGTGTCGATGCAGCCGATGAGATTCAGGAGCGTCGACTTGCCGCTGCCCGAGGGACCGGCGATCGCGAGGAACACACCTTCTTCGACGTTCAGCGTGACGTCCCGCAGCGCCTCGACGCGCTGCTCGCCAAGCAGGTAGTCCTTCGAGACGTTCTCGATGCGCACCAAGCTCATGACACTCCAGCTTCGGCGTGACCGTGCTGACTATACTAGCGGCCTCTTCGCAGCAACTCCGCTCGATATGACGCACGTTGTGGGATTCCCCCGCTATTGGCCGGCGCGACTCGGTGCGCTCTTGGCCGCTGTTGTTGGTTTGATGTGTTTTCCGAATAGTAACGCACAAGATCCTGTTTCTCAAGCAGAAAAACAGGCCCGTGAAATCGTCGAAAAGGCCGACCAGGTGCGCTTTCCCCCCGAGGGATTCCAGGTCGACGTCGCAATCACCAACTCGAACGCGGGCCAGCTCACCGACGAGCGCAAGTACCGCGTGCTCTCAAAAGGCAACGAGAACACGATCGTGATGATCACCGAGCCGGCCGCCGATCGCGGTCAGATCATGCTGATGAAGGGTCGCGACCTGTGGATGTTTCTGCCCAACGTGTCGCAGCCCGTCCGGCTGTCGGTTGCGCAGCGACTGACAGGTCAGGTCGCCAATGGCGACATCGCGCGAGCGAACTTCTCTGGCGACTACACACCGAAGCTCCTGCGCACTGAGACGATCGACGGCGAGGAGTACTACGTGCTCGAGCTCAGCGCAGTGGACCGGACCGTCGCTTACCACCGCGTCGTCTACTGGGTGAGGCAGAAGAATTTTTCCCCGTACAAGGCCGAGTTCTACTCGCTCTCGGACCGCCTGCTGAAGACTGCGCGCTACGAGAACTTCCAGCAGATGGCCGGCCGGGCGCGCCCGACGCGGCTCGTGATGCAGGACGCGCTGCGCAAGGACGAGGAATCGGTGCTCGATTACTCGGGAATGGTGCTTCGGGACCTGCCCGACAAGATCTTCACGCGCGATTATCTGAAGCGGCTCTGACGCCGCGTCAGTCTTCCTTCGGTTTCGCCTCGAGCGCTTTCAGGCGCTGGAGGATTCCGGCCTCTTCGCGCGGCGAAAAGCCGTGAGGGAAGAGCGACCGCTCGTTCGGAAACTGCTGGAGCTTCCCGCCGAAGCGCTTGAGACCGTCCGCGATCGAATCGAACGAGGCGCAGAGCAGAACGGCGGGTGCATTCACCCTCTGGTTCAGGCGTTCCGGGCCGATCGGCTCGAACCCGAGTGCGCGGCGGTAGAACGAGACGTGGCGGGGGTTGACCTCGATCACCATGAAGGTGCAGCCGTGCATGGCCCCCGCATAGAGGTAGGCGGTGTGGAAGAGCCCTGCGAGCACGGCTTTGCTGACCACCGTGACGTCAACGGCGAGCCGGGTGAACTCGCAGATCTTGCACCCCCCCTCGCGCAGCACATCGATCTCGTCCCGGTAGAGCGCGTCGGCGCCGAGGCCCCGCTCCGAGTCGAGCCGGATGCTGACGGTCCCGACGAGGTTCCCCTCGTCGTAAGCGACGAACGTGAAGAGATGCGGATCCTGCTTCGAGGCCGGCGTGGCGTAGCCGCGGTCCCCGTAGCGGCGCTCGACGAGGGTGCCCGCGTCGCGCTGGAAACCCTCGCGCTTCGCAATTCGGATCTTGAACGCCCCCTGGGCTGCGCGGGGGTCTGTGAACTCGGCCGGGACGTCGCTATTGGATGCGAGCGTCAGGCTCCGGAACCGGAGCGCTCGGTCGTCGAAGACCGTCAGCCCGCTCTTGCCGCTCGCGTCCGCGAAGGGGAAGGAGTGCCCGCTTTGCGGATCCGATTCGGGCAGGGGGCGGCTCGGCACGCCGCGGCTTCGCAGCCGCTCGACGAGCTTGCGAACCGAGTCCTTTACACCGCGTTTTCCAGGAGAAGTCAGAGAGTTACCGAGAGGTATTTCGTCCGCGACCTGAGTCTACACCTCCGGCGGACCCGCGCCAGCCCGGCAGTGACTTAGTGCCGCTTTTCTTGCGTCTGCTGCCGCGCGGGAGCGCTAAAAAGGGTGGTCGTTCCCATGACTGTCGCAGGGGTTCGTCACAACCGGAAGATCCGCTCGGCGTTCCGCCCCCGCACCTTCTCCCGGAGGTCGCCCCCCAGGCGGTCGACCCGGGCGAGGCATCCGGCCATGTCGCCGATCGTGTGGGGGTAGTCCGACCCGTAGAGGACGTTGTCCGTACCGCACACGCGCAGGCACATCTCGAGCGCGTCCTGGGTGAAGACGACCGAGTCGGCGTATACCCGGCGCATGTAGTTCGACGGCCGCTCCGCGGTCTTGGCGCGCGTCGCCGGGATGTTGTCCCAGCAAATATCGAGCCGGCCGACCAGGTACGGGAGGGCGCCCGCGCCGTGCGCGGCGATCAGCTTGAGATTCGGAAAGCGATCGAGGAAGCCGTCGAGGATGCAGCGGGCGATCGCGAGGGAAGTGTCGAAGGTGAATCCGATCGGCGCGGTGAGCTGGAACTCGTGCATCGCCATCTCGGCGACGCCAGGCGGCGCGGAGGGGTGCACGAGCACCGGCAACGCCTCGCCGTCGATCGCCTGCCACACCGGCGCGAACGACGGATCGGTAAGCGGTTTGCCGCCGATGTTGGCGAGCACCACGACGCCGATCGCCCCCTGCTCCAGTGCGCGTCTCAGTTCCTCGACGGCGAGCGCAGGATGCTGCCACGGCAACGATGCGAACCACCGGATGCGGCCGGGATGCGCGGTCTGCGCCTGGGCGAACTCGTCGTTCATGTGGCGCGCCGCCTTGAGGCTCACCTCCGGCGCACCCCAGAAGACATTCGGGCACGTGAGCGAGACGACGGCGAGGTCGACCCGCGCGTTGCTCATGTTCTTGACCCGGACGTCCCAGTCGAACATTGGGGGAACCGGCGTCATGAACGGCGCGCCATCGAGATGGATCGCGCGCAGGCCGCCGCGCACTTCCTGCAACGTGTAGTGCGGAGCGGCGTGGGTCTCGAGCAGCTTGACCCACTCGTGGCTCAGCATGTGCGTGTGGACATCCACGACCGGAACCATGGATCGTCCGCCTAGTTCGCCGTCGCCCCCGAAGCCTTCACGACGCGCTCCCACTTCGGGATCTCCGCGGCGATAAACGCGGCGAACGCTTCCGGGGTGCCGGTCGAAGGCTCCGCGCCCACGGCGAGAGCTCGGTCTCGTACTTCGGGAAGCGCCATGATGCGGACGATCTCCGCGTTCAGCTTGGCGATCGCGTCCTTCGGGGCTCCCGCGGGCGCGATCACCCCGAACCAGCCGACGGCGTCGTAGCCCGGCACGCCCGATTCCGCGATCGTCGGAAGGTCCGGCGCGGTGATCGTTCGCGTGCCGCTCGCGACGGCGAGGCCCCTGATGCGCCCCGCGCGGATCTGCGGCAGCGCGGACGAGAGATCGACGAACGCGACCGGCACTTGGCCGGAGACGAGATCGGTCACCGCGGGGCTGCTGCCCTTGTACGGCACGTGCGCCATGTCGACGCCGGCCATCAGCTTGAAAAGCTCGCCGGAGAGGTGCATCGCAGTCCCGTTCCCGGCGGAGGCGAACGAGAGCGTCCCCGGCTTCGCCTTCGCTGCGGCGATCAGGTCGCGCACCGAAGCGGCCGACGTGGCGTTCGCCACGGCAAGCACGATCGGGATGTCGGCAAGCTTCGCAACCGCCGCGAGGTCCTTCTGCGGATCGTAGGGGAGCTTGCCCATCAGGCTCTGGTTGATGGCAAGCGCACCCGCCGCGCCGATGCCGACCGTGTAGCCGTCGGGCGGACTCTTCGCGACGAGCTCGACGCCGATGTTGCCGCCGGCGCCCGGCCGGTTCTCCACCACGACCTGCTGCCCGAAGCTCTTCGTCATCTCCTGCGCGAGCAGGCGCGCGATGGTGTCCGCGCTGCCGCCTGGAGGAAACGGGGCGATGAAGCGGATCGGCTTGGACGGATACGACTGTGCGAATGCCCCCGAGGAGAGGGACAGGACGGCGCACAAAGCGGCACCAAGCACTCTCAACATGGGACCTCGGGTAGGGACACGTTACGCGGGCTGATGCAATGCGGTATCTTAGCGGCGTCCCGCCCGGCTCGCCGCTCCCTTGATCCTCCGCGCGCTCACCGCTTCCGCTTCCTTGCTAGTGCTCTGCGGCGTGGCGACTGCGCAGCAGTTGCCTGGCCTCAACATCGGCACAGCATCGCCAACCGCCGCGGGCCCGGCCACGGCGCCGAACGAAAACGATCTCAAGGCGAAGCTCGCCGCCGCCCAGGCGGAACTCGACCGCTTCACGGCGGACACCGCTTCGCGAGCCCCTCAGGGCGTGCCCCAGGAAGAGCTCGCCGAGTACCGCACGTTGCTCGGGCTGATCGCCGGGAGCTATGGCCGCCAGCTCGACGCCCGCGACGAGCTCGCCCTCGTGCAGCGAAATCGGGCCGCACTGGCGGCGAAGATCAAGAACTGGTCAGGGCTAGGGCCTGGGCCGTATCCGCTTTCGCTTACCGACGGCCTGCGCGAGAGCGCGCAGACGACGGCACAGAAAGTGACCGCGGCCGAGGCAAGGCTCGAGCTTTTCACCGGTCAGATCGAGTCCACGCGTGCGCGTCTAAAGGACGCGGAAGCGGCGCTTCGCCTCGCCGAGGAGCGCGCGGCCAGCACGAAGAGCGAGCCGGACTCGCCGCGGCAGGTATGGGCTCGGGACCTCGCGGCGGTGCGAGCCCGCGCGCTCGGCGCCGCGCTCGCTGCGCTGGACGCGCGCACCGAGATCGTCCGCACGGAGCTCGCCGAGTATCGCGAGGAGCTCGCCTTCACCCAGCGACAGATCGACGCGGCCTCGAAGTCGACCTCGTTCAGCCGGGCGGACCTGAATCAGGCCGTCGCGCGGATCGACAAGGACAAGGCCGCGCTCGACCGGGAGCTGGCCGAGGCCCAGGGGCGGCTCGTTGCCCGGCGCGACGCGCTGAAGAAGGCCCAGGCGGATCTCGCCGCCGAGCTGAACGCTCCATGGCGGCCCGGGGAGTCGCCCGACGAGGGCTTGCAGCGGCGCGTGCGCCTCGAGCGTGCCGCGGAGCTCGCACGCGTCCAAGCCGAGAATGCCAACGTCGCCTACGACGTGATCCGGGGGATCAGCGACGCCACAACGACCGAGCGCGCGATATGGCAGTACCGTTTCGACCTCGCGAACGACAAGGACGGGGTCACCGCGCGCAAGAGCTACGAGCGCGTCGGCTTTCTGCTGAAGCGTCTCCAGCCATGGAAGCAGTTCGCGGAGCGCGAGACCACGCTCGCACGCGCCCAGATTAGCGAGCAGCAGGCGCGCGCCGCTGACTCGCTGCTGCTCGACGACCGGACGGCGGCGCGCAACCTCGTCGACGCCTATCAGGAGCGGCTCGCGATCTACGAACGGGTGCTGCGCGCGATCGAGCGCCAAGAGGCCATGCTCGTTCGCTGGAAGGCCGACTTCGACGACGGCCGGCATGAGCGGCCGCTCTGGTCCTACGCCCACGACGCGTGGTTCGCCGCGCGGCAGCTCGCCGGGCAGGTGTGGGACTTCGAGCTCTTCACCGCCGACGATACGCTCGAGGTCGACGGGCGCAAGATCACCGCCACCCGGAGCGTCACCGTCGGCAAGAGCGTCGGCGCGATCGTCCTGCTCATCCTCGGGTACATCCTCGTGTCGTGGATCGTGAAGCGGCTCGAGCGCCAGCTCGTGGCGCGGTTCAAGGCCGACCCGAACGTCGCGCGTATCGCCAGGCGCTGGGTGCAGGTCATCCTGGTCGCGGTGCTGTTCGTGCTGGCGCTCGACCTCGTGAAGATCCCGCTCACCGTGTTCGCGTTCCTCGGCGGGGCGCTCGCGATCGCGTTCGGCTTCGGCGCGCAGAACCTGCTCAAGAACCTGATCAGCGGGATCATGCTGCTCGTGGAGCGGCCGCTGAAGATCGGCGACCTCGTCCAGATCGGTGACATCCTCGGCACGGTGACCAACATCAGCATCCGCTCGTCGACGATCCGCACCGGCGACGGGATCGAAACGCTGGTGCCGAACTCGGCGCTGGTCGAGAACAACGTCACCAACTGGACCTACTCCTCCAGCCAGGTGCGCCGCTCGATCAAGGTCGGTGTCGCCTACGGCTCGGATACGCGGGAGGTCGCGGACACGCTCCTCGCTCAAGCTGACCGGCACGGTCAGGTCCTGAAGCAACCGGCGCCCCGCGTGATCTTCGAGGACTTCGGGGCCGACGCGCTCGTCTTCGCGCTCGAGTACTGGATCGACTACGGGAGGGGCGCCGACGGCCGGCAGATCGCGAGCGACCTGCGTTTCATGACCGAAAAGGCGCTCGCCGAAGCCGGCATCGCCGTCCCGTTGCCGCAGCGCGACGTGCATCTCGCTGCCGCCGGCCCGCTCCGGGTCGAGGTCGTCTCGCGCGCCGAGCCTCAGATCCTGCCGCGGCAGTCGCGCGGATGAACATCCCGGCTCCCAGGAGTCGCCATCAACCCCTCCCGTTCGAGAAGGAGAACCTGGAATGATCCGCTTCGCCGCCGCAGCAATCGCGCTCCTCGTCGCGCCCGCGCTCGTCACCGCCCAGGCGCCCGACGGGGCGCTGAAGAAGATCCGCGACACGAAGAGCGTCACAATCGCCTACCGCACCGACGCAATCCCGTTTTCGTTCGCCGATGAGAAGGGGCAGCCCGCCGGTTATACGGTCGACCTCTGCAAGCGGGTCGTCGCGAGCCTCGAGCAGCAGCTGAAGATCCCGGGGCTGAAGGTGAACTGGACGCCGGCGACGGCGCAGAACCGGTTCGACCTCATTACGAAGCGGCAAGCCGACATGGAGTGCGGGGCGACGACCGCGACGCTCTCGCGCATGGAGGTCGTGGACTTCTCGAGCTTCGTCTTCGTCGACACGACCGGGGTCCTCGTCCGCACGAGCTCCGGCGTGAAGGCGTTCGGGGATCTAGCCGGCAAGCGGATCGCGGCGATCACTGGCACCACCAACGAGCAGGCGCTGAACGAGGCGCTGAAAAAGCGGCTGGTGAGCGCGACCGTCGTGCCGGTCGCGAGCCGCGAGGAGGCGCTCGCCGCGCTCGAGGCGGGGAAGGTCGACGCGTTCGCGAGCGACAAGCTGCTGATCGCCGGCCTGTCGGTGAAGGTCAAGGACCCGACGCAGTACGCGATGCTCACCGAGGATCTCTCGTTCGAGCCGTACGGGATCATGCTGCCGCGCGGCGATGCTTCGCTCCGCCTCGCGGTGAACCGGGCGCTCTCCCAGGTCTATCGCTCGCAGGAGATCGTCGACCTCCTCGGCCGCTGGTTCGGTCCGGCCGGCAAGCCGAGCGTGCTGCTCGAGGCGATGTTCTTCCTCGGCGCGCTGCCCGAATAGCGCGCATGGGGCGGCGCGCCGGCGTGCGGCGCGCTCGCCCGCGGATGCGATAGCCTTCGTCCAGGACAATCGCGCGGACCGTGGCGGCGGCACTCGCTCTCCAGGCCGGCGACGGCGGTCCCACGACGATCGTGCTCTCGGGGCGGCTCGACGCGTACTCCGTGGGGCCGCTCTGGCGCGAGGCGCACGAGGCGCTCCGGAAGCAGCCGAACGCCCCGGTCGTCGTCGACTGCAGTCGCGTCGAGTACTGCGACGGCGCCGGCGTCGCACTGCTCGTCGACCTGCTGCGCGCCCTGCGGCCGGCGGGCGCCGAGGTGTCGATCCGCGGCCTCGCCGAGCGGTTCCAGAAGCTCGTCGATCAGTTCGATCCGAAGGCGCTCGCCGAAAGCGCGCCGAAACCATCGCCGAGAATCGCGCTGCCGGAGCGCGTCGGGCGCGCGTCGGTCCGGTTCTTCGACGACCTTTACCACCAGGTCGCGTTCCTCGGCGAGGCCGCGTCGGCACTCGCGTATGCGCTCCGCAACCCCCGTGCGATCCGCTGGAAGGATGCGCTGTACATCGCCGAGGAAGCGGGGGTCAACGCGTTGCCGATCGTCGCGCTCATCGGCTTCCTGATGGGGGTGATCCTCGCGTTCCAATCGGCGGTCGCGATGAAGCAGTTCGGCGCCGAGATCTTCGTCGCCAACCTGCTCGCGCTGTCGCTGCTGAGAGAGCTCGGCCCGCTCATGACCGCGATCCTGCTCGCCGGGCGGTCCGGCGCGGCGTTCGCGGCCGAGATCGGGACGATGAAGGTGAACCAGGAGGTCGACGCACTGACGACCATGGGCCTCGACCCGGTGCGCTTCCTGGTGGTGACCCGGGTTCTCGCCGCCACCGCGATGACGGTGCCGCTCGTCGTGTTCGCCGACCTCATCGGCCTCGTCGGCGGGGCGGTCGTGATGCTGACGTTCGAGATCCCGCTCCAGACCTACTACAACCAGGCGGTGAGCTTCGCCAGCGTCGGGGATTTCCTCGGCGGGCTCGCAAAGTCGGTCGTGTTCGGCGTCCTCATCGCGGGGATCGGCTGCCTGCGCGGCCTCCAGACGCAGACCGGCGCCTCCGCGGTCGGGATCTCCGCGACCAGCGCGGTCGTCAGCGCGATCGTGCTGATCGTCTTCGTCGACGGCGTGTTCGCGGTTCTGTTCTACTACCTGGACATATGAGCGAAGCGACGCCGACGCGCGGCGAACCGATCATCAAGGTCGAGAATCTCACCACCGGGTTCGGGGACTTCATCGTTCATGAGAACGTGTCGTTCGAGATCCACCGCGGCGAGGTGTTCGCGATCCTTGGGGGCTCAGGCTCCGGCAAGACTGTCCTGATGAAGAACATGATCGGCCTGTACACGCCGCTCGCCGGCCGGGTGCTGATCGCGGGACAGGATATCGCCCGCGCCGAGGGCGAGGAACGTCGTGCGCTGCTTAGGCGGTTCGGAGTGATGTACCAGCTCGGCGCGCTGTTCGGCTCGATGACGCTCGCGGAGAACGTGCGGCTGCCGCTCGAGGAATACACCGACCTTCCCGATGATGCGATGGACCTGATCGCGCGCATGAAGCTCGGCCTCGTGCAGCTGCAGGGCGCGGAGCGCCTCACGCCGGCGGAAATCAGCGGCGGGATGATGAAGCGCGCGGCGATCGCCCGCGCGATGGCCCTCGACCCGGACATCATCTTCCTCGACGAGCCCTCCGGCGGCCTCGACCCGATCACCTCCGTCGAGCTGGACGAGCTCGTCCTGCGGCTTCGCGCGAGCCTTGGCATCACCTTCGTGGTGATCACCCACGAGCTGCCGAGCATCTTCACCATCGTCGACCGCTGCATCATGGTCGACAAGAAGGCGCGCGGGATCATCGCCGAAGGCAGGCCCGCGGATCTCCGCGATCGCAGCGACAATCCGCGCGTGCGACACTTCTTCAACCGCGAACCCGAGACCGAGGCGGCGGCATGAACCCGCCGGGCCGCCCCAAGGGGAAATCCCCGAGCGCGCGAGCCGCGAGGGTCGTCCATTGAGCCAGCAGGCGAACTACTTCAAGCTCGGCGTGTTCATCATCGCCGGCATCGTGGTGTTCCTCGCGATCGTGCTCGCGCTGAGCGCGGGCCAGCTGCTGAAACGCACCGTCACGATGGAAACCTACTTCAACGAATCGGTGCAGGGCCTCGACGTCGGCTCGGCGGTGAAGTTCCGCGGCGTGCAGCTCGGGCGGGTGACGCGGATCGGGTTCACCTCGACCCAGTATCAACAGGACCTCGCGCCGAAAGATCGCAAGCAGTACGTCCTCGTACTCGCCGAGGTGCAGCCCGAGCTCGTCGGCGCCCGCGGCGAACGCGCGCCGGAGCGGGTGCAGGACATGATCGTCGCGGGTCTGCGCGTGCGGCTCGCGCCGGTCGGCATCACCGGCACCGCCTACCTCGAGATCGACTTCGTCGAGCCGCGGACAAGTCCGCTCCTCGAGATCGCCTGGACGCCGGACCACCTCTACATCCCCTCGACGCCGAGCACGTACAACCAGATCGTGTCGGGCGCGCAGAACTTCCTCGCAAAGCTCGCTGACACCGACATCGAAGGGCTGGTCACGAGCATCCAGGTCTTCGTCCGCCAGGCGAACGACAAGCTCGGCGAGCTGCCGGTGAGCGCGCTCGCGTACGACGCGTCTGCGACGATGAAGGAGATCCGGGAGCTCGCGGCGCAGGCGAAGAAGCTCGCCGCGTCGCCGGAGCTCGCCACCACGATCCGGGAGCTCTCCGTGGCGGGGGCGCGTCTGCGCGAGGTTCTGGCCAACCCGGCTTGGAGTACTGCGCCGACCGAGGCCGCGGAAGCGTTCGCCAGGGTGCGCGCGGTCGCCGACAACAAGAACCTGCAGGATTCGCTCGTCCGGCTGGACCGGATCCTCGCGCGCCTCGACGCGCTCACTGCGGGGAGCGACGCGGACGTCTCCGCCGCGCTGTACAACCTGCGGCGCATCACTGAGAATCTGCGGGACCTCACCGACACCCTCAAGCGGTACCCCGCGAGCGTATTCGCCGAACCGCCGCGGCAGGTGATCCCGGAGCGCTGACGATGCGACGCCGCACGCAGCTCCTGCTCGTGGCCGCCACGGTCTCGCTCACCGCCTGCTTGTCGCGACCGCCCGTCGAGCGCACGAGCTACCTCCTCGCCGCCGGCCGCGACGGCGCCCCAGCGCAGGCCGAAAAGGCTGTCGCGATCAAGATTCGCCCGCTGCACGCCGAGCCGCTGTTCGAGCGCAGGGAGTTCCTGTACCGGCTGGACGGCGAGCGAGTGCAGTCGGACTTCTACAACGAGTTCGCGGAGCGGCCCGACGCGATGGTCACCTCCGCCCTGATCGCGTGGCTGAGGAGCGCGCGGCTCTTCGCGAATGTGGTCGAGCCGGGATTGCCGGCGGATACCCCCTATTGGCTCGATGGCACCATCGTCGCGCTCTACGGCGATCTACGCGACCGGGCAAATCCGGCGGCGGTGATCGCGATCCAGTTCTACCTCGTGCGGTCGGGCGCGGGCAACCAGCAGGTCCTGCTCGACCGCGTGCTGCGGCAGCGGGTCGAGGTGCGAGCGGCCACGGCCCAGGCCATCGCGCAGGGCTATAACGAGGCGCTCGCGCGCATCCTCACGGAGCTCGAGCGGGAGCTCGCTGCGCTCGAGCTCGGGTGAGCGGGGGACCGTAGCGCGTATCAGTTCGCGGTCGCGGCGCTTAAATAGCCCGCTGCGGCTTGACGGTCGGCCAGATCGATCAGTCCCTGCGCGGGACTAATGGCGCGCTTGACGGCGTCGTGCCCGCGCGCCCGATGCAGGTCGTTGAAGTTGGTTGCGTGCCTGGGTCGATCGGGGCCGAAGTCGGGCACGGCCAGCAGCGCGCCCACCGCCCGCGCGGCCGCTATCGCGTGGGTGAGTCCCGGATTTCCCGTCTTGTCCGCGTCATCGTCGGCGCACACGACGAGGCGTATGCGCGGAAATTTCACGCGTAGCGCGCGCGCCACCGGCTCGAGATTTTTGGCGCTGAACGCCACCGCGACCGCGTAACCGGTGGCCTCGAAAATGCTCGCGCCGGTCGCGTAGTCCTCCGCGACGCACAGGACGCCGTCTGGCTTGCCGATCGCAAAATAGCAGCCCTCTACTGTCCCGCCAATCAAGAACTTCTTCCCCGCGCCCTCGCGGATGAACTGGAGCGAACGCAGTTCGTCGTCCGGGTCACGGACCGGAACGATCAGGGTACCCGCCCGAACCTGCAGCCCGTGTGCGCCCACGCGCTTGCGCCTGAGGTAGGGGTGATTGGAAGTCGCTGGCTCTGCCGCTTTGAAGATCTCCGCCGCCCGCCGAAGCACCTGCGCGCGCCGCTCCAGCTCCTCGACCTCGAGTGCGTGCTGTATGGCTTCGGCCTTCAACTGCTGCGCCACTTGCTCGCCTGTCCGCAGTGGGCGCCCGACGGACGCTTGCCACAATTCCCAGCCCAGGTTATCGCGCCAGTTTCGGAACCCGCCTACCGGAACACCGCCGAGGTGCAGCGAGTAGACCGCTGCCCCATGGCCGAAACGCCCTTCTGCGTCGCAGCGATGAACGCGACCATCGGCGATGACGTCACGCGGAACGATGATGCCGCGGCGGGAGAGTGCAGCACGAAACCCTGTCGTCGGATCGCGCACGGGGCCGCTGGCGGAGAAGGCCGGCCGAAGCGCCGGGATCCAGTCGATGCCGGGCCACCGGAAGGGTTGCACGCCGGGCCCGCGGCGCACGGAGTTCACGTTGAGCGCCACGTTCAGCACGAACAGAATGGCGTACGCAGCCGAGAAGTGCATCAAGGTCCCAGCGACCTGACCCGCTTCGAGAGCGCCAGCGCTTCTGGCGGTGGGCAAGATACCGGCAATCGTCCAGGGTTGGCGGCCCACCTCGCACACCACCCAACCGGCGTCGGTTGCGATCCAAGGCAGAGGCAGGAAAAGGACGCACAGCCACAGCAGTCGGCGCCTGCCACGCGGGTCGAGATCCGGCCGCTGCAAGACGACCAACGCCAGCAAGCCGATCAGCAGCAGGCCGCAGCCGACCATGACGCGGAACGCCGTGAATACCACCGGCACCGCGGGCACTGCGCTCCGCGCCGCCGCGGCGATGCGCTCGGGGGACGGGCGCACACCGTCGGGCAATAAGGCGGCGTAACCGTACGGGCCGCCGCGCCCGCTTGCGCGTCGCTCCAGGTCGAGGCGGATTTTCCGCTCCGCCTCGTTCACCAAATCGTGGATGCCGGCGATCGGCGTACGCCGGTCCTCGGCGGCGATTAGCCCGAGCACGTAGGGTACCTTCAAGGCAAAGCGGTTCGAGCTGGTTTCCATGTCCGGCCACGCGAAAGCGGTCAACCCCGCGGGCGGCGGTTCGGTTTCCCACATTGCCTCTATGGCGGCGAACTTCATCGGCTGATAACGCACCAACAGTTCGCCGCTCCAATGCCCCATGGCGACGGTGACGAGCAGCGCGCCGAGCCCGAAGCATGCGCCGAGCCGCAGCGAGCGGCGCGCCACATCCAAGTGTCGGTGGTGTAATAGATACCAAGCGCTGATCGCGATGACAAACACACTGCCGAGCGCATAGGCGGCGGCCACGGTGTGCATGATCTTGGCCGGCGCTAGCGGATTCCCAAGCAGGTCGCCCAACTCAAGTGTCGGTGCTCTAGTTGCAAGCGCATCGACCCCGACCGGGTTTTGCATCCAGGCGTTGAGCAGCAATATCCCCGACGACTGCACGATCAGTACCACTGCTAGCGCGGCGCTCGTCAAAAAATGATGGACCGGCCTCATGCGCCAGCCCAAAGCGAACAGGACAACCAGACCGAAGAGGATCGGTGCAACAGCATTTTCAAAGGAGAAGACGCTAGCGAAGCCGTCACGCACGTATTCGGAGTAAGACTCCCAGTTGCTCCGGAGCTGCATGCGCAGCGGATAGCCGGTGGCAATGCCGAACACGAAGTTGATGAGGAAGAACTTTCCCCAGAATCTGGCGGCCTCGCGCCAAGATGCATTGCCGGTGAGTAGATGCGCACCTTCCATCAACGCGATCAGAGCCATCAGGCCGAGCGTCAATGGCACGAACAGGAAGTGATACGCGACGGTGAATCCAAACTGGATTCGCGATAGATCGATGACGTCGCTCATACGACTGCGTTACAGCGCTGATTCTTGGCGTCACGCAAAGTCGGCACTACGCGCGGCTCCAAGTTCGATTCGGTCAAAACTCCCTGAGCGTAGAAGGACAAGCGGCGGCGACCGAGAGATCGCCGCTAGCGAGGCTACTGAACAACGATCCTGAGTGGTGCGGTCAGGCGATCGGCTCACGTTCCCCGCAATCAAACTGGAATTGCAAGACGTCCGATGGCATTTGGGTGCTGCTATGACAATAGCATAATCGATACGAGCAGTGAAGTTCAACATTTGATCGCGCAACCTGCTCGCGCGGGTTTGCTAGCTTGAAGTCGGCGGGGCCCGACGGATGGGAACGCTGCGGGTGCAGCTTTGACAACGCGGCGAACGAATTTACCGTGACTAGGCCGAAGAGTTAGTCTAGGACGTAGAACGAAATCAGATTTAGAACGCGACCAATGAAGATCCCATCGGCCTGAGTGAAATGCTTCTTCGCACGCGCGCTCGGAAAGTCGCGATGCTCGTGCTAGCTGCACCATGAAAGCCAGCCATGCGCGACGATGGTGCATATCGAAAAACTCGCGCGACGCGAGATCCCGGTGGGGTCACGGCAGCCGGCCGTTGTCGGCCCAGAGCGCTAGGCGACGATTCGCACGCGGCTCGCGTCGCGCGCGTAAGACGGTGACAGACCGTAACTCGCCTGCCAGCTGCGGCAGAGGTGCGAGGAATCGGCGAACCCGGCCGCGTGCGCGATCTCGGTCAACGTGCCGCCTTTTAGGCGCAGCTCCGAGGCCCTCATGTACTTCAGCCAGAGCTGGTAGCTGCGCAGCGGCAGGCCGACGGTGCGCGAGAAATAGTGCGACGTTCCGGTATAGGAAAGCCGCAGCTCGCGCGCCAGCTCGGGCAGCGAGCAGGCCGGCTTCTCGCGCAGGAGCTCGTGCAGCCGGTCGGCCGCGCAATGATCGCATCCGGCGCGCGGCAACTGCAGCACGGCGGCGGTGACCAGGCATTCGAAGAGTTGTTGCGCCTCGCGCAGCGTAAGCCGGCCTTCATACGCACGCAGGATTTCCGCGTCGAACTCGGCGAAGCGCCGGCGATCGAGCGCCACGATGCCCGGCAGCGGAACGCTCTGGAAGGCGCGGTAGCACGGATGAGGCGGGAAGACGTGCAGGCTGACCAGCCCGAGGTCCATCGCGCGCAGCCCGCGCGGCGTGAGCGGGGCGATCGCGGCGGCCGCGGAGTGCACAACGCGCCCGCCAGCGGTCACCTCGAACGGCTCGCTGCTCGCCGTGAGCAGCAGCACGGCGGCGTGCCGCACGGTATTCGGTGTGACGACCCAGGGACTGGTAAACAGGAAGCCGCTCGGACCGAACCAGTACTGGTTGTCCTTCATCAGAGCGGCGAGCGCTCCGTACGCAGGAACCTTCCCCGGCGAGGCCTGCATGGCGGAAAGCCTACGTGAGGCGGCAAGTGC
>Ga0126369_10001147_pt1 | contig 18175 bp, 9 predicted proteins | sample PanSoiMetaPlot_1_FD_109646 | JGI IMG/M metagenome (GOLD analysis project Ga0126369, IMG submission 109646) | Tropical forest soil microbial communities from Panama - MetaG Plot_1 | ecosystem: Environmental > Terrestrial > Soil > Tropical forest > Bulk soil | place: Panama | collected 2016-02-17 | reverse complement strand
TCAAGTAACTCTGCAGATGGAATTTGAGATCAAGGCGCTGACGGGAACGAGTCTCAACGGAATTCCTGTGCTTTCGAATCGCAACGTGACGCAGACCGTGCGTTTGAAAGAAGACGAGACATCCGTGCTGGCCGGATTGTTGGACCGCCAGGAAACGAAGACCATCACCGGCATTCCTGGCCTGGCTACGATACCGGGGGCCGGCTATGCGTTTGGGGCACGCAACAATACTCTGCAGGATACGGAACTTCTGATTTTGATTACACCGCGAAGGGTCCGCGTGCCGAAGCGAGAATCGCACACAATCTATGCGGGCCGCGGGGAACTTGGCGGCCGCGGTTCGATAGGCGCCAACGTGCCGCTGGCGCCTCAGGCGGAGCCTCAACCAAACGTGCCCAATGAAGAGCCGCAATCGGTGCCTGTGCCGCAGCCTGTGCCCGAGCAGCCTGTACCGGAGCAGCAACCACCTGTGCAGCCACAGCCCGAGCAACCGAACCAGGAACCCCCCCCACGCCCGCCCCCGCCGTAGGCTTGGACGGAGCGAGCGGGTGTTGCGCGGAACGTCGCGAAAGAACGAGGCCGCGATTGGCCTCATCTTCAGGGCAACGGATCGAACACCACAATGGGTTGATAGGTGCGGGGAACCACCGCTTCGGCGATGGCAATGAGCTTATTTTGCTGGCTGAACACGCGTAGCCGGGACGGCTGCAAAGGTTCCGAATCGAGTTCCGTCGTTGCACCGGGAGGGAGCTCCGTGTGACTCACCTGCAACTGCGCAGGAGCTACGTTGAACTTGCCGCCGTGGCGCACTCGCTTCTCCACTATGGGAAGCACATTGGCGCGGGGAAAATTGGGCAACAGGTTTTCCAGCGCGATCAATCGTTCTTTGAATTTGCCGGCTCGTGCGTCATCGGCGAGTTCTTCGATGGTGATGGCCTGCTCGAGGGAGAATTCACCGACGGCCGTGCGCGAGATTTCCTCCAGATGTGCGCCGAAACCCAACTTCTGCCCCATGTCGTGCGCGAGTGAGCGCACATAGGTTCCCGAGGAGCATTCGACGGAAAACCGCGCGACGCTTCCGGAGATTTCCGTAAGTCGATATTCGTAGAGTTCCACGGAGGCGGGCTTCAGCTCGACGACCTGATTTTTGCGCGCCAGTTCATAGGCAGGGCGGCCGTGCACCTTCTTAGCCGAGAACGCCGGCGGCATTTGGTCAAAACGCCCGAGCGAGGCAGCAGCCCATCGTTCGAGCAGTTCGCGATCCAGAGCAGGAGCAGTATCCGGTCCCTGCGCTTGGCCCTCGGAATCGTAGGTATTGGTGGCAAAACCGAAACGGAAGCCGGCAGTGTAGCGCTTGCGCCGTCCGGCATAAAAGCGAACCAGACGTGTGGCTTTGCCGAGCAACAGCACCAGAACGCCGGTCGCGAGCGGATCGAGCGTGCCGAGATGGCCAACCTGGCGGAATCCAGCCACGTGCCGGACGGCATCCACAATGTCATGCGAAGTGCGGCCTTGCGGCTTGTTGATGACGAGCGCGCCGTCGAAGGGTGCAGGTTGTGGTTGCCGGGGCATGGGGAAGTTGTCAGTTGTCAGTAATCAGTTAATCAGGGAGCGATCGCTTGCAACTCGCCGTGCAGCAACAAACTCTTTTTGCAACTCTGCTCTGTAAGAGCCAGGCAGGAGAAATTTGACGCGTTCCCAAGGCGCTTAGTCGGAGCTTGCTGGTTTCTCTTTTTTCACTTCCTTGAGCAGCTGTTCGATGCGCTCGACATGTTCTTGAGAAAGGTCCAGCGTAAAGTGCAGATCCGGGACGCGGCGCAATTGCAACCGTTCCACCAGCTCGCGGCGAATGAATCCCGAAGCATGTTCCAAAGCTTTAATCGCGTCGGTCTGCTCTTTATTGGTGGTATGAGGAACGCTGACGAACACGCGCGCGTGCTTCATATCGGGCTGAACGCGCACTTCGCTGACGATCACGCTCACTTCCAGGCGCGGATCCTTTAATTCGCCGGCAAGCATGACGTTGATCTCATGCGCAATTTCTTCGCCGACGCGTTCATGGCGATGGTTATCTGGGCTCATGACAGTGACGTCCCCTAAAGCAAGTCCACCGAATGCCCTGTTAGCAGCGGTCCCAGGATTCTGTCCGCCTCGGCCAGGACCTTCTGGAGCGATTCTTCCACATGATGCTCTTCGTTGGCGAGTGTCACAACCCCAACTACCGAGCGCTGCCAAGTGTCCTCGAAATCCAGTTCCGCCACGGCAACGTTAAAGTTCCCTCGTAGCCGGTCTTTCAGGCTGCGGAGAACCTGGCGCTTATCCTTCAGGGAATGAGCTTCCGCGAGGAACAGCTCTAGCGTGAGTAGACCAACGGCCATAGACGATTCCGGGGATTACTGCATACTTCCCGGCGGTACTACCTGCTGCGTCCAGCGTGGGCGGGAGTCTGTCCAGCCGCTTCGGCGGCGGAAACCTTGACGACCTGAAAGCATTCCAGAACGTCACCGACCTTTACGTCGTTGAAGTTGGCGATGCCGAGGCCGCATTCGTAGCCGGCGCGCACTTCGCTGGCATCATCTTTAAAGCGCTTCAAGGAGCTGAGCTTGGAGGTGTATACGATCGAGCCATCGCGCACCACACGGACTTGCGCGTCGCGTTTCACCACTCCATCGAGAATGTAGCAGCCAGCGACCGTGCCGGAGCCCTTGATGCGGAAGGTATTGCGCACCTCGGCTCGGCCCAAATACGTTTCCTGAAGCACCGGCTCCAGCAGTCCTTCCATGGCTTTCTGAATCTCGTCGGAAACTTCGTAAATAATCGTGTGCGTGCGGATGTCGACCTTTTCCTGTTGTGCGAGGTCGGAGGCTTTGCGATCCGGACGCACGCCGAACGCGATGATAATCGCGCCGGACGCGGAGGCCAGCAGAACGTCGTTTTCCGTAACGGCGCCGACGCCGGTGCTGATGATCTTCAACTTCACCTGGTCGGTGGAAAGCTTCGGCAACATTTCTCCCAGAACTTCGGCGGAACCTTGCACGTCGGCCTTCACCACGATGGGAAGTTCCTTGACCTCTCCGGCCTTGAGCTGCTCGTGCAACTGGTCCAGCGTGATGCGTCCGCCGGCACTGGCGCGCAGGGCCGCGTCACGTTGCTTGGACTGGCGATACTCCACCACGTGGCGCGCTTTCGCTTCGTCGGTAACCTGGAAGTGATCGCCGGCCTCCGGCACGCCCTGCAAACCAAGTACCTCCACCGGCGTAGAAGGCGGAGCAATTTTGACCGGACGGCCACGATCATCAAACATGGCGCGAACTTTGCCAAAGACGGAACCAGCGATGAAGAAGTCGCTGGTATTCAACGTGCCGTTCTGGACGAGGATGGTAGCGACCGGGCCGCGCCCCTTGTCGACACGGGATTCGAGCACCGTGCCGGCTGCAGGGGCATCGGGATTGGCCTCGAGTTCGCGCAAATCCGCAACCGTCAAAATGATTTCGAGAAGCTTGTCGAGGTTTTTGCGCTGCTTCGCGGAAACTTCCACGAACTCGACATCGCCGCCCCATTCCGAAGGCATCAGGCCGAGATCGCTCAGCTGGCGCTTCACGCGCTCCACTTGCGCTTCCGGTTTGTCAATCTTGTTGATGGCGACAATCATGGGCACATTCGCGGCCTTGGCGTGATCGATGGCTTCGCGCGTCTGGGGCATCACGCCGTCGTCGGCGGCAACTACCAGCACGACAATGTCGGTGACCTTGGCGCCACGCGCGCGCATGCGCGTAAACGCTTCGTGGCCCGGCGTGTCGACGAAAACCACACTGCGGCCTTGCACCTGCACTTTGTAAGCGCCGATATGTTGCGTGATTCCACCGGCTTCACCGCCGGCTACATCCGCTTCGCGAATGGCGTCCAGCAAACTGGTTTTGCCGTGGTCCACATGGCCCATGACCGTGACCACCGGCGGCCGTGGCTTCAAATTTTCTCGCGTCTCTTCCTTCGCGACTTCCAAAACCATTTCTTCTTCAAAAGAGACGACGCTGACGACGCCATTAAAGGACTGCGCCAGATCCGTGGCGGTGTTGACGTCCAGGGCTTGGTTGATGCTGGCGAATACGCCGCGATCCAACAGCGTCTTCAACAAATCTTTCGCGCGAATATCGAGCTTCTCCGCGAGTTCGCGAATGGTAATGCCTTCCGTTAGGGTGATGTCGCGGGGCGCGCGTGGTTCTGGAGGAGCAATGGCCGCGATTGCCGCACCGCGCCCACCTGCGCCAGGACGCTGACGCGTTGGGTGAAGTTTGCGCTCACCTTCCATCTCGCGCTTATCTGCCGCGGGACGCTGGCGCTGTGGCGGCTTGCGCGTATACAGCGGCTTGCCGGGCTCGGCTTTCGACGGCATTTTGTCGGGCAGCGGCGGCAGCATCGCGGGACGGCCGGGAGTACGAGGGCCGGGACGCGAGCCTGTCGGGACTGCACCGGGCCTTTGTCCCCACGGACGATTGGGAGCACCTGTTCCGCCCGGACCACCGGGACCTCCGGGACGAGGTGTAAACGGACGCGCCCCCTGCCCTTGGCCGGATTGTTGCGGGCGCATAGGTTGGCCGGGGCGCGGACCACTGGGGCGTCCGCTACCGGGAACGGTTCCAGGAATCGGCCCACGATTTCCAGTGGGCATCGATCGTCCGAGTGGTGGGCGCGGTTGACCGGAACCGGGCGCACCGGGACGCAAGGGCTGTGAAGGAGAAGCAGGGCGCGCCGCTTGAGGTTGTTGACCAGGTTGCTGTGGGCGTCCACCGGGCGGAGGGCCGCCTTGCGCAGGGCGTGACGAAGATGGTTGTGTTGTGGCACTAGGCGCAGCGGCAGGCCGCGGCTGTTGCGCCGGAGGCGGTGCAGGAGCAGCGGAGGGCGGCGAAGAAGTAGCTGGTGCAGCAGGTTTTGCAACGGCCGGTGCTGTTGGCGCGGATGACGGCGGCTGGGAGGCCACGGGCGCGACGGGAGACGGCGGCGCCGCGACGGGTGCTGCAGGAGCAGGCTTGGGAGCTGCGGGAGTGGCAGCGGGCGCGGCGGCCGGAGGCTGGTGCGTCGCCACGGGCGGAGCAGGAGCGTGAATTGGTGGCTTCGCCGCTGCAGGCGCAGGATGCGCTGCTGGTGGCGCCTGTGCAGTCAGCACCGGCCTTCTCTGTGTAGCCTTGGCCGCCGCTTCCTTGGCTTCGCGGTCGGCTTCGGCGGCTGCCTCGGCATCGGCGACACCCTTCAAATGATGACGAACTTTTTCAGCAACTTCGACGGTGATCGAGCTGGAATGAGTTTTTTTCTCGGTTACGCCGAAACCCGGCAAAAGGTCAATAATGGCTTTGGCCTTCACCTCGAGCTCGCGGGCGAGTTCATTGATACGGACTTGGGATGCGTCACTCATACTGCTTTAGGAGTTTTTCTCTTCCTGCTGTTCCGCCGGAGTGTTTCCCGGTGTTTCAGCCGCCGCAGAGTTAGACTCCGCGGTGGATTCCTGGGTCTCGCTTGGTGCCGGTTCTTCGCTGCCGGCAGCTGCTTCGGCCGCTTTTTCCTCGTTTCCTTCGGTTTTTTCGGCGGCATCGTTCGTGGTTTCGGTCATCTGTTCCGTTGCGGACTCTGTCTGTTCGGCGTTGTCTTCCGCGGATTCAGTTTCTGCACCTTCAGCAGCTGCCGCTGTTCCCTCCGGATGCGCACCGGCCACTCCGGCTTCTCCGCCGCCTTCGTAGAAGCGATTGACGGCCTGATAAATTTTGTCGACCATTTTTTCGCCGATGCCCGGAATTTCCAACAACTGCTCGGGCGTCATTCCGGCGAGCTTCTCCAGCGAAGTGATTCCCGCTGCCTCGATCTTTTCGATGGTCTTTGGTCCAACGCCTTCCAACACCGTCAGCGGCGTGGTGGGCGCCGTGAGGGCGGTCATCTGCTCCTCGATTTCACGGCGCTTCTCTTCTTCGCTCTTGATATCGATATCCCAGCCAATGAGCTTGCTGGCGAGGCGAACGTTCTGACCCTTTTTGCCGATGGCCAGGGAAAGTTGGGAATCCTCGACAATCACTTCCAGCTTGTGATTCTCGGGATCGGTAATCTGAACACGAGTAACCTTGGCCGGGCTCAGCGCTTTCTGCGCGAACGCGACGGTCTCCTCGTTGTAAGGAATGATGTCGATTTTCTCGCCGCGCAATTCCCGAATGATGGATTGCACGCGCATACCCTTCATGCCAACGCACGCGCCTACGGGATCGACATCCTTGTCGCGGCTTGCGACCGCCACCTTGGTGCGTTCCCCGGCTTCACGCGCGGCAGCGCGGATCTGCACCGTGCCGTCATAAATTTCCGGCACTTCCATTTCAAACAGGCGCTGTACCAGGGCGGCATCGGCGCGCGAAACGATCACTTGCGGGCCTTTTGCAGCGCGGTCCACAGTGCGAATGACAACGCGAATGCGTTCGCCAATGTTGTAGGTTTCCAGCTTAGACTGCTCGCGCTTGGGCAAACGCGCTTCCGTACGGCCCATGTCGACGATCAGGTCGGGGCCTTCGGCGCGCTTCACGATTACGGTGACAAGTTCCCCCGCGCGATTGTGGTACTCATTGAAAATGGTGTCGCGTTCCGCTTCGCGCACCTTTTGCAAGATTACCTGCTTAGCGGTCTGCGCCGCAATGCGCCCCAATACATCGGTAGGCTTTGCCGTTAGGATTTCCGTACCCACTTCCGCGCCGGGATTCTTTTTCTTGGCGTCGGCTACGCTAATTTCGCGTTTGGGATCGGCCACTTCCTCGACCACGGTGTACACCGAATAGACGTCCACCTGGCCGCTTTCCGCGTTGAACTTTCCGCGCAAGTCCTCTTCCGTCTTGTAATACTTGCGCGCAGCCACAACCATGGCGTCTTCGATGGCAGAGATCACCACCTCCGGTTCGATGTGCTTCTCCCGGCTCAACATTTCAATTTGTTGATAGAGCAAATTCGCCATTTCCCGTTCCTAAAACTCCACTACCAGATTCGCCTTCTTGATCGTCTCCAAGGGTATTTCGACGATCCGAGCTTCCTTGCCTTTCAATTCCATGCGGACTTTGCCATCCGCAAAACCGCGTAGCCGGCCTTCAAAAAACTTCGCTTCGGCGATCGGCTCGTGGGTCGATATCTTTGCCGCGCGGCCACGAAAACGTTCAAAATCCGCGGCGTTGCGCAAAGCACGGTCCAACCCCGGAGAACTTACCTCCAGGATGTAGCCTGGACCCGGGATAAGCTCCTCAACATCGAGGATTACGCTCAATTGCTTGCTTACCCGCTCACAGTCCGAGTGACTGATCTTGGGAAAAGGACTGGGCGCCTCTTCTCCCTCAACCAACTCCGCAGGTTGCGCGGGGGGTACCCGGTCGATGTACACCCGTAGGAACCGCTGCTTGCCAACCTTCCACTCGACATCCACGATTTCCAAGCCTTCCGAACGAGCGACCCGCTCGGCGGCATCGCGGACTTTCTGCAAATTCACTTAAAGACTCCACGGCCTAAGCCGGTCGAATGCTCATCCCCGCCGGCGGCAACAAAAAAGTGGGCTTGCGCCCACCCTATGGTGCGACCCGATTCAGAGCGAAGAACGAGTATATTCCGAGAGCACCATAAAAGCAAGGTACCTAGGCCCTCCGGCCCGCCCGGTGCCCGAATGCCAGCGCAGTCGAGGGGCTTGATTCTCGCGGCATCGTCGGCCACTTTGCTAACTGCAAGATTTCTAATAGCACAGATGGGTGCAAACCCCCTGCGCCATTCGTCCCCGCGCAAGCTTGGCTGGTAAGCCGTCCGGAGAAGAGACGAAGCTTGACCCGCCCCGTCGAATTGCGTAGGCTTTCATTTTCTTCCGAAGAGCGGAGTTGTGGTATGTCCGGCCTCACCGTTCGTCCCCGTTTGCAGTTTAGCCTCGCGTTTATCCTGCTCCTTGCCTCTGGCACCTTCCTTCAGGCGCAAAAGCCTGTTCCAACTCCCAGCCAAGGTAGTGGCACCTACATACCACCCCAACCTGTCGCCGTGAAAGTCAGCGTTCGGGACATGCGCGGCAATCCCTTGGATGGGTCAGCCTACGTCCATCTGCATTCGATGGTCAGAAGTTTCGACATGCGACTGCCAACGCGAGAAACTTCGACGGCCGAGTTCCCGAGCGTCATGCCGGGCGATTATGAAATAGAGGTGAGTTGTGACGGCTACCAACCGACTACGGAACGTTTGAGCGTGGCTGGATTCGGCGCTGATGTCTCGGTGTTCATCTACCTTCACCCGGAGTCAGAAACTTCCGGGAATAGCCGTCCTCCTTCGGGCGTCTTAATGACCCCCAAACTCCAAAACGAAATGGACCGGGGCCTCGATGCGATGCGCAAACAGGAATACGAGGCCGCTAGGACGCACTTCGCCAAGGCCGTAAAGATCGCCCCTTCAAATCCCGATGCCCACTATCTGCTGGGCACTTCCGAACTTGCGTTGCATCAGACCGATTTAGCGCGGTCGCAGTTCGAAAACGTTTTGAAGCTCGATTCCGGTTATGAGCGAGCCCTTCTAGCGGTAGGTGAGATGCAATTGCAGTCGGGCGACAGCAGCGGGGCGATCTCCACTCTCGAGAAGGCCTTTGACCTGAACGGGGCTAGTTGGCGAACTCATCTGCTCCTTGCTTCCGCCTATGCCAAGGCAGGGAGGTTGGAAGACGCGGAGAAGCATGCGCAGCGCGCCGCCAGTCTCGCCAAGGAAAAAGGCGCGTATCCCACGTTCTTGCTGGGCGAGATTCAGGACGCGGAGGGAAAGTCGACGCAGGCCAAAGCCACCTGGGAATTGCTTGTGGCGCAATTTCCAAATGACGCCACTGCTGCCAAGGCCAAGGCAAAACTGACGCAGACCACCGTGAAGCCTGCGAATGACACGGAGAATGAAACGGCCAGCCTGCCTGCGCCGCCGCTGCCAGTTGTCCCGCTATCGCCTGTTTTGGAGCGGCCGTGGGCACCCCCAGACATCGATAGCATGGAATACCGGTTGGCATCGGATGCGCCGTGCAGGTTGAACGAGGTTCTGGCGCGCGCGCAACACCGCATGAACATGCAACTGGAGGATTTCGAGAAGTTTACGGCTACCGAGCGCATCGAGCACCAGCAAATCGATCGCTACGGCATGCCCGGCCCTGCCGTGACGCGGGAATTCTCCTACATCGTATTCGTGCATCCGTTCAAAGGACGTTCCGTGTATCTGGAAGAAAGCCGCAACGGGAATTCGGATACCGCTGCCTTTCCCACGTCGCTGGCAACCACCGGTCTGAATGGTCTGGGCGTATCGATCCTGCAGCCAGCGAATCAGACCGGATTCAGCTATGAATGTGAGGGGCTAACGAGCGTGCGCGGTGAAGCCGCCTGGCAGATTCGCTTCCAAGAGAACACCGCGGCAGCGGCGGGTTTCACCGGGGTGCGCGAATGGCGCAAAAAGGGAATGCTGTATGACATTCCTATTAAAGGACGGATCTGGGTGGCCTCCTCCAGCTTTGACTTATTGCGCGTCGAAACGGATCTGATCGCTCCTATCAACAAGTTGGAACTCTCTCGCGACCATCTTACGGTCGACTATGGTCCGGTGAGTTTCCAGAACGGTTCCGCGAAACTGTGGCTCCCGTGGACGGCTGAGATGTACATGGAACTGCACGGCAAGCGCTATCACCACAAACATTTTCTGACCGACTACATGCTCTTCGAGGTCGATACCTCAAACAAAGTCCACAAACCAAAACAGCCGCTTGCGATTGAAGCCGAACCCGGAAACTAGCGGGTCGTGAACCAGCTCTGTAATCCTTCCACAAACAAGGCATAGGGAATCAATCCCTCAAAAAGAAGAACTGCCCCGCCCGAGATCGAGGCAGTTCTCACTGACTTGAACCGCGCGCCCAGCCTTATGGCTTGGTTGGAGGCGCCGGCTTCGGAGTTGTCGCTGGCGGTTGTGTTGCAGGCCGCGGCGTGGTGGCCGGAGGCTTTGTGGCCGGGGCCGTTCCTGCCTTCGCGGGATAGGCCTGATCGTACAGTTTGATAATCTCAGCGGTGATGTCGATGTTGGCGGAAGCGTAGACCACCGACGTATTCTGGGCGGGGTATTCGAAGACCGCGACGAATCCGTTTTCGCGCGCATAGCGTTCCACGACGTCCATCATTTTTCTGCCGATGCGGTCGACCACTTCGCCCTGAGCCGCGTTCACATCTTCCTGCAGCGCGGTGTTCTGCCGGTCAAACTTTGCGGTAAGTCTCTGCCCTTGAGCCGCTACACGCGCTTTTTGGTCGTCGCCCCAGGTGGTGGCGTTGGCAGCAAGTTGCTGGCGCAGATCGTTGATCTGCTTGTTGAGCGCCTCCAATTCATTCTGTTGCGAGGCAAACTGCGATTGCAGTTCCGCGGACGCCTGCTTCCCTTCCGCGGTCGTCACGATGGCCTGCCGGATATTGATCGTGCCGATTTTCGTGCCAGTCGCTGCGCCCGCTGCTCCCTGCCCGTAAACGGCCGCGGTGCTGAATAGGCACGCAACGGCCAGAGCAGCCGAACAAATCATGTTTCTGGAATTCACTGTGTTCTCCTTATTATTCTTCTCCAGGTTGCCGTCTGCTTCCGCTTCCTTGCTGGAGCATGGGTAACCCTTCGGATGCCTAACCGTCTGCCGGTCAAAATTTCTGGTGATCCCAACTGAACGAGGACAACAGAATTGTCAACAAGTCCTTCAGGATGTCCACCTGGTTATGCGGGCGTCTCCACCCCACGGAGTCTCCGCCAGCCATAGCACAAACATAGCAGTATACCGGACTGGCTGTTGTACCCGCAATTCCAAACCTTACTTCGCGGCGCCGCAGACGAGGCACTTTCGCTGCTTTGTGCGCATCTGTCATGTCTTTTCGCTGACCGCGTCTCGCGCCACTCACTTCGGCATCGGTACGAACAGCACGCGGTTGTTGTTCTGGTCAGCGATCACCGCGGTGCCGTACACGTTGTCCATCGCAGCCGCAAATTGCGCCTGGCTGCCGATTCCGACGGTCGCCTGGGTGCTCAGCGTCTGCGAGTCAATCACAGAAATGCTGTTGCCAGTGCTCGCCGCATTTACCGAGAGGAGCGTTCCGGTCTGATAGTTGTAGGCGATGGAGAACGGATTCACGCCCACGCGAACGGTCTGCGTGCCTCCCGTATCCGGATTGAACGTATAAACTGAGTTCAGCTGCGGTGAAGTGGTATAGAACACAGCCGGGTTCGGTGCCGGATCATACACAATTCCGGTCGGTGCGGAACTGAGAGTATTCAAGCTGGAGGAACTGGACTTCGCGGGCGAGCCGTTCAGGGTGACGACGTCAAGCACGCCGGAGACCGAGCCTAGCTGCACCTGCTGCAGGGCCGTCACCACCGCGACGGCGCGGTTCGGATCGACGGCAATCGCAAAGGGTTGCGCATCTACAGCGATCGGAACCGCAACCGGAGTGCCGACGGGAGTGGCGATCAGCGCCGTGAGATCGATCAACGAGATAGTGCTGGAACCGGTATTGGCGATCAGCGCGTAGGCGTGATCCTGATCGATGGTCACACCGCTGGGTGAAATACCGACCGTAACGCTGCTGCTGGTGGTGGTCCCACTGGTAAACGAAAGAACCTGCGGGCTCAGAGGATCGCTGATATTAATGATCGAAGCAGTTCCATCCTTATTGTTGGCCACCACGGCGTAACCCAACCGCGGGATGACGTCCACTCCCAAGGGCATGTTACCCACGTTCGCTGTAGCCAGGACCTGTCCGTAAGGCTTGCCGTAGCTGTGAAGCCCCTGGTAGTCCAGATTCACGATCGCAATCATGCCGGTGGTGCAGCCGTTCAGGGTCACCACTCCCACATTTCGTACCGGATCGATAGCCACGGCTTCTGGCTTGGCTGCGGCGCATATCGGTGTCAAATCCGTTGTTTCCACCGCATAAAAATCGCTGGAATTGGAAATGTTGTTGCCAACTACAACGTCCAGTGCGAAATCATGCGGCAGCGTGAGATACGACGCGGGAATGGTGGCGATCAATTGTCCAGAAGTGACATATGTCGTCGTGATGCCCGCCAAATTGCCGTCCAGGCGGACTTGCGCTCCTGGTGCGAACCCTGCTCCATTCACTTGTACTGTGGCGCTCGCCGACCCAATCAGCGCGCCTTGTGGCATGCAGGTTGTCAAGCCGGTGGGAGCAGCTGGATTGCAGGAGATGGCACCGCCATCCGCTGCGCCCGTCGTGGAATTTAGAGGCGCTTGCGCGTTGGGTACGCCACCCGCTGTTATCACGAGTCCTTGCACGTGTACCGGTTTAAAGATGCTAGGCGGAGGATCCACGCTCAGATACGTCAGGCTGTTACTTCCCGCGTTCGCCACCAGCACAAGCCTGGTGTTCGGGTCGTACGCCATTGCACCATAAACAGTGACCGCAGTTCCGCCAGAAGGCGTGTAGCTTCCTGTTCCCACCTGACCTGTAGGAATCGCTGGAACGATGCGGCCAGGCGAAACCGATGCGGTGCCGACCGGATCGATCAGCGAGATGTCGTTGATGCTGTCCGTGGGATTAAAGGTAATGATGACGTTGGTGTACGGATCAACAGCAACAAATCGTATGCCAGGCTCGGGAGCAGTGAGCGTACCGCTGGGGCTGCCCTGGTATTGGCCCTCCCGCAGCGTGATTGAACTCACCGTCAGATCCAGAGATTTCAGAATCAGGATTTGCGCAGTTGTCGTTCCCGGATCGGCGAAAACCGCTGCTCGCGTGATGGGATCGATGGTTACACCGACGGTGGAATTCGCAATGTTGAACGTCAGATACGGGTTGCCGTATTGCACGGTCGCCTGCGTTCCAGAGGTTGGACTTCCGCCGGATTCATTGTCACCCTTGCTCGCATATGTGAAGGTATAAGGATCTAATACGCTGGAAACCTGGTAAGAGCCGTCCATGTCTGCTTTATCCAGGCCGCTGATCAGGACCGTGCCACCTACCGACGCATTGATTCCATGCGGTGCCACCGTTTTGATGGTGACGATGTTGTTCGTGCGAACCGCTCCGTTGGGCGTGGCCGCGATGTTCACGCTGGTATTGGTCTGGGTCAGATTCACCACGCTGGTCAATCCTCCCCCGCTCGGACCAGCCCCCGGAGATACGTAAGCCACCGGCAGTTGCGGCTGCATCGCAATTTGCGGAGTCGCTCCCGTATTCATAGAAACGGAAGAAATGGCACAAGGAGGCTTTGTCACCGTTGATCCAATGAAACACTTTTGCGTGGGATCATTGGGCGATGGGTTCTGTACCGGAATTGGGTTGATGTTCACGATGAATCCCAGATTCGAATTGCTGTAGGCCACGGCGGCCAGGTGCGTGGTGGGGTCAACTCCAATGGCGAAAGGGGCCGGCTGCACGGTCACGACGCCGGCCGGTTCCACCAACAGTTTGCTCATATCCACGCTGCCCAACCACGTAAACTGCTGATAGTTGGCGTTCGGCAGAGCGATCAGCGACAGCGTCGCGTCTCCGCTATTTACCACCACGGCGAGGTCGTGGGTGCTGCCGGCAACCGTATCTCCCGGAACGGTAATTCCCAGCTGATCATCGATGGCCACGCTGGTGGGAGCTTTGCCTACTCCATGTCCGTTCGCATCCACGGTAAACGGTGGAATACTCGTAGTCGGCGTTCCGGAACTCAGATCGACGTATTGCATCGAGTTGGACGCCTGCTCCGTGATTACCGCGTAACTCTTCGTGGAGTTCAAGGCGATGCTACTAGGAGCCAGGTTCGTGCCCGTCGCCGCAGTTGTGGGCAGCGGGTTTGAGACCGGAGCGGGCAGATTGGGGTAATTCGACTGCACCGCCACGTTGGTGGTGGCACTCGGAAACGGCGGGGGATTGCTCTGAGCATTGCTCAAGACGCTGACCTGGTATAGACCAGGATTTTGAATCTGGCTTCCCGGAAGCGGCTGAGAGAACTGTCGTGAATTGGTGGGAGCAATGCTGACGCCGGGGTTGCCATTAAAAAGAAGCTTTGCCAATCCTGCGCCCGCGCCGTAATACCCACCATCGGCGGTAAACTCCGTGTTCGTTCCCACCCGGAAGCTGGCGGGAACAGAAGCGACCAGCCCTGGTCGCGCGGGAAAGAGTGTTAGGGGAAAACTCTTGGTAATCAGCGATCCGGTGTTGTTAGGATCGGGAATATCCATCGAGACTTGGCCCGTTCCAGGATTAGCGATTTGCTGAGAGTTCAACCGTATGCGCGTAACAATGGAACTATCGCAGGTGGCCGTGCTACTGGTGGTGCAATAAGCGGTAGTGACAGGAATCGTGAAAATCTGCGTCTGGTCGAGGACCGAGGTGTTTCCCAGTGGATCGGTAAAGGAGATCGAGGTGGTGTTCAGCACGTTGTGAGCATCCAGCCAGATGTCCTGCTCCACTCCTCCCGCTGCGACAGAGGTGGGGAAGAGGCCATTGAAGGTCTGCGGATTCGTAGAGGCATTGACGAGGGTAATCACTGCCGCAGCGATCGCCGCGCTGTCCTTTTTCGAAGTCACAACCACCGTCACGCTAGCGGGATTGGCCGTCGAAGACGTACTGGTGACTGGGAATGTATTTGTTGGCACGGTGGCAGGTGCGGTGAACACGCCATTCTGATCGATCGTTCCGCAGTTAGGGCTGCAGGAGGGGGAACTGGAGCTCGCCGAAGGATTGCCCGTGGAACCGAGTACCGGCTGGATTACCAGCCAGGTCGCATCAACCCCATTATCATTCAAGAACGAAGGCGTGAATTTGGTTGTCGCCGCTGGATTTAGCCCCACAGGCACTGTCGCGGTCGACGGCGTAATCGATGCGCGGATACCCGAATCCAGATTAACCGTGCCCTTGCCGCTCTTGTTCTTTTCTGCCGTCGAAGTCGCTGTCAGCGTAATCACCGGTGCCGGCTGCGGGTAACTCGCCAATGGCGGCGCCGTATAGGTAAGAACGTTCTGGGTTTCGTCGCTCACGGAGCCGTATTTCGGATAGTCGGTGCTGCTAGGATCGCATCCGCCGGTCTGCGTTGAGGTGGTGACTTTCCCAGTCGAATCTGTGGTGGAGGTGGTCGTCGTCCACGTACATTTCCAGGTCACTGTCAGAACGGTGTTCCCCGTGACGGTCGCGCTGACCGAGGTCGATTGACCTGCCAGCACCGCTGTCTGGGCAGGCGATACGGTAACGACGGTCTGGTTTGGCGAGGAGCTGCTGCATCCTGCAACCGATAGGACTCCTGCGCCGGCCAGCACCAGCGCAGCCTGCTTAAGCATTCGCAACTTCATGACGGACTTCTCCCCCCGTACGGGCGCCGGCGTTCCCGGACAACCCACTTGCCTAACTTGATGCGGAAACCTGTTCATTCCATTGTTCCCATGGGCCTAGAACGTACGACTTACCGAGAACCGGAACGTGCTCTGCGGTTCAAAATAGTTCAAGCGACCCGGATTCTGGATCGTCGGTTGAAGCTGCGACAGAATTGCCGAATTGCACTTGGACGGATTCTGTGGATCGAGCAGCCCCAGCGAAGAGCACGTTAGAAAGAGCGTCTGATTGTTCAGCTGGTCAAAGGGCGCCACGATGGTTTCATGCAGCCGCAGAGGGTTATACGCGTAGTAGATGCGGAACGGCGCCTGCACGATCGGCAAATTGATGATGAATTCGATACCTGTAGACATGCGCATCTTGAAGTTTGTGCCCGGAGCAATTTGCAACTGCGCCTGTTGATTCACCAATGGAAACTGCGAATTGATGTTGTCGACGCCCGTAGGATTGAGTTTCAGTGAGCCCGGCTGCGATATACCGTCGGTTCCGGCGTCCACGAATAGAGACATGCTGACGGGCCCGGCAATCGGAATGCGGTATTCGGCGCTTCCGAGAAGTTCGGTGTCACCGCCGGGGAAGGTGATGGTATACCCGAGCACCGGAACGCTGAAGCTCGACAGCGTCGGCAATCCACTCGGCCCCAAATTGTGGTTGTTGTAGTAGCTGACGGTCTGATTGAACTGGCTGGGAATGTAGGTGACCGGTGAGATCGCGCGAATGTCGAACCCGCGGATGTCCTGCTCGCCGCCCATGTAGAAGCGGCTGTAGGGCGGCACTTCCTTCCCACCAAAACCGGTTGTATAGGCGCCCAGAAAACGCAGGCCGATGGCGTTGCGCTTCTTATTGACAGGATGGAAATACTTGATTTCACCGGTGTTGGTGATGGTGTTAACGTTGCCGCCCAAGGGGCCACCGGTGAACGCCAATGAGTAGAAAATGCTTTTCCCGGAGGTGGCATTCATCGGGTTGTTGATGGTGTTGTAGGTGATTGTAGGTGTGATGGTGCTGGATAGGATGCCGTTCAGCGCCGCGGGACCCGCGATACTCTGATACTGCAATTGCGTAAACAGCAACTCCGACGCCTGGTTGTACGTCGTGATGTTTGTGCGCGTGAGTCCGTAGGAAACAGCGACGCGCGTGAAGGCGTAACGCCGCAGCGGGTAGCTGGCAAAAATCGTGAAGCCCGCACTGTTCTGCGTGTAATCCTGAATGTACTGCGGGTTGATGCTGACAGACTGCCCGGTCACAAGGGCCGCCTGTTGCGCCTGGTTGAACTTATACTCGTTCGAGAAAATCGTGAAGCCCGTTGAGATAGGACGGTCAAACAGGTACGGCTCCGTGAATCCGAACATCAAGCTTCGCTGCAAGTTACCGAACTGCGCGGAAAGCGTCAGCGTTTCGCCCAAGCCGAGGAAATTGTTGGTTTGATAGGTCAGGCCGATGAATCCGCCATACAATCCGCTGACCCCACCCTGCAAGCCAATGGATTGTTTGCCTTTTTCTTTCAGCTTCAACAGCAGGTCGACGGTGCCTTCCTTGGTGTTGCGCTTGATTTCCGCGGCCTTGTCTGCTTCGAGCTTGTCGAAGTAATCCAGTTGATTCAGGCGCAGGATGCTCAACTCCCATGCGCGCTTGTTGAACAACTGTCCTTCGTCGATCAGCAATTGGCGGCGAATAACCTTGTCGCGTGTGGTGGTGTTGCCGGTGAAGTCGATGCGACGCACATAATACTGCTTGCCTTCATCGAACTTCATGATGATGTCGATGATCTTGGCCTGATTGTTGATTTCCGTTTCGGGCTGCGGCACGAAATCGATGAAGCCGTACTGGCCGTAAATGCTCGTGTACGTTTCCATCGCCTTGCGGATTTTGGCAGCTGAGAAGATGTCCCCCTGCTTCAGAGGAAAGGCCTGCTCCAGCGCATCCTTTTTCAGCGAGAGGGCTTTATCCGGATCGCTGCTGACGATGCGCAGCGTGCCCATCTTGTACTGGGCGCCTTCTTCGATCGGAATGGTGATATTGACGGCTTTGCCTTCCGTGCGTCCCGCCAGAGGAATGCCGTAGCGCCATTCTTTGGTATCCACATTCTTAATAATCGGATCCAGAACCACTACTCGGAAATACCCGTTGTCCTGGTATAGCCCGATGATTCCGACCTGGATGTCCTCGGTCAACTTGTCGTGGTCATAGGTCTTGGACATCACGTTGATTTCCGTGAAGTACAAGGGAATGGCGTAAGGGCGGTCGTGCCGCATCGCGCGAATCAATTTGCGGTTGCTGAAAGCGTGATTCCCGGTGAACTCAATTTTGCCGACCTTTACCTTGGGGCCTTCATCGATCTTGAAAACCAGAATAATGGCGTTGCTGGAGGCGATGCGCTCGTATTGCGGTGTCACGGTCGCAAATTGCCGACCATGCTCTCCCAACAAGTCCTTCAGCACCACTTCAGCTTTCTTGATGCGGGTAGGATCGAACTGGCTCTCGACCGTCAGACCGACCTTTTTTTCCTTGAAGCGGTCCAGAATATCTGACTCCGAAACCGAATGAGCGCCTTCATAGCGGATGCGCCGGATCACCGGGCGCTCGGTCACGATGAAAATAATGATCTTGCCGTTGGGCTTGTTGGGAGAATCCTGTACTTCCAGCTTTACATCCTCGAAATACTGCGTGTTCCACAGCGCCTGAAAATCGCGGCGCAAAGTGTCTTCGTTGTAGGGATCGCCGTCGCGACTGAAGATGCGGGCTTTCAAAGTGTCAGTGCGGATGCGGCGGTTCCCAAAGAAATCGATTCGCTCGATAAACGCGTT
>Ga0126369_10001146_pt1 | contig 18182 bp, 36 predicted proteins | sample PanSoiMetaPlot_1_FD_109646 | JGI IMG/M metagenome (GOLD analysis project Ga0126369, IMG submission 109646) | Tropical forest soil microbial communities from Panama - MetaG Plot_1 | ecosystem: Environmental > Terrestrial > Soil > Tropical forest > Bulk soil | place: Panama | collected 2016-02-17 | reverse complement strand
CACACCACCAGCACGCTCGTGATTGACCATCTCGATCCTCATCAAACGATCCTTGGCTAACCAATCGCGGTAGCAATCACGCAACATCGAACGTCCGGTCCAACTCAAGCCTTCTTGCTGGAAGATGAACGCTATGAGATTGTCAACCGGAATCTCAGGGCCATATGTCATGGGACTCTGACCAACAGTCACCATACCCGGAGCCCATTGCATGATGCTGACTAGTCCTCCATCATCAGCAACCTTGATCTCTGCGAGTGTTTGCGGCATGCGCGGCGCGAGCTTCCGCAGCCTCCACTTGCCATTATTGATCTCACCGACGACATTGAAGTACATGTGTCCGTAGAGAGTCGCCAAGATTGCCTGCCGCACATGGGAGCGATGAACAAATCTGCCCTTCATCCTGCCAAGGGGCTGATCGTCCTCTCCCATGATCGGTAAATTGAGATCTTCGCTGATCTCTTTCACCATCGTCGTGGGGCAGCCATTCGGATCAACAACAAACCGCAGCTGCGTGATACCCCACATTGTGCCGGTGAGTAGAGCAGCCAGCTGCGAGTCAGTCCGCATTTGCTCGTAAAGGCGAACATTGAGCGGCCAACGAAGTTCAGGGACATACTCCCACTCATCGATGTACATGTGCCATGGCCCACCACCTGCCATCGAGACGGAAGGACCAACAACACCCCAACTCCCGACGTAGTTGTCGGGGATGCCGAGCTCTTGTGTCGGTGCGCGCGACCCCTTGCGCGTAGTAGTACGAGGACGACCAACGGGCGGCATTAACGCGCGGGCTGTGCCTTCGGATTGCTAGGAACACTCGGCATGACTGTTACAGAGAGCTTCCCCTTTGGCATCTTGCCCTTCTTCGTTGAGAAGGTCTTTCCCTTAGGATGAGCCATTTGTTTCCTCCTTTGCCACTTCTTCTTCTACCGCGTCGGCGATTCTATCAAGAACGGTTATGAGCTTTCTGATCTCTTCAAGAATCTCCAACAACACAGGTGTGTAATCCTCTACCAAATGTGAATCAACCAGATGAGAAGAACGACGAAAATCCCGATCCAAGCAATCTCTCCCCAAGTTTTCGGCGGTGGCGGCATGTTCTTTTCCTCTCAGTCCTTAAGGCACGTGAACAATGTTACCTGACCGCCCGGATGGTTGATGACAAGATCGCCTTCACTAAATCCTGCCGGGCAGACCAGTCCACCAGGAGGCCCGGTTGGACCCGTATCACCCTTCGGTCCCGCCGGGCCAGTGTCACCCTTCGGGCCAGTATCGCCCTTTGGTCCTGGTGGCCCCGGCTCACCCGGATCTCCCTTTGGTCCGGTCGCAACGTTGATCGTGACTGTTTTCGTCGGCGTCTGTGCATTAGCTGCAAACACCTGCGACGCCAAGAACCCAGAGGCACCAGCAAGCGCCAACCCAAATCCTGCCAGCATGTAAGGGATCCATTTTGCCATTAGTCCCTACTCATCTTCATCTTCAGCTGATGTAACTCTTCCCCCAGATCTTCAGCCTCTTTCCGAGTCGCCCTGAGACGATCAAGACATTCCTGTTCGGCCTTGGCTCGTTCATCATGACGTGTCCTACGAATGCTGAAAGCCGTACTCACCAAACCTCCGAACGCCGAGATGATTGCGGCCACACCCAGCAAAGTTGGGCTATCGAATACAGCCAGCAAGTCACCCTGACCCCTTACGCCGCATTTCGACTATCCAAGTAACAATCGCCGGGATGAATCCGATCACAACCGCGAGCGCGGTCAATGTCTCCGGATCGTCAACGCCAAGAATGTTGGCAATCAAGAGTGCAAGTGACGCAGCTACCGCTGTTGTTTCAGCCGGACGACGAGCGGGCAAGTTATTCGTCATGCGTTACTCCTATCTCGTCTCTCAACTTCAAACCAGCATGAAAAGCTGCGAAACGCTTATCGCATTCCTTCTCGCCACGCTTCTTCTCGTAATGGATTGCGCCGAAAGCCGTCAAGAGACTGCCCGCCCCAGACAGGAAGATGCCAACGGTACCAAGAATGTCTCCGCTGACTTCAACGACGAGCACATTACGGCTCCTTCACTCTCACAAATACAGTGCCCTGTCCGGCGGGGTTGCGCGTACGCCGCATGACCTGCCCGCCGTTGGAGTTGTTGGAAGTGGACGTGTTGCCCTCTATCGCATCAAAGTTGCCACTGCTTGATGTCCACTTCTCAAAGATGCCGACGTGGTCGTACTCGCCATTCCACTCCCAGTCGTAGCAAGCCAAATCACCCGCCTGCGGATCGTCGGTCGTCTGCAACCCGTTTTTACCCGCGCGCGCGTCAGCTACGATGTACGGCACATACGAGTAGCGCGACCCCTTCACGAAGGTCGGCGATTGTCCCACAGAATTGGTCTCGAAGCACCAGGTCACGAACATGGCGCACCACGGACCAACCATGTTGTACCATGACGTGTACTTGACCTTGTTCGAATCCGGTGGCGATTCCTTGATGCCCAGCTGACTAATCGCAAGATCGAGCGCAGCTTTGCGTACAGTTTTGCCAGATGGTGCATCTGGCTCATGACCACCAAACATCCTGTAAGCTTGATTGATCAGGTTGACGGCGGTGGCGTCCATCGCCTGCTGACCAGCATTCGGCTTGCCTTCCGGAACAAGGCAGTACCGTAGCGTATCAAACGTTTTCTTACCAAGCCAGCCAGAATCATCGATATCTTGCTGCCGTTGAACACCTGCGACACCGGAGTCGCCGACGTTCCCGCCCGCTTTCCCGTGCGAGAAGCCATTCGAAAATTGATCATCGAATGTCTGCCAAGGCCAGCGACCAAGCCGCGAAATTGTGCGTTTGTACGCGATGATGTCCGGGCCATTGGTAGATGGTTTCTTGCCCTGCTGATTCGCGTCGGGCGGGTACAGTGGACGTGGGAACCCATCAACTTTTGCCGGACCACCACCTTTGTATGCCTTCTCCCACCATTCAGCCATATCTCACCACACTTTCTCCATGATATCGGCGGTGACGGACCGCTCTTGGGGGGAGAGCAGAGAACGATCCGCCACCGCACCGGCAGAGACCGTAGACATGATTGCGGCGTCAGCGTGGTTCGGAGAGGGGAGACCACGAGCCATCATGTCCTCTTTGGTCTCGATGTAGATTCTTCCGGCAGAATCAGTATTCCATTTCACGCTGGTCAGCTGAGCGGCAAGAGTCTCATCGGCAGGATCAAGATCAATCAGATCCTCATCCATAAGCTCCTTGAACGTCCACCAGACCTCAGAACGCCTGTTCTTGAACTTGGCAGGGTTGAGCGCACGCGTGCTACCCTGATGTGGCGCTACATTGAACCGCTGTTCACGCAGACGGTCAAATACACCCGCACCAAGCCCAATCGTGTCAATATTTGCCGGTGGTCTCTTCGGGGCGTGTGAACGCAGGATACGAGCAATACGACCAGCCGATTGCATGGTATCCTCTTTCGCCCACTGCTCCGTCAGACGAATCACACCACCGCGATTCCTATACAGAACGCTCATGTCTGCCCCGTAACGGGCGATGTCCGCACCGTACCTGCCTAGCTCGAGACCGGGAAGGTCAATCTGATGCTGACATTTGTCAACCAACAGGGGTGAGATAAGGAACTCATCCGAGATATCTGGAAAGAGTCCCTCCACCTTAGATTGCCACCTGGGAGACCCCTCACCCCATTCTCTGCGAGCCGTCTCGATGTATTCCTCAGACGTCAGCTGATCGGCGACATCTTCCGGAATACCCTCCTCAATCACCGCCTTACGGACATCCCAAGCTGAGATTCTGATGACGTTCCAGCCGCTGCCCGGCTTACATACTCGCGCGAAGCGACTGTTCGGGTCGTCCGGGTTGCCGATGGCAAGAACCCGACTGTTCTTACCAGTAGCTAGCGCCAGAACCGAGTCCCACAGCGCTTCCGGGATACCGTTGGCCTCGTCAAGAATCGCAAGCAAGTAGCGGGCGTGGATTCCCTGAAACGTATCCTCGTCGTAGTCCTGTGGCTTGCGGCCCATGCCGATGATCTCTTCAGATTCGTGCAACCGCTTGGTATTTGACTCACCCATGAGCCACTGGCACTCACGCGTGATGCGTCCGGCCAGCTTGGCACGATAGTGCCTGCGCCTGATCTCCTTCCAAAGGATTGCCTCCACCTGCGGCCAAGATGGTGCTGTAGAGATCAGGAACGCGTCCCCAAGCGTATGCGTCTCCGGATCCAGCCACCACGCACCAGCATTGGCCGCAGAGAAGGACTTGCCCGGTCCGTGGCAAGACTGCACGGCTGTGAAGCGGTTGACCTTGATTGATTCAAGGATCTCAATCTGCTTCGACCACAGATACAGGCTTGCTTTCTCGCGCGCCCACTTCACAGGCTCCCAGAGGTACTTATTCGGGGGCGGAAAGAGCTTTCTGAGCGCTGCGTCTACGACACCGGGTGGCAGCCCAGGCGCTTCTACCGTGCTAGCCACGGCCCACGATCATGACATTTTCCTGCCAGATCTCTTCGGGCGTATGCCATGCTCGGCCTAGTGTGATGCAATCCTCGACCAAGAAATTTGCGTCATCGTCCATGTCTAGGACGTAGTACAGCCGCCTGTTCTGAACATAGTATGTTCCCAGCCCTACCTGCGGCTGTTCCTCAAACCCTCGCTGCCCTCCGCGTACACCCCTAGCGAGTTCCCACTTAGTCACGCTACCTTCCCCTGTTCGATAACAGGAAGCTCGCGGCCTTGATCAAGCTGAAGAAGGCGCTGCCTCACGAAACTGGGAGCTTTGGCGCGTCCCTCCTCATCTAGATGTGGCCAAAGATCTTGCAGCAAATTCTTGGTGAACTGAGCCAGCAGCTCTCCGTACGTCTCAGCCAGTTTGATCGCACGTTCCGCGATCCCCAGGCTGACGGCAATCCCCGAGAACTTGACCAGATCTTGCATGGCCTTATGGCGCTCACGCGCATACAGATGGAACTGCTTACCGACCATCGTCTGCTCCACCCAGGCAGCCTTGTCAAGCTCAGCCATGCGTTCGCTCAACCACTCGATCTCGCCGGCACGGATCTTGATACACCAGAGGATCGCGTCAAACGGGTTCATATCCCTGGGTGTACCCAAGAACTCATTGGCGATCTTCTTGGCGGCAGCCTTGCTGTGAGTCACGAAAGCGCCACCGTGTAGCTTACACCTGCCCGTACCCACATGATTCGTGCCCCAGCCCGCCTTCCTGCGGCACTTTGTGCCACCCCGCGTCATCGCCATACAGAGTAGCGCTGCCTTTCTTTCTTCCTTGCGCTGCCGCTCCATCATGATGGCGTACGGGCTTGGACCCTTCTTCACGCTGGAGCTGAAGTAGTACTCGTCGTCTTTGCCCATTAGGCTGGCGCATTCGGTGGCTTGTGAACAACATAGGCATGATCACGACCTGGTGTACGGCGGATGTCGGCACCAAAGCGCCGTTCCAGGTCTGGCGACCACTGAAAATCAAGATTTCCCTGTAAGCCAGGAACCTGCCCCGCCCCGAGTTGAATGCTGACCCAGGCCGGATCAGAAGCGGCGATCGAATCGGAGCGGGGCTGGCGAGGTGAGGTCACTGCGCCTGAGGATAGCGCATTCCCTCTAGCTTCGCTAGTCTGAGATGGTATTCGCAATGCTTCGCGCGTACGCGCGCGGTCGAGCGCGTCAGCGCGTACGCGCGCGTGTTCGGGTGCGGTGTTGCTGCTTGTACTTGGCCAGGAATAAAGCGAGATGGCGCCAGGCAGATCTTTCGTGTTCTTTGCCCCTGATCCAGAGGCCCCATTCCCGAAGTCTAGCGTCTTTCGCGAAGGCATTTGCATCTCCGGCCGTCTGCAACACAACCTGAGGAACTATGATCTGCCGCCGCCCATGACCTGCCGCCCATTGGTCGGCGCGGCCCATCCTGTAGCCCTCAATTCCCCAGATCAGCGCCGTGCTGATCTTAGCGGAGTCTCCCTGGTAGTTGCCGCCGGTGTAGATGAAGTCCTCGCAGACGTACCATACCTTCTCGGGTGACAAACCTTCGTGGGTGACGCACTCATTGTAGAACCTGCGCCACTCCATGGAGATCGAGCGAATCTGATGGCGAATGTCGCCGGTGATGGTTCTACTGTCCGAGTTTGTTCGCCCTCGGAGGCAGGCACCGATCTCAGCAGTAGGATCGAGGATTCCCCACGCGAGACCGGTGCTGCCCCCTGGGTCGCAGGCGAATACGCCTACATGTGGCATGCTACAGGTGTGCCACCAGGTTGTTCGTGGTATCGGTGATCGTGATGTCCGTGAAGCTGACCGTCATGGGCGGTACACAGTCCGGCTGGAAGACGGCGGTGCCGCTGAGGCTGAAATCGGCCTTGCCGTTCTGAACCGGAAAGTCGCCCGAAGCCGTGACGCTGGTCTTGTTATTGGCCTTCGGATGATTGCCGCCGCCGTTGATGCACAGGGCTGTGGCAGAGAGGGTGACGTGAATCTGAGTTTCGTCACCCAAACCGGCCTCCTTGCCGGTCACTGTAAGCGTGTTCCCCGAAGTTGAGGTCGTGAACGCGCTCTGGATGAAATGCGGAGATCCTGCCGTAGCTGTTGCTGCTAGGGCAAGAGCCGCAAGCGCAAAGACAAGCGTCAGGAGTGCGATCAGTTTCTTGTTCATTTACGTCTCCTTCTCCTCCCGCCAACCTTGCGCCACTTGCGAGCATTCAGCGCAAAGTTGGCCCGTTTACGGGTTGTTGGGTTCTTGCTGCGCTTGAGACGGCGCAGCGTTGAGACCGGGATCTTCTTGCCCTTCTTGGTCCCGGTCTGCTTCCGGAGTGCTCCCTTTTTCAGCTTCAATTTCATGGGCTTGCGACGCCTGGCCATTAGCGCCGCTTCCTGCGGGTGCGCACACGCTTCTTCCTTCTCACCCGCGTCGGCAGCTTGCCCTTGTTATCAAAGTGGTGACGTTTGACCCAGGCCTGGCGTGCCCAAATTTCCAATTCAGAAAAGCTCTCTGCTTTTGTGACTTAGCGGGCACCGGCCTCACCTCCCTTCCAAATAATTGACGGCTCTCTGAAGAAGATCAACATCATCGCTGAAGCCGCCAAGAGCTTTGTTACACATTTCACAAAGTAGACCGCGAACTTTGCCTGTGATGTGATCGTGATCAACATCCAGACGTCGACGACCAGGATCCGATCCGCAAATAGCACACCGCCCAGATTGTTTGATCATTAACCATTCATACTCTTCTATGGTAATACCAAACCGCTTTTGAAGAGCATGGTCAAGTTGCTTTCTTGCAACTTCTGGCCTAGCGATCCAGGCAGCTGTCCTTGCGCGAACATGGTCCTTATTGTTGGAAACACCACCCTTCCAGTTAGGGTTGTTTGCGCCCCGGATCCCATCTCTGGCTTCTTCTGACCATGGACGCTTTGAATCAGGGTTGTGTCCCACTACGACCTTTCATCTACGCGCGGACTGTTACTGTCGAAACCGTGGTTCCCAGAACCGGGTGGATCCTGGAACGCTGTGTGAAGCGGCTGCGAGACCCATGATCGGAACTTGTTGTTCGGAGACACGATGCGATGGCTGGCCTGCGCAACGCCAGCACCGCTGTTACTGTTCCTGCGTCCGGAGCCCTTCGTCAGCTTGAACATATGGCTTTTCACCTCCTTTCCTCAGTCTGAGGTGGAGTGCGGGTGGGTGGCGAACCGGGATGACCACCCGTATGCATCCCGGCCCGCCTGTGCGCGGGTAGCATAACGCGATGCGACTTGAAAAGCTATTCTGTGGGATGAGCAGGGCTTTTAGGATCTGCACAGAGGGGCTGCCGAACATAGACTGTGTGATTTGAGTCAGGCAGGACTGCGCCACAGGCGGAGCATTGCCATTTGAGTGGGGCACGACCGAAGAGGAATGTACCTGCCGGAACAACGATGGCAAAAGGTCGAAGGCGCTCTTCTGGGTCGTCGCTACGCTGTAAGGATGGGCAGAGGACTTCAAACTTGGTGATAGACATTAGATGAGTATAGCGTACGGATATTTGCCGGATTTAGGCAGAAAAATGGGGATTATTTGATAAAATGGGGCAAATAAGATGATGGTGGTCCATGGAAGGTGAACATCTCCGTTTTTAGGAACTCCAAGAAGTCCGTGAAAAATGTGTGGTGGAGAGTTGGCGCAAAAATGGGGTTTTTCAAATTTTGGATTTGCCAATAGCTGGATCGCTATTTTTCAATTGTTCTGTCGAGTGGCTTTCAACTCTGGATGGTAAAATGGACGATATGAAGCGGTGGATTTGATTGTCAACGCGCGCCCGCGCTACGCGCGCGAGGCTGCCCTACGGGTGGAAGCCTCCCGTACGCGCGTGTACGCGCGCAAATTCTTTATATAATGATTGATCGTGAAATTTGATGTATTAAAGCGCGCGTGCACGCCCGCATACGTACGCATGATAGAGTGGGTCGCTGTCAGGGCGCGAGCGCGTACGCGCGCGAGGGTATTTGGCTTATTTTTCAAATATATTTGGTAATTTTGGGGTATTTTAGGGATTTTGGGATTTGAAGCTATGGGTTGAGATGGATCGATCTTCGAATGGGGGTCGCACGAATTAAGGGACCCTATTTCTTAGTAATTTCAGAGATAATTGAGAGTTGAATTCGGATTTGGCTACCATCCAGACTTCTTGTCGGACTTCGCGATCGATTTGAAAGAGAAAAGAAATCGATTTCCCTTCCTAGGACTACTTTCCGCCTAGAAATTAGAGAGAAATGGCCCCACTATCTCCCACCCTACCTCAAGAATCGGACCTCACGAACTGTCCAGAAACCCCACATTAGCAGGGCTTTTGTGGCCACCGGAACTCGGAACTCCCCCGGCCGATTTCCCGCCCCCTAGAACCCGCTACCTCCAGGACTTCAAGGACATCTCACTCTGTAGTCCGCCCGGACTACGCCTAGGACCCTTCCGGATATCCGCCACCCCCAGGATAGGAACTCCGAATACCAGGGCTTTCTCTCCCTACGGAGACCAACCGACTTCCCGCAACCCCTAGCCTGCCTAGAGGGGGTCGTCCGCGTAGGGCAGCTGCAGTGCCCCTCTACGGGCAGATCCGCTTGTACAAGCCGAACACCATCCCGGGACCCATCCAACCACAGTAGTCCGTTTACGAAACGGACTACGTAGTCCGCCGGGACTACGGATCGGAGAAACAGACCCCAGAGAATTACCGTAGTCCTAACGGACTACGCCTAGCGAGTAGTCCGCCCGGACTACGCTCCCCGCCTGCAAGCCGCTCCCCGGTGGGCCGTCCCCGGCCTACGCTGCAGCGCCATCTAGGCTAGCAGCCGCCTAGCCGGGCGACCCCACTGCACGCCCACTGCACCCCACCCTACGCCCACGCACCTACCAACCCAACTACCTACCTGCCCCACGGCCGACCGCTCCCTGCAGAGCTCCCTGCACCCCATAGCTCCCACCCCCAACGAAATTCCCGCAAATACCGAGAATCCTGTGCACGGAGTACCCCTTTTGAGGCGGATTCTCCCAGATTTGGCGTTAGGCTTAGGGCGCGCCGCCTAGCGCGGTCGCCGCCGGGCCGATATTCCCCGGTGGGTCGGAGCTCCCGCCCTCGCGCGGTCGAGCCTGGCCGGACCGGGCCAACGGGGTGCTGCTCCCGCGGAACGTCCAAGGTGATCGCGAGCGAGCTCGCGTGACCGGGTGGGTCGGCCGCGTTCGCGCGGTGACGGCTCCGGAGCCTCTCGGATCTGCCACCGCGCGCGGCCAGATGAGACCAGGGTTAGAACGGAGGCTGCTGCCGCGCGCGCCTCCGACCGAACGTAGAGGTAGCGTCCGCCACGGATGCTCCGCGCGAGCGCTCCCGAAAGGAACGCCACCGCGCGCGTCTCGGGAGCCGAGTACGACGGCCGTGTAGTGAACGGCCGGTACCAGGGAAAGGCGAACGACCGCGCGTGCCCGCCTGCCCCCGCGAGGGGGTAGCGCGGTGAGGAAGGGCCGACAGACTAGGGAGTGCAGGAACGCGGTGCCACGACCGTATCCCGAACGTTCGGATGGGACCTCCCTCCCTGACGCGGGTCTCCCCTACGGGGGAGCCCTGCGTAGAGGCTTTTCCGGGTCCGCTCTGGGGCTACGGCTCCGGGGCCAGGATCTGAGAAGCCTCCACGCAGGGCGAACCGTTCGCCCCGCACGCGGCACAAAGCCGCAACTACTAGTTACCAGGGAGGTAACGACATGACGTTCCAGGCCAACACCGACACCATCACCGTCGCCTACAAGGACGAGAGCATCACGCTCCCGCTCGACGAGGCCACCGACTTCGTGATGACCGTGATCGCGGCTCGCAAGGCTGGCTTCGCTGCCAAGCGCGCCGAGAAGACCGCGCTCGTCGCGGCTCGCAAGGCCAAGGCTGCCGAGAAGAAGGCGACTAAGGCCAAGGCCACCGCGAAGCGCAAGCAGGATCGCATCGCCCGGCTGAAGAAGCAGCTCTCCGAGCTGGAGAAGGCTGCCTAGCCTAGTCTGCGGGTAGGCCACCGAAAGGTGGCCCTCCCGGAGCCTAGCTCCTACCAACACCAACGACCAGGGAGAACACCATGCCTAAGACAGCTGCAGAGTGGGAAGCACGGCTGGCGGAACTGCGCGCGGCGCAGGAGAAGCGGCCGACGTTTGAGCGCCACATGGACATCGACCTCGCCACAAAGATGGCGGCCGGTGCGCGTCTGCATGAGCGCGCGGAGCGCAACAAAGCGTGATGCTGCGGGGAGCCCGGCTGACCGGCCGGGCTGACCGCAACACCACCAACAACCAGGGAGGTACACCAACATGACCAAGTGGATGACCATCACGCGCAGTGGGCACGAGATTCGGAGCCGCTACAGCGACAAAGCCGCTGAGCTCTTCATGCACGATGTGACTGAGAACGTACGCATCGGGCTTGAGGAAAGCGACTGCGATGCTCTCCTCCGCGTTCTCGAGCACAGCGAGACTCCGATGCTCGACATCTGTGAGTTCTTCACGGATGTGAGTGATCTGAAGGATCGCGTCGCGTATGCGATGACCGAGCACTTCATCGACCTCGCGCCCGAGATCGCAAAGCACGTCTACGTCTCCTCCTAGGATCGTCTGACCTGCCCCTAGCCCACAACACAGTGGGCCTGGGAGAGTTCAGATAAGTGAGCTCTGTACAACATACCAGGGAGGTACCACCCATGACAACTGAGCAACAGCAGGACTGGGCGAGAAAGATCGATGCCCTTCTGCGCAAGGCAGAAGCGTCAAAGTCTCCTGAGGAGGCCGAGGCGTTCATCTCAAAGGCGCAGGCGTTGATGACGAAGTTCGCCATCGACGAGGCCATGCTCGAGGCCAACCGTCGCAAGGCAGGTAAGGCCTCAGACTTCATCTCTGAAGAGGAGTTCGTGATGACGGGTAGCTTCCGGGTCGCCTTTGGCAACCTGTGCTACTACATCATCAAGTACAACGACTGCGAGGCTGTGCTGCTACAGAACAGCCCGCGCACCGTTGAGGGAAAGCTGTACAAGCAGACCTACATCCTCAAGGTGACCGGCTTCCAGCAGGACATTGATCGTGTTCGGCTGCTCTACACGTCTCTCCAGCTTCAGGCCATCCGGTTCGAGACCGCATGGTGGAAGGAGAACAGGCACGTGTACGACAGCTACCCACGCCAGGGCTTCCTCGACCGTCGGCAGTTCCTCTTCTCGTTCGCCCACGCCGTGGGTGCACGAGTCAAGGAGGGCTACCTGCGCGGAAAGCAGGAAGCACAAAAGCAGCACGGTACGGGCATGGAGCTCGTCCTGCGAGACAAGAAGGAGATGGTGTTGGCGGAGTACAACAAGCGCCATCCCAATCTCCGTTCCGGCAAGCAGCGTCAGGCCGGTGGCAGCTACGACAGCCACGTGGCCGGACAGTCTGCCGGGAACAAGGCCGACATCGGCCAGCCCACCTTCAAGGGAGGGCAGAAAGAGCTGCGCTAGGTGAGCCAGCGGTTCCGATCCTCCATGCGGTGGGGATCGGTTCCGGTGTCTCAAACCGAGGCACTTTACCAGGGAGGTAACACCCATGTACATTCCGAGCCACGAGCTCACTCTCTCCGAGGAGGAGATCGAGGCGATCGCACAGGAAATGTGTGAGGCCGGATTCCGGTCGCTCTATCGCCACGATCTGTCCTTCCAGAGTCGTGCGAACCGTGACGCTGTTGCGCGTCGCGCAAAGCAGCTCGGCGCTGGTCTGGAGAAAAGCAGCATCCGGCACCAGATCGTCGATCCTCGCTACACGGTTGAAGGTCGTCATCTGCCCGACAAGGGCATGGCGAACGAGACCGTGTACGTGAATCTCTACACACTCAAACGTGTGTATTGATGGACAAGCCATACGACATCGAGTGCGAGGACTACGCAAGCCTCGCCGACGAAGCCAGTGCTCCGGAAGCCCAGCCTTGGAAAGATGAGGACTGGGATCCGGACGCGGTGAAGAACGCCAAGAGCTACGCAGAGAAGAACGATCTGCCTTGGCCGCCTGGTCCTGGCGATTACGATCGCTGGTACGACATGGCAACCAACGGTGAACTGTGATGTCCGAACACATCTGGTTCGAAGACTACGCAGACAACATCGGAAAGGCTGTTGTCCTCGGCCGTCTTGACGAAAGCCTGATCTTCGTCTGGGGCGGTGCTGATTGGAACTTCTCGAATTGCGGAGCCAAGCCGGGCGATCGTGTCGTCTTGATGGAAGGCGAAGACATACCAGGAGTGATATCCGACGATTTCGAGACGCTGTAGTAGCGGTGTCCCTTCCGAGAGGAAGGGCATCCGGTGCTACAGAAGTAGTGCCATACAACCTACTAGCAGGGAGGTAACACCATGAAGAAGTTCATCGTCGGCCTGATCGCCACACTCGCGCTCGCGATCAGCCTCGTCGGTGCTACCGCACAGACAGCGAAAGCCTCGAGCTCGTGCTGGTACAGCGTGCGTGGCTGCGTGTCCGTGTCAGGCTACTTCCGATCATCCGGCTACTACGTCTCACCATACTTCCGCAACTACCCGAGCTATCGGAGCTACTACAGCTATCCGAGCTATCGGTACCACTGGTAGTAGCAGCTGCCATTCCTTTCCGGAATGGCCTGCTGGTGCTACAATGGCACCAAACAACCTACAACCCATCAGGGAGGTAACACCCATGAAGCGTATTCGCCCGCATTGGCGAAAGATGACGTGGGCCTTGGTGATCTGGACGGTGATCTTTGCCCTCTGGATCTTCTTCGGTATCCACGACGCGGCCTCTTCGGTCGCTTCCGACTGCGCGAAGGACAGCTCGGTCACGAGCGGCATCCTCACGCAGCAAGAGTGCGAAGATGCGTCGAACGCCGGCACCGGCATCGGTGCAGCGCTCGTCTTCGTCTTCTGGTTCCTCGGCTTCATCCCGCTCTCGCTGACCTGGTTCATGACCAGGCCGCGTGAGAAGCACATCGTGTACGTGGAGCGTGCGCAATGAAGAAGCTCTTCTTCATTCTCGCGATCTTCGCGTCGCTGCTCGTCGGAGCAGGAACAGCCACTGCCTACGACTACTACTGGGCAAAGTCTGGCAACACATATTCTTGCCAGGGCTATCCCGGTGCAGCTATCTGCAGGTCGAAGGCTGGCAATCGCTACAGCGCCTTACTGGACAGTGATGGCGTTGTGATCTTCAAAGGTAGTGGCAAGCATCCCAATTCGCAGTTCTCTTGCAAGTGGAGCTGTGAAGATCTACGTCTACCTGGCGAGTAGCAATGAAGACTCGCGAACAGCTCATCGCCATCCTCATCATGGCCAAGTTCCCAGCAGAAGAAAGGGACGCACTCTGCGAAGCCGCAGATGCTTACCTGGCCTGGGTAGACAGTCTGTGATGTAGCGGGTGTCCTCACGGTGGCGTAAGCTACTGTGAGGCATCCCGGTGCATCCCGCACCGTAACAACCTACAACCAGGGAGGTTTCCCCATGGACACAACCGTCAACATCAAGATGACGGTTCAGGATCTCGATTTGCTTCGCCGTGCGCTCGAGTCACATCGGGTGTCAGAGAACAACGTCGTGAGGGACAAGCAGGCCGATCCGAATCGCAGGAATTTCGCGCGCTCGGAGGTCGTCCGCACCACCGATCTGATCAACAACCTCGGTGGTATAACTGGACGGCAAGTGCCGTGAAGCTCCTCGCCCTTCTCATCCTCGCGTTCGCGATCGCAGCACCTGTTCAGGCTCAGGCATCAATCTGCCCGAGCATGAAGCAGTCTCAGAAGCGTGCCATTGTCAAAGCCTTCAAGAAGAAGTATGGGCATGAGAATGTCTCGGCGTTCTGGCTGCTCACGGACCACGGCAAGAACGGATACCTCGTCATCCAGATTCTCAGATGGCCGCAGGTAATCCAGACGATCAAGATCCCGGTCAAGAACAACTGCGCTCGCCCGCTGTTCGGCAGCGGCGTTCCGCAGTGGTGGCCGTCCGGCATCCCGTATCCGGTGACGCCATGACCAGCGCGGCAAGAACCATTCTGGCTGCCTTCGGTGGTGGCGGCATCGGGTACATCATCATCAACATGATCCATCCGTTCAACCAAAAGCTGACATCTGAGATCGTCGGCTACAAGTGGACGGGTGAGCCAGTTCTAGCTTGGCGACCAGGAACGGTCTGGGCAGCCATCATCATCGGGGCTGTTCTCGCCATCTCGTTCTCAAGAAGTCTGCACAAGAAAGGTGATCTATGAGCGTGCGTTACGCCACATACGCTCCGATACAATGTCCGGAATGCGGACGCGTCGTCGAACTGCTTCGCGATGGTGCGCTCCGTCGTCATTTCCCGCCCGGCAAGGCAGAGGACAGAAAGAAGAGGCTCTGCAAGGGCACGCATCGCCATGTGATGGCGGGCGATCCGGTAATCCTCAACAGAAGGTGACATGCGGGTGAGGCAGACACGAGCTGCCCGCCCCGGATGTCATCCGACATCTATACCAGGGAGGTTCAAATGCCAGAGATCGAGATTCTCGATATGTTTGGCAACGAAATCAAGGTCGGCACAAAGGTGATCTTCGGAGAGCCTGAGTCTACCATAGAAGTCATCAACCAGACAGCAGAAGTCACGGAGATCAGTGAGCCGGATATGACATTTCACGAGGATGAGCATGGCTGTGACATCGCCGACGGTTACGAAGTCATCATCACCATAAAGTTTGCTGATGGCGATATCGAGAACTGTACTGCCCGTCTAACGGAGTTCGATCCGGATCACGAAATCTACGAAGATGGTGGAGATCTTCGAGTCATCACGGGGTAGCAGCGGTTCCGCCAGAATAGAGCTGGCGGTTCCGGTGTTACAATCCTGTAACATCAAACCAGGGAGGTTCACATGGATGTAAACGATGAGATCCTTGTTCTGGACAAGCCGGAGCAGATGCAAGCAATGGCCTTGCTTCAGATCTACCACAAGCTGAAGCTTGAGGTCAAGCATCCCGGCGGTCCGAAGTGGCGTGTCTCGCCGATGAAGCAGGCCAGAATGGTCCTCAAGGAGGCCGGTCGTCCTGCGGGTAACCGCAAGAACAGAGTCCTGCAGCAGTACGAAGCGCTCCTACGGGAATTCGGGATCATTTCATGACAGACCCGATCCTGAAGGCTGCCGAAGCGATCCGGAAAGCATGGCATGGCGGCAAGAAGCAGGTCTTGATCGATGGCGAGATCATGCAGATCAAGCGCATCGATCATCAAGTCACGCTACACGACAAAGACGACAAGGTCGTCAAGCGAGTTGAGTCCTGGCTTATAGCCAAGCCGAAAGAGAAGGGCAAGCTCACACCCGTCTTCAACGTCGAGCTCGAGCCGGGCAAGAACAGCCGTGTTCGAGTCGGAACACCAGCTCTTTCCGATCCTAGGAAAAGGATGGTGCCTCGGCTCAAGAGAAAGAGCAGCGAGTAGCCATGCGCGTCGGGCACTTTACGGTGCCCGGTGCGGATAGCTATGGATGTGTCAGTGTAGTATGCTATCCGTAATCACCTACTACCAGGGAGGTACAACCCAATGGATCCTGTAAAGGTCGACGAGCCCAGGGAAGAAGTTCCCAGTTGGGCAAAGTCGCCGGAGCCAGGAACAGCCGCTGAGGTGGCGGGAGAAGCTCTCTCAGGAGAGAAGAAGATCTCTCCGCCGCAGCGGAACTTCCTACTCGATCTCATCACACGGAAATACGTGAAGCCCGATCAGGAAGGCAAGCTGGATCTCATCATGAAGTGCCTGCGCATCTCCGAAGATCCGGAGGAGTACGGCATGAGCATGAAGAAAGCCAGCGAGCTCATCGACTGGTTCCTGAAGCAGCCCGACAAGCCGCGCGAGACCATCACCACAGAAGGTGTTGAGACAAACACGGCTCTCCACGGGTTGCCGCCGGGCCGATACGCACTGCCGAAAGCCGGGACAAAGCTCGAAGACAACGAGCTCCGCTTCTACCAGTGCTGGGAAAGCAGGGACAAGCAGGCCAAGCGCCTGTACGTTCTGTTCGGCCCGTCCGGTAGTCAGATGCCGTACAACGCACAGATGAATGTCGCCAAGATGATCATCAAGGATGGCATTCGTGAGTGCGCGATCCGGTATGGCATGGAGATCGGCTCCTGTTCCAACTGCGGTCGTCGTCTCACCAACCGCATCAGCCGTGAGCTGGGCATCGGCCCGGTCTGCGGTGGTCGGATGTTCGGTGGCGACGAGTGGTCGGAAGAGGTCAAGGCCAAGCGCGCGGAGATCCGTGCGCGTGGTGAAGACCCCGACGAGGAGCTCAGCGAATGATCCTTAAGTCCTGGCAGAATGCTCGTCCGGGCTGGACGCGTCGTGTTCGCTTCTATCCGAGCGACAAGGGCGATGGTATGGCCCGGCTTGTGTTCGAAGAACGCGATGCTGATAACACCCATCGCGTGAAGCACACTGTCATGGTCGATTTGGTCACAGCTGAGAAGCTGTACCGGCTGTACCAGGACGAGACGCTAGAGATGTCCGGTCGTGATCTCTTCTTTGAAGTAAAGCTCATGGGAGAGCTTGAACCCGGCGCGTGATGTGCGGGTGAGGTAGACTATGAGCTACCCACCCCGGACACCACGTCCAAACACCTACAACCAGGGAGGACCTATGGCAACAACCGAATGGCCATTTGCGGTTGAGCTGCTGCCTCTGGCCGATCTTCTGGTCGACCATAAATACCAGCGACCTCCGCAGCAGGCTTTCGTGGATAAGCTCATTTCAGAGTTCGACGAAACGCTCGTCGGCATTCTCGATGTAGCTCACCGCGGAAATGGTACACACGCCATTCTTGATGGTGCGCAACGCTACCAGGCACTGCTGAAGTTCAAGCAGACCGCATGGTGTGCTGTCTACAAGGGTATGAGCCTGGCCGAGGAAGCGATGTTCTTCTATCGGAAGAACCGTAACCGACGCAGTGTTCATCCCTTCTACCAGTTCCGGGCACTGATGGTGACCGGTGACAAGCAGTCGCTCGCGATCAACAAGATCGTCGAAGACACTGGCTACAAGCTGGGCATTGCAGCCCGGCAGGATGACACCATCACGGCGATTCGTGCGAGCGAGGACGCGTACAGCATGAGCAGTCTCTTTCGTGACGAAAGCCTGAGTCCGTCGTTGCGTATCATGCGTGCATCCTTCTATGGGCGCAAAGGCGGCAAGGAAGGCGAGATCATCCGGGGTCTCGGTAAGTTCTTCCAGAACTTCGAGGACGATGCGATTGACTATCCTTGGCTGATCGAGCAGCTTGCCGGGCAGAACCCACAAACGCTACTCGGTCGTGCTGACGACAAAGCAGCAACGGCCAGGCCGATTCAGCCACGTGCGTATTGGATGGCCAAGGACATCGTCGAGATCTACAACCGTGGCCAAAAGAAGGGCAACCGCCTCTTCCCCAGCTACATTCAGGGTCGAAAGTGACCTGCGAGTCTGCCCAGCGGAGGGCAGGCTCGGAGTTCATCACCTAAAAGAAAGGAGCTCCAATGGGAGGTTCAAACTTGCCGCCAGGCGTTACCGAAAGCATGATCCCCGGGAATCGTCCCGAGGACATTGCTGAGGAGGAATTCTGGGCCACGCTTGAGAAGAAGTTCGCTGGGCAGAACGAAGGCAACAGCGATCTCTTCTGGAGCTGGAT
>Ga0126369_10001144_pt1 | contig 18191 bp, 13 predicted proteins | sample PanSoiMetaPlot_1_FD_109646 | JGI IMG/M metagenome (GOLD analysis project Ga0126369, IMG submission 109646) | Tropical forest soil microbial communities from Panama - MetaG Plot_1 | ecosystem: Environmental > Terrestrial > Soil > Tropical forest > Bulk soil | place: Panama | collected 2016-02-17 | reverse complement strand
GTTTACATTGGCGCGACGATGGGCTCGGAAATGACCGCGGCAGCGTTTGGCGCGATTGGCAGAGTACGTCGCGATCCGATGGCCATGCTGCCGTTCTGCGGCTATCACATGGGCGATTACTTCCGTCATTGGATTCTCATGCAGCGGCTGCTCGACGAATCGCCGAAGATCTTTCATGTGAATTGGTTCCGCAAGGACAAGGACGGCAAGTTCATCTGGCCGGGCTTCAGCGAAAACATGCGCGTGCTGAAGTGGGTCGTCGATCGCGCGCACGGCCGCACGCTGGGGAAAGAGACCCCCATCGGCTGGGCGCCCCACTACGACGATATCGACTGGACCGGACTCGACTTCCCGAAAGAGAAGTTCGACGAGTTGCAGGCTTTCGATCACGGGGCCTGGCGGCAGGAGGTGCTGGGCCATGAAGAGTTGTTTCTCGATCTCCACGATCGTCTGCCGCCGGAGATGATTTACGAGCGCGAATTGTTGATTTGCCGCTTATGAGATTGGGCGATGAATTGTCCTGCTTGCAAGGCCCCGATGAATTCAGGTGAGGTTTTGCTGGTGCCCGAGGCGCCGGTAATGGATCTCCTGCTCGCCCAGGGCGGCGGATCTCTGGCGCTTCAATTTGAAGGCGCTGAACCGGAACCGGTAACGATCATGAGGCCGGGAAACAGACGGCCGGCTTTGAACTGCAACTCGTGCGGCGCTTTCGTGATCATTACGAACCCTGATTACGCGGACACTGAATGCCTTGTCTGTAAGGCGCCGATGCCCGCCGGAATCAAATCGTGCCCGGAATGCGGATGGACGTATGAAGAGCAGAACAAGGCAGGTTCGTGAGAACCGCATCGCAAAAGAGACGGATTGTGAGTCAACCGCGAAGTTGATCTACTCAGTTGCCGGGCGAAAAGTTCGATCCCAATAAATCGCCTTGCTCTCTCAACGTCGCCGCGGCGAAAGTATCGTCATCTACTTCCCAAACACTGTCGCGGGATTGATCCGCAACGCCGCCCGCGCCGCTGCCGCCGGTAGCCCGACATTGCCTTTATAGAACTCGATGTGTGAATGGCGGTAGAGCGGCGAGGAGCCGCCGGGGCCGCCAATGTTCCCAATCCGCACCCGATCGCCATCCGCAGTGATTTGAAAATCCGCTATGTGAAATACGGCCAGCGTCACGTCCGTCAGGTTACCCAACCTTGGATAATAGAAGGTCACGGCCGCATCGGTCGGCGTCGGTTCGCCGCTATGCGATGTGAATCCGGCCGGTACATACAAAGGCGAATCGCCGCGGCCGTCGGGTGTGCCGTACAAGTGCATGGCGTGCGAAAGATGACCGTGCCGCAGTTTGCCGTCATCGCCAATCGTGTCGCCGCGATAGAGCGGATAGGAGGTGCCGAGTCCGGCCGGCTCGAACCCATTCGCTCCGGCCACCGCAGTCGGGCCGCCGAAGATGCGGGCCAGGAACTTGTCACACTCGGCCATTTCACCGGTGTATTCCCGCACCAGGGCATTGCCGGGCAGGAACTTGCCGCTCTTGAGGCCGATGGCGTGGGCGTATCTTACCGAGCTCTCATCGTTGGTTTCATCGCCCACACTCCAGGTCCTGGTGACGCCCTCGAGGTTCGACATCCAGGTTTGCGTCAGCGATGACATTCCATGCTTGCCGTAATTGAAGGTCACGCTGCGGCCGGCCGAGTCGCTGACCCCGTGCAGCACCAATCCATTGGCCGTATACAGGAGAAACAAAGTTGGCCCATTGACGCGCTTGATCGTCGAGCAACGAAATTCGCCGTCGGGATACTGGGTGAACAGATAGCTCGTGCCATCTGCGGTTTTCACCACTTTCATTCCGCTCTTTTCAATAAGTTGAATGCCTTCCACGGACATGAAAGTGTTCGCCACGCCGGTGCGGGTGAGTTCGATAAAGGCAATGTGCCGTTCTTTGGTCAGCGCCGGCAAAAGATATTTGCCGCCCCCTTCTTCGTCGTAACTCAGGCTGCGAAAGATAGCCAGATCAAATTGGCCGGTGGGATATCCGAGCGATTGATCAAACCCGGCGTTCAGGCGCGGCGCGTTGAAGCCGATCAGCGGCAACTCTTTATTGCCGATGTTCCATTGATAGGCAGTAGCGACGTCGGCCGCCGCGGTCGAATCGATTGGGCCATCAGGCAGCCAGACATTTTTCGCTGCGGCGATTTGCAGAACCAGAAGCGCGGCCAGGGGCAGGAGCCCAACCATGATCCCACGCAGGTAAGAAATTCTGAGGCGATTGATCAGCATGTAATTTGCACCGTGTAACTTTGACTGACGGGAATACGGCGCTCAGTCGAGCGCGTAATTTTCGTGAAGCCGATCGGTGAGTCGGGAAAATCTTCAGCCGGCGGCGTGTCTGCGCGAAAGGTGAAGCTTTTTCAGGGCAGCCAGTTCTTGTCGACGAGGTGGCAGTCCAAGTGCGCGAGTCCTGCCAGTGGATCCATGTCAACAACGCGGCGTAGTAACGAAGCGTCGGGTCACCTTAAGAGCAACCGATGTGCCGCCTCGCGGGAAGTCCCGCGCGTGCAGATCCCCCAGTGGCACAACTCATGCACAGGCCATGGCGCGAATCGCAAAAACCGCGATTCTCATTGAATAGTCAGGCATTCCCGCAGCATCTCGCTGAGGTTGAATGCAACAACCTGTCTCTTTTTGCACTGCCTGTCATTTGCCCCGACTCGCTCTGCTAGCCCGCTGGTCCGAAACTACCGAACCTCACTTCGGCTTCGGACCTGGCGGATACCCGAACGCTATGACTAAGACAATTGATTGCCGCCATGACTCTGCATTAAAGGAGACACCGGTCCTCTTTACCCTGGATTTGGCGGGATATTTCAAATGCGTCGACCCGGCCACCGAACGTTTGTTTGGTTACCCGGGCGGCGAGATGTGCCGGATGAATATCGCTGAGCTGGTGGCGCCCGGTTACGCGGAACACCTGCGCGACCAGATCGCGCAGGCTACCGCGGGAGCTTTAGGCGCGGTTTACGAGATTGAGATCTATAACAAAAATCGAGATTGCATCCCCTTAGAACTCAGCACGCGTTTGATTACGCGCGATGGGTGTCCCTTTGAATTAGAGGCGATCGCATTTCCACGGGTGAACTTATGGCAAGAACGACCGAGATGTCTGGACGAAGAGTTTTGGATTGGCCGGGGTCTGAACAGCCCCAGTGCTTTGACATTCATACCGACAAGGTAATAAATCTAAGAAAAATGTCGGAGTTAAAAGCCTTAGTAGTAGACGACGACGATTTGATCCGCAGCAATGTTGCCGAAGTGTTGAGCAACGAAGGCTGGGACGTCACCGAAGCAGAGTCGGCCGAGCGGGCGCTCGCGCTGCTGCGGGGCGACGTCTGGTCGCTGGTGTTCTGCGACGTGAAACTAAGCGGCAACAACGACTTTGAAGGCTACGATGTGCTGCGGAGCTTTAACGAAGAGCAGCCACAAGCCCAAATTGTCTTGATGACCGGACACGGTTCGGCGGTGGGCGCGCTCGATGCGGTTTCCTCAGGCGCCTACGACTACCTGATGAAGCCGTTTGAGATCGCCGACGTCAAGCGCATCTCACAAGCGGTGCGTGGCGGAATTGAAAAGCGCGCTCGCCGTAACAACAGCGACGAGCTCCCGTCGCCGGCGGTTTACACGTCTGATATCGATTTGATTGGCGTGAGCGCCGCCTTCGTCGAAGTGATGAAGCTGGTTGGACGCGTGGCGGCGACGAATTTGCCGGTGCTCATCACCGGTGAGTCAGGAACCGGAAAAGAGATTGTCGCGCGGGCAATTCATCGCCGCAGCGCGCGCACGGAAAAACCCTTTGTGGCCGTTAATTGCGGCGCTCTGCCCGCGGAACTGATTGAATCGGAACTCTTCGGCCACGTGCGCGGTTCGTTCACCGGGGCCACCGTTGACCGGCGCGGCCTGTGGCAGGAAGCGGATCACGGCACGGTCTTTCTCGACGAGATCACGGAAACAACTCCGGCGTTCCAGGTGAAGCTGCTGCGCGCCCTGCAGGAGGGCGAGATTCGCCGCGTCGGATCGAATCAGACGCAACGCGTCGACGTGCGGGTGATTGCGGCCACCAACCGCGATGCGGAAGACGAAGTGCGGCAGGGACGTTTTCGGCAGGACCTGCTTTATCGTTTGAATGCCGTGACGATTCATTTGCCCGCCCTGCGCGAGCGGCGTGAAGACATTCGTCCTTTGGCGAAACATTTCGTCGAGCGAACGCTGGGAGCGGATCCGCGGCCGCTTGGCTTTTCAAAGGAAGCGCTGTGGATGCTGGAGAACTACGACTGGCCGGGCAATATCCGCGAGTTGGAGAATGCCATCGTACGCGCTGCCGCGCTTTGCGATCAGGTGGTGCGCCCGGAAGATTTGCCGGAGCGGGTCCGCCGTTCATTTAAATCGATTGGAAAAGAAGCTAATGGAATGCGCGCTGAGCAGGTAGGCGATGATGAAGTCATTCTGCCGCTGAGTGAGGTCGAACGCCGCCACATCATGCGCGTCTTGTCGCGAACGGGCGGCAACAAGCAGGCCGCCGCGCGAATTCTGGGAATCGATCGCACGACGCTGCAGCGAAAGCTCGAGCGTTACGATGTGGAAGCGGCAAACGGGACCAACGGATCTTAATTGGAAGCGCGGGCATCCTTGCCCGCATGAGCGCGAAGCGCGAACGGAATTTGAGCGTGCCACCGCACGCTGGCCGGGCCGGGATGCCCGCGCTCCGTTTAGGCGGCGACGGCCGGCGACACCCGGCGCCGGCGGGCAATCTCGTGAGTCATTTCGGCAATCTGTTCGCGTTCGAACGGCTTGGCCACGACCCAGTCGACGTGCGCAGCCTCTTTATCGTGTGAACCGAAGGCCTCGCCCCAGCCGGTGATCACAGCCACCGGAATCTTGCTGTCGCGTTCGCGCACCGCGCGAGACAATTCCCATCCATTCATGTCCGGCATACCAACGTCGGTAAAGACCGCATCGAAATTTCCCTGATCGAGCAGGGCCAGCGCCTGGTAACCACCGCCGGCGACCACCGGCTCACAGCCTTCCTTCAAAAGCATATCGCGCAAGAGATCGCGCACATGCTCTTCGTCGTCCACCACCAAAATGCGCGGGCGCGCCGATTTCACGCGGGTGGCCGGCAGGGTAAACAGACTTTGGGTGGTAACGGCGGCTTCGGCGCTCTTGGGGATCGGCAGTCGAATGCGGAACGTGCTGCCGATACCGAGCTGAGACTCGACGTCAAAAGTACCCTCATGACGCCGGATGATGCCGTAGCTCACGGCCAGGCCCAGACCCATGCCCAGGTGATCTTTGGTAGTAAAGAAAGGATCAAAAACGCGCAGACGCGTCTCTTCGGTCATGCCGGTGCCGGTGTCGCCCACGGAAATTTCAACTGCGTCCTTGGCCTTTCTGGCTGACAGCACGAGTTCGCCGCCTATAGGCATGGCATCCACGGCATTAAAAACCAGATTCACCAGCACTTCGCGCATCTCTGATTCGTCACCCCGGACCATCAAATCGTGCGGACAGTGCATTTCGAGATTGATGTGAATGTTCGCGGCTTCAGCGCGGTTCTTCCACCGCGGACGGGTAATTTCAGCGACGTCGAACAGCAGCTGGCGCACGTCGATCAACTGGAAATCGTGATCGCGGCGCTGGCGCGCGAAATCCTGAATTCGCTTGACCGTCTTGGCGCCGTCCTTGGCGGTCTTGATGATGATGTTCAGGCCGGCTTCGATTTTTCGCGGATCGCGCGTGTCCAGCAGCAGCTGGGCCCGGCCCAGTATGCCTGCCAGCGTATTGTTGAAATCGTGGGCCACGCCGGACGCCAACTCACCCAGGGCCGACATTTTTTCGACCTGGGTGAACTGTTCGCGGATGCGCTTCTGTTCGGCGATATAGTGATTGAGTTCGGCGACGTGTCTCTCCGCCTCGGCCGCGTGTGAGGCCGCAGCTTCCGCTTTCGCGGCGGCCGCCATCACTTCGATGTTGCGAAGATAGGTGCGATAGGTGAAGTAAACGATGGCGACGATCGGCGTCATGGCCAGCAGCGCGTAGATGCCGGCCGTGTCGGACATTTTCGCCGCAATGCCGGCCGTCGAGGCGCCCGCGAAATAAGTTATCGACGCCCAGAGATAATACTTGGTCCAGGTGTGCCAGATCGGTTCGTGCGACTTGAGCGCGCTGTAGATGGCCGCGAGCGACGAGTTGCTCACATATTGGACCAGGGCCATCACGCACAGGGCCACGACGAATTCTGCCGAGAAGGGTCCATGCCGCAAGGCGCCAATATCGCCGAAGAACGCGCGCACCACGGTCACCGTGATGAAGGTGGAGCAGGCCATCATCGCGCCGTTAAAAGCAATGGTCAGGGGACTGATGGGAATTGATTTCTTGCTGAAGCGGAAGGAAGACGAGAAAGCCTCGAGCGCCGCCAGCAACACCGCCGCTTCGCCGCCGTAAATCAGAATCGTGAGAAAGAAAAACGTGTCGGAAACTGAGATATGGCCGCTGATGCGCGGAATTCTGATGGTCAGGCGCGAGCTAACCGCGATCGTCAAAACCGTGAGCGCCAGCAAACGGGCGTCGATGCGCTCGACGGGAAAATGACGCAGCGAATAGAAAACCGCGCCGACAGCTGCGATGATAATTGTCAGCATGTAGACGCGGATCAGTGATTGTCGGTTCATCGTGGTTCCTTCGTAAAAACCGGCGTTCCGGACGCCGGTTGGGGCTAAAAGGTTTCCGGTTCAGTTCGCAGGAAAATGGTGTCGTAAATGCCGCGCGACACAAAACCAAGTTTCTTGAAGAATTCCTGGGCCTGGCGGCGCTCCTGATTGACCAGGACACTAATTGACCGCGTTCGATGCAAGAGCAGCCGGGACAGTTGCGTCAGACATTTTGAGCCATGACCTTTGCGGCGATGCTCGGGATGCACATAGACGCCTTCCAGGTAAGTAACCTCGGGTGTTTCGCTCACGACGTCGGCCTTGAATATGAGCTGATCCTGCTCGACGAGCACCCAGGTGCGCTGCTCTTCGATGCGGCGGCGGCAGCGCTGGCGGAACCCATCCGGATCAACCTGTAGCGGGTTCACACCGCTTTCTTCAAAGGCCATAGTCGCATGGACCGGCACCACGCGCGAAAGATCGGATATGCGCGCGGCGCGCAAATTCGCGACATGATCTGCGCGGGACTGGCTGTTCAGCTCGAACAGCACTTCCCGGCACAGGCGATGTCTGGGTTGGCCAAGGGGGGCGTAGTATTTCCAGAAGCGTTCGATCAATTCGCGCTCGCCCATCAGCATATGGGCGCGCGGAAACTGCTGGGTCAAACTGGCAAATTGCCGCAACGCCTCGTCACACCGGGCATCGATAAACACCGCGTGGCCGATGAGGGCGACCCCCTCCAGCCGGCCGGTAAGGTCACGGCATCCGTAGAAGGTTCCGCGATTAAACTTGCTCTCGATGCCGTTATCGCGAATCAGTCCGGCCATCACTACATTGTGCAGCGGCCGTTCGGCAAGGAACTGCAGCACCTCTGGCTGCTCAGGTTCGTCCAGGCGCGTCGCCTTAAGCTGACCCGAAATTGAAAACGACCGGAGCGTCTTCGGCGGCGAGATGGGTTTTGGCGATTCAGTCATCATTCATTCCTCGTGGGATTAAAGAAAGAGAGACTCAGTACTTCAGACAATCGCGGCCGTTATCGACCGGTACCACTGAAACCGTCGTCGGATCGGCATGCATGGTCGTGGACATCCCCTGCACGTTGGCATTCGGACCGAGAATCGCGTCGCTCACCAATACGCCGTCGCTTACCAGCACGCCGTCGCTTACGAGCACGCCGTCACTTACCAGCACGCCTGAGCTGAGGAACAGAGTGCCGCCGGTCATGTTGGTGCCGTTACTGATGAGCACGTTATCGCTCAGGCGAACTCCGGCAGACAGCATCGAGTTCCTGATCATGGCGCCTTTATTCACCAGGACGCCATCGCTCATCAACACGCCCAGGCCATAAATCTGCTGGTACCTGGTGATCAGATCGGGCCCGGTCGCAAAGTTGTGCTTGAGAATTATGCCCTGGGCCCACTCGAAGGTTTGCCCGGCGATCTTGGTTTGCGGGATGGGCGTGCCGGAGATCGTCAGGAGCGGAGTGCCAACCTGAGCATTCATCAGGTTCTTATGCATCAGGTTAACCAGACGGACGGCGCCTTCGATGTTCACTTCGCCGGCGCCCTGCTCGAGCATGTTGAAGCCGCGCAGCGGCTGCGCCGTGTACATCAACAGCATCTTGATCATGTTCGGCGTCAGCGTGGGGTCGGCTTGCAACAGCAGCGCTGCCGCTCCGGCCACTACCGGGGTGGCCACCGATGAACCGTTCAGATACATCATGCGGCGGTTGTCGAGGCGGCTAACGCCCGCATCCAGCCAGGGATTGTGGGTGACCAGATAATTATTCGGAGAAGCGGCGTCGATAATCTTGTTACCCGGCGCCACCAGATCGGGCTTGATCAAATGGTCATAGTGCCGGACGCCCGCGGAATCGAGATAGCTGCTGCGGGTCGGACCACGCGAGCTGTAGGTGGCCACGCCGTCATCGCGGCGCTCGTCGGTGCCGAAGGTGTTGGCCGCGCCCACAGTAATCGCTGAAGGCTCAATGCCCGGCGAGTGTACCTGGCCGTAAATCTTCTTGCCGCCGTCGTTGACGCCATTATTGCCGACGGCCGCGACCACCACGATGCCGGCATCAACCAGTTTGCGCACCGCGCGACAGACCGGGTCGTAAATATAAGAATCGACGGCGGGCGCGCCGAGACTCATATTAACCACGCGAATGTTGTAAGTGTTGCGGTTCGCGAGCACCCAATCCAGGGCCGTCAGGACCGATGACACCTTGCCTGAGCCGCTACTATTCAGCACCCTAAGATTGAGCAGATTTGCATTCGGCGCAATGCCGGTGAATTGGGCATTGGCGATGCGGCCATTGCCGGCCGCGATCGAAGCGACGTGCGTTCCGTGGCCGAACGGATCGTTGTAGATCCGCTCGCCGGTGAAATCGAGACTAACGATTACCCGTGAACGGCCACGGCGATCGAGGAAAGCCGTGTGTGTCGCATCGATGCCTGAATCCAACACCGCGATGCCGATACCCGTACCATCCAAACCCGTGGTGTTGGGAATATTGGTCAGGCGGGCGGCTTCGGCCCCAGTGGTGGTGCTGATGTGTCCGAACGAAATGTTCTGCCGATCCAGCGAAATGAAATCGACATCGGGACGCGCCGCCAGATCATCGACACTCTTGGCCGGCAGATCGACGATGCGCGCATTGAAGTGCGGCAAGGTCCCGGTCAGGTGACCCGACTTCTTTTGCAAGTCGGTCTCAAAACTTGGGCTGGCCTTATCGTTGAGCTGAACGATAACGGGAATCGACGCGGTCGGCGGAACCAGACGCGCCTTGTCGGAAACATCGGATGAAACCTTATGGGAAAATGGGGACCGCGGAGCAGCTTTACCGCGTGTGCCCTTCGCATGTTGCGGGCTGAAGTTAAGGTATAAAACCGCCGCCAGCGGTAGCAAGACAAGAAGATATTTCACAGTGGGGCAACTGTTGTTCATATGACCTCATTTCTCGACGAACTCAGAAGGGTTTCACGGGCGGAGACTTCCGAAGTCGCGGGTATTACATTGAATGGCGCGTGGTCGCGCCGGGACCCTTGGCGATAGCCGTAAGAATACACTGTCAGGACTGTATTTGTCATTCGCCGGTGCATGTAGTTTCGCTTAAATATTTCCGGTGACGGCCTACACGATCTCTGTTTGATTCTGCAGGAAGATCGTGTCGTACCAACCACGAGAAACGAACCCTAATCTTTGATAAAACCGCTGCGCCTGCCGCTGTTCCTGATTGACCAGTAAGGTGATCGATCTTGTGCGCTGCAACAGCTGGCGCGAGAGTTGGGCCAGGCATCTTGAACCATGTCCCTGACCGCGAAATTGGGGATGCACGTGGACGCCTTCAAGATAAATCACCTCGGGCGTCTCGCTCACGATCTCGGCTTTGAAGATCAATTTATCCTGCTCGACCAGGACCCAGGTGCGGCCCGCCGCAATCCGCCGCAGGCACCGTAGCCGGAACCCGTCCTCATCGACGCGCAAAGGATCTACGCCGCTTTCGGCGAGCGCCATTGAGGCGTGCACCGGCAGCACGCGTTCGAGGTCGGATATTTCAGCCGGCCGCAATCCCGGCACGCGCTCAAAGGGCGGCGGCGGAACATTCAGTTCGAACAACACTTCACGACCCAGCCGCTTTCCCGGTTGGCCGTTCGGTGCGTAGTAGTAATTCCAGAATCTGCCAATCAGCTCGGTTTCGCCCATCAACATGTGAGTGCGCGGAAATTGCTGAGCCAGTTCCGCAAATTGTCGCAACGCTTCATCGCGCCGGGCGTCGATGAAGACGGCATGGCCGATCAAGGCGACGCCCACCAGCGAGCCGGCGGGATTGCGGCAACCGTAGAAGTGTCCGCGATTGAACTCACTCTCGATGCCGTTGTCGCGAATCATGCCAATCATTACTACGTTCTGGATTGGGCGCTGCGCCAGAAAACGCAGCGCCTCTGATTTCGTACCCTCGGTGAGGCGCATCGCTATCAGTGGTTCTGAGATTGATAACGAGGAGAGCGCCATGTTCGGGTGCTCAAAGAGCCTAGGCGGGTTGGTTATCATTTCACTCCTTATTGGGGGCTGAGACTGAAACTAGTACTTCAGGCAATCGCGGCCGGTGTCTACGGGCACCACCGTCACTGAACTGGGGTCGCCATGGGTCGTGGCTGACATTCCCTGAATATTCGAATCGGGTCCGAGCATCGCATCGCTGACCAGGACCCCGTCGCTGACGAGCACGCCATCGCTGACCAGTACGCCGTCGCTGACCAGCACGCCGGAACTCATGAACAAAGAGCCGCCGGCCAACGTCGTTCCGTTACTGACCATGACGCCGTCACGCACGGCGACTCCGCTGCTCAGCATTGAGTCGCCTACCGGAACTCCGTCACTGACGAGCACGCCATCGCTGACCAATACACCCAGGCCGTAGATTCCCTGGTATTTCGTAATCAGGTCGACGCCCGTCCCGAAGTTGTATTTGAAGATGACGCCCTGCGACCAGCTGAACGTCTGGCCGTCAATGGTCGTCTGTGGATTCGGAACGAAAGGCACAGTCAGGAGCGGCGAGCCGACCATTGTGTTTGAAGTCAGATTCGGACGAATCATCACCGCCAGGCGCACGGCGCCTTCAATGTTGAGCTCGCCAGCGCCCTGCTCGAACATGTTGTAACCGGTGAGCGGCTGGGCGGTATACATCAGGACCATCTTCACCAGGTTCGGGGTCAGACGCGGATTCGCCTGCAACAGCAGAGCGGCGGCGCCGGCGGCCATGGGCGAAGCCATCGACGAACCGCTCATGTACATCATGCGCCGCTGTTCGGCCTGGCTGACGCCGGCGTCCAGCCAGGGATTGTGCGTCACCAGGTAATTGTCGGGTGATTCGGCGTCGATAATTCGGTTTCCGGGCGCGACCATGTCGGGCTTGATTAGATGGTCGTAATGCTTGACGCCCAGTGAATCGATGTAGGCGCTGCGGGTTGGCCCGCGCGAACTGTAGGTGGTGACCACGTCATCGCTGCGCTCATCCGTGCCGAACGTGTTGGCGGCGCCAACGGTAATCGCTGAAGGCTCGTTACCGGGCGAATGGATCTGGCCATAAATTTTTTGCCCGGCGCTGTCGAGGCCGTTGTTGCCCGCGGCCGCAATCACCACGATGCCGACGTCCACGAGTTTGCGCACGGCGCGACAGACCGGATCGTAGGTGTACGAATCGACAGCCGGGGCGCCGAGGCTCATGTTCACGACGCGAATGTTGTATTTATTTTTGTTCTCGAGCACCCAATCCAAAGCGTTCAGCACCGACGAAACATTGCCCAATCCCGTCGAGTTCAAAACTCGCAGGTTGATCAGATTGGCGTTCGGCGCGATGCCGGTGAACTCGGCATTTGAAATCCGCCCGTTGCCCGCGGCGATAGACGCGACGTGAGTTCCATGACCATACGGATCGTCCGTGCGGCCTTCGCCGGTAAAATCGACATTGGCCACGACGCGACAATGGTTGCTGCGATCAAGAAAAGCGGCATGGTCGGCATCGATGCCCGAATCGAGCACGGCGATTCCGATATTCGAGCCGTCGAGCCCGAACGTGTTCGGACCCCTGGTCCAGCGGACTGCGTCGGCGCCAGTCGTCATGGTTACGTGTCCCAGGCTCACGTTGGGCCGGTCGAGCGAAATAAAATCGACATCGGTTCGCGCCGCCAGATCGCTGACGGACTTCGCCGGAATTTCAATGGCTCGCAGATTGAAATGCTTCAGCACCGCTCCGCGCAGGCGACCCTCTCTGTGGGTTACATCCCCCTCAAAAGTCGCGTCTACGCGATCATTCAATTGGACAATCAGCGGAATCATTTGACTCTGTGAACCACCGCGCGCCTTCTCGACCACGTCACGGGAAATCTTGTGCCCGTGCGGACCGTTAGGCCGGGCGCGCAGGCCCACCGCGCGCTGCGGAATCATGACTACGCTCAAGAGACACACCATTAGCAGAAAGAGACCGATGCTTTCTACGGTGGGGCGACCGCATTTCATACCACCTCGTTTCTCGAACGGCTCAGAAAAGCGTACAGGGATTGGCTGTTCTAAAGTCGCGCGTGGTGCTTTTTAAGGGCGATGCACCAAACCTGACTTTTTACGACCTCAGATGAAATGCCTTGGGGGCAATCAAATTGGGTCTGTACAACTAGCCAGCCTGTCGGGCGGCTGCATACGAGCAAACATCACGAGGAGAGATTGAAGGGTTGGGCGGCTATATTACTTCCGCCCTTACCGCCGGTCAAACAAAAAATGCCGACCGAAACTATCTCATGCAAGCAGTGTCATCACCGGCCGTCCCACCCAGGGTGCTATCGCCGACCATGATGCCGTCGCCAACCATAATTCCATCGCCAACCATGATTCCGTCACCGACGGCGATGCCGTCGGGCAGCATCCCGCTGCCCAGCAAAAAGCTGAGATTCAAAAACGGCATTCCTTCTCCAATAGTCCCGCCGTCGCTGGTGACTGCACTCACTTCCAGCGACACTCCGCCGGTCATTCTGCTGGTGTCTATTGATTGGCCGTCAGGGGTTTCCAGGACGCCATCGCCGAGAATGAGGCCCTGCTCATAGACTGCTTGATATCGAGTGATCAATTCGTCGCTCACTGCCAGAGCGTGATTGCAGACGATGCCGCTCGACCAGGCAAACGTCTGCCCACTAATGGTCGTTTCCCTGGTGGGCGCCGCTGAAGTTAACAAGGGCGCGCCCAGCAACGTCGACGCCGACAGATCGGAGCGAATCAGTCTGGCTAGTCGTAACGCGCCCTCGATATTGATCTCGCCCGCGCCCTGTTCGAAAGTGTTCGATCCAGGCAGCGGCTGGGCGGTAAACATAAGAATTGCTTTGATCAGACTTGGGGTCAGGTTGGGATTTACCTGCAACAGAAGCGCTGCGGCACCCGCGGCGATAGGCGCCGACATGGAAGACCCGCTGAGATACATCATCCGGTCTGCGTCGTTAGCGCCGGCGTTCGCCTCCAGTTCAGGGTGTGCAGCCAGCAGGTAATTGCCGGCGGCGGCCGCGCCCACGATCTTATTGCCGGGAGCCACCAGGTCAGGCTTCAGGACATTGTCGTATTTCCTTAGGCCGTTGCCGTCAGTCGTGAAGCTGCGAGTCGGCCCGCGCGAGCTGTACGTCGTGACCGTGTCGTCGCCCCGCGTGTCGGTGCCGAAACTGTTGGCCGCGCCGACCGTTATGGCTGACGGCTCGATGCCGGGCGAATGTATCTGACCGTAGATCTTCTGGCCGTTAACGTCCTTTCCATTGTTCCCCGCAGCAGCCACAACCACGATGCCCGCGCCGGTAACCTGCCGGACCGCTTCGCAGACGGGATCGTCCAGATACGAATCGACCGCCGTGGCGCCGATGCTCATGTTGACCACCCGAATGTTGTAGACATCGTGATTGGTCAGAATCCAATCGAGCGCGGCCAGTAAATTAGAGGTCGCGCCTAAGCCTTGCGAATTCAGAACTCTGAGATTTATCAGTTTCGCGTTCGGAGCAATACCGGTGTAAGCGCCGTTCGCCACCTGATTGTTGCCGGCGGCAATTGAGGCCACGTGCGTTCCATGACCATAGACGTCGTCGGTTCGATTTTCATTGGTAAAGTCACGATTGATCGCCACTCGGGTTAAGCCCAGTTGATCACGAAAAGCTGCATGGTTGGCATCGATGCCAGAATCGACCATCGCGATTCCTATCCCTGAGCCGTCGTAGACCGTTGTCGTCGAGAGGGACACTCCGCCGAGGAGGGGTACGGACTGAGTTGTCTGAACGCGTGCGTCCGCGGTCCCGGTTGTCGTTTCGACATGTCCCGTGCTCGCAATTGGCAGATCCGGCGAAATGAATTTGACTGCTCGGTGCACGCTGAGCGCCGCTACCGCGCTCTGGGGCAACTCGAGCGCGCGCATGTTCAGAGCATTCAGGCGGCGGGTTACCACACCGCCAAGACTCCCAATCAGCCAATCCAGAGAGGCTGCCCGCACCGGGTTGAATTGCACGATCACTTTTGCGCGCTGTTCCCTTGGCGGCTGTGGACAAACCAGAGCGGCCGACACCTTGTGGCGCAGTACGGCTGCGGATGCAGAGGTCGCCGGCAGGGTCATCGTGGTGCACGCCGTAATTAGAACCGACGCCAGAAAGTTTGGAATATTCCGCATACTGAAAACCGACCTTACCTGTCGGGAAACGCGTAGCGTGCAAATTCAACGGGGTTCGTGCGCGGCGGCTTGTGCAATAGCCGTTCCCGCCGCCGGCTGATCGCAGGCGAGGGGCTCAAACGCGCCAACAGTTCAAGCAAAACCTTCAGCCTGACCGACTTATGGCCCGATTCATAAGGAGAATAGTGAAAGCGTTGGTTGCTAACGCGATGGTGCGTTGCGAGACGAAGCTCCACGGCTGCGCTTTTCGGCTTATGCAGAATCCCGCAGACCGGGTGAGGCCGCCGCAGCAAAATTCCGCGGCTCAGCCCCTTGAGCGGGCATTAATGTTGGTTTGTGCTGATGTGGACCTTGGCACTGCTGTTGCCGAACGCTCGCCGCCTACCCCGAAAGAAAGGTTGATATGAACCAGAGCAGACTACGTGTACTTATTATTGATGATGACGAGGTAGTAAGAGACATCCTCAAAGAGTTGTTGAATGAATCATACGATTGCACGACCGCAAATTCCGCCACCCGCGCGCTGGCCTTACTCGCGGCCCAGCCGTTCGACCTAATTCTGAGCGACATCAACATGCCTGATATGTCCGGGCTGGAAATGATGCCGTATCTGACAAACCTGGCCCCTGAATCAGTGGTGGTAATGATCAGCGGCCAATTAATGATTGAGTCGGCAATCTCAGCGATGCGCGCCGGCGTCTTTGATTACATCACCAAACCGTTTGATTTGGTTCAGGTCCGGTCCGTTGTCGCCCGGGCCCTCGATCATTCAAAGCGTCAGCAAAATTCGACGACGCGCGCCAGCCTCAAGGACAAGGCGATCGAACGGCTCGAGAGCGCGCTAAGCGACGGCGATTTTATTGTTCATTACCAGCCCCAGGTCGAGATTCATTCAAGAAAGATGGTCGGCGCCGAAGCTTTGGTGCGTTGGAATGACAGCGAATGCGGACTGCGCCTGCCGGCAGATTTCATCCCGCTGGCCGAAGAATCCGGCTTGATTGTGCAGTTGGGCGAATCAGTGTTGCGCGCCGCGTGTGCGCAGGCCCGCTGTTGGCAGGCGGCCGGCTTGCCGGATTTTCGCGTGGCCGTGAATGTTTCGCCCCAGCAGCTTCAACAGGAGAAATTTCCCGAGACTGTCGCAACAATTTTGACTGCTACCGATCTGCCGGCACGCAATCTCGAAATTGAGGTTACCGAGACGTCACTGATGCAGGATCCGGATGCGAGTATCCGGACTTTGACGGCGCTGCGCGGCATGGGCGTGAAGATTGCGATCGATGATTTCGGCACCGGTTACTCTTCGCTGGGCTATCTCAAGCGCCTGCCGATCGATTCGGTTAAGCTGGATGCTTCGTTTGTGAAGGATGCGACCCGCGATCCCGACGATGCGGCGCTGGTAATGGCCATCATCACGCTGGCGCACAATCTCAGGAAAAAAGTTATTGCTGAGGGAATCGAGAGCGAAGAGCAGTTGGCGTTTCTCAGACTGCTGCGATGTGACGAAGGGCAGGGCTACTTTCTCGGCAAGCCGGCGGCCTCCGATCATTTACCGCTGCCCGGCGTAAGCGCCCAGCAGGAGAACCGTTTTCTCCCGCAGGTGATGAATGGCTCGCCGCTGCGGGCCGGTCAATGCGCCTGAATCACAGGTTCAGGACGTCGCAGATTTTGCGGCCGGGGCACCCAGCAGGCGCTCCAGCGCCGGCTCCATAACCTTGGTTCCGTATTCTCCGGCGGCGAAACTCTTGAGCTTGTGCTGCTCGTCGAACAGATAGTAAGCCGGCACATATCCGTGCTCATTCTGAAATGCGTCGCGCAGTTTATGCTGGTTGTCGATGGCCCGCGGCTCGCTGATTTGATATTTTCCGGCCGTCTCGCGCACGGTTTCGACGTTCGTGTCTTCCGGGTAACGCGGCATGTGGATCGCGATCACGCGCAATCCGGCCGGCCCATATTTCTCTCGCCACTCGGCCACCCGCGGCAGATTGTCTTTGCACATGCCACAGCTCACCGACCAAAAATGGATCAGCAGCGGCCGGCCTTCGGCGTCTTGCAGCGCCTCTTCCGCCGAACTCGATAGCCATTCAGTTGCGCCTTCAAGAGAAGGCAAAGGGGTTCCGATTCTCATCGGCATGATTTAGTTCTCCGGGGCAAGCTCTTATTCGTCTCATGTGTCCCATCAGTCCCATTTGTCTCATGTGACAAATGGGACCGATGGGACGAATAGGACTTTTGGTTGTTTAGGCCTTGATGGTTTGCTGGCCTGGCCGCCACTCGGCCTGACAGAGACCGCCAGTCTGCAATGCCTGAATCACCCGCAGCGTTTCTTCGGCCGAGCGGCCGATGTTCAGATCGTGCACGACCTTGTAACGCAGCACGCCTTCCGGATCGATGACGAACAGACCGCGCAGGGCGATGCCCTTATCGTCGATCAGAACGCCGTAATCCCTGGACATCTGCTTGGTGATGTCGGCTCCGAGCGGATACCGGAGACCTTCCACGCCGCCTTTATCGCGCGGCGTTTGCAACCAGGCGCGATGTGAATAAACGGAGTCGGTTGAGATGCCGATGACTTCCGCGCCGACGCCTTCAAAGTCGCCGTAACGATCGCTGAAGGTGGTCAATTCAGTCGGACAAACGAAGGTAAAGTCCAGGGGATAGAAAAGCAGAACGACCCATTTGCCCCGATAATCCGAGAGCTTGACCGGCTCGTTGAGTTTTTCGATGTTTTTGGTTGATGGAATTTCAAAATCAGGCGCGGGCTTGCCGACCTGAGCTGACTCGTAAGTTGTTGCTACTGCTGTTCCTGCTGCTGACATTCTTCCTCCTCAAATTGTGGCCGTGCTCGTTTATCGGCGCGGCGCTTCAGAATTAAAACGAATCTTTCTATTTACTATCGCGGCAATTCGGACAGAGGCCGACCAGGGTGAGACTGATAGATTCAGCCTTGAACCTGGAAGCCCTGGCCGCCGCCCGGGTGAGCGCCACCGTGCCCGGCAAATCAAAATCCACCAGCTTGCCGCAGGCTGAACAAATCGCATGATCGTGCCGGTTGGTTTCGCGATCATACCGGCTGGCGCCATCTCCGAATTTGATCTCATGGACCAGGCCTTCATCCCGCAAAAATCTGAGCGAGTTGTAAACCGTGGCAAAACTGATTCCCGGCAGGTGCTGTCGCGCGGCGTCGAAGACCTCGGCGGCCGTGGGATGATGATCTCCCGCCTGCACCGCGTCGAGCACCACCTGACGCTGCCGGGTCAAAGCCACCGCCTCTGTTTTGCCCTGCTGTTTAGCCATGGGTG
>Ga0126369_10001143_pt1 | contig 18199 bp, 18 predicted proteins | sample PanSoiMetaPlot_1_FD_109646 | JGI IMG/M metagenome (GOLD analysis project Ga0126369, IMG submission 109646) | Tropical forest soil microbial communities from Panama - MetaG Plot_1 | ecosystem: Environmental > Terrestrial > Soil > Tropical forest > Bulk soil | place: Panama | collected 2016-02-17 | reverse complement strand
TGGGCGGTGACGAAGATCACCTCCGGCGTCATCTTCGCAGGCAGCTCCTCCAGCACCTCGAAGCCATTCAGCTCCGGCATCTGGATGTCGAGGAACAGCAACGCCGGCTGCAGCGACCGCACCATCTGCAGTGTCCGGCGCCCATCTTCCGCCTCGCCCACCACCTCGATTTCGGCGTTTCGCGACAGCAGTGAGCGAATGCGCCGGCGGGCCAGCGGTTCGTCGTCGGCAATCAGCGCAGTCACTCGGCTCATGGGTTCCGTCCCTCGCTCCGCGGACCGCGCGGCAGGCTCAGCTCGACAACCGTGCCGCTGTTCTCCCCATTGCGGATGACCAAGTTTGCCGCGCCTCCATACAGCTGCTCCAGGCGCAGCCGGGTATTGGACAGGCCAATGCCTTCCTGAACCGAAGCGGAGCGCAACCCTGCGCCGTCGTCGCTGACTCGCAGCTGTAATTGGCTGTCCTTGGCGCGCGCTTGAATCGAAACCCGGCCCGCCCCTGCCCTTTTCGCGATGCCGTGCTCGATCGCGTTCTCCACCAATGGCTGCAGCACGAACAGCGGCACCTTCTCCTCAAGCAGCGCGGGGTCGGCATCGACTTGTAGCGCAAGCCGATCGCCGAAGCGGATGCGCATGATGTTCAGATAAGGTTCGAGCGCCGCGAGCTCCTCGCGCAGCGGTACTTCTTGAACGCTTCTACGGTCCATGCTCAGGCGGAGCAGATCCGCCAGCTGGGTAAGCATGTCGTCGGCGGCTTCGACGTTCTCGTGCATCAGGCTGGAGATGCTGTGCAACGCGTTGAAGAAGAAGTGCGGCTGCAGCTCGCTACGCAGCACCTCGAGCTGAGCCTGCGAAAGGCGCGCCTCCAACCGCGATGCGCGCAGCTCGCGTTCTTTGAGCCGGCGGCCGTACTCGAGCGCCTGGGCCACCGCCAAGATTCCGCCCAGCCAGACCAGATCGAACAAGAAGCTCTTGCGTACTAGGTGGAGGAAGCCGAGGCCGTCGACGGGAAAAAAGAGCTGCCGCACGGGGACGTAGATCGCGAGGCGCACTACCACCAAAAGCGAGAGCGCAACCAGGTAGACGGCGACGGTTCGCGGCCATCGTTCGCGCGTCAACGGGAACCGCCGCGGAAGCCAGAGAAACACCGGCGTGAAAATAGCCGCCGTGTACCAAGCTACGGCGGAACCCCAGAGCATCCGCCTCCACTCTGGCGGCTGATCTGCGGCAATTCGCGCTACCGCGTTGTTGAGCGCGATCAGCAGGACCACCAACGTCCACCCGCCGAAGATGGTCAGTCCGCGCCGCGCTCCTTTCATCGGTTCCGCCAAAGTGATTCAGCGTAACTCCATCGCGAGCCTGGGCGCACCCTGCGGGGCAGCCGGCGCCAAATGCGGGGTGAACCGGCCTAGGGCAGGGACGCGAGCTCCTCCGAGATTGACAGCTCAGGGGGCTTAGACAATCCTGCGCCGCCTGATGAGACGTTCCGCGTTGTTTTTCGCCCTTGGCCTCGCCTCAAGCGCGTTCGCGCAAGATTCGGATGTCTTCATTCTCAAGGAACAGACGCCGGCGCCAGCGTTCTCCCTCCAAGACGTTTCCGGCAAAACCGTCGACTCGAAGTCGCTGGCGGGGAAGGTCGCGGTGCTCAGCTTTGGCGCAACCTGGTGCCCGTCCTGTACCAGCGAGCTCAAAAGCCTCGAGAATCTGCAGGCCAAATTCCCGAAGGACTTGGTGGTGTACTTCGTCGCCATGGACGGTCGCGGGGAAAAGGACGTCAAACCGTACCTCGAAAAACACGGCCGCACGATTCGCACCCTCGTCGACCCTAAGATGGCGGTGGCCCGAGAGTACGGGATCCGCTGGCTTCCGGTGACCGTGGTGCGGGACCGAAAAGGCATCATCGTCGGACGAGCGATCGGGGCGCGCGAGTGGGACGGCAAGGAAGCACTCGACTTCATCGAGCCGCTGATAAAGCGGTGACTGTGCAGTGCGGGAGGTACGCATGAGGCGTTTGACCTGGAATCTGGCGCGGCTGACGGCAGTGCTCGCGTTGGCTTTCACCTGGCCAGCGGCTGCGCTCGGAGTCGGCGATAAGGCGCCCGGCTTCACGCTCGCCGCAACCACCAGCGAAAAACTGTCGCTGTCCGACTACGTGGGTAAGAAAAACGTGGTGCTGTTCGGCTTTATCGGCGCCTTCACCCCGACTTGAACCCGCGAGGTCGCGGCTTTCCAACTTGACCTACCCAAGTTCGAAAGCCGCAATGCCCAGGTCCTGGGCATCAGCACAGACTTTGTCCCGACGCTTCAGGCATGGAGCGAAAAGATGGGGCTCACCTTTCCGTTGATCAGCGATCTGCCTCGCAGCACGCTCGAGGCCTACGGGTTCCTCGACTCCGATCCGAAAAGCCGCCTCTATCGGTACGCAAAACGGGCGTACGTAATCATCGATAAGGGGGGAACGGTTCGCTACAAGAAGGTGCTCGACAGTCCCAAGGATCTCGTTACCAATGACGAGCTTCTGGCGCAACTGGACAAGCTACCGAAGTAGCCAAACTCAACTGCCCTTCTCTCGATCCTTGATCAGTTTGTCGAGATGCTCCCGGACGATCGTCTCGGCAAGCTGCGGGACGACTTCCCAAGCGATTCGCTCAATCACCTCGCGAGATGCACTGGCGAGAGCGGAGCGGAGCGCGGCCTCACCGCCATCCTTAGCAGCCGGACCAAAACCCGGCTGTGGCCCAGCGGTAGATGGAAAAGCCCTCGGCTGCGGCGCCGGTGTGCGAGCAAAGGCCGGAGCAGGCATGGGCTGAGCAGCAGCGACGCCGGATCTGATCCCAGACTGCCCTGAGGAGTAATTCGCCCACGGGGGAGTGCCACCCATCGGCGTGCGCGGCGGCTGACCCGGTTGGGTCGACGGACCGGGGACGGCGGCCGGTCGCGAATAGCCCGCGGGTATTCCCGGACGCGATGCCGGCACGCGGGGCGCAGTCGCCGCCGGAACACCCGGCCAGGTCGGTTGCGCGGTGGTGCCGGGCGCCGGCGAACCTGGGCGTACTGCGAAGCCGACGTTTGCCGGAGCAGCACCCGGGCGAAATGCAGCCGGCGACCCGATCGGAGTCGGTGGGATGGTGCCGCGAGCTGGCCCAGGTCCCACCACCGCCGGTCTAAAACCCGAGGACGGAGCGGAAGGTATGGGCCCCGGTCTGGGCAACTCGCGCACCGAGTGCGGGGCGGCGACCGGAACCGCCGATTTCATCGGTTGCGGCTGGGAGGGCGTGGTACCCAACAAGGAGTGAATCTTCTGCACCAAGGCTTCGCTTTCAAAGGGCTTGACGATATGGCCGTCCGCTCCAGCGGAGCGGGCCCGGTTCTCATCCAAAGGCTCAAAACTACCCGCCAACAACAACACCGGGATGTGTTGAGTCGTAGCATCCGCCTTGATCGCCTGGCACACCTCGTAGCCGCTCATCCCGGGCATCATCACGTCAGCCAGGATCAAATCCGGCTTCAGCTCCTTGGCCTTGGAGACGGCCTCCAGGCCGTTGTCCACCGCGGTGATTCGGCAGTCCTCCGCTGAGAGCGCCATCCCGATGGCTTTTCGGATGGTTAGCGAATCATCCGCGACGAGCAGGCTTTTGGGCATGGTGCAAGCTTACGTGTCACTCGTCAGCGCAATCAAGAGAACATCCCCTCGAGGTCCAGCAGGCAGACCGGTTCCTCCACGTCGCGGCTGACGAACTCCCCAGGGGTGGATGTGGCCTCAAAGTTGGCCCGAACACCCACGGCGCGGGCAGCGCAGATCCCGAGGTTTCTTCCAGCAATCTCCGCCAAAATAATGAACTTCTCGGTAACGGCTTGTTCGCCAGCCATTCCGGCGATGGAGTAAATCGGCCACAGACTCTGCGCGTGCGGCAACAGTCCCACAACCGGAGCCTGCCTGAACGGCAGCCGACAAAATCCCTCTCCCTGCGGCACGATTTGAGAGACGAAACCCATCGGGATTCCATAAAGCCGCCCCTCGGTCTCGAAAACCAACACCTTGTCGGCGCTTTCCTTGCTCAAACAAAGCCGACCCTGGGGGAGGGCTCGTGGGTCAAGGTGCTGTGGTGAGAGCATCTCCGCAGCCAGCTCCAAATAGAGCTGATCCGCGCGCAACACCGCTCCTCGGAGCATCAAGGCAAGCGAATCTCCCAGGCCAGAAGGAAGGAGGAAAAACGGAGCGTGCGCGACATCGGCGACGTCGATCACCCGTTTGATTCGGACCGCAAGCTTTGGGCTGACATCGAAAAGCAGCGCGAATCCCGGCCGCTGTTCTGGATCTCCGCCGAACAGCTGAGAGAGATCCCGAAGGGTGTGGACGCCGTGAAGAGTGTCCGCGTCCGGCGGCGCCGTTCCAATCTCCAACACGGAAGTCGCTTCAACGCAGTAACGCGCTGGGCCGGCCTCAAAGAACACACACAAGCGTCCGCTGCCGACCGGCACGGGCACGAGGCTAGCAGCGTTTAGCGATTCTGCGATAATCCGGGACGCTCATGGCCCGGATTCTCCTGGTCGATGATGAGAAGGTCGCTCGGACACTCTATGGCGACTACCTCACCGGCGTTGGACACACCATCACCCCCGTCAGCACCCTCAAGGCCGCCAGGGAAGCGCTGGCCGAGGCGCGATACGACGCGGTGGTCACCGATCTGATCCTCCCCGGCGGAAACGGCATGGAGGTACTTCAGCACGTCAAGGAAACCTACCCCGGCGTGCAAGTCATCGTCATCACCGGGTTGGACAAGGTGGATCCGGCAGTGCGCGCCATCAAGAGCGGCGCCGCCGAGTACCTCGTCAAGCCGGTATCTCCGGAAGCGCTCCAACACGCGGTGACGCGAGCACTGGCAAATCGCCAGCTGCTGCGCGAGAACGAGCTTCTGCGCAGCTATGTGCAGCTTCTCGAAAGCGGCCAGCGCATCTCCACCACCCTCGACCGCGACCGGCTGATCGCCACCGGTTGCCACGCCTTTGAACAGGTGACCCACGCCGGCGGGGTGCTGCTGTACCTGCGGCAGGGTTCCGGGGAATTTCAAATCGAGGGCTCTACGGGTCTGGAGCTGGAAAACGAACCAACGGCCCTCGAGCGAATCGGCAAAGGCTTAAACGCCAACCTCGCAGAACCGATCTCCGTCGACGGAGTCGGTCCGAGGTTTTCCCACGCGCGGGTGTTCCCCGCTAGGGACGCGGGCGCAACCTGGGGCTTCGTTGCCCTGCTTTTCAAAGGCGCCGTGCCCGAGGACCTCGATAAGTCCGCGAGCTACCTCGCCGGGCATTTTGGGCTGGCGCTTCGCAACCTCGGCAAGTTCGCCGAAGTCGAGGACCTCGCCTACCTCGACGACCTCACCCACCTCTTCAACGTCAGGTATCTGCATCTGATTCTGGATCAGGAGATCAGGAGCGCCCAGGAGCTCAAAAACTCATTCAGCTTGCTGTTCCTGGACCTCGACTATTTCAAGAACGTGAATGACACCCATGGACACCTCGTCGGCTCGAAACTGCTGGTCGAAGTGGCGCGGGTGGTGAAGACATGCATCCGAGACAAGGACGTGGCGGTTCGCTACGGCGGCGACGAGTATGTGATCGTCCTGCGCGGGACCGACTCCGGCGGCGCGCTGAAAGTCGCAGAGCGGATTCGAAGAACCATCGAAACCCATCAGTTTCTGGCTCGCGAGGGATATGGGCTGTCGGTGACCACCTGCATCGGCGTCGCCAGCTACCCGGAGCACGCACAGGACAAACAGACGCTCCTGGACCTCGCGGACCGGGCGATGTACCGAGGCAAGAAAGGCACCCGGAACATCATCTACATCGCCTCCGGTGGACTGGAAGCGACGCCCGCGAATCGGCACAGCAAGCCCACCGGCTAAGCCGTGGCTCGTGGAGCTGTTTGCGCCTGCGGACCCGGTAACGACATCAACTGCCGTACCTGTTCCAAAAAACAGCTCTGGAACGCTTCCTTGGTGAAGCGCGACGCTTGTGCTCGAGCGGCGGCGGGCTGAAAGTCGCGCTCCCAGCGGTCGAAAGCGATCACCGCCGCTTCCAGCGCTTGGGGCGTCTGCTCATCGAAAAAGAGCGCCGTCGCGGAGGTGAGCGTCTCGAGGGCTCCGCCGCGGCGCAAGGCAATCACGGGGCGGCCGGCAGCTTGCGCTTCCAGGGGTGCGATTCCAAAGTCCTCGTTCGCGGTGAACACCAGGGCGCGCGCATCCTGGTAAACCCGGGAAAGCTCCTCGTCGGAAATCTGTCCTATCATCTTCGCATTGGGCGGCAGCTCAGCTCGAAGTCGCGCCTCTTCCTGCCCGGAGCCGACCACCCAGAGCGGAAGCTTCAATTCGCGAAATGCCTCCAGAGCAATGTCCAGGCGCTTGTAGGGCGCCAGCGCTCCCACCCAAAGAAAGTAGCCGCCCTTGCCCCCCTCTTCCAGTGGAGCCCGAGCAAATCGCTCCAGCTCGACTGGGGGAGGGAGAACGAAAGCCTCTCGTCCGTAGTACCTGTCAATCTTGTCCGCCACGTAGCGGCTGTTCGCCAAGAACCGATCCACGCCTTTGGAGCTTCTGCGATCCCAAAACTGCAACCCCGGCCGGACGATGTGGGCGGCCGCGCGGGTCGGCCAGGATGCGCGACTTTTTCCGAAGTAGTCATCGAAGCGATCCCACATGTAGCGCATCGGCGCGTGTACGTAGCTGAGGTGGCGCGCACCCTCGGGCTTGCGGATGCCCTTGGCGACGCAATGGCTCGAGGAAATCACCAGATCAAAGCCGCGCAGGTCCAGGGCCTCCACCGCTGCGGGAAAGAACGGAAGAAAATAGCGGTAGCGCCGGTTGATTCCGGGTACCCGTTGCAAAAAGGACGTATGGATCGGCCGATTCTCCAATACCTTTGGAAATGGGCCGGACTTGTGGATCAAGGTGAACAGGTCCGCACCCGGGTACAGTTCCGCGATGGCTGCAAGCACCTTCTCTCCACCCCGATAGGTCACCAGCCAATCGTGAACCAGCGCGACTCGCATCGACGAGGCGGTTTATCACCGACCGGGCGGTCGCGCGCTTGCGAGCGAGGTGTGTTAACTGCTCCGCGTGCCTAGAGTCTTGATTGACCTTCGGATGGTTCGCGGCCGCCTCCATGGAATTGCCCGCTATGCGCTCGAGTTGGCCTCCCGTCTGCCCAGCCTTGCTCCGGAGTGGGAGTTCGTCGCCTTGACCGCGCCGGGCGGACTCGAGGCGCCGCTGGGCATCGAGCTGCTGCGCTGCACGGCCAAGTTTCTTTCCCCCCTCGAGCAACTCGCCCTTCGGGTGTCGCTGTCGAAGGCCAGGTGCGACCTTTTTCACGCAACCTCCTTCTCCGTTCCCGCGTTTTGGAAGGGCCCCCTGGTGGTTACCCTCCACGACGTGAATCATCTGGCTCTGCCCGAAAACTATGGCCCAGGACGGCGGCCGTACTATCGCCTGGTCGTCGCACCGCGGGCGAAGAGCGCGCGTGCGGTGCTCACCGATTCCGAGTTTTCCCGCCGCGAGATCGCTAGGTACCTCGAGCTTCCGGTGGAGAAAATCCAAGTGATTCCTCCAGGCGTCGATCAATGCTACCGCCCGTCATCCCGGCAGGAGCTGGACACTTTTCGGCAGAAGCGACGATTGCCCGCCCAATATTTCGCGGTGGTGGGCAACGCCAAGAAGCACAAGAATTTGAAACTGATCGCCAATCTGGCGAATGCCTTGCCTGCGCCAGTGGTTTTGTTGGCTGGCGCAGGCGCCAAGAAACAGCTGGGTTTTCCGCCCAACGCGATCGAAATTTCTTGCCTGCCCGAAGAGGAGATGCCGACCTTCTACAGTGGAGCGGTGGCGCTGCTCCTTCCTTCCCGTTACGAGGGCTTCGGGCTGCCGGCGCTCGAAGCGATGGCTTGCGCATGCCCAGTGGTGGCCGCGCGGGGCAGCTCGTTGCCGGAGTTGATCGGCGATGCCGGAATCCTGGTCTCCCCGGATGAGCCGGTGGGCTGGATCGAAGCCGCGGCGCGGCTTTTCGCCCAAGCGGAGCTGCGCCGGCAACTTGGCGAGTTGGGCAGATCGCGGGCGCAGCAATTTACCTGGCAGCGCTGCGCCGAGCAGGTTCTGGCCGTCTATCGGGGGGCACTGTAGAACCGCTCCATCCATTCGCCTTCAGGTCGCTGAGCTTGCCGCTTCTGCCTCGCTACATCCTCAAAGAGCTGCTGATGCCCTTCTTGGTGTGGGTAGCGTTTCTGTTCTTGCTGATTCTGGTGATGCAGTTTCTGCGGGTAACCGATGTGGTGTTGGGACCGGAAGTGACCGCGGCCGATGTCGCGCGACTGACCACCTACCTGGCTCCACATTTTTTGGTGATGGTGATTCCCGTCGCGTTCCTGCTCTCGATTCTTCTCGGAATCGGCAGGCTCAACGAGGACCGGGAGCTGACGGCGATTCAAAGCCTCGGGGCCGGCCCGTGGCCCATTCTCGCCGTCGCACTTGCGCTGGGCGCCCTCCTCGGGAGCGCGATGCTGCTTCTTTCCTTCTCCGCGGAGCCTCGCGGACTGGCGGCGGTCAAGGGGATCGTCAACGAGATGGTGAAGAAGAACATCGCCGGCGACGTGAAGTCGGGCGCGTTCTACCAGGACTTGAGCAACTTGACGCTCTATACCGAGGAAGTGAATCCGGAGACTCGCGGCTGGACCAACGTCCTGCTGCACGATGACCGCGATCCGGGGGCGCCGCTCCTGGTCCTAGCCAGGGAAGGGCGGGTCAACCCGGGCGGCTCCGGAGAGGCGCTCACGCTGTCGTTGACCGACGGCGATGTTCACCTCGGCAGCCGCCAAAGCGACGACTACAGCATCGTCACCTTTGATCGGGGCGAGATCGCGGTCGGGGTCGAGGATTCCACCTCGATGAAGAATCGCCTTCGATCTCCCAAGGATGAGCTCACTCCCTTCGAGCTGCTCCAGGCCGCCAAGGTCGCCAATGCCCAGGGCGCCGACCCCAAGCCCTTCCTGATGGCCTATCAGCGCCGGTTTGGGCAGATTCTGACGCCGGTTTCCTTCGCGTTGATCGGCGTCCCCTTGGCGATGAGCCGCAGGCGCGGAGGTCGCGCCGCCGGCTACTTGTTCACTTTGTTCGGCTACATCGCCTACTACGTGATTTCGCGCCTCTTCGAAAACCTGGGCTCGCAAGGAAAGATGCCGATTTTCGCGGCCGCCCAACTGCACAACGTGATTTTCGCCGCGGTCGGGTTGTGGTTGCTGCACCGGGTGGTGCGCTCGGGGCTGGTGCGGTGAGCCGAATCATTTTTCGCTACGTGCTGCGTACTTACCTCATTCTGCTGCTCGGCATTCTCGCCGGGCTGCTGGCGATCTTCTTGGTGGCGGACTTCGTGGACCGTGCCAAGGCCTATACCGGACCGAACTGGGTCGCAGACGTCACCGTGTTGTACGGATACAAGACCCTGCTGGCGATTCAACAGCTCGGTCCCGCGGCGTTGATGCTCGCCGCCGGAGCCACGGTGGCGCTGCTTCGCCGGCGAGGAGAAATCACCGCCTTGGGCTCGTTGTCGTTTGGGACCGACTCCGTCTACCTGCCCGCTGGCTTGTGCGCCGCGGTGGCCTGCCTGCTGCTCATCGGGTTCGACGAGTCGGTGGTGGTCAAAGCCGGCCCGAGGGTGGATGAGATTACCACCCAACGCTTCAATCGATGGGGGGATTGGCGGGTGTATTTTGTCCCCAAGCATTGGTTCCGTCGCAACGACCGCGTCTTCTACCTGCGCGCCGGGGACGTGGACCGTGGCTTCGACGAGGTGACGATTCTGCGCCTCAGTCCCGAATTTCACCTCGCGGAGCGGATCGACGCGGAAAGGATGACTTACCTGGAAGGCACCCGCTGGTTGCTCACCGGTGTCTCGGATCGGACATTCGGCGAAGACGGCTCCGCGCGGCTGGCTCGCTTTGGGCAGGCGGCGTATGAGCTCGGCGCGCGCGGCGACGACTTTCGAGTGCGGATTGGGCGGCCCGAGCAGATGCGGGTGGGACAATTGAGACAACAGATTCGAATCCGGGAGCGGGTCGGCCTGCCCACCGGACAGTTTCGCCTCGCGATGCACAATCGGTTCGCCTATCCCCTCGCGGCTTTACCGGCGGCCCTCTTGGCGGTGGGCCTGGCGCTGCGCCCAGGTCGAAAGGGACATCTCACTTCCGCGCTGGTCGAAGGGCTGGCGATTGCGATAGCGTTGTGGGCAATGATGGTGATTTGTCGAACACTCGTCATGGCAGAACGACTGTCACCGCCAGTCGCGGCCTGGGCGCCGGTGGTGATGTTAGTCCTCGCGTCGTCGAGTGTTTATGGACGTCGCGAGGGCAGATGGAAACTGTACAATCGGTGACTACCTTTTGCCCGCATGATTCGACCAGGAACCGCGGTTCCCGCTAGTCCATATGCGCTGCCGCTTCGCACGCTGATCCAGCTTGTCTGGTTGCTGGCTCTCGCCGCCTGCGGGCCGGTCAGACCGGTCCCGATCTTCCTTTGGCACTCGGTGGGCGAGGGCACGCCAAACGACAAGTACGACATCTCCGTCGACGAGTTCGAACAGCAACTGCAGATCCTCAATGCGCAGAACATCCAAACCGTAACCTTGGACCAAGTGCTGGACGACTGGGAAGGAAGGACTCCTCTGCAAGGAAAAGCGGTGGTGCTCACCTTCGACGACGGACGGCAATGCCTCTACGATCACGTGTTGCCCGCGCTCCTTCGCCATGGCGCGGTGGGCGAACTGTTTTTGGTAACCGGATATCTCGCGGAGACTGCCGCGGAGCGAAAGGTCGTCGGCAACGCAATGGGTAGACACCCATACCTGACCTGGCCCGAGGTCCAGGAGATGGCGAGCAGTGGTGCGTTTGTCGTCGAATCGCACACCGTGGATCATCCCTCGCTGCGCAGACTCTCCGATCGGCAACAGCACCAGCAGATCGTCGAGTCTCGCCGGGAGCTGCAGCGCCGGCTCGGGATTCCGGTGCGGTATTTCGCCTACCCCTTTGGCGCGTTCAACCCGAACAGCGTGGAGCTGGTGGAGCAAGCCGGCTACCGGGCGGCGCTTTCGGTAGGCAAGGGCAACAACTCGCGATATCAGATCACCCGCCACAGCATGTGGCCCAGCTCGCTTCAAAAGTTTCAGGCGGTACTGAAGGAGATGTTCGGCAGCTCCCCGCGGTGACCTCGCTTCGGACTTGTCCTCCCCACTCCAACGATGGTTCTTGATTCAGCTGTCGTTCTGGGGGGTGGGCGTGCAGTGCAGCGAAGGCCTGGCCACCTTCGGCGCGCTTGGCTGCGCCGCCGGCGCGGCCTGGGCGTTGGCGCGCCGCCAGCGAGACTGGGGCGAAATCGGCCGCGGCTGGTGGCCGATACTCGCGTACGTGCTCTGGGCGGCGATCGCGCCCGCCGCGGTGGGCCATTGGCCTACGGGAGCCGGGGTTGCGCGCACAGCGGACTGGCTCGGGATCCCGGTGGCCGCCTTCGCTTTTCGGACCCTGGCCCCAAGGCAGCGGACCATCGTCGGCGTCGCCTGCGCCGCCATCCTGTTGGTGTCCTGCGCGGTGGCTGCGCTGCAGCACTTTGGCATCTGGCCGGAGCCGGGCGCGTTCTCCCGATTTGGCTGGACGCGAATATCCTTTCAGCGCGTCTACGAGCGCGCGCCGGGAACCACCAACCGCTTCATGGTCGGGGGGCTCTTCTTCCACCGACTCAAATTCGCCCATGTCGAGGGCCTGGCGGTTCTGGTAGCGCTCAGTTGGGCCTTCCACACCACGGGCTGGCTCAGAGCTTTTACCGCTTTGGTGGCGGGAGTCGGCTTCATTTCCATCTTGATGTTCCCGTACGCCCGCGCCGCGGCGGTGGCGCTGGTGGTGACCGCGTTGGCCACGGCGCTGCTGTTTCAGCGGCGAAAGGTCGGCGTCCGAATCGCGGCAGCGGCGATCTTGGTCGGCTTCGTGGCCATCCTTGCTTCGCAACGCCCCCTCCGGGAACGGTTTCTCTCGGCGGCCACCGATTCTGGAAGCGGCAACCGGCGCGCGATGCTGCAGACCGGCTTCGCGGCGATCCGCGCGCACCCCCTGGTGGGCCTGGGCCTGGGGCGGTTCAGGCCCTCGCTGTTTGCGCCTCCCAACGCTCCCGAAGAAGTGCTGACGCACCCCGGTAAGTCGCACAACCAGTTTGTCACCGTCGCGGCCGAAGCGGGGTTACCCGGGCTGTTGCTCTTCTGCCTTGCCTTGGCCTGGCTTGGCAGCGCCATGGTGCTGCAGCGGCCGGAGGGTGCCGCGGGAGCGAGCGCGCTGCTGTTTTTTGTCCTGCTTTCGCTGTTTCACGACCCGCTCTACCACAGCGAGTTTTCGATGGCCCTGATGCTCACCCTGGGCGCTGCCCTCGCCAACAAGGACGATCAGCTCTTGGCCGCGGCGCGCATTCCGATGTCTCGCCGGTAGTGCATGCCGCGGAATCGGATGCCTTCGATCGCCGAGTAAACGGCCTTTCGCGCTTCGCCGAGCGTGGCGCGCCGAGCGCAGACCGAAAGCACCCGTCCTGCAGACGTCACGAGCTGACCTCCTTGCAAGCGGGTGCCGGCGTGGAATACCTCGATGTTCTCCGGCTGTGGTTCCAGGCCGGAGATCGGAAACCCGGTTTTCGGCGCCTCTGGATAGCCCTCGGAAGCAAGCACCACGCAGACCGAGGTCCCGGTCTCCCACTCCAACTCTCGCGGCCGAAGCTCTCCCTGGGCACAGGACATCAACAAAGGCAGCAGGTCTTCTCGCAGCTGCATCATCAACACCTGAGCTTCGGGGTCGCCGAGGCGGCAGTTGAACTCGAGGACCTTGGGCCCTGAATCGGTCAGCATCAGCCCTGCGTAGAGTGCACCTCGGAAGGGAGTGCCCCGCCGCCGCATTTCTTCGAGGATGGGCCGGATGATCTGCGCGCCGACGCGGCGCAATCCTTCTTCACCGAGAAACGGAGCAGGCGCATAAGCGCCCATTCCGCCGGTGTTGGGCCCCGCATCCCCATCCCGGAGCCGCTTGTGATCCTGCGCCGGGGGCAGCAGCGCAAAGCGCTCCCCATCGCAAAGCGCAATCACCGAAAGTTCCTCGCCCTCCAGCACCTCCTCGATCAACAGCCGTTTGGCAGCGTCACCCAGTTGGGCCAAAGAACGGACAGCGGCAATCGCTTGATCTGGCTCGCGCGCGACCACCACGCCCTTCCCCGCCGCCAATCCGTCCGCCTTGACCACCACTTGACGTTGCCGACGGACGTACGACTCAGCCTCATCGACGGAGGTGAACACGCGCGCGTTCGCCGTCGGAACTCCCGCCTGGGCCATCACCTCCTTGGCGAAGGCCTTGGATCCTTCAAGCGCAGCCGCCGCGGCCGAGGGACCGAAAACTGGAATCGAAGCCGCGCTCAGCGCATCGGCGACACCCCTGACCAACGGAGCTTCCGGTCCGACGATCACCAGATCTATGGGGTGGGCCCGAATCCAGGCGAGGATCTCGCCGGCATCGTCGGCGGGCACCGGGACGTTGGTCGCAACTCTAGCGGTGCCGGGATTCCCGGGAGCGCAGAACAGCGCCTTGAGCTGCGGGCTTCGGCTGATTTTCCAAGCCAGCGCGTGCTCGCGCGCACCGGAGCCGAGGATCAGAGCCGATAGCCTCATCGTCAGTGCCGAAAGTGCCGCACGCCTGTAAACACCATCGCCATACCATGCTCGTCCGCCGCTGAGATCACCTCCGTGTCGCGCACCGAGCCCCCGGGCTGCACCACAGAGGTGGCGCCCGCACGCGCCACCTCGTCCAAACCATCCCGGAATGGAAAAAATGCATCCGACGCCGCCGCGCTTCCTTTGAGCGCGGATCCTCCCCGGGCAGCGGCGATCTTCACCGAATCGACTCGGCTGGTCTGGCCCCCTCCCGCCGCCAGCAGCTGATCTTCGGTGGAGAACACGATCGCGTTGCTCTTGACGTGCTTACAGACGCGCCAAGCGAACCGGAGCGCGGCCCACTCCTTTTCCCTGGGCGCTCGGCGGGTCACGACTTTCCATTCGCCGGGGGGCTCAAAGACGTCGCGATCCTGGTAGAGCAACCCGCCGGAGATGGTGCGCGCGTCCATCATCGGCTCGCGCGCCCCGCTGGCCAACTTGGGCCCGGCCTCGAGCAGCCGAAGATTTTTCTTCCACGCGAGCGCTGCCAAGGCTTCGGGGGAAAATTCGGGCGCTATCACTGCTTCTAAAAAGGTCTCCGCGAGGGCCGCGGCCGTCGCCGTATCGACGTTTCGGTTCAGCGCCACGATCCCACCGAAGGCGGAAGTCTCGTCCACTGCCCGGGCCGCCCGGTAGGCCTCGGACAAGCTGGCTCTGACCGCGACGCCGCACGGCGTGTTGTGCTTGATGATCGCGGCACACGCTTCTTCCGGAAACTCCATGACGAGCGCCAACGCGGAATCGAGATCCAGAAGATTGTTGTAAGAAAGCTCCTTTCCCTGCAGCACGCGGGAAAAAGCCACCGTCGCGGAATGCGGATTCTCGTATTGGCGATACAGCACCGCGCGCTGGTGCGGATTTTCCCCGTAGCGAAGGTCCCGCACTTTCTCGAACGCCAAAGAAAGCTGGCCAGGAAACGGGCTCTGCATCTTGCGGCCCAGGTAGGCGGCGATCGACGCGTCGTAGGCGGCGGTGTGAGAAAACGCCTTGTGCATCAGCTCGCGCCGGGTTGCCTCCGAAACGCTCCGGTGGGCCTGAAGCTCGTGTGCGACCTGCGGATAGTCATCCGGATCGATGACCACTGTCACATAAGCGAAATTCTTCGCCGCAGCGCGGACCATGGCCGGCCCGCCGATGTCGATCTGCTCGATGGCCTCCGCCTCCGAAGCCCCCGAGGCGACCGCTTGTCGGAAGGGGTAGAGGTTCACAACGACGAGGGAGATGGGCTGAATGCCCGCTCGCTCGAGGTCCGTCCGGTCTTGAGGCAAGTCGAGACGTGCCAAGATCCCGCCATGGATCCGCGGATGGAGCGTTTTGACACGCCCACCTAGAATCTCCTCACTTTCGGTGTGCTCCGAAACCTTGCGAACTGCGATGCCGTGGGCGCGCAGGTGTTCCAGCGTGCCACCTGTCGAAAGCAGCGTGTAGCCGAGCTCTGCCAGACTCTTGGCGAAGGGGACCAGTCCGCGCTTGTCGTAAACGCTCAGAACCGCGAGCAAAGACGGATCTTTTCGCAAGGCGGCGATGTACCAACCGTGTTCTGGACTGTCAACGCGCGCAGTTTCTGCGCGCCTTAGGCCTTCGCTGGCGATCGGCGTCGTAGGCACCACTCCTACCTGCAAGCAGGAAGGACTCGGTCGTAAGCGGCACGAGCGCGCGCGAAAGCCCTTCGGGCGCGATCTTCGCACTGTGCTATGTTGCGTCCATGGCCGGATGTTCTTGGTGCGGTCGCACGTTGGAGATCGTAGGAAATCAAGTCGGCCGACGGGACACCTGCCCCGGATGTGGCGCTGACTTGCACGCGTGTCGCCAGTGCCGGCACTTCGATGCTCATGCCGCCAAGGAGTGTAAGGAGCCGTTCGCCGAAGTTCCCGAAGACAAGGACGGCGCCAACTTCTGTGAGTTTTTCCAGATCGGCGAGGGTGGAATCTCCGCGCAGCAGAGCCGCGACGCCCTGTTCGACGCCGCCGAGTCGCTCTTCAGAAAAAAGTAAGCGCGGCAAAGAGCGCGAGCTGTCAAAGCCCAGACAGCTTGGCGATGATCTCCTTCATCACTTCCGAGGTACCGGCCCCGATGGTGAGCAGGCGAATGTCGCGCCATGCCCGAGCGATCGGCGTCTCTTCGATGTAGCCCATGCCGCCGTGGAACTGCTGACAATCGTAGGCCACCCGCTGAGCGAGATCTCCCGCGAACAGCTTGGCCATGGAAATCTCCTTCACCGCGTCCTGCTTGCGCTGGAACAGATCCACGGCGCGGTAGGTCAAGCGCTTTGCCGCTTCGATCGAGGCCAGGTGCTCGACGAAGCGATGTCTCCAGACCTGAAATTTGATGATCGGCCGTCCAAAGGCTTCTCGCTCGTGCCCGTAGGCGATCGCGTCGGCCACCATCTGCTCCATCGCTGAAACCGCGGTGATCGAACCCACCAGTCGCTCGCCCTGGAAGTTCTGCATGATCAGGTAGAAGCCCTCGTTTTCCGGCCCCAGCAGATACCGCGCCGGAATCCGGCAGTTCTCGAAGAAGAGAATGGCAGTGTCGGAGGCCAAATTTCCCACCTTCTCGAGTTTCTTCGACACCGAAAATCCCCTCGCGTCTGTGGGAAGAGTCACCACCGAAATGCCCGCGTATCCCGGCCCGCCAGTGCGTACCGCCAGAGTGATGAAGTCGGCGCGAGTTCCATTGGTGATCCACATCTTCGAGCCGTCGATCACCCAATCGCCCTCGTCTCGGCGCGCCGTGGTCTTGATGCTGGCGACATCCGAACCGCAGCTGGGTTCGCTGATGCCCAGGGCCCCGATCTTCTCGCCCCGGATCGCCGGAGACAAGAACAGTTGCTTCTGTTCCTCGCTGCCGTGCTCGTTGATCAGCGGGGTCGCCATCTGCGCCTGTACCAGGATCGCCATGTTCACGCCCGCGTTGCGGCTGCGAACCAGTTCCTCGCAGAGCACCGTCACATACCAGTAGTCGAGACCACTGCCGCCGTAGTTGGGGTCGAGGTTGATGCCCAGCAAACCCAACTCGCCGCACTTGGCGAACACCTCGCGGGGAAAGATTCCGGCTCGATCCCACTCGAGGGCGTGAGGCGCAAGCTCGCGCTCCACGAACGAGCGCACCGTCTTGCGGAACATCTGGTGTTCTTCGGTAAACGGCTCGAGCATCGCTCCATCCTCAATCGCTGCGCGGTTTACACCAGCTTTCGAATCTCGTCTTGCGTGAAGCCGGCCTCCGCCAGGATCTCGGCGCTGTGCTCCCCCAAGCCCGGCGCCGGATCGGTCAAAAATCGGGTCAACGCAAAGGGCAATCGCATCTGGGCACTCCCCGCGGGTACCTCTCGGAACAGGTCCCGGGCGCGCAACTGCGGATCCGAGAGAACTTCATCGCCCTCGTAAACCGGTTCCACGCAGCATTCCGAACCGGCGAAGTGTGCCACCCATTGGGACAAGGACTTGGTGGCGAAAGTCGCGGCGAGCTCCTGCCGAACCTGCTCCTCGCGCTCAGCGGAGCCGTCCGACACTTCCACAAGGCCAGGTCTACCCAGCCGGGTGCACAGCTCGATGAAGAACTTCGGCTCCAGCGCTCCCACCGATAAGTAGCGACCGTCGGCGGTTCGGTAGATGTTGTAGTTGGCGCTTCCGCCGTTGAGCGGGTCGGCCCCTCGCGAAAGGCGCCTCCCGGCGGGGCCGGCGGCGAGCCGCGCCGATAGCTGCGGATACAGAAAGGCCAGCGCGGCCTCGCTGAGCGCGATGTCCAGATAGCAGCCGCTGCCGCTGCGATTTCGCTGATGCAAGGCGGACAGCAGCCCAACCAACGCCGAAAGCGCCGAGCCGATGTCCGCCAGTTGCACCCCCGGCATCGCCGGGGGTCCGTTCGGCTCACCGCCGTACCCGAGAACACCGGCGCGAGCGAGGTAGTTGAGGTCGTGCCCTGGTTTGAGACGATCCGGCCCGGTTTGCCCATACCCGGAGATCGAGCAGTAGATCAGTCGCGGATTTTCACCGCGCAGGGCGCTGTAGGAAAGACCGAGCCGCTCCATCACGCCGGGACGGAAGCCTTCGATCAAAAGATCGTATCCGCGCACCAGCCGCCGAAAGGCGCTGTTGCCAGCCGGGCTCTTTAGATCCAGGGCAACGGAACGCTTGCCACGGTTGAGCGATTCGAAGAGCACGCTGCGCCCGTCGACCAGCGGCGGCAAATTTCGCACAAAGTCTCCGCTGGTGGGGTCCTCCACCTTGTCCACGCGAGCCCCGAGGGAGGCGAGCACCAGAGTGGCATATGGACCGGGAAGAAGCCTGGAGAGGTCCAGAACCTTGACGTCGCTGAGCGGTGACTCCAAGCGCGCCCGCGACCGCGGCTTAGGACAACAGTTTGCCCAGCTTCATCGCCAGGCCCATGTCCATTGGCTTGAACTTGAGCTTGCCCTGCATCGCCGCCATCTG
>Ga0126369_10001142_pt1 | contig 18200 bp, 19 predicted proteins | sample PanSoiMetaPlot_1_FD_109646 | JGI IMG/M metagenome (GOLD analysis project Ga0126369, IMG submission 109646) | Tropical forest soil microbial communities from Panama - MetaG Plot_1 | ecosystem: Environmental > Terrestrial > Soil > Tropical forest > Bulk soil | place: Panama | collected 2016-02-17 | reverse complement strand
TCCCTCCCCCCTTGCGGGGGAGGTGGCCGCCCCAGCGGCCGGAGGGGGGGTTGGTCGTCTTCATTTCAGGATCGTCACCACGCCCCTGTCGCCGTCCACGCGGAGCCGGTCGCCGGTGTGGATCGTCTTGCTGCCCCGGCCGGTGCCGACCACAGCAGGCAGCCCATACTCGCGGCTGACGATCGCGGCGTGCGACATGATGCCGCCCAGGTCCGACACGGTTGCCTTGATCCTGCCGAAGACTGGACCCCACGACGGAGCGGTGATCGGGCAGACCAGGATCTCGCCCTCCTCGACGCTCGGGATCTCGTCGGGCGAGAAGATCACGCGCGCTGGGCCCTCGACCACTCCGGCCGACGCCGCCACGCCCCGCAGCTCGCGGTCGCCGTCCTCCGACTCTTCGAGCCAGGCCGCCACGCGGTCGGTCGTCAGGCCGTAGAGCATGATCATGAACGGCTCGTTGATCTCGGCCGGCATCGGGCCGAGCGCCTGCTCCGGGTTCCATTTGCGGAGGACCTCGATGATCTCCTTGCGGCGCGAGATCATCGACTGCCAGTACCGCTTCCGCATGGGGATCGAGTTGTAGGCCGACCAGTGCGTGACCAGGTCGGTCAGGGCCACGCCGACGTCCCAGCGGTTCAGGTAGAAGAGGTCGTCACGGTTCTCCAGGAGCCCGCCCTCGGCCATCCGGTCGCCGATGTCGCGCATCTTGTTCCAGAAGTGCGTGTGGTGGCGGTGCTCGACGTACATGTTGTGGTTCTCGATGTACGGCGCCACCAGCCGCGCCAGCTCGACGTTCTGGTCGAACGCCGCGCGGTCCTCGGCGGTCGGGAGCAGCGCCCGGTACTCGCCGGCCAGGCGCTCGCGCCGCTCCAGGATGTCCCCGGTCGGCCGGTCGATCGTCTCGCCGCGCTCGAGCCGGTCCAGGTAGCCCTTGAGCGCCGCCCACGGCACGCTCAGGTCGTCGATCCACGAGCGCTCGTGGTGGTACAGGCCGGTCCCGGTCGAATAGTGGAACCAGGGGTCCTTGGCTGCGTCCAGCGCGGCCGCCCACTGGCTGCCGGTCGGGTCGTCGCGGAGCTGCTCGACGATCCGCTCGGGCTTCTCGTCCGCACGCAGGCGGTCGGCGATGCCGAGCTCGATCGCCCGGTGGGCGAGGTTCTTGACCTCGTCGTCGGGCCGGAACAGCAGGATGTCGGCACCCGCAGCGAGGTTGGCCACCGTCTGCTCGTCGATGCCCGGGAACGCCTGCTTGCAGAACTCGAACAGGTTCAGGTAGGCGCCGTAGCCCAGGACCAGCAGGTCGAAGTGGTACTGGTACGCGAGGAGCACGTTGTCGACGATCCGGTTGTACGCGGTCAGCAGCGTGTGGCCGGTGCTGTAGCCCCGGGCCTCGGTGACCACCGACTCGGCCTCCCGCTCCGGCAGATGGGGGACCTCGATCGCCCGCATCTCCGCGATGACCGCCTCCATCTTCGCGGTCCACCTGTCGTAGATCTCGGCCCAGTGTCCGTAGTAGTGGCCGGCACGCTGGAGGAAGACGGGCAGCCGCTCCTGCACGACCTCGCCGGACGTCCCCAGCGGCGTGATGTAGAGCCGGCCGTTCAGGATCCGGCTCGCGTAGCCGTTGCCGGCCGGCACGGCGAAGATGCGGGACACGTTGGCGCTGGCGGCCGGGAACCACGCCTCGTGCGTGATCGTGTCGAAGGGCATCTCGACTTCGGGCCGGTGCAGGCTGTCGTAGAACCAGAAGAGGCTCTCCTCCCACGCCCGGTTCTCGTCGGAGAACAGGATGTAGGGCGCGTACATGCTCTCCCAGCCTTCGGCACCTTCAGGCGTGGGCACCGCGAAGGGGCTTGGAAAGCGCTTCTGCGCGATCGTTGCCATGTCGTCCTCCTCTGTCTCGATCTCTATCTCTCCCACCAGGTCCCTGCGTCCAGGTCCGGAGGACCGGTGATGTCCTGTGTTCGTCCACGGTAGGTCACGGTCACCCTGGCCCGCTCGGGCCACACGCGCACGCGGACCTGCTCGGTGTTGAACGGCTCGCCGGCGTCGTGCCCGAGCGCCCAGGTCGCGAAGGCCCGCATCGGGCCGGAGTGCGTGCAGCACACGACGCGTGTCGCCCGCCCGGCTTCCGCGCCGAGCTCGACGGCCCCGGCCCAGAACCGGCGCACGACCGAGGCCGGCGGCTCGAACGCGAGCAGCGGGTTCTTGAGCCAGAACTCGATCGGGTCGGCGCCGCTGGACTGCAGGACCCAGTACCGGTTCAGCTCGAGCTGCCAGAGCGGGCGCTCGCCGGGCCGCAGGACCGCCTGCCGGTTGAGCGTCGACCGGTACTCGCCGGCCGCGCCGGTGGGGTCGAGCATCCCGGCCGGCGTCCAGACCTGGAAGTTGCGGAAGCGCTCGGCCGGCTCCGGGCCGTGCACGTTGGCCCGCCGCCCGCTGGCCGCGAGGCCGTCCTCGAGGCCGAGACGGAGCTGGTCCGCCGTCCGGGCGGCGCGGGCGGTGGGGGCGAAGAGCAGGCGCACCGCCTCGCCGTCCCTGACCTCGGCGGCGAGGGCGAGACCCAGGCGGCGGCTCTGCCACGTGCCGCGGGGGGTCAGGCCGGCATCCGCGAGGTAGCTCTGCGTCTCGCCGTGCCTGACCAGGTGGAGCTCGACGGCGCCGCCGACGTCCGGGTCGAGCGGGGCCGCGACGATCTCGGGGCTGCGGGTGGGCTCCGCGAGCGCGGCGTCGGCTCCGCGCGCCGGCCACGCGCGCAGGGACCGCATCGAGAGCGGCGGGCGGCCGTCGTGGTCCGCGTCGTCGCGTCGCGCCATCCGCTCGCGGTAGCGCAGCAGGTAGGGCGCGGTGGTGTCGGTCACCGCCGGGCAGCCAGGAAGCGCGGGTCCAGCTGGCCCCGGTAGTGGAAGAACGCCCGCCCGATCTCCTCCTCCGTCCACGTCGTGGGCTCGTCGTCCGGATCGGGCCGGTAGCCGCCGGTGAACACCTCGTTGCGGGTGCCGAACGGGTCGAAGAAGTGGATGGCCAGGCTGCGCGTGACGCCGTGGCGCGTCGGCCCCGTCTCGATGTGGACGCCGTTGTACGCGAGGACGTCCGCGGCCCGCCGCAGCTGGTCCCAATCGTCGACCCAGTAGCCGAAGTGGTGGAGGCCGCCGTTGGGACCGCGCGTGATCGCCACGTCGTGCGGGGTGTGCGAGCGCTCCAGCCAGCTGCCCAGCAGCGCGCCGCTGCCGGAGACCAGTCGCTCCGTCATCCGGAAGCCGAGCACGTGGGTGAAGAACGCAGTCGCCGAGGTGACGTCCTCCGCGGTCAGCTGGACGTGGTCCAGGCGGGGCGGGTGGATGCCGAGCAGGCCCGGCGGCTCCGGCGGCGGGTTGATCCGCGGCAGCAGGCTGCCGGTCTTCGCCATCGCCTGCACCAGCTCCACGGCGTGCCCCGAGGGCGACTGGATGCGGACGGCCGCGCCCTGGCCCGGCTCCGTGTCTGCTGGCAGCCTGCTGACCGAGCAACCGTAGCGCTCCGCCGCCGCCTCCAGCTCCTCGAGGTCCGCATCGTGCTCGACCTTGAAAGCGAGGTGACCGAGACCGGCGCTGGGGTCGCCGAGGAGGTCCAAGGAGTGGTGGTCGCGCTCGTCCCAGCACTTGAGGAAGACGTGCTCCTCGCCGCGCTCCACCTCCACGAGTCCCAGCACCTCGGTGTAGTAGGCCGTTGCGAGCTCCAGGTCCGGTGCACGCAGCTCGAGGTGCGACAGCCTGAGGATCCCCAACGCCAGGAGAGCTTGGGCCACCCCCGGTCGAAGTGGCAACACGGGCGTTCCGCATAGCGGCACACGTCGCTTTGACGGGCATAGGGCTCCATCCCATACTGCTCGGCAGATGCCAGGTCAGCTGCTGTCCTCCGTGCGGGCCGCCGCCCGCCTGCTCTGCACCTTCTCCGCGACCGACCGGGAGCTCGGCGTCAGCGAGCTTGCGCGCCGCCTCGGCCTGAGCAAGAGCACGGTGCACCGGCTGCTCACCACGCTCGCGTCCGAGCACCTGATCGAGCTGAACCCTCGCACCGGCCGCTACCGGCTGGGCATCAAGGTGTACGAGCTGGGCACGGTCGTCTCCAGCCACTTCGAACTGCACGAGGCCGTCGCGATGTACATCGACGACCTGCGCGCGCAGACCGGCGAGACCGTGCACGTGGGGGTGCTGGACGGCATCGAGGTCGTCTACATCGAGCGGCGCGAGAGCCTGCGCACGCTTCGCCACATGGTCGACTTCGTCGGCCACCGCAACTTCGCGCACTGCACCGCGTGTGGGAAGATCCTCCTCGCGGCACTGCCGGAGGTCGAGCTCAACCGGCTGCTCGAGGACGTCCGCCTGCGCGGCAGAACGGCGCACTCGATCACGGATCCCGATCGCCTGCGGGCCGAGCTCGCCACCGTTCGGGAACGCGGCTTCGCCGAGAACATCAGCGAGAGCACCACGTCGATGGCGTCCGTCGCCGCCCCGATCTACGACCACAGCAGCCGCGCGATCGCCGCCATCAGCGTCGCGGGGCCGCTCACCCGCATGGGCGAGGCGGCGCGCCGGCGCTACGCGACGGTCATCGTCGACACGGCAGGCCGTATCAGCGAGCAGCTCGGGTACTGCCGTCCGCACCAGGCCCGCACGCGGTCCGCGTGACGGGCCCGGCGGTGCTGGAGCGGGGCCGTCCCGTCGACCTGGACGACCTGCGGCGCCGGGCCGACTGGGTCCGCCTGCGGACCATCCAGCTCATCGACCTGGCCGGCCTCGGCCACTACTCCAGCACGTTCTCGTGCGCCGAGATCCTGGCCGCCCTGTACTACCACGGCCTCCGGCTGCGGCCGGACGAACCGGAGTGGCCGGACCGTGACCGCTTCCTCCTGGGCAAGGGCCACGCGGCCGTCGGCCTGTGGCCGATCCTGGCCGACCTCGGCTACTTCCCGGGCGACTGGCTGGAGCGCTTCGGCCAGCCGGGCAGCCCGCTGAACGACCACCCGAACATGCGCACCGCGCCCGGCATCGACTTCAGCTCCGGCTCGCTGGGCCACAACCTGTCGGTGGGTGTCGGCATGGGGCTGGCCGCCCGCCTCCAGGACCGCGACTACCGCACCTTCGTGCTGACCGGCGACGGCGAGCTCCAGGAAGGCCAGGTCTGGGAGGCGGTGATGGCCGCCAGCCACTACCGGCTCGGCAACGTGGTCGCGATCGTGGACGCCAACGGGTTCTCGGGCGGCGGGCCGACGTCCCACGCGATGAACATCGAGCCCATCGCGGCGCGCTTCGAGGCATTCGGCTGGCTGACCGCCGAGGTCGACGGCCACGACGTGGCCGCGCTGGTCGACGTGCTCGACGAGCTCCCGTCGCCCCGCTCGGACGTGCCCACCTGCGTCGTCGCGCGCACGCGAAAGGGCAGGGGGGTCGCGATGATGGAGCGGACGCCGCAGGCGTGGCACCTCGGCCTGCTGACGCCCGAGCAGCGCGACGAGGCGCTGCGCGAGATCGAGGCTCGCCTGGTCTCCCTCCCGCCCCGCGGGGGAGGGTTGGGTGGGGAGGAATAGCTCTGCCGCCATGCCGATGGAGAACGTCTTCACCGAGCAGCAGCAGGGCCGTGCCGGCCGGCCCACCTACGTGGGCCGGGAGCTGCTGCGGCTGGTCGAGGAGCGCGACGACGTCGTGGTCCTGTCCGCGGACATGGGCGCGGTCGTCTCCGAGCTGCGCGAGCGCCACCCGCGCCGCTACTTCGAGCTGGGCATCGCGGAGACGAACACGGTCTCGGTGGCTGCCGGGCTGGCGGCTTCCGGCTTCCGCCCCTATGTCGTCTCGATGGGCCCGTTCGGCGCCATCAAGTGCGCGGAGCAGCTGCGCGCGGACGTCGCGTACACCCACCTGCCCGTGCGCTTCGTGGCCCGCCTGTCCGGGCTGGCGATGGGCTTCTTCGGGACCACCCACCACGCGGTGGAGGACATCGCGATCGCGCGATCCATCACGAACCTGACGGTGGTGGCCCCGTCCGACGAGCGATCGGCGGTGGCCCTGCTGCGCTCGACCGTCGACCACCCCGGCCCGGTGTTCTACCGCGTCAGCGAGGGTGGGACCGCCACCGTGTACGTGGACGAGCCGGCGATGGAGCGGGGCCGCTTCGTCCCGGTCCGCCCGGGCACCGACGCGACGGTGATCGCGACCGGGGTGGGCGTGCCGGCCGCGCTGGGCGCTGCCACGGTGCTGGACCGCGAGGGCATGCAGGTCGCCGTCGTCGACGCCGTGTACCTCAAGCCGCTGGACGAGGAGGCGATCCTGCGTGCCGCGGCCAGCACCGGCGCGATCCTGACGGTCGAGGAGCACAGCGTGGTCGGCGGCCTCGGCGGCGCCGTCGCGGAGGTGCTGGCGCGCGCCCGGGCCGCGCCGCGGTTCCGCGTCCACGGCCTGCCCGACGAGGACCTGGACGTGGGCCTGCCGGCGGCGCTGCTGGAGCGCTACGGCATCACGCCGACCGGGGTGGCCGACCAGGTGCGCGAGCTGCTCCGATGAAGGCCCTGGTCATGGAGCCGGGCGGGGTCGAGGTCGCCGACCGGCCCGACCCGGTGGCCGCGCCGGACGGGGCGGTGGTAGCCGTGCACTCGTGCGGCATCTGCGGTTCGGACGTGCATGTGGTCGAGGCGGGCGTGCGGCGGCACGGGCAGGTGCTGGGCCACGAGTTCTCCGGCACGGTGGTCGAGGTCGGCGCCGGTGTCGGGGACCTGCGCGTGGGGCAGGTCGTGGCCGTGAACCCGCTCGGCGGCTGCGGCTCGTGCGCGGTCTGCCGGCAGGACCTGCCGTTCCTGTGCGCCGAGATGCCGAACCTCGGGCTGACGGCGCCCGGGGGCTTCGCGGAGCTGGTCGCGGTGCCCCGGGCGCAGGTGTTCGCGCTGCCGGATGGCGTCGACCCGGAGCTCGGGGCGCACGCCGAGCCGCTCGCCGTCGCGCTGCACGCGATCGCGATGGCGCGGGCCGTGCCCGGCGACGACGCGCTCGTCTTCGGGGTCGGACCGATCGGGCTCCGGGTGATCCTGGGCCTGCGCGCATGCGGCGCGGGCCGCATCGTCGCCGTTGGACGGTCGGCGGGCCGGCGCGCGGCCGCCGCGGCCGTGGGCGCGGACGTGGTGCTGGACTCGCGCGAGACGGACGTCGCCGCCTGGGCGGCCGGGGCCGGTCTCGCGTTCCCGCAGGTGTACGAGTGCTCGGCGGCGCCGGACGCGCTGGCGCAGTGCGTGCCCGCGCTCGCGGTCGGCGGTACCGTGGTGGAGGTCGGCCTGCCGCCGGAGCCGGCGACGGTGGACACGCGGGCGTTCGTGAGCCGCAACCTGCACCTGGTCGGCTCGTGCGCGTTCGGCGTATCCGAGTACCGCCGCTCGCTGGAGCTGCTGTGCTCCGGCGCGGTCGACGTCGGGCCGCTGGTGAGCGACCGGGTGCCGCTCTCGGGCGCGCCGGACGCGCTGTACCGGCTGCGGCGGCCGGGAGACCTGGTGGGCGTGCTCGTGCAGCCCTGGAGGTAGGTTCGATGCTGCGCGAGTTCTCGGGCGGGGTGGCGGTCGTGACGGGGGCGGCGAGCGGCATGGGCCGGGCGTTCGCGCAGCGGTTCGCGGAGGAGGGGATGCGGGTGGTCCTCGCCGACGTGGAGCGGGAGCCGCTGGACCGGGCGGTGGCGGAGCTGCGCGGGTCGGGGTTCGAGGCGGTGGGCGTGCCCACCGACGTCTCCAGCCGCCCGGCGGTCGAGGCGCTGGCGGCGGCGGCGCTGGACGCGTTCGGCTCGGTCCAGCTCGTGGTCAACAACGCGGGGGTGGAGGGCTACCTGGACGGCGCCGTGTGGGAGGCGACCGAGAAGGACTGGCGCTGGACGATGGGGGTGAACTTCTGGGGCGTCGTCCACGGCGTGCAGACGTTCCTGCCGATCCTGCTGTCGCAGGACGAGGAGAGCCACATTGTCAACACCGCGTCGATGACGGCCGTGGTGAGCGGCCGCAACATGTACTCGGTCACCAAGCAGGCGGTGCTGGCACTGACGGAGACGGTTCACGCCCAACTGGCGGAGCGCGAGGCGCGGGTCGGCATCTCGGCGCTGTGCCCCGGCATCATCGCGACGCGCCTGTTCCAGGGCAGCCGCAACCGCCCGGAGGAGCTGCGGAACGAGGGGGAGCCGGGGGGGACGGAGCAGGGCCGGGAGCTGCGGCGTGCGATGCACGAGCGGCTGCAGGCGGGGATGCGGCCGTCGGAGGTGGCGTCGATCCTGGTCGAGGGCATCCGCGAGGGCAGGCTGTACATCCTCACGGACCACGACTGGGACGACCGCATCCGCTCCCGCACGGAGGCGATCCTGGCGAGCGTTCCTTAACGGGTTAGGCTGACAGGCTGGGCTCTGCCTGCCACGCTGGCGACATGAACGCGCCGTTCCGCGGCAGCGAGGCCGTTTCAGCGGGCCTGCTCTCGCCGGAGGCGCTCAGAACGCCCGCTTGGCGCCGGCTCTTCCGCGATGTCTACGTCCATTCCGAGATCGAGACAACGCACCTGGTTCGCTGCCAGGCAGCCGCTCTGCTGCTTCCACCGAACAGCGCGATCAGCGGCGACAGCGCCGCACATCTGCACGGCTGCGACCTGAACCATGCCGCTTCGCCGGTCGACGTGACCGTGACGCCGCAGATCAGGCCTCGACCAGGGATGAGGGTGCGGCGGGCTGTACTCGATCCCGGTGACACAGTCGGCGTCGCGGGCCTGCCAGTGACCACTCTCCCACGCACCGCGTTCGATGTGGCACGGTGGGCCGAGCCCGATGAAGCGGTAGTGACGGTCGATGCGATCCTCAACCTGGGGCGCGTGTCGCTCGAGGAGATCTCGACGTACCCCGCGCGCAGGGCGACCTGGCCGGGCGCGCTGCGCGCTCGGAATGTGCTCCGCCTTGCCGCCCGCGGCGCGGAGTCGCCGATGGAAACCCGCCTCAGACTCCTGCTCGTCCGGTCGGGCCTGCCCACGCCTGTCTTGCAGCATCGCCTCGAGGACGATCGCGGTTCCGTGGTCGCGCGCCTGGACCTGGCCTACATCGCGCAGCGACTGGGCGTCGAGTACGACGGCGAGCAGCACTTCGAGCCACGAGCCGCGCGGAGAGACCTGCGGCGACAGAACGCGCTCCGCAGTCTCGGCTGGACTCTGCTCCGGTTCGACTCCGACGACGTGCTCCACCATCCCGGCAGGCTGGTCGCCCAGGTCCGGGCCGCCCTTGCCCGAGTGTGACGCTATCGGGGAGCAGCGTGACCATATTGGTCACACACGACCCCGGTAGCGTCACACCTGGCGCCGTCGCGTCACTTGCGGAGCAGGTACGCCGAGTGGAGGATGTCCGGGTTGTCGTGCAGCTCCGCGGCCGTGCCGTGGTAGCGGACGCGCCCGCCCTCCAGCACGTATGCGCTCCTGGCCAGGGACAGCGCCACGTGCGCGAACTGCTCGATCAGCAGCACCGCCACCCCCGAGCTCGCCACCGAGGAGATCACCGGGATCAGCCGCTTCACCACCACCGGCGCCAGGCCCAGCGACAGCTCGTCCACCAGCAGCGTCGTCGGCCGCGACGCGATCGCCTGCGCCAGCACGACCATCTGCTGCTCGCCCCCGGACAGCGACCGCCCCGGCACCCGCCACCGGGCCCTCAGCTCCGGGAACAGCTCGAGCGCCCGCTCGACGCCCGAGTTCGCCTCCTCGCGGTCCATCGCGTACGTCGCCACCCGCAGGTTCTCCGCGACCGTCAGGTCGGGCAGCAGGCGCCTCCCCTCCGGGACGATGGCGACGCCCGCGGACCGGACCTGCTCCGGCGGCCGCCGCGTGAGGTCCTGCGAGCCCAGCAGCACCCGGCCGGCGCTGGGACGCAGCACCCCGCCCACCGCGAGCACGAGCGTCGACTTGCCCGCCCCGTTCGGGCCGAGCAGTGCCGTCACCTCCCCCGTCGGGATCTCCAGCGACACGTCGTGCAGCACCTCACGGCCACCGCGCGACACGCACAGGCCGCTCAGGGACAGGGCCGGCCCGGCCGGCGCCGTCACAGCCGTTCCTCCGTGCCCAGGTAGGCCCTGATCACGTGCTCGTCGCGCAGCACGTCCGCGGTGGGCCCCGACGCGATCAGCTTCCCGAAGTCCAGCACCGCCGTCACCTCGCAGCATGCCGACACCAGGCTCATGTCGTGGTCGACCAGGATCACGAGCGCTCCCAGCTGCTCCGGGATCCGCCGGATCACGCCGGCCAGGTGCTGCGTCTCCTCGTCCGGCAGGCCCGCGGCCGGCTCGTCCAGCAGCACCAGGCGCGGCGTGCCGACCACCGCCCTGGCCACCTCGACCAGGCGCCGCTCCCGCCCGCCGAGCGTCGCGACCGGCTCCCGGGGCGAGACCTCGAGACCGACGAACTCGAGGGCGTTCAGCACGTCCTGGCGCCGCGTGGCGCGCCGGCGCGCAGCCGAATGCTCGTGCACGAGCGCGACGTTGTCGAACACCGTCAGCGCCTCGATCGCCTGCTCGGTCTGGAACGTCCGCCGCAGGCCCCACCGGGAGCGCCTGAAGTGCGTCATCCCGAGCAGGTCCTCGCCGAATGCCCGCACCGCGCCGGTGGCGGGCGCGACGAAGCCGCTGAGGACGTTGAAGAAGGTGGTCTTGCCGGCCCCGTTGGGCCCGATCAGGCCGCACGTCCCCCCCGGGAAGGTCACGGTCATGCCGTCGAGCGGCGTGACGCCGCCGAACCGGACGGTCAGGGAAGAGACCTCGATCACTCGGCGGCCGTCCCGGACGCCAGGCGCCCGCGGATCAGGCGCGAGAGGTTTGCGAGGTCCTTCGGCACCTGCACGGCGAGCCCGGCCGGCGCCGTCAGCATCACCTGCAGCACGCCCAGCCCGAACAGGATGGTCAGCAGGTCGGGGGGCAGGCCCCAGTTCCTCAGGAGCTCGGGCAGGAGCTTCAGCAGCAGCGCCGCGACGATCGGGCCCCAGAAGCTGAAGACGCCGCCCATCAGCACGACCGCGATCAGGGTGATCGAGTCCTGCGTGGGGAACGCGTACGTGGACAGGCCGCCCGCGCTGGACGCCAGCAGGCCGCCCGCGACGCCGGTCATGAACGACGCCAGCGCGAACGCCCACAGCTTGTACAGCGTCACGTTCACCCCAGCCGCGATCGCCGACGGCTGGCTCTGCCTGATGGCGGCCCACGCCCGGCCGGCCCGGCTGCGCACGTGCGCGACGCCGAGCAGGAACATCAGCGCGGCGACCACCACGGCGACGCGGAAGAACGCCGAGCTGGACGCCAGCGGCGCCGGCCGGTGCAGGGAGGAGGAGACCGTCCCGGCCAGGGCCCCCGAGTAGCCCGTGAACCCCGAGCCCCCGTTGGGAAAGTTCGTCACCTGCAGCACGACCGTGATGGCCGCCGCGGCCATGAGCGTGATCAGGGCCAGGTAGAGCCCGCTCAGCCGCAGCGCCGGCAGGCCGATCAGCGTGCCGACCGCGCCGGTGATCAGACCGGTCGCCAGCAGCATCAGCGGGAAGGGGAGCGAGGTGCCGAAGCCGAGGCGCAGTGCCACCCACCCGCCGACCGCCAGCAGCGCGATCTGGCCCAGCGACACCATGCCGACGCGGCCTACCAGCAGCGCCAGGCTCAGCGTCACGATGCTGTAGATCGCGACCGTCGTGGCGATCTGCAGCCAGAACGTGCTCACGAGCGCGGGAAGCGCCAGCAGCGCGAACAGGAACAGCGCCGCGACCACGCCCGCCCTGATCGCGGCCGGGCGCTCGATCGAGGACAGCAGGGCCAGCGCGGAGGCTCGCGGCCGGTCCGTGACTCCGGCCTCGGGGGACTCGTCGGCGACGCTCACGCCGTGCTCAGCCGCCCGCGGCCGAAGCCGAACCACAGGAGGGCCACGATCGCGAACAGGAACGGGGTCATCGTCCGATATGGTCCCACGGACGTGAAGGGGGTGAGGCACGCCTGCACGAGCCCGATCGCCAGGCCAGCCGCCATCGTCGCGACGAGGGACTCCAGCCGCCCGATCAACGCGGCGGACAGCGACGCGATCACCAGGAACGTCAGCCCGACGATGTCGAGCCCGACCAGCGTCGACAGGAGCAGCCCGGTCGCACCCGACAGCACGCCGGAGCCGAGCCACGCGGCCGCCTCGACGCGCCGCACCGGGACGCCCAGCGTGGCGGTGATCTCCCGGTGGTTGGCCAGCGATCGCATCGCGACCCCGATCTTGGTGTAGCGCAGGAAGGCGGCGGCGGCGCCGGTCACCACCAGACCGAGGCCCAGGCCGAGGATCTGCGTCCCGTTCACGCGCACCTCGCCCAGGTCGAACCCCCATTCCGTGGTGGGCAGGATCAGCGAATGGGCCTGGTAGCTGTACGCCCACGACATCGTGCCCAGCAGGATGAGCGTGAACCCCAGCGTGGCAACCGCTTTGATCAGCGGGTCGCGAGCGGCGAGCGGCGGCCCGAAGAGAATGCCGTAGACGAGCGTGACGATGCCGCCGAACGCGACGGCGCAGAGGTACGCCCCCCAGTCGGGGAGGCCCAGGTCGTTGATCAGCGACCAGGCGATGAGCGCGCCCAGCGCGCCCACCGCTCCGTACGCCAGGTTCAACACGCCGGTCGCGCGGTAGAGGACCACGAGACCGACGCCGGACAGGGCGAACACCCCGCCCAGCGCCAGCCCCAGCACCAGGAACGGCCGCAGGTCAGGCATCGCGCTCCCGGTGCGGTCCGCGACTACGACCCATTCAGGCCCTGCGACTTCTCCTGCTGCCGGATCGTGTCCAGGTTGTTGCCGGGCAGCGGAGCGATGTCGAAGCAGCCCTCCTTCTGGATGAACACGTGGTTCTGCGGCACGACCGTGCGGTCCGCGTTGTTGGGCACGTGGACCTGCAGGTCGCCGTAGTACCACGGCTTGCAGAGGATGTCCGTCTTGAAGTTCTTGATCTGCCGGATCGCGGCGTTGACGCCCTGGGGCGTGAGCTGGTCGGCCGGGAGGCCGAGCAGCGTGTGCGTGATGATGTCCGCGGCCACGAAGCCCATCTGGCCGAAGCTGCCGAGCGGGATCGTCGGCGCGTACTGCTTGGTGATCTTCTGGTACAGCTCGTTGTCGGGCCCGGTCGAGTCGACCAGGTTGAGCTCGGCGTTGACGCCCAGCTTTCCGTTCCAGGCCGGCCCCAGCGCCTGCACGACGGAAGCGTCGTTGCCAGGCGTCGACCAGGCCCACTTGACCTTGTCGACCAGGCCCTGCTGCTCCGCGGCCTGGAGGATCTTCAGGCCCTCGGGCGGCGTGAAGTTGAGGACCACGCCGCCGCCGTCACCGGCCGCCTGCGTCAGCTGGACCGCGATGCCGGAGGCGTCCGAGATCGGCACGTTCTCGAGGAAGGCGCCCTTGGATGGGATGTTGTTGGCCTTGGCGATGGCCGTAACGCCGGAGATGTCGTGGTCGCCGCCGGGGACGTTGGCGCCCGCCACGACCATGGTCTTCACGCCCTGCCGGACCAGGTACTGCGCGGCGCCCTCGCTGCTGTAGTACGGGCCCATGTTGACGGCGGCGATGTTCGGGGTGCTGAAGCAGGCGAACGGCACGCCGGCCACGATGACGTTGAACCCGCGCTGCTCGTACAGCGTGTGGTTGACCGGGCAGTCGATGAGGCTGGTGCTGCCGACAATGGCCAGCACCTTGTCGTCATCGATCAGCTTGGTCGCGAGAGCCGCGACCTGCTGGGGATCGGTCTGCTCGTTCTCGACGATGTACTTCACCGGCCGGCCGTTGATGCCGCCGTTGTCGTTCACGCAGGAGAAGTAGGCCTGGGCCATGCCCGTGATGCCGGTGAAGTCCGTGCCCGGCTGCTTGGTCACGATCGCGCCCAGCGTCAGGGGAGCACCGGTGGCCTTCTGCCCGTTGCCCAGGCCGCACTTGCTGGCGTTCGTGGTGCTGCTTCCGGCGGTGGAGCCGCCGGTACTGCCGCCACCGCACGCCGCGGTGAGCACCGCGAGAGAGCCGATGACCGCGAGGGCTAAGGCGAATCGCGGCCGCTTGGGGCCGGAACTTGTCGACATACCTCTCTCCCTGGGAGATTCCCGAAGACCGCGTCGCAGGCGGTTGGGGCTGTGGATCGGTGGAAAAGCTTGCGCAGGGGTCGAGGCGAAAACAAGGCGGCCGTCCCGCATCGCGGAACGTTAACCGTCCGGCAGGCGTTCCGCCGGCACCGCAGGACCGGGCTGGCTCGTCCAGCCCGGTCCGGCTCAGCCCTCTGCCGCCGCTCCCGTGGCGAGGCGGGCCGCCTCTTCGATCTGTGCCTCGGGAACTCCCAGCTCGCTCAGGAGGCCCAGGCCGGCCGCCGCGTGCAGCGAGGTCAGGGGCACCGCGTAGTGCGCCGCCACCGCCTCGAGCTCGTCCAGGTGTCCGACCTCACGGGGGGTCGCCCGCTCCGCCGGCTCGGCCGGCGATGATCGTCCGATGGTCCGGCGCCACCAGCCGGCCAGCCGGCTCGGGGTGCCGGGGAGCGCGGCAGCGCTCCACGGGCGGTCGGTGAACAGGCACCTGAGGGCCGCCCGCTCGGCCCGGAAGCCCTCACGGCCGTGCAGCGCGACCGTGCCCCAGCCCACGACGAGGCCCATCACGTGCCAGGGGGGTTCGGCCGCCGCGCACGCACGGGCGAGACACTGGCCGGGTGTCCACACCGCCCAGAACCCGCACTGGCAGTGCAGGCCGGGGGACGAGCGGCACGCTCGGCGGTGTGGCGCCAGGCACGTGGCCAGGTTCTCCCCCGGTTCCCAACAGTAGTCGACCGCCCACGACTCGAGGCGCCCGCCCCGAAGGTTCCAGATGCGCCAGCCCAGGACCGGCTCCATCACGGGTCGCTAACCCGCCACGGGGACGGGCTCGGTGGGCGCCGGCACCTCCTTCGGCTCCGGCGCGGGCAGCTGCAGCGGCTGCGGCGTCGGGATCTCGATCCGCTCCGTCTCCGGGGTCGTCAAGCCCATGCACCGAGACTGGCGCGGCCGGTGGTGCGGCGCCAGTCAGAGGCGCGGCATCGCTAGACAGAACCTTTTCTGCGCCGCATCGGCCGAGCTCGCCCTACGGGAGCTCCCGCGGTAGTCGAACGCGGTCGGCCGACAGCTGGCGGATGGCCTGGATCAGGCGGGCCTCCCACTCCGACGCGTATCGGTACTGCTCGAACCAGTAGCGTGCTCGCTCGATGGCGGACGCCGGATCGGTGGCGTCGGTCGCGTTGCCGCGATTTTCTGACACCATCGTTGTGGCAATTTACGCGGGTCACCCGTCGGTGCGCAATACCTCGGGCGGCCGGGCGATCACCGCCAGGTGCGGCGCGCCCTCCGAGCTGAACGGCCGGCAGTCGAATTCCCACGCCTGCCGGCCCGATACGGCCAGCAGTTCGAGCTCGAAGCAGGTCCGGCGAACGCACGCGCGCTGGAGCAGCAGACGGACGTCCGTCCCGTTGGCACTGCGCTCGAGGAGGTCGGCCAGGTGCCGGCCGACCAGGTCCTCCGCGGGGACGCCCAGCGTGGTGGACGCGGCCCGGTTGGCGGCCGATATGAACCCGTCCACGTCGAGGATCAGGATCATCTCGGGCAGCAGGTCCACGGCGGAGCGCCAGAGGCCGGGCGCCGCCGCCTCCTGGACGGCCGGGACGCTGAGCTCGCCCTGCGCCGATCCGAACGCCACCTTGAGCGAGAGCCGGTGCTGCGCCACCGCATGCTTCACGTGCATGAGGAGCGCCACGTCCTCCGCGGTGTATCTTCTCTGGCCGCTCGCCGTGCGGCGGGGCTGGAGCCGGTGGCGGCGCTCCCAGGCGCGGATGGTATGTCGGGACAAGCCGACGATGGCCGCCACCTCCCCAATCGAGAAGAGCACCTGCTCGTTCGCTGATGCCATGGCCCGCTCCTGAGTCAACGCTGCGCGGGCCCCCAGTGGTCGCGGCCGTCCCCTTCCTGTGGACCTAGACAAATCCCTCCGGACCGCGCCCGTGCAGCGCCGGGGGCCCGCCATCCCCCTTTCCGGTAAGTGCCTTGTCCCCGATTGGGGTGACGACCAGTTCAAATGTCTTGACATATGGTTCGGGACGTGGGCACCTGCTCGGCACGACTGCCGGGGGGGTTGGGACGGATCGTGCGGATCGCCGCGTCGGGCGACGGACCCATGCGGGAGCAGCCGATCGGCTTTCTGTCGCACAACGACAGCAGGGTGGCGTATGCCGTCACGGGCGGCGGTCCGCTGCTCCTCCTGGACGTGGGCCCCGCGCACCACCTGGAGGCGTTCTGGCGGCACCGAGGGTACCGCAGCCTGGTCCAGCGCCTGGCCAGGCGCTTCACGGTCGTCCGCTGGGACCGCCCCGGCTTCGGCCTCTCCGACCGCCACGCGGCAGATCTCTCGCCGGACGGCGAGCAGGCGCTCGTCGAGCGGATCGTGCAGGTCCTGGCGGCCGACGAGGTCTCCATCGTGGCGGGCGGAGGAGCCGCGCCGACGATGGTGCGGTTCGCGGCGCGGCACCCCGAGCGGGTGTCGCGCATGGCGCTGTTCGGTGCGGCCGCCGCCAGCCGCCACCTGGCGTCGCCGCTGTCGCCGCTGGCCGTGAAAGCGCTGGCCGATGCCCCCGCGCCCGCGATCCACGAGGTCGTGGCGGCGACGATGGCGGCCGGGAGCGAGCCGGAGGAGGCCGCCTGGCTGGCCTCGGCGCTGGAGGCGAGCACCAGCGTCGCGACGATGGTCGAGCTCTCGGCCCGGATGGCGGAGGTCGACGTCACCGATGACGCCAGGCGCGTCAGGGCGCGCACGCTCGTTGTCCACCGAAGGGGTGACCGCGTCGTGGAGTCGAGGTGGGGCAGAGCGCTCGCGGCGCTCGTCCCGGGCGCCGAGTTCCTCATGCTCGACGGCGGCTCGCACCTGCCCTACGCGGGCGACCTGGAGCCGCTGCTCGCCGCGCTGCTCACCTTCCTGGTCGGGGACGGCGACAGCGAGGTGGCGCCGCTCTCGCGGCGCGAGCTCGAGGTCGCGCAGCTGGTCACGCTCGGCCTCACGAACGCCGAGATCGGCCGCAGGCTCGCCATCCGGCGCCGCACGGTCGACGCCCACCTGGAGCACATCCGCAGCAAGCTCGGCGTCACCTCGCGGGCGCGGATCGCGGCCTGGGCGGTGCACGACCAGCTCGCGGCCGCCGCGCACGGCGGCGCCTGACGGTCCACTCGGAGCTGCATGTCGGCCACAATCAGAGGTGTGAGGCAGGGCTGGAGGACCCCTGAACGGTGGTGAAGGTTCGCTCCGCGCCGTGTGCGCGGCAGACTCCGCGACATCGCTTGCTCTGATGATCGCGGCGGGCCAACGATTGGGGTCGTTCGAGCACGCCGGGAGGCGGGTCGCGTACGCCACGCTGGGCACCGGTCCGCCCCTCGTCTGTGACCTGAGCCGGCTGCATCACCTCGACGTCTTCTGGCGGTATCCGCCCTATCGCCGCCTCGTCGAGGCACTGGCGAGGGAGTTCACGGTGGTCCGGGTCGACCGGCCCGGCTGCGGCCTGTCCGACCGAGCGGCCGCGGACTTCAGTATGGAGGCCGAGGTGCGTCTGTTCGACCACCTCCTGGACCACCTCGAGGTCGGGGAGACGGCCGTGCTCGGTGCGTCGTCGTCCGCGCTGTCGACGATCGCGCTGGCCGCCCTCCGTCCCGAGCGGGTCTCCCGCATCGCGCTCTTCGGCGCGTGGGTCGGCCCCGCGGTCGACGACACGGGCTACGGCGAGGCGCTGGACACCCTGCTTCGGACGCAGTTCACGATCGCCACGGAGGTGCTCGCGCAGTCGGCCGCGGCGGGCTGCACCCCCGCGGCGGCGCGCTGGCTCGCCGCCGCGTTCCGGGAGTCCGCCGCGGGCGCGGTCGTGGCGGAGTGGCTCCGGGAGGCGATCCGATTCGACGCCGGTCCGCTGCTCGGCAGGGTCCGCTGCCCGGCGCTGGTGCTCCACCGCCGCGACGGCCCACAGACGCGCGCCGTCCGCTCACGGGACGTAGCAGCCGGCATTCGGGACGGCGTGCTGCTCCCCCTCGACGGCACCGCGAGCCTGATCTGGGAGGGAGACCAGGAGCCGCTCCTGGCCGCGCTGCTGCGGTTCCTCGCGCCCAGCGCGACGCTGGTCCCGCAAACGGCGTCC
>Ga0126369_10001140_pt1 | contig 18210 bp, 5 predicted proteins | sample PanSoiMetaPlot_1_FD_109646 | JGI IMG/M metagenome (GOLD analysis project Ga0126369, IMG submission 109646) | Tropical forest soil microbial communities from Panama - MetaG Plot_1 | ecosystem: Environmental > Terrestrial > Soil > Tropical forest > Bulk soil | place: Panama | collected 2016-02-17 | reverse complement strand
ACTGTCGCGCTTCGATTGTTGCCGCTGCCGCCGCATACCACCCCGCCGTTGGCGCTGCATGAAAGGTACGTCACTTCCAAAGGCAGATTGTCGGTGACCAGCACGCTGTTGGCGGTTGCCGCGCCATTATTGGTGACGATGATGGTGTAGGTGATGTTTGAGCCGATCATCACCGGATCAGGTGAATCGGTGGTGGTGATCGAAAGGTCGGCGCTTGAGGTGTTGAGACATCCGCTCGACAAACCTTGTGGATTACTGCTGCCCGCATTGAGGATGAAATCAGTTGAGTTGTTGTTGGTGTCCGTGCCGTTACCGAAGCTGCCTCCCGGCTTTCGTTCATAACTTTGTTCGCCGTTGCCGGCCAACGGAGTCAGTGGCGTTCCTTCCTTGTAAGCGGATCCGGCGCTCATGCCTACCTGATCGATCACGGTCGTGCCGTTGTTGCGCGTGATCGCGATGCCGCCGTCGTCGGTTATCCCCGTCGTGTAAGTCTGATTCGGCGCCACCGATCCGCTATAACCGCCGGCGGCGCCGTTCGCGAGCAAATAATGGCAGCCGGGCCCGAGCGTCGTGCCAGCGGTTATAGTCGCCCGATCGCTCAAAGCTCCGGCGTTGTTCGCGGCGCGAATTTTCAAACCACCGATGACGGCGCTGGTAGTAGACGGATTGTAGATCTCGACGAATTCGTCTGCCGCGCCAGAAGGGCCGCGGGTGCGGAATTCGCTGACGAGCAGATCTCCGGCGTTCAGTTCCTGCACCGTGGTATCAACCGCAAAGGTATTGTTGCTGCTGTTCGCGTCGTCCGTGTTTGCGGTCACCGATGCTTTGTTCGTGATGACGGTTGCCGCGGTCAGGTTGGCATTCACGGTAACGTGGATGGTGATTGCAGCCGAGCTCCCGTTCTGTAGCGAAGAGAAGGTGACGGTGCGGACGCTCCCAGCTCCGCTGCAGACGCCACCCTGACTGGCAGCGCAATCAACAAACGTAACGCCGGCTCCCAGGTTGTCGGTCACTACGACGTCCTGCGCCGTATCCGGTCCGTCGTTCGTAACCGACAAGGTATAGGTGAGCGTCTGCGTGGGATAAACCGGATCGGGCAAACCTGTGTGAGTAATCAACAGGTCCGCAGACGTGGGGGTGACGACGTTTATCAGGGTAGTCGCTGAGTTGTTCGGTGAGATTGGATCTGAAGTGACAGAGGCGGCGGTTACGGTATTCGAGATGGTGTTGCCGCCCGCGACATTGACGCCGGCCACAATGGTAATGGTCTCAGCAGCGCCAGCCGCCAAACTCGAAAAAGTAATTGAGCGGGCGTTATTCGCGCCGCCGCAGACACCTGCTCCGGTCGAGTTGCAGGAGACGAAAGTGACTTCCGCCGGAAGACTATCAGTGACAATCACAGATTGTGCCGGCGCCGGTCCGTTGTTCGTGATGTCGATGGTATAGGTGACATTTTGACCGCTGACAACCGGACTGGGTGAATCGCTCTGGTTGATTGCCAGGTCCGCCGCAGTGCAATCATTGAGCGCGGAAGAACTGTTACGCGGATTCGGAGCCGCGGCCGAGAAGTCAGCCAGGTTGTCATTTGCGTCCTGGCAACCGCCCAGCTTTCTCAAGTTGGCTGAAGTGACGCTGGGTGCCGGCGCACTCGCCGCGCCTTCGAAGCAATTCGCCGTCGAACCATAACCGACAAGGTCTGCGATGTTTGGATCAGCAGGACAAGCAGTTGCCGCGAGAGCGTTCGAGCCGCGCACCAGCGCCACCTTTCCGGCAGTCGCGGCCATGCCGATGGCTCCGGTCGCGTCGGCAGACGGCAGATCGATGCCGTTCCCGGCGCCGTCAAGCTTGACTAGAAAGTACTGATGCGCGGCCAACGTTCCGGCGGTCAGGTCGAACTTGTTGGCGCTGCCGGTCGCGCCAAAATTGCCCGCAGCCGAGGCGTACTGCAAAGAATATCTGGTGGTGGCAAAGTCAACGGTGGTGGCGCCGCGATTGAAAATTTCGATGAAGTCATTTTTGTAAATCGCCCCCGAATTCCCGCCGGCTGGGTAGAGTTGGCTGATTACCAGTTCCGCCGTGTCGTCATTTGTGATGGCGCCGGTCCCGGTTCCCTGGGTCGCCGAGATGGCCGCGTTGGCTGATTGATCCGAGAGCGCGACGGTAAAAGCTTCATCTGGTTCCACCAGCAAATCGCCGTTCACCGGCACTTCGATCGTCTTGCTTGTTTCGCCCGGATTGAAAGTCAACGTTCCCGTCGTGCTTTGATAATCGGCGGGAGACTTCGCGCTGCCGTCGGCTGTCGCATAGCGCACGGTCACAATTTGATTGCTCGGCGGCGCCAGCGTGACCGTGAAGTTTGCGTTGGTCGGGCCGCGATCGCCTTCGGTCACCGAAACTGTCTGCGTGATTGAGAGTAACGGGCTGTCGTCATTAAGAATTGTGCCCGTGCCCTGTGCGTGGCTGACGGTCGCCCCGGAAACATTAGTGATGTTCACCAGCAGCGTTTCATTCGCTTCGACGGTGGTATCGCCGTTGACGGTGACGAAGAAATGGGAGGTTTGCTGGCCGGCGGCGAACGTCTGGCCGGTGAGGCTCTTGAACACGTAATCGTTGTCGGCCGTCGTCGCGGAGCCGTCGGCCGTGGCCACATCGAAGGTGACAGTGGCCGGCGCCGGCGCTGACAAGCTGATGGTGAAATAGAGAGTGCTGGCGCCGTTGTCGCCTTCGTTTATCGACACGTCATTGATCGAAATCGCCGGCAAATCATCGTTTTGAATCGTGCCCGTGCCTTGTCCTTTAACGACATTCGCGCCCGAGACATTGGTTACGTTAACCAGGAAAGTCTCGTCCGGTTCGACACTCGCATCGCCGTTCACGTTGACGCTGAAAACGTAGTTTGCCTGTCCCGCCGGAATGAACTGATTGGCCAGCGACCTGGCGGTGTAATCGCCGCCGGCGGTCGTAGCGCTGCCGTCAGCGGTGGCGATATCGAATTTCACGTCAGCGCCTTGGGCGGGCGCCGACAGGCTGACCGTGAAGGTCGCCGTGGTGACGCCGTTGTCTCTTTCCGTGACTGTGACGTCATTGATTGAAAGATCAGGCGGCGCCCCGCCGGCGCAGTTGTTAGTCGAGCTCGAGTTCCGCGGCGATGGCAACGCGGACAGAAAGTCAGCGGCATTGTTATTCGTGTCGGTGCAGCCGCCCGCCTTCCGGTAACCAGCGGCGTTGTTGTTGCTCAGCGGGAAGGGAAATGGACCACTGCCTTCATAACAGTGATTGGCAGTCGCGGCGTTGCCGCCATAGCCGGCAAAATCAATCACGTCCGTTGCCTTAAACGCGTCGCCCGGGCAACTGCCGGTCAGCAGGGTTGTGCCCCTGACAAGCGCAATTTTTCCGGAGGTGGTACTGGTGAGATTGATCGTGCCGGCAGCATCCGACGTGGGCAATGGCGTGCCGTTGGCGCCGCCGGAGCTCTCCTTAATCAGGAAATAGTGGCCGGGAGCTATCGTTCCCGACGCCAAATCAGTCTTGGCCCAGGTCGAGCCGCTGACACTGAGAAACTGCGCCGAGAAGGGCGTGACCGAAAAATCCACGGTGGCTTTCCCGCGATTGAATAACTCGATGTAGTCATTGGTATAGCCGGCATTTGCCAACCCACCGCCGGAGTAGAACTGGCTGATGACAAGCTGTGGAACATCGTCGTTCGTGATGGTGCCTATGGCGTGACCGCTGCCGACTTCCGCGCCGCCGCCGGCCTTTGAAAGATTGACGAAGAAAGTCTCGTCCGGTTCGTACAGCAGGTCGCCAACGATGGTCACGCTAGTTTGTTTCGTCGTCTCGCCCGCGTTGAATATCAAAGTGCCGTTCGCGGCCTCGTAATCGACACCGGCGATCGCGGTTCCGTTGGCAGTCGCGTAATCAACGGTGACTGTGTTGCCGCTCGCCGGCGAAAGGCTAACTGTAAAGCTGGCGGTCGTGGTTCCATCGTCGCCTTCCAGGACGTTCACGTCATTGATGAATAGCGCCGGCGCCGGCGGGCGCGTGTCGTCGTTGGTAATCGTACCGAGACCTTGATTGTCGGCAATGGTTGCGTTGGTAGCGCCGCTGAGATTGACGAAGAAGGTTTCATCCGGTTCGAAATCAGAATCGCCGTTTATCAGGACGGTAACCTGTTTGGCGATCTCGCCGGGATTGAAGGTGATAGTGCCGCTGGTTGACTGGTAGTCGGCAGGCGCCGTTGCCGTGTCATCGGCGCTCGCATAGTTCACCCGGACGATTTGGCCGCTCGCGGTTGAGAGGGTGACGGTAAAGACTGCTGAGGTTGGGCCATCGTTTCCTTCGACAATGCGCACGTCGTTGATGGAGATCGACGGCGGCGCATCATTGTCAGTGATTGTGCCCTGGCCCTGATTGTCGATTAAGACTGCATTTACCGCGTGCGAAAGATTCACAAGAAACGTTTCATTTACTTCATCAAGAATGTCGCCGTTGACGAGCACGGTGATGGTCCTGGTGATGTCGCCGGGATTAAAAGTCAGAGTGCCCTGGCTCGATTGGTAGTCGGCCGGCGCGACGGCAGTGCCATCGGCGGTAGCAAAATCCACGGTTACGATTTGCGCGCCGGGAGCAGCCAGCGTGACGGTGAAAGTCGCGTTAATGGTTCCGCTATTTCCCTCCGTTACGGTGATGTCGTTGATCGTCATCTCCGGCCGGCAATCGCCTGGCGCCGACCCGCTATTGCGTGGAGCCGGCGCCGCCGTGAAAAAGTCATTGGCGTTGTCGTTGGTATTGAGACACCCGCCGGCCTTGCGGAAAAGAGCCGTGGTGTTGCTCCCGCTGGTGAACGAGGCCGGGCCGCTGCCGAGGTAACAGTGATTGGCGGTCGCGGCTGCGCCGAGATAGCCGACAAAATCCGAGATCGATACGCCCGCCGGATTGAATGGCGGCGCACCATCGTCGCCCGGACAATTCGCGCCCAGGAGCGCAGCGCCGTTGACGAGCGCAACTTTGCCCGCGGTGGTGCTCGTCAGATTTAGTGAGCCGGTCGCGTCAGGCGTCGGCACGGGTGCGCCCACAGCGCCGCCGGAAGCCTCCTTGATCAGGAAGTAATGACCGGGCGCGATGGTCCCTTTCGTTAGATCGGTTTTGGCCCACGCAGATCCCGAAGCGCTGAGAAATTGCAACGAGTAAGGTGTGACTGAGAAATCGACGGTCGTCGCGCCGCGATTATAGAGGTCGACGAAATCGTTTGCGTAAGTTGCGCCGGTCAATCCGCCGCCGGGATAGATTTGGCTGATTACCAAATCGGCCTGGTCATCATTTTGAATAGTGCCCGTGCCCTGGCTGTCAGCGACATGTGTGCCGGCGCTGGGGGTCGAGAGATTTACCAGGAAGGTTTCGTCAGGTTCAACCAGAGTGTCGCCCTTGATGGCTACGTTAACCGTCTGGCTCGTCTCGTTCGCGTCGAAGGTGAGCGTGCCGTTGCTGGATTCATAATCCGACCCGGCAGTTGCTGTGCCGTTGGCCGTGGAATAATCAACCGTGACGGCCTGGCTGCTCGCCGGGTTCAGGGTGACGGTGAATTCGGCGGTTCTACTTCCGGCGTCCCCTTCGCTGATGAAGACGTCGTCGATGAAGAACCCCGGCGTGACCGGCAGCGGGTCGTCGTTATTAATCGTGCCCAGGCCCTGGCCATCGGCAATCGTGGCGTTAACCGGACTGCTGAGATTGACGAAGAAGCTTTCGTTTGGTTCGAAATCAGTATCGCCGTTGATGAGCACGGTGATTTGCTTCGTTGTTTCGCCGGGGTTGAAAGTAATGGTCCCCCTGGCCGTTTGGTAATCGTTGGCCGCGTTGGCAGTATTATCGGCGGTCGCATAGTTGACCGTCACGCTGAAGCCGCTGGCCGCCGAGAGCGAAACCGTAAATGTCGCCGCAGTCGTGCCGCTGTTGCCTTCGCTAACCGCCGCGTCGTTAATGGCGAGCGCAGGCGGTCCATCGTTGTCGTTGATTGTTCCTTGCCCCTGGCCGTCGATGACCACGGCATTGACGGCATTTGTCAGATTCACGAAGAAAGTTTCATTGGGCTCATCCATCGTGTCGCCATTGACCATGACGTTGATGGTCCTGGTGAGCTCGCCCGGATCGAAGGTCAGCGTCCCGCTCTTCGCGAGATAGTCGTCCGGGGCGGTAGCCGTGCCGTCGGCGGTAGCGAAATCAATCTTGACGGTTTGCGCACTCGCCGCCGACAGGCTGACGGTAAACGTGGCGTTGATGGCGCCGCTGTTTCCTTCAGTCACCGTAACATCGTTGATGATGACTTCGGGTTTGCAATCACCGGTGGGTGAAGACGAGTTACGCGGATTCGGCTTCGCGGTAAAGAAGTCATTGGCATTGTCGTTGGTATCGACGCAGCCGCCCGCTTTCCTGAAAGCAGCAATCGTGTTGTTGCTGAGGGTGAAAGAGGCCGGAGCGCTGCCCTCATAGCAATGGTTCGCCGTCGTCGCCGTCCCTCCGTAACCAACAAAATCGACGATGTTCGCCGGATTGAAAGGATGCGTTCCATCATCACCGGGGCAAATGCCACTTAAGAGCGTAGTGCCGGCGACCAGGGCAACCTTTCCGCTGGTCGTGCTCGTTAAATTCATCGCGCCGGAGACATCGGCAGGCGGTAAAGAAGATCCCGCCACACCGCCGGACGGTTCCTTAATCAAAAAGTATCGTCCCGGAGAAATAGCGCCGGAGGTTAGATCGGTCTTGACCCAGGTGGTTCCGGCCGCGCTCAGGAATTGTGCGGAGTATGGCGTAACGGAGAAGTCGACGGTTGAGCTGCCGCGATTGTAGAGCTCAATAAAATCGTTCGTATAACTGGCATTGGTTAAGCCGCCGCCAGGATAGACCTGGCTAATGGCCAGAGTTGACGTGTCGTCGTTTACGATGGTGCCCTGTCCCCGGGCGCCGTTGAACTGCGCCCCGGAAACATTCGTGACTTTCACAAAGAATGTTTCATCCGGTTCTACCAGCGTGTCGCCATTTACGTTGACATCGAAGGTATAAGACGACTGCCCGGCGGGAATCATCTGCCCGGTCAATGAGCGCGCGACGTAATCTCCGCCGGCGGCCGTTGCCGTTCCATCAGCGGTGGCAATATCGAAAGTGATGCCGCCCGGACCGGCTGCGATCGGTGTCCTTACCACAAAAGTGAAGCTGGCCGTGCCTGAGTCGCCCTCCTTCATCGTCACGTCATCCACACTTAAAGAGTTAGGGAAGAGAGGTCCGGAGACGCTCAGGGTCGCCGGGCCGCTACTAGCAGTGTTTGGGCCTTCAGTCGCTGAGGCGCTGATGTGCGCGACGCCGGCGCCATGTGTGCGGACGCTGGCGGTGACCGCTCCGGTGGCGGCATCCGCAGATGTTGAATCGATCGTCGCGACGGTGCTGTTGTCCGAGATGAAACTGATGGCGACATTCTTCATGGGCCGGCCGTATTGATCGAACGCCTGCGCGGTGAACAGCGTCACCTCACCCTGGTTTACGCTGGCTGAAGAGGGTGAGACGGTCACGCTTGCCAGGCGGCCCAGGCACGCGCCGAACGGGGTGCCATCTACCTTCAAACCCGGCGAGAATCGATGGCGCGAGTTTGCGTTTGTGTGCAGTACGAAACTGCCGTTGATATCGGGCGAGCGGGTGAGTGACTGGGAGTTGTTGCCGTCCAATCCGGTGGCCAGGCCATAAGCGAACTGCGCGATCAAGTTGCCTCCTGAATCGCGTAAGAGAATTGTAAGTCCCGTGTTTGTCAGGCCCAGACCGCTGGCAGACGTCGCCTTAAAAACCTGGGCGCAGCCGAAAATGGGATCGGCCGGATTGAACCCGCCGCCGCCGAACACAACTGCAGCCGAGCCGGCCGTCAAAGCTGTTCCCGGTGGGAAGGTGAAGCGAGTGTTTTCGGTAGTGCTGCCGTTGGCGCGTGTCTTGATTGTCCAGCCACTCAGGCCAATGGTTTCGTCCGCGCTGCCATTCACTAATTCGACAAATTCATCATCGGTCCCATCGCGCTGGCCATCGTCATTGGCATCGCCCGCAATTCCGTTTGGCGGATCAGCCAATACTTCATTAAAGAAGATTGCGCGGCCGGGATTGCCGAGCAGGGCCAGGTTTACCGGATTGCTCTCGCGCCCATCGGAGTTGATTGAGAGATTGACTGTGCCGGCGCCACGGAGGTCAGCGGGAACTCGGACGTGAATTTCATCGAGACCCGGCATTGTGTCTGCGGCAGCACCGCTTCGGCATTCAATACGCGGCCGCCGATCGAAACGGTCGTCGAGATCGCATGGCGAGCGCCGGTGGCAAAGATGGCGAGGCGCAGACCGCCGCCCGTAGGATCGAAAGGCCCTTCCTGAAGAGTGTCCGCGTTCAGAATCAATCCCTCGCCGATGCCGTCGCCGGTCTTGCTGAAAACGCCCGGTGCGGTTCCCGATATTGCGACGTTGCCGCGGGCAGGGAAGCCGTCGGGATTTGTGACCGACACCTCGGCGGCGCCGATTTCCGACTGCGGTGGAACGACGAAAATAATTTGGGCCGGCGACACGAAGAGGATTTCTGCCGCCCGTCCGTTAATCGTCACCCTCGTGCCGGCCACACTAGTAGGGAAAGTCCCGTCGCTCGACGGTTGCGATTGCGCGGTGGCATTCGCGAGATTGGCGCCCTGCGCTGCCGCAATGCTGCCCCGCGCGACTGACTTTGTTTGAGAAGGTTCATGCCCAAAAGATGCATCGTTGACAATCGCTGTCAGGACACCGTTTACCGGACGTGGTGGGGGCGCTACGACATAGATTTCCGAGTTGTTCTCGGTACCGCTGTTCGTCACCGGGCCCGAGAGCACCCGCGGAAAATTGAACGCGACGATCGAGCCGTCATCATTTAATGCGGAAACGACTTCCGCCGCGGCGCTCGACGGCGCGTTGGTGATTTTCGAAAACCTGGCCGTCGGCAAATCGTAAACGTACAGCTCAACGCCGCCGTCGGAATTACTGCCGGCGTCGCTTACTGTCCGGCGCGCCGCAAAAGCGATTCGTAATCCATCACCGCTGATGGTCGGATTGAGCGGAACTTCGGTGGCCCGGGCGCCGAGCGAAGTAATCTGCCGGATCGAGCCGCCGCCGCGCCCGTCGAACATGAATACTTGCGTGGTGTTGGTTGATGTCTCAGCCGCATAAACAACGCGAGCCCCATCGTCGCTAATCGCGCGGCCGTAAGTCATCGCCAACGATTGGACGCCGGATGCGATCACCACCGGTGAACCACCCGCGCGCGGCTGCTGCAACAGGTTGCGAGCTGTGCCGGCGGTCACGCCATCGTCTCTGATAAAAACCACGGTTGATCCGTCACCGCTAATCTTTGCATCAGTTGCGCCGACGACCCCCGATGAATTGGTCAGTTGCGTAAACGAATTCGCGAGCGCGTCGTAAACAAAAATCTCCAGGTTCGCGTCGTTGTTCTGACCGGCGAGGTCGCGGTTTGAAGAGAATGCAATGAATCGTCCATCGTCTGAAATTGAAGGCTGAAAATTTCCGTTCGCGACGCGATTAACCAGACTGCCGGGCGAGGTGTTGGTTACCTGAATCAGTTTGGCGCCGTCAAAAAGAAATATTTCTGAGTTGCCGTCGCTGTTCGTTCCCAGAAGATCGTCTCGGGAAGCGAATGCGATGCGCGTACCGTCTTGCGAGATTGCCGGAGCGACCAGACGCGAACCGGCGATCTGAAAGAAGGTTGCCGGGTCGCCATTGAGGCCGGCGCGGATCGCCCGAAAGTGATCGTTGCCTCCTGCTTGGGCAACATCTTCAGTAGATTCAAATGCGATAACCCGGCCGTCCCCGCTGAGGGACGGGTTAAGATTGATTCCTTCTTCAGTGGTGTTGGTGATACGGCGCAGAGTTGAGGACTGCACGCGAGCGCCCCTGCCTCTGATGAGGCAGACGGCCAGCATGGTGAGCACCAGCAGAGCAAGCAGTAAATGGCGATTCACGCGTCAACATGCGGGTAGGGAAGGTAATTTCTTAAAGTTGTGTTGCCGGTCTTCTGCTGGATATCCGGGGCAGTAGCCCGACCGTCAGGGAGGGCTCCTATTTCGCATAACGAGCCTTCCCGAACGGTCGGGCCCATGCCCTGTGCAAGCAACACACCAATAAGAAGCTACCTGGCGAAACAGGCCGGGCATTCTACATATTTTTGCGGCAATTACAATGAAACCAAATATGCATCGAGCCCCAAACTGAGTTAGGATGCTCCCTTACGTTCGGTTGTTGATTCCCAGACAAAGGAAGCGGGCAGATGAACATTGCAATCGCAGGCGCCAGTGGCCTCGTTGGATCTGCGTTGGTTCCTCAACTCACAGCCGAGGGAGCGGCAATCACCCGCCTGGTCAGAGGCACCCCTAAGTCAGGCCAAATTGAGTGGCACCCGAACCAGGATCAACTAAATCCCCAGGCCCTCGACACCTTTGACATCATTATCAATCTGGCGGGAGAGAATATCGCCGCCGGCCGCTGGACTGATGATCATAAACGGAAGATTCGCGATAGCCGCGTTAGTGGAACTCACCTCTTGAGCGAAGCCATCGCGAAAATGAGGCAGAAGCCGCAGGCTTTCATCTGCGCCTCGGCGACCGGCATCTATGGTGATCGAGACGATGAGACGCTGGATGAACAGAGCGAATCAGGCGGTGGATTTCTCGCCGGTGTCTGTCGCGAATGGGAGAAGGCCTGCGAGCCGGCCATCAAAGCTGGCGTGCGCGTGGTTAATCTTCGCCTGGGCCCGATTCTCGCGCGCGAAGGCGGCATGCTGACAAAGCTGCTCACGCCCTTCAAGATGGGCATGGGCGGAAAGGTCGGATCCGGCAAACAATACATAAGCTGGGTCGCGCTCGACGATGCGGTCAGCGCCATCAAGCTCGCCATCAGCGACCCATCCATAAAGGGGCCGATAAACATTGTCGCGCCTAATCCGGTGACCAATGAAGAATTCACCAAGACGCTCGGGCACGTTTTGAATCGTCCCACGGCGCTGGCCATGCCGGCCTTTGCCGCGCGCCTGGCGTTCGGAGAGATGGCCGACGAGATGTTACTGGTAAGTCAGAAAGTGTTGCCGAAGAGGTTGGCTGCGGCCGGATTTCAATTTCGATATCCGAACCTGGAAGCCGCGCTGCGCAAGTACGCCCACTGAAGGATTGGGGCAGTAGCCCGACCGTCAGGGAGGGCTCATAGACCCGTATAAGGAAGATCTTTCCCTGGCAGTCGGCCTGCTCCCCAAGCCAGCATTATCACCACAGTATCCAGGCCAGGACATATCTGAACACGCCCGCTCCTATCAAAACTCAAAAGGCATTCGGCCGGTGACTCGCGCTGATACCAGCTACGGGCTTTATTTCCTGTTGTTAGTTACTACTTTGAGATAAGATGTCGCCCCCTAGAGGAGTCGACTAATGGATCCTTCTATACTTGCCGCAATATCCGGGGCGCTCACAGTTTTGTCGGCGGAAGTTGCTAAGGGTACCGCGGGTGCAGCAGGAAAGGACGCGTGGAACCGGATAAAGGGGCTGCTCGGTTCAGAATCAACCGGCGCTTTGGAGCAGGCGCAAAGCGTCGTCAGTAAACAGCTCGCAGCTAACCCCGATTTTTCCCTCGAAGTACTGGCTTTGCTTAAATCGAGTAATAGCTCAAACGTAGGACGGTTGGTTGGCTCAATCACAGCCGAGAAAGTCGTGGTGGCGGATAACATTAACAATGTGAATATGTAAACTAAACAAAACAAAACTCCTACATGTCCTCCAACTCCGAAACAGACCACTTCCTTGTCAATAACGTTGACTCGGAAAAAGTTGTCATAGCTGAGCATATTGAAACGGTCAATGTGGCCGAGACAAGAATGCTTCCAGCGCCGAATTTCCTTCCGCCTGATCTCCCAATCTTTGCCGGTCGAGACACTGAATTAGCCGAGGTCGAAGCAGCCCTGCAAAATCGCGGGGCGATCGTTGCCATCTGCAGTCTCTGGGGTATGGGTGGAGTAGGCAAGAGTGCGCTTGCCATTCACGTGGCCCACCGGCTGCGTGCGCAAGGCCATTTCCAGCACGGTGTGCTCTGGGCGAACCTGCGGGCTTCGACCGTGGATGAAGTCCTGGTCGGATTCATTCGCGCTTTTGGCTTCGATGAAGACCAGATTCCCGGCTCAAGAGCCGATCAGATTGGCGTTCTCCGAAGCATCCTAAATGGCAAGGACGTATTGATTATCCTGGACAACGTCAGCCGGGAAGAGGAAGCCACTCCCTTTCTGGCGAATCACCCCACAGTATCTCTCATCATCACCAGTCGCAAACAGCTGCTTGGACTCGCAGAGTATTCAGCATTGATCAGAGACCTGGACGTATTTTCAATAGAGGCCGCGTGCGATTTCCTGAAGCAGCGCCTGGGTGCACGCGCTGAAACCGAGCCTGAGGCCATCAGGATGATCGCTCAATTATCCGGTCGTTTGCCTTTGGCCTTGTCAATTGCGGCCGCGAGATTATCTGACGTGCGACGGTGGCCGGCGCTCTCGACATTTGTCGAAAGATTGCAAGACGAGCGCCAGCGTCTCAACGAGTTTGCCTTGCAAACCAGGGAACGCGATCTGAGGGCTGTTTTTTCAATTAGCTATGACTCTCTTGAGGATGATCAAAAGCGCGCGTTTCGTTTGATTTCATTGTTTGCTCAGCAAAACTTTGGTTCTTCAGCGGTCGTGGCGTTGCTCGAAATCGATAAGCGTTTGGCCATAGATCAACTTGAAGAGCTCGTTGCCCTATCGCTGCTCTTACGATCGCAACTTGGCGGATATCAAATGCACGACCTCATGTTCCTGTTCGCGGCGGAGCGGCTGCGCGAGGAGGTCGAGGAAGCGGATGTCAGTGCCGGGCGATTGCGTTTGGACGAATATCACAATCAGGTAAAGCGCGCTCGACGTTTGGGCTCGGAGGCTTCGATAAAGGCAAGAACCGGGAATCTTGACGAGGCGATTGAGCTGTATGAACAGGCCCAGGAGATCAATGAACAAGTTCAAATCCGCAGCGGGCGGGCGAATACGTTAGGCGGGTTGGCGTCGGCGTATGCGCAGCAAGGCGAGTTAGAGAAGGCAATTGACTACTACAGTCGATCGCTGGAACTGAACAAAGAGATTGGAAACCGGGCGGGACAGGCGAATGCGTTAGGGGGGTTGGCGTCGGCGTATGCGCAGCAAGGCGAGTTAGAGAAGGCAATTGACTACTACAGTCGATCGCTGGAACTGAACAAAGAGATTGGAAACCGGGCGGGGCAGGCGAATGCGTTAGGGGGGTTGGCGTCGGCGTATGCGCAGCAAGGCGAGTTAGACAAGGCAATTGAATACCACAGTCAATCGCAGTTGCTGAGCAAAGAAATTGGAAACCGAGCCGGGTGGGCGAGTTCGTTAGGGGGGTTGGCGTCGGCGTATGCGCAGAAAGGCGAGTTAGACAAGGCAATTGACTACAACTCGCAATCGCTGGAACTGAGCAAAGCGATTGGAAACCGAGCGGGGCAGGCGAGTTCGTTAGGCGGGCTGGCGTCGGCGTATGCGCAGCAAGGCGAGTTAGAGAAGGCAATTGACTACTACAGTCAATCGCTGGAACTGAGCAAAGAGATAGGAAACCGAGCGGGGCAAGCGAGTTCGTTGGGCGGGCTGGCGTCGGCGTATGCGCAAAAAGGCGAGTTAGCAAAGGCAATTGACTACCACAGTCAATCGCTGAAACTGAACAGAGAGATTGGAAACCGAACGGGGCAGGCGAGTTCGTTAGGTGGGCTGGCGTCGGCGTATGCGCAGAAAGCCGAGTCAGAGAAGGCAATTTACTACTACAGTCAGGCGCAGTTGCTGAACAAAGAGATTGGAAACCGAGCGGGGCAGGCGAGTTCGTTAGGCGGGTTGGCGTCGGCGTATGCGCAGAAAGGCGAGTTAGACAAGTCAATTGACTATTACCATGAAGCGCAGTTGCTGAACAAAGAGATTAGTAACCGAGTAGGTCAGGCGAATGCGTTAGGCGGATTGGCGTCCGCGCATGCGCAGAAAGGCGAGTTAGACAAGGCAATCGACTACTACCGTGAAGCGCAGTTGCTGAACAAAGAGATTGGAAACCGAGCGGGGCAGGCGCATGCTTTAGGAGGGCTGGCGTCAGCGTATGCGCAACGTGGAAAGTCGGTAGACGCGGTTTTTTACTATGAGGAGGCTCTAAAGCTTAACAGAGAAATCGGAGACGTTTTTGCGCAAGCAAAGGCGCTCGGAGGATTGGCATCCATATACTCGCAAAGCAAGAATTGGGTGAAGGTAATCCATTATCAGGAAGAAGCTTTGATAATCAGTGAAAACCTGAACGACAACCTGGGCCAGGAAAAAGCCCTCGGAGGAATTGCTTTTGGCTATTCACAGCTCGGCGAGACCGACAAGTCTATCGAATATCAGTTGAGAGCCCTTGAACTAAATAAGCAGAACAACAATCCTCGCGGCGAGGCCAGAGCATATGGCGCGCTAGCCGCCGCTTATCGAAGGAAGGGTGAGACGCAAAAGGCAATCGACTACTTCCTCAGCGCCCAGCGCATTAACGAGAGAACGGGGGACCTTAAAGGCCAGGCAAGAGCGCTGGGTGGGTTAGCGACGATTTATTTCCAAGAGCAACGTTGGGATGAAGCAATTGACTACCTGGGACAAACTTTAAAGTTGAACCGAAGAATGCGGGACAGGTTCACCTTCAAGACTCTCTATCAGCTGGCAGTTTCGTTTAATGCAATCGGAGACGCGGAAAATGCGCGCCGTTATATCCAAGAAGCCCACCAATTGTCGCGAGGCAAAGACCGGTATATTAATCAGCTCTTCGAAGAACTGAACAAAGTCGAATGACCGCGTTGGCCTCGCTGGTGAAGGGTTTCACCACAGTATCCACGCCAGGACATATCGAAACACGCCCGCTCCTATCAAAACCCAAAAGGCATTCGGGCGGTAACGCAGCAGAATTATCAGGATCAAGACTGCCATGGTGGCGCCGATCACTGTGTGGATGCCGGCGCGGGCGACGCTCCAGGCGGCGGCGGCCAGCAAACCGGTGACCGCCGGCGCCACGCCGCGCAGGAATGCCTGGGTCTGGCGGTTCGAGCGAAAACGTTTGAAGGACGAACCGGCCGCAATAGTCATGAGAAATGACGGCAGGAATACGCACAGGGTGCAGAGCAACGCGCCGATAGTGCCGGCCACGCGAAAACCGACGAAGGTGGCCATGATCAGAACCGGGCCCGGCGTGATTTGTCCGAGCGCCGTGGCGTCGGCGAATTCCTGATGGGTCAGCCAATGATGTGAGTTGACGACTTCATTTTCGATTTCGGGAATCATCACATAGCCGCCGCCGAAAGTTACGGCCCCGATGCGCAGAAAGATGAATGAAACCGACAAAGCCAGACCTAACTTGGCGATGAGCGGCCAGGCGGGCAGCAGCAGGGCTTGGCGAAACTTGCCCTTGCTTCGGCCGTCGTCTTCGAGCGCGTCGTCTTCCGGTGTCTGCGTCACCAATTGTTCGCTCATATCGCGCAGACGCTGTTCGGCCATGGCCTCTGTGAGATAACCGCCGTAAAAGCGATGCGGCTTTCGTCTTCGCCTCCGCCCAATCCGTTCCTTGATACGCTGCTGCCGCCGTACAGCGAAGCTGCGAATCCGTCCCAGTCGCGGAAGCCTGGGCTCGACGAACGATTCGATCCCGATGCCAATTAAACCCGCGATCAGGATTACCTCCACCACCGTGGCGCGCAGGAAGATGACGGCCGCGAATGAAAGCACGATAAGAATGCGCTGCCAGGTTTTGCTGGAGGTATGCCGGCCCATGCGCCAGGCAGTTACCGCGATGAGAGCGACGACGGCAGCATTGAAGCCGTGGAAGAGTTGTTCGGTATTCGGCAGCGCGCGAAAGCGGTCGTAGAGTGCCCCGAGCGCAATCATCATCAACATCGAGGGCAGGATGAAACCGGCCAGCGAAACGGTCGCGCCCCGCCAGCCGCGCAGCCGAAATCCCAGGTAGGTTACGGCGTTGCCCGCGGCGGTTCCCGGCAGGCTCTGGCCCAGGGCCAATGCTTCCACGAAGTCGTGCTCACCCAGCCAGTGCCGCTCCTGGACCACCAGGTGACGAATCTGCGCGAGCACCGCAAAGCCGCCGCCAAAACCGGTAATGCCAATTTTGAGAAATGAGAGAAACAGACCGCCGAGCGTTGCGGTTTGCGAGATTCTTTGAAGTCTTCGCTGTTCGTACCGGGCGCGAGTTCTGATCTTCCGAACTCGGTGACGACCGTGAGTTTTCCTGACAACGTCCGTGCTTGCCACTGCCTTCGGAGTGTATCACGGAGTGATCGGATGAATCCCGGCAACCTCACTGAGACCAGGGACTGCAAACCACTCCTTAATCGCTTGGAAATTGTGACTGGCTGAGCCCAGGGTATTCTCAAAAAAAAGCTTCCCAAGACGGGCTCTTCGCTATACACTCCGCGCACCTTGCAGTAAGTCCCAACTCGTCCCAAACGCTAGGAGTACGCCATGAAGCCTTCGATTGTCGCGTGCCTTACCTTCCTGCTGGTGTTTGCAGCTACAGGAACAAATGCCTTTGGCGCGGCCGCCGCCCCAACCCCAACGCCGGCCAACCAGGCGACGCCACCGCAGTCGGGAGATGCGAACACCGACGATAAAAAGAGCGGCGCGACGGACGACAAGATCATCGCTGACGGATATGTCCCTGAGCCGGTTGCTCCCGGCCGCGACGTAATACTCCATGGCTCATTCAAGGCAGGCACCTGGGATCTATTCCTGACGAAACTCAGCAATCAGTCTTTGTATATTCCGCCAATCCGGGGCGTGCCCTCGGGGCAAACGAGTCTCACCTTCACCATGCCCGCCACCCTCGAGCCCGGAAGATATTTTGGTGTGCTGGCAAACACGGTGGGCGACACCACCACAAAGATTCCCGTTCCCGGAGAATTGCTGGTGCCGGCCCCGCCCGCTTTAAAAGTAACTATCGACAAAGTCCAACCGAAGGACGCCTATCCCTATCCGAACGCAAACAACAAATATGATTTCGAAATCGCCGGCACCAACTTCTCTCGCTATCTGCCAGACAACAAAGTTGAAATAAACGGCGTGCCCCTGACGCTGCGTTGCCAGGGTTGTCTTACTACAGATGCCAATAGTCCGGAGCTGCGGGCCGACCCGGACAGCCCTACCACTAAGTTAATTGTCGAGAATTACACCCCGCCCGGATACTCCAACCCGCTCGAGGTGAGTGTGCGCGTAGGGATTGGCGATAACGTGGCCAAGGCCCCCAAGCCTTTAATGTTTTCCAGCATCTCGAGAAATCGCTTGCAGTTTTATGCGCTGGGATCCTTCCTGCTGATCGTCGGGATGCTGTTCGTGGTGGTCCAGAGCAAGGCCAGGCGCCGGGGAGATAAATTCTGGTCGCTGCGGGGCTTTCTCATCGACCAGGAGACAAATTCCTACAGCCTTTCAAAATTTCAGTTGACAGTTTTTACCATGGTGACTGTCTTCGGATACATCTACGTATTTGTTTGCGATTTATTCGTGCAGTGGAAATTTGTCCTGCCGCCCGTGCCTGAGAATTTACCGACCATGCTCGGGCTCAGCGTGGGTACCAGCGTAGTGGCCGCGGGCATCGGCGCGCGAATTGGCGGCAAGGGCGCCGGTCCTGAAAGTCCTTCGGCGGCAGATTTCATTTCCGCCGGCGGCGTCGTTATGCCGGAGCGGTTTCAGTTCTTCCTGTGGACCATCGTTTCATCGGCTGGGGTGCTGGCGCTCATTCTGGCTTCCGATCCCGCCACCGTGAATGAACTGCCCAAGTTTCCGGACGGATTGATCTATCTGATGGGACTCAGCTCCGCCGGCTATCTGGGAGGCAAACTGGTGCGCGGGCCGGGTCCCAGCGTACGGAGTCATGATGTCAACCGGAACATGACCGCAGACGGCCCGACCCTGGAGTTCGTGCTTCATGGCGACAATCTCTCCACTGATGCGACGTTTCAGCTCGACGACGAGCACATTCCGGCGGGGCAAGCTAAGACCAAGTCCATTACGGCGGAGACAGGTAATGATCCGAAACTGTGCAGCGTGCTGAATGTGGTAATCAGCAAGGTCGCAATT
>Ga0126369_10001139_pt1 | contig 18224 bp, 16 predicted proteins | sample PanSoiMetaPlot_1_FD_109646 | JGI IMG/M metagenome (GOLD analysis project Ga0126369, IMG submission 109646) | Tropical forest soil microbial communities from Panama - MetaG Plot_1 | ecosystem: Environmental > Terrestrial > Soil > Tropical forest > Bulk soil | place: Panama | collected 2016-02-17 | reverse complement strand
TCGGCCCGAGCGCGCAGCTGAAGCAGGTCGTCGAGACGGCGTTCCACGGCGTCGACTACCCCGGCCAGGTCGGAACGCGGCAGGTCGTCCTCGCGCTCGCCGCCAGCGAGGGACTCGGCGGCGCCGCCCTCGCCCGGCTCGGCGTGACGGAGGCGGCGCTCCGTGCTGAGCTGGACCGGGTCGCCGCGGACGACGACGGGGAGCCGGCCTGAGTGCCACCGGCCGGCCCGCGCGTACCCTGCCGGAGGTGGCGAGCGCCTTTCACGACTTCGAGCATCAGCAGTGGGAGGACGCGGTCGACGCCTACCACTCCGGATCACGCGCTGCTGGCCTCGGGGAGCCGGCCCGGCTGATCGGCGACCGGACCGTCGGCTTCGATTGACTCACGGAGGGTCGCCGCTATCATTCAGGCGTAAGGTGCAGGCGCAGGGATCTGTCCTGATCACGGCCCTGCGGCTGAGGAACGTCCGTGGCTTTCGCGAGCTCGACGTTCGGATGGCCATGGCGGGCGACTCGTCCAGACCTCGACCGACCACGCTCGTCATCGGGAAGAACGGCACCAACAAGTCGACGCTGCTGCGCGCCATCGCCCTCTGCCTGGCCGACCCGACCGAGGCCTCGACCATGCTCTCGCAGCCGCTGGGCAGCATCGTGCGGGCGGGCTGCGAGGTGGCCACGATCGAGATGGACGTGGTCGGTCCGGACGGGACGACCTCGACCCTGCGCCGCGAGGTGGCGGCAAACGGCAGCAAGGACTTCCTGGCGATGACGGACGTGCCGCAGGCGCCGCCCGTGTTCGTCTGCGGGTACGGCGCCGGCCGCGGCACCGTCGGCTCGGACTCCGCCCGCGAGTACCGGGTCGACGACGCGTGTGCCTCGCTGTACGACTACGGCCGGGAGCTGATCCACCCCGAGCTGATCCTCCGCCGCCTCCGCGACTACCTGGGCACCCGCCGGTACGAATACACGTTGACCGGCCTCAAGCGCGTGCTCGACCTGCACTCCGAAGACCGCATCGAGCTGCAGGTCGGCGGCGGCGTGCTGCTGACCGGCCCGGCGATCGGCAGCGCGGTGCCGCTCGACGGCTGGGCGGACGGCTACCGGCTCACGTTCCTGTGGATGCTGGACTTCTACGGCCGGGCCATGCGGGCCAACCAGATCGACCCGACGGGGGCGGTCCGGGGCATCGTGCTCATCGACGAGGTGGACCAGCACCTGCACCCGTCGATGCAGGCGGCGATCATGCCGCGGCTCGCCGAGATACTGCCCGCCACGCAGATCGTGGCCACGACGCACAGCCCGCTGGTCGCGCTCGGCGCGGACCCCTCGGAGCTCGTGGTGCTGCAGCGCGGCGACGACGAGGTGGTGGTCGAGACCGACGTCCCCGACTACCGCGGCTACTCGGCCGAGGACATGCTGGCCGACGACCGTCTCTTCGACGCGGCGGTGTACGCGCCGGAGACCGAGCACGAGCTCACCCGGTACGAGGAGCTGACCAGCAAGAGCCCCGCTCGGCGATCGCGGCAGGAGGAGCGGGAGCTGGATGCGCTGACCCGCCGGATGCGCGCCCAGCCCCTGCCGCCCACCGTGGACGAGAAGGTCGTGGCGGCCATGGCCGAGATCGACCGCCGGAGCCGGGCACCCAAGCGCCCACGTAGCTGAGCAGGCAGCGGCGGCACGGCGGGGGAGGAAGTGATCCACATCGCGCGCGACCGGCGCGACGAACATGGCGTCTCGATCCGGCCCGACACCGTCTGGTTCGCGCTCGCCGCGACGTGGAGCGCGAGGGCGGTGGCCGACGGGCGGACGCACGCGGCGCAGCGAGCCGTGTACCACCACGACCAGGTGCACGCGGCGCTGGAGCGGCTGTGCGACCGCAAGTGCGCGTACTGCGAGGCGCCGGCGCCCGCCTCCACGTCGTGGGACGTGGAGCACTACCGGCCCAAGGGGCGCGTCAGCGAGCGGGCCGACCACCCGGGGTACTACTGGCTCGCGTACGTGTGGGAGAACCTCCTGCCGTCGTGCGAGCTGTGCAACCGCCGGCGCAAGGACCGGCCGACGTGGGATCAGGCGGAGCCGGGCACGACGTCAGGAAAGGGGGACCGCTTCCCCCTCGCCGATGAGGCCACGCGGGCGATGGATCCCTCGGGCGACCTCGCCGCCGAGGCACGCCTGCTGATCGATCCGACGCATGACGATCCGGAGGAGCACATCACGTTCACCCTCACCGGCCACGCGGTGCCCCGCGAGGGCAGCGCGATGGGCGCCGCCTCGATCGAGGTGTACCACCTGAACCGGCGGCGCCTCCGCAGCTGGCGCCAGGCCCACATCGCGCTCGCCCTCGAGCTGATCGACCGGCTGACGCGGAACGGGAGCCACACGCTGCCGGAGGCGGTGGGGCTGATCGCCGACACGCTCGGCGACTCGTCGCTCCCGTGGGCGGGCGCGGTGCGCGCCATCGCCCGCGACCCCCGCGCGTTCGGGCTGGCGTGACAGGGCGGACGCCGGAGACCGACTCGTCCCGGGGCCGCGTCTCGGACGACCCATGACGGCATGGTCACGGGCCGGCCACACTTCGCAGCAGTTCTCAGCCGGTACACCGACCAGGGAGAGGGTTCACCAGATGACGACCGACCGGATGCTGGCCGCGGCGGCGGCATGCTCGCTGGCAGCGCTCGTGCTGCTCCTCTCGGCCTGTGGGGGGGAACCCACCTCGAGCGCGACCGCCGCGCCGCCGGCGGCCGCCCCCGCCCAGGCGGCGGCGGCCACACCGGCGCCGAGCCCGACCGTCGACCTCGCCCAGGTCACCGCGGCGGCGAACCGGATCTTCCCGCCCGGGCCGTCCGCCGACTGCTTTCCCCGCGGGCTCGACGGCTGTCCCTTCACGTCCCGGCTGAAGACGCGGCTGCAGGCGATCGTGGGCGGTGCCACCGGCGGGGGCGGGGACCCGGTCTGCCGCTGCCAGAACAGCTACTCGTCCGTCTCGATCTCGAGCGAGGTGGTCTCCGGCCAGCCCGTGGCGCACGTGGTCATGAGCTTCGGCGCGTCGGCCGTGAAGATGGACTGGGTGTTCCTCCAGTCAAGCGGCGCCTGGCTGGCCGACGACTCCTACTGCACGTCTCGGGGACCCAGCACGTCCATCTACACGCAGCCCGGCACCTGCTCGACCTGACGGCCGCCGGCCGGAGGCCAGCCTCCGGCCGGCCGCACCGACCGCTACGCCTGGCCCGCCTGCGCCTCGGCCCGGGCGGCGTGCAGCGCGAGCGAGTCGAACACGAGCGTCTCGCTTCGGATCCTGCCGTCCCGCACGTTGAAGTGCTCAGCCGTGCGCAGCGGCTTTCCCGACGGCAGGAAGACCTCGTACATGAGCATGACCTGCTCGCCCCGGGCCAGGGCGGCGAGCTGCTTCCAGACGGGGGCGATCTGCGCGACGAAGCGCGCCAGCCCCTGCACCAGCGGTTCCGCGGACTCGTAGTGCGCGAACGGGCCGTCGAAGACGACGTCGTCCGCCAGGTAGCCGGTGGCCGTCACCAGGTCCTTGCCGGCCCACGCGTCCGTGTAGGCGACGACGACGTCGAGCGCTGACTGATCAGCCATGAGTGCCTCCTCGAAAGGGATTCACCCGACCGACGGTCGGCCCCGGCCGAGATCGACAGGTCAGCGGTTGATCTCGACCAGCAGCACCCAGGACGTGAAGAGGGCGACCACGATGGCCACGATCGTTCCGGCGGCCAGGATGGAGCGGCCGGCGCCGGCGCCGGTCGCCACCAGGATGCCGCCGACCAGCAGCGGCAGCGTCGCGCACTGGCCGAGGACGGCCCGAATCGCGAAGGTCCGCGTCGAATACCGCGCCTCGGGCATCCGGAGGGCCCGGGCGTGGGTGGTCACGATCGTCAGCCACAACCCGGCGCTGACGGCCGCCGCCTCGATCCCGACGGCCGCGACCGGCTGCGGCACGAGTGCCAGCGACGAGACGACCAGGACCGCACCCAGGACGATCAGCGCCTCAGCGGCCCGTCCGGGCAGGCCCGGGTTCTCGAGGATCTTCGCCAGGTTGATCGAGATGGCCACGAAGAGCAGCCCGGCCAGCGTCGCGGAGGCCCCGACCTGCCCGAGGAAGAAGTCGTGCCAGTCGGTCACACCTCGTCGAGCACCGGCTCCGCCTCGCGCACCCGCTCGCCGCTTCGCTCGAACAGGTACGCCGGGATCGCGGAGATGGGCGGCCGCTCCCAGTCCTCGATCTCGCGGACCTCCAGGAAGAACCGGTCGCTGTTGTAGTGGATCAGCTTCATCGACCGGTTGACCTCCTCCAGCAGGTGGATCCGGTGCCGGTCGCCCAGGCGCTTCAGCGCCACCTGCATGATCGCGAACGCCATCTTCGACAGGTCGAGCAGCTCCTGGTTGCGGTGGATGCGCACCCCCAGGTCGGTCTGCGCGATCGCGTTGAGCCCGAAGTTCTCGACGATGTCGATCAGGTGCCCGGTCTCCACGCCGTATCCCGTGAAGAACGGCAGCCGCTCCAGCAGCTCGCGCCGCCCCGCGTACTCGCCCGACAGCGGCTGGACCAGTCCGGAGAGCATCGGGTAGAAGAGGTTGATCAGCGGCCGCGCCGTCAGCTCCGTCACGCGGCCGCCGCCGGCCGACTGGAGCTCGCCGCCGAACTTCAGCGGCCGCCGGTAGAACCCCTTCACGTAGCTGACACGCGGATCCGTCAGCAGCGGCCCCACGGTGCCGTACACGAACTGCGGGTGGATGTTCGAGATGTCCGTGTCGCACCACGCCACGATGTCCCCGCGCAGCACGTGCAGGCTCTTCCACAGCGCCTCGCCCTTGCCGCGGAAGCTGCCGTGCTCGGGCAGGATGTCGGGGTGCTGCACGACCGGCACGCCCAGCGAGCGGGCGATCTCGACCGTCCGGTCGGTCGAGGCGCTGTCGATTACGACGATCTCGTCGAGCAGCGGCACCCGGTCCATCAGCGCGCTGCGCAGGGTGACGATGATGTCGCCGATCGTCGCCTCCTCGTTCAGGGTGGGCAGGCCCAGGCTGATCGTCAGGTCCTGGCGTCGCTTCAGGTCGACCAGGCGATCGACGTCCCTGAACTCGCGCGAGTGGAAGGTGTTCTCCGCGAACCACTTGTCGACGGCCGCCGAGACCTCCTCCTCGCTCAGCGAGATGGGCGGCGGCACCCCGTCCCCGATGATCGGCGGGATCGCGCGCGAGCTCTTCGCGAGGATCACGGTCCCCGGCAGCGACTCGACGGTCTTGGCCAGCCGCGAGCCGACCAGGACGGACGACCGGGCGGCCTCCGCGAACGCGCCCAGCACCGTCACCCCGTGCCGGCGGCCCGCCTCCGTGATCGCCTGGCTGGGGTCCTGCGACACCACCTCGACCGGCTCCACGCGGCGCTCCTCGAACTCCCGGAGCAGCTCGTGGAACGCCACGGACTCCCGGTCCCGGCGGGCGTTGGAGTGGTGCGGGTCGTGCACGTGCAGCGCGGTCAGGGGCACGTTCCGGCTCCCGATCAGCGCCGCCGCGGCGCGCAGCGCCAGCCGGGCGCTCGGACCGCCGCGCACCGGCACCAGCACGCCGTCGTTCAGGCGCAGGCCGCTGCCCGCCGGGTCGGGGCGCACCAGCAGGAGGTCGGCCGGCGGGTCGGCGACCAGGTCGTCGATGTGGCGGTCCGAGGGCCGGTGCGAGCCCAGGCCCGGCCACTCCAGCACGACGAGGTCCGAAGCGTTCTCGAACGCGGCCTCGCGCACGCCCTGGGCGATCGTGCCGGCGACCCGGACCTGGACGCCGAACCGACCCTGGAGGCGCGTCTCCAGCTCGGTGATCCGCTGGAGGAGCGAGCGGTACCGGCGCGCGATCGTCACGCTCTGGGCGATCGGTCGGCCCTGGGGCAGCTCGACCACCCCCAGGAGAAGGCCGCTGGCCTGCTCCCCGCGCAGGACCGCGGCCGCGACCTCCAGCAGCCCGGCCGCCGTCCGGGCACGGGTGATCGGGATGAGGACCCGCGGCTGCCTATCCGGCACGGCCGACCTGCTCGATCACCCGCTCGATCCGTTCCAGCACGGCCGGCCAGCCGTAGCCGTTCAGCGTCCGCCGACGCAGCCGGGCCGCCCGGCTGGCGAGCGCCCGCTCGGCCGCCGCCGCTACCGCGTCGCCCCCGCAGCCGGCCGGGAACGTCCACGCGCCCCCTCCCGCGACCTCGCGCAGCACCGGGATGTCGGCGCACACCAGCGGCGCCCGGCTCAGCCCGGCCTCCAGGACCGGCAGGCCGAACCCCTCGGACTCGCTCGGGAGCAGCACCAGGTCGGCCATGCGGTACAGCTCGGCGATCGTCCGGTCGTCCACCGGATGCTCGCCGTCGGGACCGGCGAACTCGTGGAGGAAGTGCACCACACCATCTAACCGGAGCGCCGACCGCTGCCGCATCAGGTCATCCGCATGAGCGATGTTGTCTGCCGAGTGTGGGCCCAGCGGGCCGCTGATCGCCATGCGCAGGCGCGGGTGCGCGGGCAGCAGGCACGCCGCGGCGGCCAGCGCCAGCTCCAGGCGCTTGCGCCGGGTGATGCGCACCGGCACCAGGACCAGCGGGTCGGCGCCTTCCAGGTCGGCCCGCCTGGCCAGGTCGCGCGCCACGGGGCCGAGGCCCCAGAACGCCGCTGGGTCGACGCCGTTGGGCACGACGGGCACTTCGGCCGGCGCGAGGCCCATCAGGCTCGTCACCTCCCGCTGGCGCAGGCGCGAGATCGTCACGTAGCGGACGCCGGGCTGCGCCTCCCGGAGCAGCGACCACGGCCAGCCCGGCCGCTGATAGTCCGCGTAGCGGGGGTTGACCCAGGCCAGGTCGTGCGTCCACGCGACCAGCGGCCCGCCCTCGCCGGCAAGCGCGGCCGCGAGCGGGACGTTGAACGGCATGGTCAGCACGTTGTGGGCGATCACGACGTCGCGGTCCGCCAGCAGCGGACGCAGCCGCTCGGCGATGCGGCCGGACAGGTCCTCGAGCTCGGGCGCGGCATCGTCGCCCCGGGCCAGGCGCCTGGCGACCGCCTCCACCTCCGGGTGGCGGGAGTCCAGCTCGGGCACCAGCTCGGCGTCGCCGCGGCCGGCCACCACCCGCACGTCGTGTCCGGCCGCACGCAGCAGCCGCGCGTGCTCCGCCATGACCGACTCGACCCCGCCGGTGACCGGCGAAGCGGTGTAGTGGATCAGGGCGAGCTTGCGGGGGCGGACTTCCCGGTTCACGGACTGCCCGCAGGCAGCTCGACCTGCAGGCCCGGGGGCTTGCGGTCCACGGTGACCCGCACGCCCTCGCCGCACTGGACGGTGAAGTCGACCTCGCCGTCGCCGACGCGCATGCCCTCCACGCGGAGCCGGCTGTAGAGCGTGGTGTCCAGCGGGTCGATCCGGAGCCGGTTCGCGAACATGTCGACCTCCACTCCGGCCAGCACGTGCAGGAAGTGGAAGAGCGACCCGGCGCCCCACGCCTGCGGGCTGCAGCTGACCAGGTACTCGCCGGGACCCGCGCCGAAGCGCCGGTCCCGGCTGAAGCCGCAGAACAGTTCGGGCACGCGGTGGTCCGAGAACCGCATGCCGGCCTCCAGGACCGCGTGCGCGATCCGCTCGGCCTCCTCGCGGTAGCCGTAGCGGCGGAGGCCCGCCGCCACGATCGAGTTGTCGTGCGGCCAGATCGAGCCGTTGTGGTAGCTCATGGGGTTGAACGAGACGGCGCGGCTCGACAGGGTGCGCACGCCCCAGCCCGAGAACATGTCCGGGGCCAGCAGCCGGCGTGCGACGTCGCTGGCCCGCTGCCGGTCGACGATCCCCGACCACAGGCAGTGGCCGGCGTTGCTGCTGATCGACGCCACCTGGTGCTTGTCGCGGTCGAGCGCCTGGGCGTAGTACCGCTCCTCGGGCATCCAGTACGCGCTCTCGAAGCGAACCCGCAGCTGCTCCGCGGCCGCCTCCAGCTTCTCGGCCTTGTCGACCTGGCCCAGCCGGCGGAAGATGCGGGCCAGGCCCGACCGGGCGTGGTGCACGTACCCCTGGACCTCGACCAGCGCGGCCGGCAGCGGGGCCGGCTCGCCGTGCTCCTCGATGAGCGAGTCCCAGGAGTCCTTCCAGCCCTGGTTGCGGACGCCGATCCGGCCATGCTGCTTGTACTCGACCAGGCCATCGCCGTCCAGGTCGCCGTACTCGTCGATCCAGCGCAGCGCCGCGATCACGTTCGGCGTGAGCTCGCTCAGAAGGTCGACGTCGGCCGTCCAGTTCAGCAGCTCGACCAGCAGCACCAGGAACAGCGGGGTCGCGTCGACGGTGCCGTAGTAGGGGGTGTGCGGGACCTGGCCCAGGTTGGCCAGCTCGCCGTACCGCATCTCGTGCAGGATCTTGCCGGGCTCCTCCTCCCGGTAGGGGTCGACCTTCTGGCCCTGGTGGCGGGCCAGGTAGCGAAGGCTGCCCACCGCGAGGTCCGGGTTGAGCGCCAGCGTCTGGATCGACGTGATGAGGGCGTCGCGCCCGAACGGAACCGCGTACCAGGGCACCCCGGCGGTCGGGTAGAGCCCGGTCGGCCGCTCGTCGCAGAGGACGCGAAGGTCCTCCAGGTTGCGCCAGATCAGGCCGCCGTCCAGCGACTCGTTGTCCGTCCGCCAGCGCGTGCACGAGGCGTTCCACTGCTGGTATCTGCGTTCCAGCGCCTCCAGCGCGGCGTCGAAGTGGAAGTCGGCCTCGGGCTGCCCGTCGCCCATCAGCGGGAGCATGTCGACGAGCAGCACGTACCGCTCCTGCGGTGCGAGGCGCACGCTGACGCAGGCCGTGCCCTTGGTCAGCTGCGGAACGGGGTGGAAGACGACCTCGGTGGTGCGGCGGATGTCGTCGCGGCCGCGGTAGCCGAACGTCAGGCCGGTCTCGGTGGGCATGGGCGCCTCGGGCGTGCCCATGGGCCGCTCGGGCCGGTAGCCGCGGACCTCGAAGATGTCCAGGAAGTCGGCGTCGAAGCGCAGCTCCAGGTCGACCTCGATCGCGTGCCGGTTGCAGTTCTGGAGGCCGATGCGCTCGTGGACGCCGTCGTGCACGAACCGCGTGCGGCGCAGGCTCAGGCTCTGCTTCGGAATGGCGGCGCCGCCGTGGCGAGGCTCCAGCACGGGATTCGAGAGCTGGAAGGTGGCGACGTAGGCGCGGTCCACCCCGTGGTTGAGGAGGATCGGGCGGCGGCCGTTGAGACGCAGCTCGAACGTCGAGAGGAATCGGGAATCGGAGCGGTAGAGGCCGAGACCGGCGTCGTTTCCGGCGGGCACGTCGCCCGCCAGGTCGGAGACGAACATGACGTCGTTGTGCTTCAGGATGACCCGATCTGCCAGCACTGCGAGTTGTAAGTCTAGGGCGCCTGGGGCGCGTGGCCCCGTTCGAATCGATCGCTGCAGAATTACGCGGGTGGCACGCCCCATCGTCGCGCTCGTCGGTCGTCCCAACACCGGCAAGTCCACGCTCTTCAACCGCCTGATCGGCCAGCGCAAGGCGATCGTCGACCGCCAGCCGGGCCTCACCCGTGACCGGCTGTACGGCGTGGCGGAGTGGCGCGGCCGCGAGATGACGGTGGTCGACACCGCCGGCCTGGACCCGGGCACGGACGACGAGTCCCAGGCGGCCATCGAGGCACAGACCCGGGTCGCCATCAGCGAGGCCCACGTGATCGTGTTCCTGCTCGATGCGCGCGAGGGCGTCACGGCCATCGACCGCGACATCGCCCAGATGCTGCGCCGGTCCGGCCGACAGGTCGTCGTGGCCGCCAACAAGGTGGACGACCCGCGACAGGCGTACCTCCGGCACGAGGTGCTGGAGCTGGGCTTCAGGGACCCGGTGGTGATGTCCGGGCACCATGGCATCGGGGTGGACGACCTGCTCGACGCCGTGGTGGCCCAGCTCCCGCCGCCGGAGGAGGATGCGGAGCCGGGCGAGGAGGCCGCGGCCCGGCTGGCGATCATGGGCCGGCCGAACGTGGGCAAGTCCTCGCTGCTCAACCAGCTCCTCGGCGACGAGCGCTCACTGGTCAGCGCGACGCCGGGCACGACCCGCGACCCCGTCGACACGGAGCTGGCGTTCGACGGCCTGCCGGTGGTGCTCGTCGACACGGCCGGCATCCGGCGCCGGGCGGCCGCGCGCGACCGGCTCGAGCACTTCAGCCTGCTGCGGGGCATCCGGGCGATGGAGCGGGCGGACGCCGTGCTGCTGGTCCTGGACGCGTCGACCGGTGTGCTGGCGCAGGACCAGCACGTTGCGAGCTACGCGCTGGAGGCGGGCAAGGGACTGGTGCTGGTCGTCAACAAGATCGACCTCGTCGAGGCCCCGCAGCGGCGCGCGGCCGAGTGGGAGAAGCGGCTGCGGGCGGAGTTCCGCTTCGTCCGCCACGCGCCGGTGGTGACCGTCTCGGCGCTGACGGGCCAGGGCATCGGGAAGGTGCTCCCGACCGCACTGGAGGTGGTCGGCCAGCGGCGGACGCGCATCCCGACGAACGAGCTGAACCGCATGCTGCGCGAGGTGTTCCTGGAGAAGCCGCCGCCCAGCTACAAGGGCAGGCGGCTCGTGCTGCGCTACGCGACCCAGGCGGCGTCGGAGACGCCGACGATCGTCCTGTTCGTCAACGACGTGGGCCTGCTCCACTTCGGGTACCGGCGGTACCTGGAGAATCGGCTGCGGGAGCGGTTCGGGTTCGCAGGCAACCCGCTCCGGATCGTCCTGCGCCCGTCGCACGAGGAGCGGCGGGGCTCGTAGGGCGGCCCTTCTTACAATTCCGTGCCGTCCTTCATATGCCGCGATCACATGCAGGTTGATGCTCTAATGGCATGGCAATCGCCATGAGTCCGCAGAAGGTGCTGGTGGTCGACGACGAGGACCACATCCTGGAGCTCGCCCGCCTGTACCTCTCGCGCGAGGGCTACCAGATCGAGACGGTGACCGACGGGGCCCAGGCCCTGGCCCGCTTCGGCCAGACGAAGCCCGACCTGGTCGTGCTCGACATCATGCTGCCCAACGTCGACGGGCTGACGATCTGCCGGGAGATCCGCAAGTCCAGCCAGGTCCCGATCATCATGCTCACGGCGCGCGACGAGGTGACCGACAAGGTGGTCGGCCTGGAGCTGGGCGCCGACGACTACCTGACCAAGCCCTTCCACCCCCAGGAGCTGGTGGCCAGGGCCAAGGCGCTGGTCCGCCGGGCACGCATCGAGCCGGACCAGCCCCGCCTGGTCCGCGCCGGACGCCTGGAGGTCGACTTCGAGCGCCACGAGGTCCGCTTCGGCGAGGCGCGGCTGCAGCTGCGGCCCAAGGAGTTCGACCTGCTGGCGCTCCTCGCCCGCCATCCCGGGCGCGTGTTCCAGCGCAGCGAGCTGCTCGACCTCGTCTGGGGCTACGACTTCCCCGGCTACACCCGCACCGTCGACGTCCACGTCCAGCAGCTTCGTGAGAAGCTGGCCGCGGGCGGGGTGACGAACCCCACCATCCAGACGGTATGGGGGGTGGGCTACAAGCTGGAGATGGCCGAGAGCTGAGCCTCAGGTTCCGCCTGCTGCTGGCGACGATCGCGATCGTCGCGGTGAGCCTCACCCTCGCGGGGGCGGTGACCTGGACGCTGGTGAGCCGACTCGAGTTCTCGCGGACGCAGGACCAGCTGGCGAAGAACGCCCTGCTGCTGCGGCAGCCGATCGGGCAGCTGGACTGCGCCGAGTACGCGATCAGCCCGACGACGCACCTGCCGACCACGTCGTGCGCCCGCCGTGTCGCCTCGGAGTCGGCGTTCCTGGACAACTTCGGCCGCCAGGTCGCCACGCTGGACCCCGTCGGGGAGCGTCTGATCCTGCTGGACAAGCCGCTGCCGATCGCCGGCGCCCGCCGCACGCCGGCCGTGCTGTACGACAGCGCCGGGGAGCTCGCGATGGGGACGCCGGTCCCGCTGGGCAGGGAGACGACGGTGATCGGACAGTCGGCAAACGAAGGCGACGTCGAGCTCCAGGGACAGCGCTACGTGCTGGCTGCCGCCAGGCTCGGCAACAGGTTCGCGTCGTGGGTGGTCCTCGCCATCCCGGACGACGAGGTCACGGCGCAGGCGACCGCCACGCTGCTCCGGCCGATCGTGCTCTCGGGGGTCGCCGGCCTGGGCCTCGCGATCGTCGTGACGCTGGTGCTCAGCCGCGCCTTCACTCGCCCGCTGCGCGAGCTGCGCCGGGCCGCCGAGGACATCGCGGGCGGGAACTATGCGCGCCGCATCCAGCGGACCGGGAACGACGAGATCGGCGTGGTCGGCCAGAGCTTCAACCGGATGGCCGAGGCCGTCGAGCGTGCGCGGCACCAGCAGCGGACGTTCCTGGCCAACGTGTCGCACGAGCTGAAGACGCCGCTCACCAGCCTGATCGGCTTCAGCCAGGCGCTGATGGACGGCAGCCTGCGCACCCCCGAGGAGAAGGAGCGGGCCGCGACGATCCTCCACGAGGAGGCGCAGCGCGTGCTGCGCATGTCGCAGGAGCTGCTCGACCTGGCGCGCGTGGAGTCCGGCCAGCTGACGCTCAACGCGCACCCGGTGGATCTCGGCGTCCAGCTCCAGCAGGAGATCGAGCTGGTGCGCCAGCGGGCGGACCAGCGCCGGCTGGTGATGCGCCTCGACGTGCCGGCGGCGCTGCCGCCGGTGCGCGCCGACCCCGACCGGCTCCACCAGATCCTGGACAACCTGCTGGACAACGCGGTCAAGTACGCGCCGGAGGGCACGACCGTCTGGATCTCGGCCGAGTACGGGTCCGGGTTCCGGATCACCACGACCGTCAGGAACCGGGTCGGGGTGCGGCCGCCCGACCCGGCCCGGATGTTCGACCGCTTCTACCGCGGCGATCCGTCGCGCTCCTCGGCCGGCGGCGTGGGCCTGGGCCTGGCGATCAGCCGCGAGCTGGCGATCGCGCAGGACGGCGACCTGCGCGCCGAGCTCGGCGCCGACGGCAGCCTGTCCTTGAAGCTGGACCTGCCGGTCGCGGCCCAGCCGCCCCAGTCGCTCGAGGCGCCGAGCCGGGCGCCGGTGCGGCTCGCCCCGCGCCCGCAGCTCCGCGCCTAGCTGATCGCGCTGCCAGGTCGGTCGTGCGTCGGGCTGCCGGGCCGTGCGTGGCGGCTAGGCTGGGAGTGCCGGGCCGGCGAAGGGGGACCGGCGGGCTAACATCCGCTCGCCTCTGGGTGGCAATTGAAGCCCAAGTGTGCCAAATGTGCGCCAATCGCCCTTTGGAAGGGCGTTGAAAGGGCGATTCGCATACATTTGGGGCACTTGCGGGTCAGTTACCACACAGAGGCGAGCCGATGTTAATCCGCCAGCCTCCCTTCGCCCGATCCGCACTCCCAAACGCCCCGGTGACACCTCGACGTGGACGGCCGTCCCCGAGGCGACGCAGGCGCCGGAGACGCGTCTGTGAGCTGTCAGTGGGAGATCACCTGCGGCACACTTATCACCCAGAGGCGAGCCGATGTTAGCCCGCCGGCTTCCCTTCGCCCGACCCGCACACCCAACGTCCCGGTGACATCCGGGCGCGGTCGGCCGACCCGGAACGCTCACGGCGGCCGGCCGCTCTACAGTTCTTCGTTGACATGCGAGCCATCCAGGTCAACAGCTACGGTGGTCCCGAGGCGCTCGAGCTCGTCGACGTCGACGCCTCCGCGCCCGGTCCGGGACAGGTGCTCGTCGACGCCGCCGCCTGCGGCGTGAACTACATCGACACCTACCAGCGGTCGGGCATCTACCAGGTGCCGCTGCCGCTGGTGCTCGGCCTGGAGGGGGCGGGCACCGTCGCCGCGGTGGGGGAGGGCGTCAGCGAGCTCGCGGTCGGCGACCGGGTCGCGTGGGCCGCCGCGCAGGGGAGCTACGCCGAGCGCGTGCTGGTCGACGCGGCGCGGGCGATCCCGGTGCCGGACGGCCTGCCCGACGACGTGGCCGCGGCAGTGCCGCTGCAGGGCATGACGGCCCACTACCTCGCCACGTCGACGTACCCGGTCCAGGCCGGGGACACGGTGATCGTCCACGCGGCGGCCGGCGGCGTGGGCCTGCTGCTGACGCAGATGGTGAAGATGCGGGGCGGCCGGGTGATCGCGACGGTCTCCACCGAGGAGAAGGCCGCGCTAGCCCGCCGCGCCGGCGCCGACGAGGTGGTCCGCTACGACGAGGAGGACTTCGCCGCCGAGGCGCGGCGGCTGACCGGCGGCAGGGGCGTCGCGGCCGTCTACGACGGCGTCGGCCGGACGACCTTCGACGCCGGCCTGTCCACCCTGCGCCCGCGGGGAACGATGGTGCTCTACGGCGCGTCGAGCGGTCCGGTGCCGCCGGTCGAGCCGCAGCGGCTGAACTCGGGCGGCTCGCTGTTCCTCACGCGGCCAAGCCTGGTCCACTACACCGCCACCCGCCACGAGCTGCTCCAGCGGGCGGGCGAGGTGTTCGGCTGGATCGCGTCGGGGAAGCTGGACGTCCGGATCGGCGGCCGCTATGGCCTGGCCGAAGCCGGCAAAGCCCACGAGGACCTGCAGGGCCGGCGCACGACGGGGAAGCTGCTGCTGGTGCCCTGAAGCTGGGCGGGGACCATTCTCTGGATCATCCCTTCGACAGGTCCACGATCCGGCACGGGATGTCGGCGTCCTCGTCCATGTGATGGCTGGCGCAGATGCGGTGGTAGCCGTCCGCGACGGTCATCGCGACGTCTTCCGCCAGCCGTCCGCGCACGATCAGCACCGGTGAGAGCGGCCGTCCCTTCTTGACCTTCTCGAGGTCCGCCGCGACGTGGAAGTTGTCCGGGCCGAGGGCCTCGAGCCGGCTCGCGCGCAGCAGGTCCTTCGCCTTCCGGCGGACGAGGGGCGCGGCGCGGAGCCGGTCGCTCAGCTCCTTCGCGGCCGTCTCAGTCAGGAGCAGGCTCAGGTAGTCGGCCGCGGCGGGATAGTCGTGGTCGTCCGGTTCATCCTTCCAGTGCTCAGTGCTCATTTCTCGACCTCCTGATGAATCGCGGGCCTGTCGGCCGGCTTCGTTCCGCCGGCCAGCAGCGCCGCGCCGGCGGTGGCGGGGATCAGCGTGAGACAGCCGCCGGCCACGAGCGCGGCGGCGACCGGCGGTGCGAGCGCTCCGGTCGCGAGGCCCAGCGCGGCTGCGGCGGCCGGCAGGCCGAGCTGAGCGGAAGCGATCAGCCCGGACGGCAGGCGCCGCTCCCGGCCGGCCACGGACGCGGCGACGACGTGAACGAGGATCGCACCGGCCGCCAGGGCCACCGCGAGCACGAGCGCCGACGGCGAGTCCACGAGGCCCCTCAGGTCCAGCGCCGCCCCCAGCAGGACGAAGAACGCCGGTACGAAGAAGCCGGCGGCGAGGCCCGTCAGCTGGTGGACGAGGCGATGCGGCTCGTGGAACTGGCGCAGGACGATGCCGGCGGCGAAGCCGGCGATCAGCACGCTGGCGCCCGACTGCTCCGCGATGGCGGCGAGCACGAGCAGCAGCAGCACGGCGATCCGGAGCTGCAGCGCCCAACCTCGCATTTTCGACTCGCGCTTGACCTCGTCGGCCAGACCGGTGGCGAACAGCCGGCGTCCGGCGATGATCGCGGCGGCCGCCCCGGCGATGATCAGCGCGTCCCCCAGGAGCGCCTCGGGGATGTGCCCTGGCCCGGTGAGCGTCAGCGGCATCACCAGGGCGGTCACCGAGTCCGCGAGCGTGATCCACCCGAGGAGCACGACGATGCTCGGGCCCGTGAGCCCGCGCTCCTGGATGGTGGGGAAGGCGACCGCGGCCGAGCTCCCCGCCAGCAGCACCACGAGGAGCTCCGGGTGGCCGACGTGGAGGGCGGCGCTGATGGCGAGTCCGACCGGGACGCTGGCCACCAGCGCCACGAGCAGTGCCAGGCCGCCCCGCACGGCGGCCCGGCGCAGCTCCGGCGAGCGGATGTCGACCTCGGTCCCGGCGCCCAGCATGAGCATCGCGAAGCCAAGCGCCGAGAAGATCGGGTACGGCTGGGCGGATGGCTCGATCCAGTGGAGACCGGTCCGCCCCAGGATCGCGCCGGCGATCAGCTCGCCGACCAGCACAGGCACGAGCGGCCGCCGTCCCGCGGCCAGCAGCGGTCCGAGCAGCCCCGCCAGGACCAGCAGCAGGACCGAGGTGAACATCGCTGCTTTGTAGCACCCGGCGCGGGCTCGGGTGCCGCGTCCGGTTCGGCTGCTTCAGCGCGCCTCGCTGGCGAGGCGGGCGCCGAGCCCCAGGAGCACCGCGCCGGTCACCCCGTCCAGGGCCCGGCGAAGGCGCCCGCCGAAGCGCCGCCGGGCCCTGGCCACCAGCCAGCCGTAGAGGTGCAGCCACCCGCAGACCATGGCCGCGAAGAGCACGACCATCGCGGCGATACGCGCGGCCGGGTCGCCGGGCCGCACGAACTGCGGGACCACGGTGAGGAAGATCGCGCCCGCCTTCGGATTGAGCAAGTTGCCGAGCAGGCCCTGCACGAACGCAGGCGCGCCCGACGTGCCAAGGACCTGGGCGCCGTCGGCAGGCGCCGGCCGGCCGGCCTTCACCGCGGCGACCAGGCTGCGGAGACCCATGACCGCGAGCACGGCCGCGCCCGCCGTCTTGAGCACAGTGAACGCGACGGCCGAGGCGGCCAGCACGGCCGCCAGGCCGGCTGCGCTGGCCGCGCCCCAGGTCAGCAGCCCGAGGCTCACGCCCAGCGCCGTCCGCGACGCGCCGCGAACGCCGCCCCGGAACGCGTTCCGCGTGACCATCGCGGTGTCCGGGCCGGGCGTCACGATCAGGATCACGGCGACGCCCACGAAGGCGAGGAACCGGCCGTCCAGGATCAAGACTCGGGCGGCCAGCCAGCCCGGCCGAGCGCCGCCGCCAGCCGGGCGACGCCCTCGCGAATCCGCTCCGGCGCGCTGTTCGTGAAGTTGAGGCGCAGCGAGCCGGCGCCCCCGCCGTCTATGTGGAACGCGGTCCCCGGCACGAACGCGACCCCGCGCTCGACCGCGTCGGCCAGCAGTGGCAGCGCCTCCAGACCCGCGGGCAGCGTGACCCACAGGAACATGCCGCCCTCCGGTCGCGTCCAGGTGGTGCCGGCCGGCATCAGCTCGGCGAGCGCGGCGACCATGGCGTCGCGCCGCTCGCGGTACGCGGCGCACAGGGTCCCGACGTGCGCGTCCAGGTCGTTGTCCCGACAGAAGCGCACGACGGCGCGCTGCACCAGCTCGTTGGTGTGGAGGTCGGCGCCCTGCTTGGCCAGGACGATGCGCTCCGTCACCTCGCGCGGAGCCACCACCCAGCCCAGGCGGAGGCCGGGCGAGAGGACCTTGCTGAACGTGCCCAGGTGGATCACGTCGTCGCCGCCGGGCAGCGCGCGGAGCGGCGGCACGGCCTCGCCGTCGTAGCGGAGCTCGGCGTACGGGTCGTCCTCGACCAGCGGCAGCCCGAGGTCGCGCGCCGAGGCGAGCAGTTCGCGCCGGCGTTCCAGCGTCATCGTGCCGCCGGACGGGTTCTGGAACGTCGGCACCGTGTAGAGGAGGGCGCAGCCGGCGCCGAACCGGTCGCGCAGGGCGTCGACGCGCGGACCGTCCTCGTCTCCGGGGCACGCGGCGAACGAGACCTCGCGCGCCGCAAACGCCTGGAGGGCGCCCACGTAGCTCGGCGTCTCGACCAGCACCCGCATGCCGCGGCGGGCCAGGACCCGTCCCACCAGGTCGAGCGCCTGCTGCGACCCCGTGGTGATGACGACGTCGTCGGCCTCGCAGACGACGCCCCGCCGGCCCAGCCGCTCCGCCACCAGCTCCCGGAGCGGCCGGTGGCCGGGCGTCGGCCCGTACTGGAGCGCCCCGCCGGGGTCGTCGCGGAGCACGGCGTCGAACGCCGCTCGCAGGCCGTCTGCCGGAAACAGCTCCGGCGCCGGCAGCCCACCGGCGAAGCTGATCACGTCGGGCCGTTCGGTGACGGACAGCAGGTCGCGGATGGCCGAGGAGCGGAGCACGCCTCCGTTCCGCTCCAGCAGCGCGCTCCAGTTCAGCCCGGTCTGCACCATGTCTCTACGCTAGGAACGATCGCGTCGGACATCGACAGCCAAACCAGCCCGAATCGGTCATCCAAATCGAGAGCGCCTGTCTGAGCGCGGTCAGAGATCGAGCAGGTACACGTTCGAGTCGTACCGCCGGAAGCCGAGGCGCGGATAGAGCCGGTTGGCGGCCTC
>Ga0126369_10001138_pt1 | contig 18230 bp, 18 predicted proteins | sample PanSoiMetaPlot_1_FD_109646 | JGI IMG/M metagenome (GOLD analysis project Ga0126369, IMG submission 109646) | Tropical forest soil microbial communities from Panama - MetaG Plot_1 | ecosystem: Environmental > Terrestrial > Soil > Tropical forest > Bulk soil | place: Panama | collected 2016-02-17 | reverse complement strand
TTCGGCGGAGACACGGTGATCCAGTGGTTGATGAGGAACAGCGGCGCGTCGGGCCTGCCGCGGTTCGGCTGGCAGTTGAACTGGTTCTTGTTGGTGAACGAGAACTGCGTTTCCTGGAACCAGACGTACATGCTGTGGTACCAAGGCGGACCGCCGGGATCGCCGCGCTCGGCGAACACGAGCAGGTTCTGTCCGTTGTCGATCAACTCCCGGAGCGTGGGAAGCGGCTGACCGGGCTGAAGCGTCGCCGCGTGGTCAGCCAGCCCTGCCGCCTCGATGGCGGCGGCGTTGTCCGCCGGGCTGGTGAAGTCGTGCAACGTGAGCATCAGCACGTCATCGGGATGGGCGACGAGGAACTTCCTGATCTCTTCGAGCCCATTGCTGAACGGGACGGCGCCCGTTTCGCAGTTGCTGTGGCACATGTAGATCCCGCGCTGCGCGTCGGCGGCCCTCGGCGCGCCGGCGGCGAGCTGTGCCGCCCGCTTGGCCGCGACGGGGTCCTGGTCGTCCGCGTGCGAGACCTTCTCGGCGGTCTTGTCGGTGAGGATGATCGGGGTGTCCTGCCCGGGGATACGTGCGGTCGAGGGCACGCCGTAGTGGGTGTCGATGTTCAGCGCCCGAACGCCTGCGTTCAGCTGCTGCGTGATGGTCCCGACCTGCTGCGCGAAGAGCCAGCCCGGATACTCGGAGGATGCCATCGCATGGTGGACGCCCGGGAACGTCACCTGGTCGATCCGGAGATCGCACAGCGACTTCCTGCTGTTGCAGACCTGCTCCTTGGTTGCCTGGGCCGCCTTCGCCGCCCCGCGCGTCGTGAGCAGAAAGCCGGTCGTCACGAGGCCGATGACCACCACGACCGTGACACCGATGGTCGCGATGCGCGGCCAGACGGAGCGCCGTTCGGCCTGCTTCGCCGTGATCGCGCGTACGAGGCGAAGGAGCTCCATCACCGCGAGGTAGCCCACCCACAACGCGGCGGCTCGGATCAGCAGCTCGAAGTTCCCGAGCGGCTCCTGGATGAACACGATGCTGATGACGATGCCCAGCGCGCCGAGGAGGATCGTGCCCCACGTGGTCTGCCGTCGCCGCTCGACCCACCCTCGTGCACGGCGCCACACCTCGGCCGGCGTGTACCGACGATCGGAGCTCGTCGCCGCCGCCGCGACGATGAGCCCGTACGCCGCGATCCACAGGCCGATGAGACGCAGGTCGCTCGTGACCTCGGTTAACGCGCCCTTGATGGCGTCGGCGAGCTGGGCGTCGGAGATCTGTCGACCGATGAGCCACGTCGCGGCGTACACGAGCGCCACGATGAACAAGCCGCCGATCACCGCCGCGATGCCGAGGCGGCGCACCGCGCGCCGGCGATCCTCGGCGAGGAGGATGCTGCCGACGACCGCCGCCAGGCCGAGGAGGAACGACACGCCGGAGATCTGGCCGATGGTGCCCTCGGCGTCCCAGAGGCCGTAATCGTCGATCTTGCTGGTGACGTCGCTGAGGCTGTTGTCGAGCCCGTTCGCGCCCTGCTGGCTCCCGCCCCCGCCGCCGGATGCCTGGAGGCTGCTCGTGATCAGCGCGAACGAGGCGCCGAGATCGAGCCCGCGGCTGCCGTTCCCTCCCTCGATGACGGCCTTGTGCGTCTGCCGCACCGCGTTCCGGAAGATCGACTTGAAGGTGTCGGTGTCGATGACGCCTTGGAGCGCGAGCTCGAAGGCGGGGCGGAAGCTCGTCGCCTGCTGGTTCCCGGCCTGGACGAGCTGGTCGGTCAGCCGGTGGGCCAGCTCCTTCCGGACGGCTTCCGAGTTCAGCGGCTCGACCGCCCGGGCGCTGAAGGAGTCGCTGTCGTAGAGGTTGTTCCCGGCCCAGTTCGCGAGGACGGCCACCGGGAGCATCAGTCCTGCCACGACGAGCAAGATCGTGCTCGCCACCCGCCGCATAGATCCCGAACGATAACGCGCGGAGCGTGAGGTGCTCGGTCAGCTCCGCTGCGCGCGGAACCGGCGGATCAGCGCGTTGGTGCTGCTGTCGTGGTCGAGCTTCGGCTCCGGCCCGGACAGCTCGGGGATGATCCGCTTCGCCAGCACCTTCCCCAGCTCGACGCCCCATTGGTCGAACGAGTTGATCTGCCAGATCGTCCCTTGCGTGAACACCTTGTGCTCGTACATCGCGACGAGCTGACCGAGGACGTACGGCGTGAGCTTCCCCGCGAGGATCGTGTTGGTGGGGTGGTTGCCCCGGAAGGTCCGGTGGGGAACCTGGAACGGCGGCACGCCCTCCGCCTCCACCTCCGCCCGCGTCTTCCCGAACGCCAGGGCCTGGGTCTGGGCGAAGAAGTTCGCCATGAGCAGGTTCTGGTGCTCGTCGACCTCGGTGTCGGCGTTCACGAAGCCGATGAAGTCGCACGGGATCAACCGAGTGCCCTGGTGGATGAGTTGGTAGAAGGCGTGCTGTCCGTTGGTGCCCGGCTGTCCCCACACGATCGGCCCCGTCATGCAGGTGACGGGCTCGCCGTCGAGGGTCACCGACTTCCCGTTGCTCTCCATGTCGAGCTGCTGGAGATACGCGGTGAATCGCGACAGGTACTGGCTGTACGGGAGGATCGCCTGGGTCTCGGCGCCGAAGAAGTCGTTGTACCAGAGCCCGATCAGACCGAGCAGGACGGGGAGGTTGCGGTCGAACGGCGCGGTGCGGTAGTGCTCGTCGATGGCGTGAAAGCCCGCCAGCATCTCGCGGAACCGCTGGGGCCCGATGGCGATCATCAGCGAGAGGCCGATAGCGGAGTCGTACGAATAACGACCGCCGACCCAGTCCCAGAACTCGAACATGTTGGCGGTGTCGATCCCGAACTCGGCCACCTTTTCCGCGTTCGTCGACACCGCGACGAAGTGCTTCGCAATGGCCTGCTCGTCCTTCAGCTCCGCAAGGAGCCAGTCCCGGGCGGTGCGCGCGTTCGTGAGCGTCTCGAGCGTCGTGAACGTCTTGGAGCAGACGACGAACAGCGTCTCCTGCGGATCGAGGTCGCGCAGGGACTCGTGGATGTCGATGCCGTCGACGTTCGAGACGAAGCGGACCGTGAGGTCCCGGTCGCTGAATGCCTCGAGCGCGCTGTAGGCCATCGCCGGTCCGAGGTCCGATCCGCCGATGCCGATGTTCACGACGTTGCGGATCCGCCGCCCCGTGTGGCCCGTGTGCCCGCCCGAGCGCACGCGGTCAGCGAATGCCGACATCTTCCGGAGGACGGCGTGCACCTCGGGGACGACGTCGGCGCCGTCGACCACGATGCGCTCCCCTTCGGGAGCGCGGAGGGCGACGTGGAGCACGGCCCGCTGCTCGGTGCTGTTGATCTTCTCGCCGGCGAACATCGCGTCGATCCGCTCGCGGAGCCCTGCCCGCTCGGCCAGGGACACGAGCAGCTTCAGGGTCTCGTCGACGAAGCGGTTCTTCGAGTAGTCGAGGTAGATGCCGTCGACCTCGAGCGTCATCGTCTCGCCCCGCGTGGGGTCGTCCCGGAAGAGGTCTCGCAGCTGGGCGCGCTCGACGTGCTCGTAGTGGTCGCGCAGCGCCTTCCACTCGGGCGTCTGGGTGATGGGGGTCATGGCCCCCTTCCTATCCCGTCGCGCGCGGACGGTCGAGGGTGTCGTGCCGTCCGACTGACCCGAGCCCGCCGGCGCTTACGTCTGCGGGACGAACGTGAAGTTCGGGACCGTGAAGTTCGGGAAGGTCTTGAACGTGAGGCCGGTGATGAAGGTCAGCACGGTCCCGCCGCCCGTCGTGGCGCTGCCGCCGGTCGTCGCGGCACCGCCGCCGCTTCCGCCGCTTCCGCCGCCGCCGCCACCTCCGCCGCCGCCACCATTGCCGCCGCTTTCCTGGCCGGCGACCGTGGTCTCGGTGGTCGTGGTCTTGGAGCCGCCGCCCCCGCCGCAGGCCGCTGCGATCAGCGGCAGCGCGATCAGCGCGACGACGAGGATCGCGTAGACGTATCGAGGAATCCCCACCCGGTCCTGCCGCATGCCTGCCTGCCCTTGCTCGTTCCCGCCCTAACCCGTCGCAGGGATCGTACGGAACTGAACCCTCGGGGTCCAGCGTTCCTCTGGCTTTCGGCGAAGGAGGGTGACAGGGAATGCCCCGTGGCCGGGAGGGGTTGACAGATACCGTCGGGTATTAAATACTGCGGAGTATCAGATACCAGTCGGTATCACGGGAGGATCCGATGAGCAACGCCACCAGCGCTCCCGGCACGATCACGGCGATCGGCAAGCGGGAGGCCCAGGCCTGGCTGCTGAAGCGGCTGGGGTACGAGCGCCTCCTCGCGTCGCTGCGGAAGGCGCACGCCGAGCAGAAGGCCCACCAGCCCGAGCGGGACGTGGCAGCCTGACCGGGTGACGCAACAGAAGACCCCAGAGCGGCTGACGCGCGAGGAGAAGAAGGCACGTACCCGCGCCCAGCTCATCGGTGCTGCCGCCGCCGTCTTCGCCCGTCGCGGCTATGTCGCCGCCTCACTCGACGAGGTGGCCGAGGAGGCAGGTCTCACCAAGGGGGCCGTCTACTCGAACTTCGACAGCAAGGAAGACCTCTTCCAGGCGGTGATCGAAGACCGCCTGACCGAACCGATGAAGGACATCGCCGACGTCATCGACACGAGCATCGGCACGACCGAGGAACAAGCTCAGGCAGGCGCTCGCGCCTTCGCCGGCGTCATCGAGCAGGAACAGGAACTGTTCCTCCTCGCCGTCGAGATGAACATCCACGTCGCTCGGCACCCCGAGCTCCGGAAGGCGGTTGCAGAGCGGTATCGCCAGCAGACGGCCGAAGTCGCGCGCATCATCACGGAGCACGCCGATGCATCGGGCGACGCGTTGTCGCTTCCCGCGGAGCAAATGGCGGTCGCGGTGTCAGCGTTGTCGCAGGGCATCGCGTTGCATGCACTCGTCGATCCCGAAGCTGTGCCCGACGACCTTCTCGGCCGTGTGTACGCGCTGCTCTTCCGGCAGTCCCACGACGACGCCTGAAACCGGCGGCTCACGCGTACTGCACAAGTACGATTTCTCTGTGACCCGCGTCGGCTTCCTCGGTCCTCACGGCACCTTCGCCGAGGAGGCCATCCTGACCCAACCCGATCTCGCCAACCAAGAGCTCCGGCCCCTGCGCTCTGTCCCCGACGTCATCAGCGCGATCGAGCGCGGCGAGGCCGACGTCGGGCTGGTGCCGATCGAGAACTCCATCGACGGCACCGTCACCGTCACGCTCGACACCCTCGCGTTCGACACGGATCTGCTCATTCAGCGAGAGATCGACCTGCCCGTCTCGCTGAACCTGTGCGCGCTGCCGGGCGCGAACCTCGACGGGATCACGACGGTGCTGTCGCACCCGAGCCCGTTCGGGCAGTGCCGCGTGTGGCTCGCCACCAAGCTGCCGGACGCCGACATCATCGTGACGAACTCGACGGCCGAGGCCGCCACCCAGGTGGCGCGGGGAGAGGACCGCAGCAAGGCGTCGATCGGCACCGAGTTCGGGGCCCGCTTGAACGGGCTCGAGCTCCTCGCCACCGAGATCGAGGATCACCCCGAGAACGAGACGCGCTTCGTCGTCGTCGGCCACGGCATCCCGACCCCGACCGGTCACGACAAGACCAGCGTCGTCTGCTTCCAACGCGAGGACCGCCCCGGATCATTGCTGGCGATCCTGCAGGAGTTCGCCGCCCGCGCCATCAACCTCACCAAGCTCGAGTCACGACCGACGAAGCGCAGCCTCGGTGAGTACTGCTTCTTCATCGACTTCAACGGTCACATCGCCGACGAGCTGGTGGCCGACTGCCTGCGGAACCTGGCGGCGAAGCAAGCCGAGGTGAAGTTCCTCGGCTCCTACCCGGTCGCCGGGGAGGAGGACGCTCGGCAGCGCCGGGCGGCCGCCGACAAGGCGTGGCGGCAGGCGGCGCAGTGGGTCGACGACCTGCGCAGCCGCGTTGCCCCGCCCCGCTCGACCACGTGATCGACCTCAAGCGCCTGCGCGAGGACCCCGAGTACCGGCGCGGTGTCGAACGCAAGCGCGTCGACACAGGCCTGCTCGACCGGGTGCTCGAGGCGCACGACACGCGAAGGGCGCTGCTCATTGAGGTCGAGGAGCTGCGGGCGCGCCAGAACGCCGCCTCGAAGGAGATCGGCCGGGCGCCGGCCGCCGAGCGCGACGCGAAGATCGCCGACGCGAGCGCGCTGAAGGACGAGCTCGCCGCCAGGGAGCCGCGCCTCGCCGAGGTCGGGGCCGGGCTGCACGAGCTCGCCCTGCAGGTGCCGAACCCGGCCGATCCGTCCGTGCCGGATGGCGGCGAGAACGACAACGAAGTCGTGCGCGTCGTCGGCGAGCCGCCCGACGCGCCGCCGTTGGACCACGCCGAGTTCGGCGATCGCATCGGCTTCGTCGACGCCCGGCAGGCGGTCGAGATGAGCGGGTCGCGCTTCGCCTACCTGATGCGCGAGGCGGCGCTGCTCGAGCTCGCGCTCCTGCAATGGGTCACGGCGCGCGTCGTGGCCGTGGGGTACACGCCAGTCGTCCCGCCCGTGCTGGTGCGGGAGCACGCCATGGAGGAGGCCGGCTTCTTCCCGACCGACCGCGCCCAGGTGTACGAGGTGGACGGCGGTGAGCTGTTCCTCGTCGGCACGAGCGAGGTCGCCCTCTCGGCGCTGCATCGAAGCGAGATCGTCGATGTCGACACGTTGCCGCTGCGCTACGCAGGGTTCTCGACGTGCTTCCGGCGCGAGGCGGGCACGTACGGCAAGGACACGCGCGGCATCTTCCGGGTGCACCAGTTCGACAAAGCGGAGCTGTTCTGCTTTGCACAGCCCGACCGGTCGTGGGACGAGCTCGAGGCGATCCTCTCGTTGCAGGAGTCGATCGTGGGCGGCCTCGGGTTGCCGTACCGGGTCGTGAACTGTGCGACCGGCGAGCTCGGCGCGGCGGCGGCGAAGAAGTACGACATCGAGGTATGGCTGCCCTCCGAGGAGCGGTACCGGGAGCTGACCTCGTGCTCGAACTACCTCGACTACTCGGCGCGCCGCCTCGGCACCCGGTTCCGTGCCGACGGCAGCACGCAACCCGTGCATACGCTCAACGGCACCGCGTGTGCCGTCGGGCGCACGCTCGTGTTCCTGTTCGAGCACTACCAGCGGCCCGACGGCTCGTTCGCCGTCCCGGAGGTGCTCATCCCGTTGTGCGGATTCGACCGGGTCGAGGCGCGCCGGCCGTAGCCTGGCTCCCGGAGGGATGCCGGAGCGGCCGAACGGGATGGTCTTGAAAACCATTGAGGCGCGAGCCTCCGTGGGTTCGAATCCCACTCCCTCCGCGGCGGCCTAGACGGGCGCGGCGGTGCGCAGGTATTCGTGCACGAGGCGCACAACCGTGGCGCCCTCGCCGACCGCGGACGCCACGCGTTTGATCGAGCCCTGCCGGACGTCGCCGGCGGCGAACACGCCCGGCATGCTCGTCTCGAGGGGCAGGGGATCGGCGCCGCCGTTCCACGGCACGCCGGGCTGTTCGAGCACCTCGCGTCCGGTCACGACGTAGCCCTGCGGGTCGCGGACGATGTCGTCGGGAAGCCACTGCGTGTGCGGCTCCCCGCCGATCATGATGAACAGCGCGGCCGCGGGCACCTCCTCGACCGTGTCGCGGGCGCGATCGGCCAGGGTCAGGCGTTCGAGACGCCCGTTCCCGCCCCCGTCGACGACCTCCGTGCACCGCCGAACCGTGATGTTCGATGTCGACTCGATCTCGCGCACGAGGTAGCTCGACATGGACGTGGCGTAGCTGTCGCCGCGGACGAGGAGCGTGACCGTCCGAGCGTGCCGGGCGAGGTTCAGCGTCGCCTGGCCGGCCGAGTTGCCGGCGCCGACGACGTATACGTCCTCGCCCTGCATGGCCCGGCTCTCGCTGACGGCGGCGCCGTAGAAGACGCCCGCGCCCAACAGCGCCTCGACGGCCGGGACGCCGAGGCGCCGCCACTCGATCCCGGTCGCGATCACGACGGTACGCGCGCTCACCTCGGTCCCGTCGAGGAGGTGTACCACCCGGCAGTCGCCGCGCCGTTCGAGGCCGACGGCCTGCTGGGCGAAGACGATGTGCGTCCCCATCAGCCACGCCTGCTCGCACGTGCGCTCCATGAGGACGCCGCCGCTGATGCCGTGCGGGAAGCCGGGATAGTTCCGGATGAGCGGGCTCGTGCCGGCTTGTCCGCCCGAGATCGCCTGCTCGAGCATCACGGTCTCGAGCCCTTCCGAGGAGGCGTTGACAGCGGCGGTCAATCCCGCCGGTCCGGCGCCGACGATCGCGACCTCGCACGTCTCGATGTCGTTCTTCACGTTGACGCCGACGGCGCGAGCGAGCTCGGTCAGGCCCGGGTCGACCATGACCTGCCCGTCGTGCGAGATGACGGCCGGGAGGCTCGTCGCGTCCAGCCCGGCTTCGGCAAGCAGTCGCCGCCCGGTTGCGCCCCCCGCCGGGTAGACGCCGAAGGGCATGCTGAAGCGCGACATCACGTCACGCAGTTGCGGCAAACGCGGGTCGCCATCGTCGGCGACGATCCGGAACAGTTCGAAGTTCGGTTCCTGCTCCCGCGTCCACGCCGCCAGGTACTCACTCATCGCGCCGTACATCATCTCGTCGTCGGACCAGGGGCGGACGATGTGGTAGTCGGCACGTCCGAGCGCCATCGCCTGCACGGCGGGGCTCGACGACGAATAGTCACGATCAACGAGCAACACGCGCTTGGCCTGTGGATGCAGTTCATGCGCGCGCGTGAGGAAGTCGGTCTGCTTGTCCTCGACGAGCAATAGCGCCACCGCTTCGCCCCTCTTCGCCATCGCGCCCAGCGTCACGAGCGCGGCCTTGGGTGACGAGTCGCCCTTCACGGTGAAGTCGTTGCCGAATCGTCGGTCGAGGTCCGAGAGAAGAACGTCGAGCACGCTCGGGTCCTCGTCGAGCACGAAGAGAACCGGTCCTGCCACGGAGCGAGCCTAACGGCGGCGCTAGTTCGTTCGCCGTGCGGAACGATCGCGGCGTTCCGTGATCCGGTCGTAGTTGATCCGAAGGAGCGCGACGACCTCGCCCGCGTCCGCGTCGTCCCGTATGTACTTGGTCGTCCAACCCGAGTCGGGGTGGACGTGATGGGGACCGGTGCGGCCTTCGGACACGAGCCGGTCACGGATGCGGCGCGGGAACGGGATGTCGGCCATGTGGCTGCCGTGGACGTGGCCGATCGCGCGCCCGTCGAGGAAGAACTCCGTCTCGCCGAACTCGCCCGAGTCGGTCGTGATCCCCGGCCAGCTCGTGACCTCGGTGACGATCTGCTCGCCTCGCGTCATGCTCCGACCAACCGTGTGGGCGGCTGCTCCATTCCTCCGGCGCCTACGCTCCGCTCCCGTGGTCGACGACCCGGATCGCTGGTGGAAGGAGGGCGTCCTCTACCAGATCTACCCGCGCTCGTATGCCGACTCCGACGGCGACGGCGTCGGCGACGTGCGCGGGATCATCGACCGCCTCGACCACCTCGCCTGGCTCGGCGTCGACGGCATCTGGCTCAACCCGGTCACGGTCTCGCCCGACGCCGACTGGGGTTACGACGTCGCCGACTACACGGACGTCCAGCCGACTCTCGGCACGCTCGGCGACGTCGACGTGCTCGTCGCGGCCGCCGCCGAACGTGAGATCGCGGTCCTGCTCGACCTGGTGCCGAACCACACGAGCATCGATCATCCCTGGTTCGTCGAGTCGCGGTCGTCACGCGACAACCCGAAGCGGGACTGGTACGTGTGGGCCGACCCCAAGCCGGACGGCTCCCCGCCCAACAACTGGCAGAGCAGCTTCGGCGGCCCCACCTGGACGCTCGACGAGGGGACGGGTCAGTACTACCTGCACAATTTCCTTCCCGAGCAACCCGATCTCAACTGGTGGAACGACGAGGTGCGCGACGAGTTCGATCGCATCCTCCGCTTCTGGTTCGACCGGGGCGTCGCCGGCTTCCGCATCGACGTCGTGCACATGGTGGTCAAGGACGCGCTGCTCCGCGACAACCCACCCGCCTCCGACGACGACCACTGGATGGTGCGGCTCACCGGGCAACGCCAGGTGTACAACGGCAATCGCCCCGAGGTGCACGACGTCATCCGGCGCTGGCGCGCCGTCGCCGACTCGTACGACCCGCCCCGCATCCTCGTCGGCGAGACGCACGTCTTCGACACCGACACGATGGCCTCCTTCTACGGGACGGGCGACGAGCTGCACCTCGCGTTCAACTTCCTGCTCCTCCACTCGCGCTTCGAGCCCGACGCGCTGCGGAAGGTCGTCGAGGCCACGGTCGCCGCCATCCCGCCGGAGGCGTGGCCGGTGTGGACGGGAGGCAATCACGACATGTACCGGTTCCCGAGCCGGTGGTGCGACGGCGACCCGATGCGGGCGCGCGGCGCGCTGATGATGCTGCTCGCGCTGCCGGGCACGGCGTTCCTCTACTACGGAGACGAGCTCGGCATGACCGACACCGACGTCCCGAAGGAGCGGCTCGAGGACGCGGTCGGGAAGCGGTTCTACCCGATCTACGGCCGCGATCCCGAGCGCACACCCATGCCGTGGACGCCCGCGCCCGGCGCCGGCTTCACCGCGCCCCAGGTCGAACCCTGGCTCCCGTTCGGCGACATCGCCGCTTGCAACGTCGAGGACCAGCGGCGCGACCCCGACTCCATGCTGTCGTTGTGCCGAGACCTCATCGGGCTCCGGGCGGCCGTACCCGATCTCCGGCGCGGCGCGTACACCCGGCTCGCGGCCGACGGCGGGCTGTGGGCGTGGCGACGGGGCGAGCGGGTGGTCGTCGCCCTCAACCTCGGCGATGATCCGGCCTCGGTCGAGGTCCCGACCGGGATGGTGAGGATCGGTACCAGACGCGAACGCGACGGCGAACGCGTGGGGGGAACACTGGCCCTCGGCCCGTGGGAGGGCGCGATCGTCTGGCTGGACGAGGCGCAGGCATGAACGAGATCCCGGAGACGAAGTACGCCCGCAGCGGCGAGCTCCACATCGCCTACCAGGCGATCGGCGACGGGCCCGTCGACGTCGTGACGAGCCCGGGTTGGATCTCCCACATGGAGTACCAATGGGACCAGCCGCTGCTCGCGCACTTCCTCCGCCGTCCGACCTCGTACGCACGCACGCTGCTGTTCGACAAGCGGGGAACCGGTCTCTCCGACAGGACCACCGGCGTCCCGACGCTCGAGGAGTGCATGGACGACATCCGGGCGGTCATGGACGCCGAGGAAGTCGAGCGCGCCGCTCTCATCGGCCACTACGACTCCGGGGCGCACAGCGCGATGTTCGCGGCGACGTACCCGGAGCGAACGTCGGCTCTGATCATCGTCGGCGGCTACGCAAAGGGCTCCCGGGACGAGACGTATCCGTTCGGTCCCGATCCGGCGGTGACGGGCATGGTCGCAGACGCGATCCGCGACGAATGGGGAAAGGGCACGATCGTCCCTGTGATCGCGCCGTCCATGGCCGGCGACAAGTCGTTCGCCGACTGGTGGGGTCGCTACGAGCGGCTGTCAGCCAGCCCCGGGGCCGCGGCGTCGCTCTTCCAGATGATGGCGGAGATGGACATCCGCGACATCCTCCCGAACATCCAGGCGCCGACGCTCGTCGTCCACCGGGAGCATCACCCGGCCGTTCCGATCGAGGGCGCACGGTACCTGGCCGAGAACATCCCGGGCGCGCGCTTCGTCGCGCTCCCCGGTACGGATGCGTTGCCGTACACGCCCACAGGCGGTGACGACGTCCTCGACGAGGTCGAGGAATTCCTGACGGGCGTGCGTTCAGGCGCGCCGTCCGATCGCGTGCTCGCGACGGTGCTCTTCACCGACATCGTCGACTCGACGAAGCGTGCCAGCGAGCTCGGTGACACGGCGTGGCGTGAGCTGCTCGATCGCCACGACGCGACGGTGCGCCGGCAGCTCGACCGCTACCGCGGCACGGAGGTCAAGACCGTCGGCGACGGGTTCCTCGCCACGTTCGACGGACCGGCACGGGCGATTCAGTGCGCGCTCGCAGTCCGCGACAACCTCCAGCCCATCGGTCTCGACGTCCGCGCCGGGCTCCACACCGGCGAGGTTGAGCGCCGGGGTGAGGACGTCGGCGGCATCGCCGTGCACATCGGGGCGCGGGTCGCAGCGCTCGCCGGCGCGGGCGAGGTCCTCACGTCGAGCACGGTCAAGGACCTCGTGGTCGGCTCGGGCATCGGGTTCGAGCCCCGGGGCGCGCACTCCCTCAAGGGCGTACCCGACGAGTGGTCGTTGTTCGCGGTGCGGAGCTAGGCGGACGCCTCGTCGTCCGCGTCGAACTCGGCTTCGAGCGCCGTCGCCTCGAGGGCGGCTATGGCCGGGCCCCATTCGTCGCTGCGCCGGAAGCTGCGCACGCCGTACCAGATCGACCACGACATCAGGGCCATCGTCACGGGGAAGCCGGTGACGAACCCCACGGCGACGAACGCGTCGACGCCCAGCCACACGAGCACCAACAACCGCAGAGCCGACCGGGCGACCATCTCCGAGCCCCAGGCGAGCGAGATGAGGCCGAACGTCCGCCGGTGCGTCCGCGACGCCTTCACGTCGTCCGGCAGCGTGAGCATCTCCTCGGCGAAGACGCCGGCGAGGGGTCGGCCGATCGCGATCGAACCGATGAACACGAGTCCGTATGCCGCGTTCACGAACACCGGGATGGCCAGGTAGATCTCGGCGCTGCCGGTCCACAGGCCGACCACGGCCTGGATCAACACGAACACGAGCGAGATGCGGACGACGAGCGCCGGTCGGTCCTGCCGGCGCTCGTAGCGGTACACCAGCAGCGCGACGGCCGTCGCGCCCACGATGCCGGGGAGGAGTCCCCACACCTTCCAGAGCACGTAGAACGCGAGCACCGGGCCGAACGCGTCGCGCGCGAAGCGCGGGCCGCTGCCGAACAGGATGGCCTTGGCGGTGATCGGCGGTGGGTGCGGCAGGTTGTCGGGTGTGGGAGTGGCCGCGTCGGCCAAGACGATCAGGCCGCCTCGTGCGACGCGGTCCACGTGAGGAGATCGTCGCGCTTCCACGTGTTCACGATCCGCTCGATCGGGACGGTCGCCTCGGCGGCGCGAGCGCAGCCGTAGGGCTGCCACTCGAGTTGACCGGGCGCGTGCGCGTCGCTGTCGATCGAGACCTTGCAGCCGGTGTCGACGACCTGTTCGAGCAGCCGCATGGGCGGGTCGAGGCGCTCGGGCCGGCAGTTGATCTCGACCGCCTTGTCGAAGTGCGCGGCGGCGCCGAACACGAGCTGGGGGTCGAACTGCGACTCGGGCCGGCCCCGCCCGAGCACCATCCGTCCGGTGCAGTGCCCGAGGATGTCGGCGTGCGGGTTGGCGAGGGCGGCGACCATGCGGTCGGTCATCGGCTGCGCCGGCATGCGCAACTTCGAGTGCACGCTCGCGACCACGATGTCGAGCTCGGCGAGGAGGGCCTCGTTCTGGTCGAGCGTGCCGTCCTCGAGGATGTCGACCTCGATGCCGGTGAGGATGCGGAACGGCGCCAGCTCGTCGTTGAGCTCGGCCACGAGCTCGAGCTGGTCGCGGAGCCGGTCGGCGGTGAGGCCGTTCGCCACCTTCAGGCTGGGCGAGTGGTCGGTCAGCGCCATGTACTCGTGCCCGAGCTCGGCCGCGTGCCGGGCCATCCGCTCGATGGGGGAGCCGCCGTCGGACCAGTCGGAGTGGAGGTGCAGATCGCCCCGGAGGGCGGCCCGGATCGGAGCGCCGGGACCGGCGTCGGGAGCGTCTTCGGCGCGGAGCCGGGCGAGGTACTCAGGAACGTCGCCCGCGAGGGCCTGCCCGATCACGCCCGCCGTGCTGCTCCCCACACCCGGCAGGTCCTGGAGACGACCCTGGTCGGCGAGGGCGCGCAGCTTCTCGGGCGGGACGTCACGGACGGTGGCCGACGCGCGCCGGAACGCCTGCACCTTGTACGTCGCCCCGCGCCCACGCTCGAGCAGCGTGGCGACCTCGTCGAGCGCCTCGACCGGGTCCATGGCCGTGACGGTACCCTCCGCGGCCATGACAGAGAACGAGCGGAAGGTCTCGGTCGAGCGCGTCATCGCGGCGCCCCCCGAGAAGATCTTCGACGTCCTCGCCGACCCGTCCCAGCACCCGGTGATCGACGGGTCCGGGACGGTCAAGCACACGCGAGGCAAGGAACCGGACCGGCTGTCGCTCGGCGCCAAGTTCGGCATGTCGATGCGGATCGGGGTCCCGTACGTGATCACGAACACCGTGGTCGAGTTCGACGACAACCGGCTCATCGCGTGGCGGCACTTCGGCGGTCACCGGTGGCGCTACGAGCTCGAGCCCACCGCCGACGGCACGCGGGTGCGCGAGACGTACGACTGGTCGACGGCGATCCTCGGCACCCGGCTCTACATCGCCGCGACGGGATGGCCGAGGCGCGTCGAACAGGCGATGAGGCAGACCCTCGAGCAACTCGACGCGCACGTGACCGGCGGAGCCGGCTGACCTACCGGATCGCCCGCCGGGGCCCGCCGGTACCATTGACGCCCCCGGAGGGATGACCGAGCGGCCGAAGGTGCTCGCCTGCTAAGCGAGTGGGGCTCACGCCCTCGAGGGTTCAAATCCCTCTCCCTCCGCCAAGGTTCGAGGACTCCGATGCCCGATCCCGCCGACCAGCTCCTGGCCCTGGGTGCGGCCACGCTCGGCGAGTCGGGCGGCACGCCGCTGGCCGCCCGCATCCGGCCGGTCTGGCCGGGTGCCCGCCTGGCGGCGCCCGCGTTCGGGGCTCGCTGCCCGCCCGGCGACAACCTCGCGATCCATGCTGCAGTGGCCCGGGCTCCCGCCGGCAGCGCGCTCGCCGTCGACGTGGGCATCGAGCCCGAGCTCGGCTACTGGGGCGAGGTGCTCACGACGGCGGCGACGGCGCGCGGCATCACCGGCCTGGTGATCGACGGATGCGTGCGCGACGTGGCTGCGCTCGAGGCGCACGGGTTCCCCGTCTTCAGCACCGGCGTCGCGCTCCCCGGCGCCACCAAGAAGCTCCCAGGAGGGACGGGCGGCACGGTCGCCGTCGGCGACGTCCGCGTGGCGACGGGCGATTGGGTCGTCGGCGACGTCGACGGCGTCACCGTCGTCCCGGCGGCGCAGCTCGACGAGGTGCTCGCCGCCGGTCGGGCCCGCGCCGAACGCGAGCAGGCCCTGTTCGACGCCTTGCGCGAGGGCAAGACGACCGTCGAGCTCCTCGGCCTCGACCCGTCGGCGATCCAGGACGAGGGGGAGCGCTAGCTCGCGCTACGCGCGCCTCGCGCCGACGAGGATCGACAGCATCGTGCATGGCTCCGACGTCCGGTTGTGCCAGGCGTGGCGGGTGCCGTTCTGGACGACGCAGTCGCCCGGGCGCAGGTGCACCTCGGCGCCGTCGTCGAGCTCGAGGTCGAGCTCGCCCGTGATGATGAGGTCCAGGTCGACGGTGTCGGTCGTGTGCATCCCCGGGTTGTCGGGCTCCATGTGGTCCATCATCCCGGGCAGCGTCTCGTTCACCTCGGCGACGGCCTGCTCGAGGTCCAGGTCGGCGGGGATCGTCGTGGAGCCTTCCGGCGGCAGCGTCACGAACGTGAAGCGGTAGCCGCCGGCGGGCGGGAAGAACGCCGGCGCCGAGGGTTCGGCGCCGTCGGTCGGCAACTTCGTCGTCTCGTCGCCGCCCCACACCCGCCGGAACTCGAGGCCGGCCATGAGCGGGAGCCGCACCGGCTCCACCTCCTGGTCGCTCTGGAAGACGGACTTCCCGTCGCGTGCCTGGCCGGTGACGACTCGTCGCACGTTCACGATCACTCCTTTGTCGGAAGCTGGACCAGATTCTCGGGCCGCTCTCCCGCGAGAGCGGCGCGTGCGTTGCTCGCCGCGACGTGCGCCATGCGGGTCCGGGTCGCGACGGATGCGCTCCCGACGTGGGGGAGCAGCACCGTTCGCGGTGCTGTCAGCAGCCGCGGGTGCACCTGGGGCTCGCGCTCGTAGACGTCGAGCCCGGCGGCGAAGATCGTGCCGTCCTCGAGCGCCGTGGCCAGCGCCTCCTCGTCGACGACGGGGCCGCGCGACGTGTTGACGAGCACGGCGTCGGGCTTCATGAGCCCTAGGCGGCGGGCGTCGACGAGGTGGCGGGTCTCGGGCGTGAGCGGCACGTGCAGGGTCACGATGTCGCTGTCGGCCAGTAGGCCGTCGAGGTCACCGCGCCACCCGACGATGCCCGTGTCGCGGCGGGTGTGGTGCAGCACCTCCATGCCGAAGCCGGTGGCGCGCCGGGCGACCGCCTGCCCGATCCGTCCGAAGCCGACGACGCCGAGCACGGCGCCGTGCACGTCCCGCCCCAGGTACTGGTCGATGTCCCACCCCGACCATCGACCGCCGCGCAGGTCCGACTCCGCCTCCCACGTCCGGCGCGACGCGGCCAGGACGAGCAGGAAGGCAAGGTCGGCTGTCGTCTCGTCGAGCACGCCCGGCGTGTTGCACACCGCGACGCCGAGCTCCGCCGCCGCGTCGAGGTCGATGTTGTCGTAGCCGACGGCGACGTTCGCGACGACGCGCAGACGCGGCGCGCCCGCCGACAGCACGGCGGCGTCGATGCGGTCCGTGAGCAACGAGACGATCGCGTCGACGTCGGACGCGAGCGCCACGATCTCGTCGTGGCCGAAGCCGTTGTCCCCGTCGGGCTCGACGAGCTCGTGGCCGGCTTCCGTGAGCGGGTCGAGGCCGCCAGGTGGCAGACGGCGCGTGACCAGGACGCGCGCCAATCCGGGTTCAGTGCTCGCTGTAGTCGATGGGCCCGGCGTCCTTGACACCCACGGCGAAGCAGAAGCAGTGGATGGGCGCGTTGTCGCTCACGGGCCTCAGACTGTGCACCTTGTCGGGAGGGATGTGGACGAGATCACCCTGCTTGATCTCACGCTCCTCGCCGTCGATCGTCATCATCCCGCGCCCCGAGGTGACGTAATAGAACTCGTGCGTCGGGTGCGAGTGCGGATCGACGAGCCCGCCGCCCGCGACTTCGAACTCGCTCACGAGCTCGAGGAACCCCCCGTCGGTGATCTCCTTCATCTCACGAGGGTTCACGAGCCACCACACGGGCACGGTGCCGTTGTGCTCGACGACCGGCGGCACCTCTTCGATCGACCGCACGTCCATCGGTTCCTCCCTCGCCGTATGCTGACGCGCGCGTCAGAGCGTAATCACCGGCGGGAACGCGGGCATGGCCGATCCGATCACCATCGATGTCGAGCCGTTCACTCCCGACGCGTGGCGTGAGTTCGGCTGGATCCCCGTCTCTGACGACGACCCCGCCGACGGCATCCACTCCCTCGAGTTCGGCTGGGAGGACGCACACCTCAACTACATCAGCCACGCGCCGGACGAGCTGGAGCGCGAGGGCGACTGCTTCGTGCTCGAGCGCCTCTACCACCACGACACCCACACGCAGGCGCTCATGCCGCTCAACTGCCCGTCGTGGATCGCGGTCGCCCCCGCGTTCGACGACTTCTCGTACGCGCATCAGGTCGAGAACGTGCGCGCGTTCCGGCTCGAGCCCTTCACGTGCATCGTGCTCCATCGGGGGACTTGGCACTTCGGCCCTTATCCGAGCGGCGACGAGCCCCTCCGCCTCCTCAACCTCCAGGGACGCCGCTACGAGGAGGACAACGCGTACGTCGAGCTCCGTCAGGTGGCCGGAGCACAGGTGCTCGTCCGCGCCGGGGCTTGACCCGTCTCAGCTGGGTGTGACGCGCAGGCCGTCGAGCAGGCGGTCCATCGCCTCGTCCATCTCGGTGCGGGCGGCGCGGGCGTCCCCGGCACGGGCCACGACCATGCCGGCCTCGGTGAGCGCGCCGAAGAGGACGTGGGCGAGCGGTGCCACCGGCTGCGTCTCGATGAGTCCGGCCGCCATCGCCGCTTCAACCCCCGCGACGACGAGCCCGTACCCGTAGCGGCTCTCGATCTCCTGCCACGTCTCCCACCCGAGAACGGACGGTCCCTCGACCAGGACAACGCGCTGGACCGCAGGGTCGAGGCACACGTCGAGGTAGGCGCGGCTGCCGACCCGCAGCTGCTCGAACGGATCCGCGCCTGCGAGCGCCTCACGCGCGACGTGCTTGGTGACCTCGTCCTCGAGCTCCTCGAACACGGCGCG
>Ga0126369_10001137_pt1 | contig 18235 bp, 16 predicted proteins | sample PanSoiMetaPlot_1_FD_109646 | JGI IMG/M metagenome (GOLD analysis project Ga0126369, IMG submission 109646) | Tropical forest soil microbial communities from Panama - MetaG Plot_1 | ecosystem: Environmental > Terrestrial > Soil > Tropical forest > Bulk soil | place: Panama | collected 2016-02-17 | reverse complement strand
GGAAGGCCAAGAAGGCGAGTGAATGCGCGGCGACGATAACCAGCAAGGAGGAATGTTCAGCTACATCTCTCCGGAGAAGCGTGTTCCAACGGATCATCCCTTGCGACCGATCGGCAAGATGGTGGACGAGGTGCTAAAGTGGTTTCGGTCACAAAGGTCTGCATCAAAAAGCCCGTAGCCCTTTTTCCAAGAACGGCAGGTGCAAACCCGCCGACCCGCACGAGATCGACTAGCGCTCGGGGATGCCCTAAGCTAGCCAGAACCGTCCGAGTGCTGCGATGCAAACTTATACGCGCCTCAGACTGAGGAGTGGTCGTTTCATGTTCTGCTGGGATTACTGAGGTGGGCGCACCGTAATGTTAATTGAGAGGCTTCTTCGTGGTGACCAGGAAACGTTCTACTTCTAGCGGTGCAGAGAATAAGGGGAAGGCCTTTCCGCTTGGCGCTACCGTTGAACTCGGCGGTGTCAATTTTTGTTTGTTTTCACGCGATGCTTCAGGAATCGAATTGTTGTTGTTTGATCATGAAGACGATGCGCGCCCTGCGCACGTGATTTCGTTGGACCCTGTTATTAATCGAACCTATCACTACTGGCATGTCTTCGTTCCCGGCTTGCGGACTGGGCAGGTTTATGCTTACCGGGCTCATGGGCCATTCGATCCCACCAATGGTATGCGCTTTGATTGTGCCAAGGTTCTGCTTGATCCGTACGGACGCGCGGTTGCGGTTCCTAAGAACTACTCTCGTGAGGCAGCTCGAACAACGGGTGACAACACTGCAATCGCTATGAAGAGTGTAGTTGTAGATCCGCGATTATATGACTGGGAAGGTGATACACCTTTGAAACGGCCATCTTCCCAGACCATCATCTACGAAATGCACGTTAGAGGCTTCACGCGGAACCCGAACTCGGGAGTCCCAGAGGAGGCACGAGGCACATTTCGTGGAGTTGTTGAGAAAATCCCATATCTGCAGGGTTTAGGAATCTCGGCCGTCGAACTTCTCCCCGTATTTCAATTCGATCCGCAAGACTCTCCACAAGACCTGGTTAACTACTGGGGTTACGCGCCGGTATCTTTTTTTGCGCCGCATGGAGCGTATAGCTCGCGGCACGATCGTCTGGGTGCTATCGATGAATTCCGGGATATGGTGAAGGCCCTGCATCGGGCAGAAATCGAAGTCATCCTGGATGTTGTCTTCAATCACACCGCAGAGGGGGACCACCAGGGGCCGACGCTGAGTTTCCGCGGAATCGACAACAATACCTACTACATTTTGGAGCCGGATCGATCGCGCTATGCAAATTATAGCGGCACCGGAAATACACTAAACGCTGACCATCCAATCGTCCGTCGAATGATTGTTAATAGTCTCAGTTATTGGGTTGAAGAGATGCACGTGGATGGATTTCGGTTCGATCTCGCTTCGATTCTCTCTCGCGATTCCAGCGGCCGTCCGCTGTCCAATCCAGCCGTTCTTTGGGATATCGAGTCGCATCCAATTCTGGCAGGCACAAAGTTGATCGCCGAAGCGTGGGATGCCGCCGGACTGTATCAGGTCGGTTCCTTTATCGGGGATAGCTGGAAGGAGTGGAATGGACGCTTTCGTGACGACGTAAGGGACTTCTTTCGGAGCGAAAACGGGTTGGTGCGACGTTTCGCTGACCGTTTCCTTGGCAGTCAGGAAATCTATGGTCACAAGGCGCGAGAGGCGGAGCAGAGTGTCAATTTCGTGACTTGTCACGACGGGTTCACTCTAAATGACCTCGTTTCTTACAATCAAAAACACAACGAAGCTAATGGAGAAAACAACCGCGATGGAGCGAACGACAACCGGAGCTGGAACTGCGGTGTGGAGGGTCCAACTGATGATCCTGCCATTGAGAAATTGAGGAACCGTCAGGTTAAGAACTTCCTGACGGTTACAATGCTGTCTCTTGGTTTGCCAATGTTCCTGATGGGCGATGAGGTTCGGCGAACGCAAAGCGGCAACAACAATGCCTACGGTCACGACGACGAAGCCAATTGGTTTAACTGGTCTTTGGTCGAAAAACATGCGGACGTACACCGTTTTGTGAAATTGCTCCTCGCGAGACGTCTATTACGAGACCCGAGTGCGGAACGCCAGCGTATGAGCTTGACCCAGCTAATCGGCGAGGGGTTCAAAGGGTGGCACGGTGTCAAGCTCCATCAACCAGACTGGAGCGACAACTCGCATAGCATCTCCTTCAGCGCGGAGCTCGCAAGAGAAGGCCTTTTGGTGTTCGCCATTTTCAACGCCTATTGGGAGCCTCTCGCATTCGAGCTTCCACGGGTACCCGGTGAGAACAGTGCGCCGTGGCGACGGTGGGTTGACACCTTCCTGGAGTCCCCACAAGAAATCGTGGAATGGCGAAGAGCATCGCCGGTTTCGGGTTACACGTACCAGGTCGGCCCTCGGTCCGTAGTCGTTCTGTGGGCTAGTCTCGCCCATGCAGGTGATGAACTTCCGAGTTCCAGGGATGAACAGGTGTGAACTGTTTGCTTTCACGTTGGCTGCTTTCCAGGCACGAACCGCAATGCGGGGAGATTGATTTCGAAAAGCCCCACGCGTGGCCAGATGTCAGAAGAATAAGGTCACTGGAAATTTCCGAAGGCTTTATGGCCAGACTCTTCAATGCCGCGGAATAAACCACAAAGCCCTGCTGATCCCAGGTTGCGGAAATCATGTCTGATGCTGGTGTGATGGGTTTGCCTGTCAGTTCGGCAAGATGCCCTGCGCATTTATTCGGGATATCCGTTCGGTACGTTGATGCCGGTACCGATTGCCGTCGCGCCCATGTTGACGGGATAAAGATAGCCCTCGGCATCTCGTAGGAGGCTGATCTCGCCTTCCAAGACGTATGCGCATCCGTAGAACTCCTGCCCGATTGTCATCGGTACGGCGTCCTGCATCTCTGTGCGGCCCATCTTCACGATTTCGAGATAGACAGCGCCTTTTGTTCTGAACGAGGCCGCGAGCTTTTGCAGTTCCTCGATAGCTTGTCATTGCGTAAAAGGAAGGCGACCCATGGAGCAGTCGGCGAGAGACGAGCGTTGTCCACTGTGACTTAGCGGAAGCGCTGTTACGCCATTATTGGAAAAACGGAATGAACACAACACTAGGGAAATCCCTAGGTAACTGTCGATCGACGCTAGTGATGCAGATTTCATGGCCAGTTTGGTGGCTGGTCCGAGTCCAGTTGCGTCACCTTAAAGTAATCACTATGGAAGTGATAGAGATTGAGCGATGTAAGTGTTAGAGCAAACACACGGATGACAGATTTGAATCCGCAGCCAGCGTGACTTCGCCGTGCAAAGTGTATTGAGTCAAGGAAGATAAAAGACGACGACTTTACGAGGGGAGCTAAGCCCTCTCCTCGCGTTCTTAATTAAGGTTGGGACGACTTCTGGGCGGCGTCTTCTTTGGCCCACTGCTGTTTCTTTGCCTCAACAGCTTTTGGAGAGGGTGGATAGCTCTTGAAGGCGTTCTTGATGTTGCTGTCAGCTGTCTTCCAAATCTTGGCGGAATCCGAGTGAATTAACTTGACGCTGACGAACATGCGCCAGGCGAGTTCGCGCGTTCTTGCGTTAATGAGTTCAATGCCGAGTGTACCTTGGTGGTTCGTGTAGGTTTCCATGGAGTAGTAGACAAATCCCCAGTGATAACCAAAGTATGGGCCGAAGACGCCCCAGTTAGCGCTGGCGGCCATGTCCACGTCCTTCTGACTGTTAGCCCAATATCGAACCACTAAGTCCGGATTCTCTTCCGGCTTCACCTCGCTAAGTCCCTTAGCAGTCAATTCGCGGGTAACCGCGCGATGGATTTGGTTGCTGAGCTGCTGCGGATTCAATTGCATCCTGACCAGCTCTTCGACACCGCCAATAAAAGCGAAGGTTTTGAATTTCGAGAAGTCAAGATTGGGATCGAAATCGGTGGACATTTTGGCTGTCACCGGCGACACGAATAAGAACAAGGACAGAAGTTGCAACGTTGGGAGCAGGAGCAAAAACCGCCGTCGATTGTTCCCTAATTCCAGCCCAGTCCAATTCATAGAAGCTTTTTCAAAAAGCGTACTCCCGCAATACCTGGACATCGGCCTCACCCCTAGAGAGCTGCGTGCAGATCCTACTGAGGATGAACTTAGAAATAAATGTTGGAGCTTGCCTCACCCCGCCGCCTGAGCCTTACTTGGTCGGGGGAGGATAGTTCTTTAAGAGTTTTGCAACCGCTTTCGTCAAGTTCTTTTGCTGTTTTTCAGGTTTCGCCTTTGGATCAATGGTCTTGCTGGCGGTACCTCGCCACACCAATTCCTTTTTGGCGGATTCATACATATCAATGTCCAGCTGACCAACGTATATTGTGGAAGTCGAACCGGTGGTCATGGTTGAACCCATACCGCCTCCATACCAACCGCCGCCCCACCCGGGACCATACCCCCAACCGGTGTTATACGAGGTGAATTGCTTCTCCGTATTGAGGGCTGTCTGGTACGCGACGTAGAGATCGGCCGAATCCGAGTCGGTCTTCTGCAGCCCTTTCTTCGTCAATTCAGCTTCTACTGTGTCTCGGATCTGCTTTTCGACCAATTGATTCGTGTGGTCGGCGTCCTTGATGTCCACCCATTTGTAAGTCTTGAATTTGCTGAAGTCAGCTTTTCTGTCGTAGTTGTAACGCACATCTTGCGCAACCAACAACGAACCGCTCAGTAGCAACAAAATGAACCCAAAAAAAATCAGCCTTTTCATTTTCTTCCCCCCTTTTGATCAATATTTCTCTGGAATGAATTTGCGCCTCTTGATTGATGCGCGATCGTTGTAGCCATGTTTTTCTGCGCGTTTCGGCAGTTTAATCTTCTCGCGGGGAACTTTTTTATACGGAATCATGCTCAGCAAATGGGAAATACAATTGAGACGAGCCTTGCGCTTGTCGTCGGAGCGGACCAGGTACCAGGGGGCGTGTCTTGAGTCAGTGGCCTCAAGCATGCGATCCCGGGCACGCGAATAGTCATACCAGCGGCGGAAGGACTCCAGGTCCATGGGACTAAGCTTCCACTGGCGCAGAGGATCCTTGAGGCGCGCTTCGAACCGACGCTGTTGCTCCTTCTGACCAACTTCCAGCCAGTATTTAATGAGGATGACCCCGCCGTCGGTGATGTATTTTTCCGAAATGGGGCACAGCTTCAGGAACCTACGGTATTGTTCATCCGTACAAAAGCCCATGACGTGCTCAACGCCAAGGCGGTTGTACCAACTGCGGTCGAAGATCACAATCTCGCCGGCAGCTGGAAAATGTTGCATGTAGCGCTGGAAATACATCTGACTTTTCTCGCGGTCTGAAGGGGCTGGCATCGCGATCAGACGAAATACGCGCGGACTGACCCGCTCAGTAATGGCGCGGATCGTGCCGCCTTTGCCGGCGGCATCGCGGCCCTCGAAGACAACAATGGCCCGAAGTCCTTTGTATTTGACCCAGTCCTGCAATTTGCAGAGTTCCGCCTGGAGCCGCCTCAGCTCTTTCTCGTATTTCTTCCGCTTCAGGGATTTTTCTTCTTGTGACGCATCGTTTTTGGCCATTGCAAGTTGCTCCTTTATCGCAAGCGATAATTTCGACAAGTCGATCGGGGCTGTTGCTCATGCACAAGTTCATTCCGTCATCTGGCTCTTATGCTGGGAGTCTCTCGTTGATCACGGAGTAGAGCTGGCGGCGCTGGCGCAGATATCCCACTCGTGCTAATCCACTGCGCATCACTTAAGTTCCAGCCACCGCCCAACGCTCGATACAGATTCACGAAGGTCATTCGATTCCCCTCCGGACTTCAACCGCCGCCATCGACCCATCGCGGCAAGACAATATTTCGCGGAACGGCCTCTCGGTTCGAGAATCGGTGAATTTCGGCGCAAAGCGCCCGACCGGAGCTTGGCGTCGAGCGATCGGAGTCCGCGATGACTCCCTCTGCTCGTCCAACCAGCTGGCAACAAATGGTCTGTCACACACACTCTGTCTGACTCAGGGGATGGCAACAACTAGGGAAAACCCTAGTTCGCACCTAAGAGCACCGAAATCGAGGAGTGTGGGAAAGAAAACACTCAGTTGGTGCGAACGATATCGATCATGGTGGCGATGTTGGCGCTCTGTGTGGCGGCGTCGAGGAAGCCATCTGTCGTGAAACTGAGTTTTACCGCGGGGTAGACTTCCCCGCCCTTCGCTTTTCCCATGGGATCGAATTGAATACGAAGAACCGTGAGGGGGTAATCCTCCGCGCGGATGTTTTGTGTCTTTTCGTATTCGGAGAGCACGTGTTCAGTGATGAGGATGAGACGCTTGCCATTGGGATTATCGAAACTAAAGGCAGCCATGATCTTACGCCCGGATTGACCGATAACATTGATGTAACCCTTCGACATGGTTCGGAGAAGGGCTAGACCGTTGTCGGAACCTTCTTTTGAAAAAGCTTCCTTGAGTTGGGCTCTTTCCGCATCGGTCGTGTAGGAAATGACCTGGATGCGAATGTTCGCACTGCCTCCGGATTGTCCAACCGTAGGGATGACCGTAGCCGTGTAGATGGCTCCCTGCTGACCAATAATTGGGGTCACGAATAAAGCCGAAGCGACAGCCAAGATAGACAAAGCACGAATCGAAAACTGCACGTGGCACCTCGGACTCAATCGGTTAGGAGACCAAATCCAGCCATTCAATTCTTGACTTGTTCAATCTGGGCATCCGACACATGTGCCGGCCAACTATCGTACGTAGGCCGCCAGGATTTGTCCGGGTTGTATAGCTCCATCTCTTTAAAAATCTTTAGCGTATCCGGGCCCAAATCCTTCTGATAGACAACCCCTTCATAGCTGACGATGAAAGTTTGTACGCCGGTAACGCGGTAGTCCGCCGGGGCAGCGGCGAGAGCAAAACCGCCGATCATCGCTCCCTCGACGACAAAGTTCATTGTTCCGAGTGGTGCCGCCGGGCCCTGGCCTCTGAGTATCTTGAAGAAATACCCGTGATAGGGCTTGGCTTTATCCGTATAGCCCTGCTGCAATGCATCCGCGATGCCCTCAGCGATCGGTCCGCCCAGACTGCCATCTGGATTTCGCCACACCAGCCCATCGTGCTTTCCCGGCGTACTGATAACTTTTTGCGCGTACTGGTTTACCTCGGAGCTGTCGTGTTTTGTCAGCGCGTATTCCTCCTGGGCCTCCACATACCCTCTGCAAATCTGGATCGCGTCTAGTTCATTCGCACCAATGCGTCGGTTCAACATCTCTTGCTTTCCTGCCTTGGTATCGAAAAGCCAGACACCATTCCTTTTGACGATGGGAATCGGCATCGGCCAATCATCCTTTCCCACCACCAAAATTGCGCGCGCCGGATTGTTCGGATCAACCGAAACGGAAGTCTTCTCCTTCGCCTTTGCCGAAAATTCGGCTGCGATGTTCTTATCCCGTACTGGGTCTTCCGAGGACACCAAATCTTCGCCGTGCGGGCCTAAGATCTGATTGAGGGCCGCCACATCCCAACTGTCTGCTGCCTGGACAAAAGCATCGGCCGCTGCTTGTGCCGAAGGGAATGTTTTCTGCGTCGGCTGTGCTGTGTCCGCCGTGTTCTGTTGTTGCGCTGATGTCGGTAACGCACAGAGCATTCCGCAGGCGCAAACAAAGAGCAGCAAGCTCAAAAGAGCTTCCCGTGTAAATGAATTTTTCTTTCGCGAGGTCATTGGCATTTCCTTGTTCATGGTTTCTCTACCTCCTGCGGCCGCCACCGCCGCCACGAGAGCCGCGCGAACCCATACTAGAGGAACCTCGCGAGCTACTCGCACGCGCCGAACTGCCATTCATTCCGCCGCCACTCATCCCTCGAGATCCGCCTGAGCGTGACGTGCTTTGGTTGCCGACGCGATCACCGCCTCCGCCTCCACGGTTTCCACCGCGGTCACCCGCACCGCCGCCTCGATCTCCTCGGTCGCCTCGATTGTCGCCAACCCCACCCCGATTGTCTCCAACTCCGCCTCGGTCGCCTCGATTGTCGCCAACCCCACCTCGATTGTCTCCAACTCCACCTCGGTTATCGCCGATTCCGCCTCGATTGCCTTGGCCGCGATTCTGGCGCGCGTTTGCCTGGCGGTCCGCCACGGACGATCCTCGTGTCGTGCCTCCAAACTTGTTTGCGGTTTGCCGATCGGAGTAGGGTGTTCCCCCACGGTGTTTTGGGTTGTGTTGCCAGTTGCCACCACCGGCCCCGCCACGGGACGGCTGATTCGAAACGCGGTTGCCGCCCTGAATGTTGGAGTTGCGATTGAAATTGTTGTTGTTGTTGATGGTGACGTTGTTGTTTCCGCCCCAGCCGCAGCCGTAGCCCCAGCCACCGGACCACATCGCTCCCATGGCGACGCCAACTCCAAAGGAAATCGCCATGCCTGCCGCGTAATAGCCGGGAGGTGGATAGTAGACCGGCGGATACGGATAGACGGGCGGCCCATATACCACCGTTGGGTTATACGAGGGCACATAAACGACATCCGGTTTGGCCTGCTCGATGACAATGACCTGCTTCGACTCGACAACCTTGGTCTCGACCTTCTGCTGATCGTTCGATTTGAGATTGCCTTTGTCCTTGGCCTTGGCGCGCATGCGCTGGACGGCGTCCATCACGTCACTTTGTTGCGTCAGAAATGCGTTGCCCAAGTCCGTTGTCCACTGGATGTCATCCGCGAGTCGCTTGACCACGTCTGGGAGTCCAGCCAGTGCCTGGACGCTCGGGTCCCACGACTGTTTCGCGACGGCGTCGGCCAGTGCTTTGTCCTTCAAATCTTTGTTTTTCGTCAGCCACTGTTGGAGTTGTATGATTTCTAACGGGTATGTGGAGGCCGCGAGTACCTGGGCAAGCATTGGATCCGGATACAGCGCGATCGGTGCAACGAGCGAATCAAGCTGTTCCGGCGAGATTACGGTAGCTTCTTGTTGCTCCGGCGGTACATCGCCGCCACCTACTTTCGGGGTCGGGCTGTCAGGCTTCTGTTGCGATTGGGCAGCAACAGGCAGGTCCATCTGCAAAAGCAGAAGGCAGCATAATGCGGCGAGAGCGTCTTTAGCTATCTTCCCGAGAAGCTTGAATCGTAAAGATTTCTTTATCATGATTGAACTTCCTTCGTCACTTCTTCCTCTACATTCTGCCGGCCAACGGTTTAAACCATTTCTCTCCTCAGCCGCAGCCGCAGCCGCAGCCGGTGCTGGGCTCCTTCTCTTTTGGGCCACCCTTAACTCCGATATTTGCACGGAGCCACTTTACTCCGAACAAAGCCGACAGGTAAAGAAGCCCCACCAGGGGACCAATCAGAGGCAGTTCGCTTCCGGTCCTCGTGCAAAGTCTTTGCCGGAGCTGTTGGGCGGGCGACCGCGTACCCGGAGACCAACAGCAGTCCTAAAAAGAACAACAGGCGTGCAAAACCGCTTACAGCCCTCAGCATGTTGATCCGCACCATCACGTTGGGTCTCCGCCAAGATCCGTAACGCACTTCCGCTCCTGTTGTTGGAGTAAACTCTGCGCTGCTTATCCATTTAGACTGATTCCGTCGCGCCGACAACTAGGGAAATCCCTAACTGTGGAATCCATGGGATGACTGAGCGAATTCATAACAATCACAAGGAAGTCAGTGGAGAAACATACGGTAGGTCTTCAAGAGCCGCATAAATCGCCGGAATCAGATGGGCCTTCATCCGGGATTTCCAGACATAGCCCCGAGCGCCTTCCTGCAGGCATGCTTTAACGAATTCTTCGCCAGTATTAATCGTCAGAAATACAAACTTAGCGGTACAGCCGGACTCGACGAGTTTGTGGACAGCGTCAATGCCGTTCATTACCGGCATGGTGATATCAACCACAATAACGTCCGGATTGAGCCGCTCTGCCTCTGATACGAGCGAAGCTCCATCGCTTGCTGTGCCGACAACTTCAAAATGGGGCCCCAGGAAAGCGACCTCTGCTTCCAGGAATTCCGGATGGTCATCGGCCAAGAGTATGCGCGGGCGAATCAATGGTCGCCTCCGTCCCAAAACAATCATGCCCTCGTGTTCCGCGCGTCAGCGTCCACGGTACAAGATCAAACCTGGACTGGATGTTAGGGGGCAGGAACGGCCTTCACCACTGGGGAAATCCCTAGTCCGTTAATTTGCAATTGCAGGGAGTTTCATCGCCCGTTGTGTGCCGCGCGTGCATACCCTGACGGTTCGGGATCAACAGAAATAAGCCCATGCTTGAGGGCAAACAATATCAACTCCGCATTACTTTTGAGGTTGAAAGCGTCCATGATGTGATGCTTGTGGAATTCCACGGTCTTTTCGCTTAGGTTGAGCAACGCTGCGATTTCCTTCATGGGCCGTCCTTCGGCAAACAACTGGACGATATCGCGCTGCCGTGCGGTCAATTCCGTGGCAAACTGTCGTGCCCGCGCTTTTGTGGCGACCCAATCCTCCGCCCTCAACTTGGCAGTCAAATAGGGCTTTCCACGCAGGACATTATCAATCGCCTTCAGTAGTTCCTTCCCAGTCGCGTGCTTGAGCACGAACCCGATCGGCCCGAGCTCAAGCGCTGCGGCAGCCAGATTTGGATCGTCTCGCATCGTCAGGAAGATGAACTTGATGTTGGGAGTTCGTTCCCTGATTCTGCGCGCCGCATCCAGTCCATTCAGGATGGGCATCGCCACGTCGACAATAATGACTTCGGGCTTAAGTCTTGCGGCTGCTTCAATCAAGGCACGGCCGTCTGACACCACCCCGACAACTGGGTACGTCCGTTCCAGAAAAACCCGCAAAGCCTCCGCGAAGATTGCATGGTCATCGGCGATCAGGAACGCCGGGCGGGACCTGTCCGTTCGAACGTTGTCCATCACTGGGACTCTTTCTGGGCGGCCGAGAACCCATAGTACACGATTCACGTCCACAATGGTGGACGTAGTAAATCCTGTTGAAGTGTTGTCACTTAAATAACTGGCGAAGCGCCAAGCTGTGACGTCCTTCACACCAAGATAATGCGCTGCCGATCCAGCGTGGCCAGGGCATTGCAAGCTTGCTAGACACATGTTTTTCTGCAGGCTTGAGCGGCACCCAAGCCTTGAGCGTGCCGCCAGCAGCCAAGTTACTGCCGTGCCCGTTCACCTTAACTAGGGGTTTCCCTAGGCGACACCCTCCGGCTACAAGAATTAGCATTTAACCTACGCAAACCGGCGGGTGTCGATTGCCTCTTCGAGGCTAGTACAGGCGGAGGGCGGATTTGACATGTTTAACCCACCCGGACGGATAGGGGAGACAATGGTACGTACCAATTCAGACCAATGGAACAGTCGCAGATTCAGCGTAGGCGCACTGCTGCTCACTACGCTGCTGTTAATGGCCGTTACGCTTGCGCTTTCCGCGGATCAAGCAAAAGTAGAGACGATCGACGCCACCGCAACGGGCACCAGCACGCAGTTGGGTCAAATCGTTAACGTGAAGGTGACCATCTACGAGTACTCTTCAGAAGAGGACAGACAGATCCTCATTGATGCCTTCAAGAAGGGCCAGAATCAAGGTTTGGTAAATGCGCTTACCAAGATGAGATCCGTCGGCCGTATTGCCATCACCGGCACCCTTGGGTACGACCTCAGCTACATTCGCCTGATTCCCACTCCAACGGGTCGCAAGATTCGCTTCGTTACCAACCGTCTGCTCAGATTTGGTGAAGTGTATGCCAACACGCAAACAACGGCGTACAACCTGACTGCGGGCGAGTTCGACATTAATGATTCCGACAAAGATAAGAGCGCCGGTGTTCTCTTCCCAGCGGCCCAACTGGTCATTAACAAAGAGGGGCAACTCGAGTTCCAGCTCAACAAAAATCCCTGGAAGCTCGTCAACATTATCGATTGGAACAAGGCAGGTTCGCTGAAGTAGAAACGGTTGAAAGGTTCGGGCGGGTGTGGCTACACCTATGTTTTCGGAGTTTGCACTCCGGCACTGTCTACCGGTTACTTGGAACACAAAGGCATGGACAGGAAATCATGGCTCAATTCTGCAGCGGAGGATCAAAGATGAACTCAGGCGACGGTAGGATCAATAAGGGATTCGTGCTTGCTGTTGGGACATTCTTTTTTGTTTTTGTTGCGAGCACTAGTGCGCAGGTAGAGACGAAAAAGACCACGACGTCCGGCCAGAGCAGCCAGGTAGTCAAGGTCGAGCGCGGCGAAGTTGTCGCGGTGGAAGGCAATGAGTTGATAGTGAAAATGGAAGATGGCTCGACTCGGCATTTTCCGAGTGTGCCTGAGACCGTCAAGATTACGGTTGATGGTAAACAGCTTGGCATTCGCGACTTGAAGCCGGGTATGAAGCTCCAGCGCACCATCACCACGACCACCACTCCTCAGATCATCACGACAATCCAGACGGTAACGGGTAAGGTCTGGTATGTCTCTCCACCAAATTCATTGATCTTGACACTGGAAAACGGCACAAACCAACAGTTCAAGATTCCTCAGGATCAGAAATTCAACGTCGACGGCAAAATGGTTGACGCCTTTGGCCTGAAGAAAGGTATGCAAATCTCCGCGACAAAAATCGTGGAGGTTCCTATGACGGTAACGACGCAGCAAAAGAGTGTAACCGGTACAATGCCGCCGCCCTCGCCAACTCTGCCAGTTGATGCTCCTTTGCTCGTTGCCGAGGGAGAGCCCACTCCTGCTCCGTCGAATACGGAAACACCTACCCCTGCCAATCCGACCCCGGCGAGCGCGAGGGCATCCTACTTCCCATGGATAGGGTTGGCCATCCTTGTGCTTGTTGTATGGTTCGCAATCATGTTCATTCGCGCGAAGTCCAAAACGTAGGATGTGCTGGGAATGAGGAGACTCAGCGGCAAGGCCGTCTCCCTCTGCTGCCACCGTTGCGGAGTACCTCGGCAAAGACAAACCAATTCGCCCATGCAGTAAACTAGCCCGTTGCTCGCCTTGCTACAGGTTTCAGAGGAACCCAGGCCTTGAGGGTTGTCCCCTTTCCAGGCTCGGAATGAATCTCAAATTCCCCTCCCAACAGGCGTGCGCGCTGTTCCATACTCCGGATGCCGAGCCCTTCGTTCTGACGCAGCTCCGACAAATCAAATCCACGACCCTCGTCTCGCACGCTAATCTCCAATCTGTGACCTGTCATTCGCAAGGCGACCTCCGCCTCCTCCACACCACTGTACTTCTTCAAATTCCGAAGCCCTTCTTGAGCGATGCGGAAAATACAAAGGGCCACGTCAGGATAGAGCGAGCGGGGGATTTCATTCGATGTAAAGTCGACCTTAACGCCTTGCTTGGCCGTGAATTCATTGCACAAGGCACCAACCGCAGGAACAAGTCCGAGGCTCTCGAGCGTGGATGAATGCAGCTGGTGAGATAGGGTGTGCAGATCGGTACCAAGCTCGCTTGTGGACTTTGAAAGCTCGCGCAATTGCTTATGAACATCGGCAAACGAAGCGGGTGTCGCCTCCTGCACATTCTCCAAACCCAGAGCGAGTATCGCCAGCCTCTGGCTAAAGTCATCGTGAAGTTCGGACGCCACCCTGCTTCGCTCTTGCTCGGCTGCGTTGATCAGTAGACCGCTGAGCTGCATCTGTCGTTCCTTGGCGGCCTCTAGTTGTTTCCGGCTGTACTGCAGGTAAATGGCAATGACGGAGAGAACTGCGATGATCAGGAGCGATGTGATCCAAATCCATCTGGTGCGTTCCCAGACACTGGGTTCGCGAAACATGACGATGCTTCCAGAAGGCAGACTGCTTTCTGAAATATGCCAAGTCTGCAACTGATGCCAGTCGAACATGTACACACCGGCAAGAGTCTCGATGGAAAGTTCTTGGGCTTTCTTCCCGTCCAGCAGTCTCGAAACAATCTGAGCCGTAAGCTTCGCTTGCCTTTCAAATGGCAACACGTACCCGCCAACAATCCCGTGTCCGATGTAGGTGTCGGACATACCGAAATCCGCCGCGTTGGAGGCCGATGCGATCATCGGAAGTGCTTCTGTGGAATTGAGAAATTTGTTTCCAGCGGAATCCTGGAAGAAAGAAATATACAACTCGATGGAATGGTCAGGCAGAGTCTGCAGGTGTTCCAGTAACCTGTTCATTTCCATGTCCGTCAGATAGACAATTTCCGATTTCGTTTTGATGGGACTCAGGGCCTTTTTCGTCAATGACGTCGCTACTTTGTCAAAGTCAGAACTGCCTCCCACCACAAACACGTGACGCGTATCTGGGAAAAGATGCAAAGCGAGCTCAAGTGTCTTTTCGGGTTCAAGTTTCACCCAGGTTCCTGTGAATCTGGCATCGAGCTTTGGATTGCTCACTTGATTGGAGGCGCTCCCACAAATAACGATGGGGACGTCCGGGAACAGAGCCCGGGCATCACTTGATAGAAATTCGATTGCGCCCGGGCCAACCGCAACGATTACGTCCAGGGTATGGTTGCCATATTTCTTAGCAAGCCACTCCTGCGCGTCTCCTCGCGAGGGCCTACCTGGAAATGCCTGTAGATCGAGACTCTCAGTGTAAAACTCGACATGGCGATCAGGCGTCTCCCCCACTCCGGCGACAATCCGCTGCGTCACCGCGGCAGTGAGGGAATGAGACATGCCCACGTCACTGATAATCAGCACATTTCTCTTCGCAGGTGCTTGCGCCGAAGTGGCAGCAGCACTCACCAGCACGAAGAACAGTAGAGCCAACAACAGCGAGGCCCGCAGCAACCGGGCCCTTTCCTCTGAAAGGCGTCTTGCTTGAGGCAAGAGCCAACTATTTTCGAGATCCATTTGCCTGTATCGGCGCCCGCCTGGCATTTGCACCGAGACCTGTTGTGCTCCGTCGCCAAGCGTACCAGTGCCTCCGACGTCCTGAATTGATCGCACACGTTCGAAAGGACCGGAACCCCGGCGGGAGGAGTTACATTGTAAAATATTGTAATTCTATTCACAAAAGGGCGCTCGTGGGAAACAAAAAGAAGGACCTGGCACGGAGAATCAGCGGCGTCACAAGCCGACGAGGCCGCGATTTGCTTCGCAACTTCATCCTCCAAGGAGGATCGCGACGCCTACCACGACGACTCCCAAATTGACCCTGGCAAACCCCGCGTTGCTGACGAAAATGAATGGGACCTCCACAGGAAACAGTGACAGAAAAACCAGTAGAAACACTCCCAGTACTCCAAGCCAGTCCTCTTCAGCGAGTCGAGGCCATACGCTTGCTTCAGGAATTTGAGTCAGTTTCGCTCTCAACGGCTTTATTTCGTGAGGCTCAAGAAGGGATGCCACCAATGGCGGCAACTCATCGGCAACTATGCTCCTGGCCTCGACTGGGTCCGAAGTCCTGTGTAGCTGTCTGAGAAGAGCGACGCCATGTCCTCTCTGACCAAGAGAGTTCAACAGATAGAAAAACGCGTCGATCATCCGCCAGGCCACATTACAGCCGAGCGCTTCCATCAGCAGAGTGCGGACACTGCCACGGCTAGCCCCGCTCGCATTGCACGTGCATGTCAGCGTGAGAGCCATGATGTGCTCAAACAAGAACTCCAAATTCTCTCCACGGGCTCCAGCACTGGCTTGGGCTTTCTCATTAAGTTAGTAGATATTCCAAAGGTTCGCTCGTTGAATCTCCGCGGTTCGCTTTGGTTCGTCAATCTCTACCGTCAGTGGTAGGGGAGTGCCACTAGGCAAATCCCTAGGTGAAGACTGGAAGCTCGCTTTGCTAAATTCGCAGCCGGGCATCGTCATCAATGCCAGCCCGTCGACAGATGTGGCCTTCGGTTGAATGTGGCCGCTGACACTAATGTTTGCTGAACTGAGCTGATGGGGAGTCCAGAAAGTGTTTGTGGGGGAAAAACTTGTCGACGCACCCTCAACGTCTCGGCTACCTCCCAATCGCGGATTGGTTGTTCAGCTACCAGAAGCATTGGTTGCGGCCAGATATGATCGCCGGATTAACCACAGCCGCCGTGGTCATTCCCAAGGCCATGGCCTATGCAACGATCGCAGGACTGCCGGTACAAGTGGGGCTGTACACGGCCTTAGTCCCCATGGCGATTTACGCCCTGATGGGCAGCTCTCGTCCACTGAGTGTAAGCACTACTACTACCATCGCGGTTCTAACCGCAAGCGAGCTCGGCGAAGTTGTTCCTAGCGCAGATCCCTCATCTCTTCTCGGGGCTGCCGTAATGTTGACGCTGATGGTCGGCGGCTTCTTGGTTCTTGCTTCCTTGTTGCGCCTGGGCTTCATCGCTAATTTCATTTCCGAACCAGTATTGATTGGCTTTAAGGCAGGTATCGGCATGGTCATCGTGCTCGACCAAGTCCCCAAAATTCTCGGCATTCATTTTCCGCGAGGCTCGTTCTTCCATAACCTGCTAGCTATCGTCCATGGTACCCCTGAAGCGTCGCTAACGACCCTAGCCGTCGGGATAGCCATGATCCTATTGTTAGTGGGGATCGAACGGTTCCTTCCGCGCGCGCCGGCTCCGCTGATCGCCGTGGCTGCCGGGATCATCGGTGCACGGATCCTGGGGCTGCAGATTCACGGAGTGGAGTTAGTCGGCCACATTCCCAAGGGTTTGCCCTCCATTACTCTCCCGGAATTCTCTTTGGCACAGGAGCTCTGGCCGGGGGCTTTAGGCATAGCGCTCATGAGTTTTACCGAGACCATTGCTGCCGGCCGAGCGTTCGCCAAAAGTGAGGAGCCACCGATACGAGCAAATCGGGAGTTGCTGGCGACAGGTATCGCCAATGCAGGAGGCGCATTCCTGGGAGCAATGCCTGCGGGCGGTGGCACCACCCAGACTGCCGTGAACCGGCTCGCAGGGGCGCGCACTCAGTTCGCGGAGCTAGTTACAGCTGCGGTTTCGTTGGCCACAATTCTTCTGGTCGCACCGCTCCTAGGGCTCATGCCCCAAGCCACTCTTGCCGCTGTGGTCATCGTCTACTCCATCGGATTGATTCGACCATCCGAGTTCCGGGCAATCTTGGAAATCCGGCGAACAGAATTTACTTGGGCCTTAACCGCCTTAGCCGGAGTGGTTTTGTTGGGGACCTTGAAGGGCATCATCGTCGCCATCGTGTTGTCGCTCGTGGCGCTGGCATCTCAGGTAGCCGATCCGCCGGTTTACGTTCTGGGGCGCAAGCCCGGGACTAATGTGTTTCGGGCGCGGACTAAGGAGCATCCAGAGGACGAATCCTTTCCGGGACTGTTGCTGCTGCGACTTGAGGGGCGCGTTTTCTTTGCCAACGCTGAGCATATCGGACAAAAGATAAGCAAGTTGGTCAACGAGGCGCAGCCCAAAATAGTTGTACTCGATCTCAGCGCTGTTCCGGATCTCGAATATACGGCACTGAAAGCGTTAGACGAAGGCGAGAAACGACAACGGGAACGTGGGGTGTCCACATGGCTGGTGGGGCTCAACCCTGGAGTCCTGCAGGTGGTCCAGAGATCGCCTTTAGGTGAGGTACTCGGACGCGAGAGGATGCAATTCAGCCTCGAGCTCGCAGTTGCGAAATACCAGGAAATGTCCGCGAAAGTCCCTCTTAGCTGAAGATACCAGGCTCCGCGGAACCGATTCCTTTGATTTCAGAATCAGCGTGCGCGTGGGCATGGAGGCCACGGGTTACTCACGCTGGTTCGAGCGGTTACTGACAGAGTTGGGTCCCGAGGTGGGGATTGGGTATGCGGCGGAGATCAAGACGCAGCGAGTCCGGAAGAAAACCGCCCGCCGACTTCATGCTGAAGCTACTGCGGGAAAATCGCTTTCCGCGAATCTGGGTACCGAGTCCTGAGAATCGGCTGGTGCAGATGCGGACGCGGATGGTGAATCAGCTGCAGCATGGCGTGGAGTGCCGTTCGATGAGGCTCATTCACGAAGTTACGGTCAAAATACGTGCTGGAGGTAAGCCGAGCAGTGCCTGGAAAGAAAAGCAGCGACGCTCTTCCATCTCGATCGACGCCTTAGCATGACGATAGATCTTCAGTTCGCGTCACAATTACCGCTCCCCATTGACCAAGATAAGCCATAGCGCATTCGCACGTTCATCCTTAGGAACTGCCCTAGCAGTTTTGACAGTTTGACGTACACTATGGAGCGACTGAATTGTACTACCGGCACGTTCAAAATTCCGTTTGAGCTGCCGTCGAGGGAGTCCACATGAAACGGTTACTAACATTTTTCGCTGCTGTG
>Ga0126369_10001136_pt1 | contig 18240 bp, 12 predicted proteins | sample PanSoiMetaPlot_1_FD_109646 | JGI IMG/M metagenome (GOLD analysis project Ga0126369, IMG submission 109646) | Tropical forest soil microbial communities from Panama - MetaG Plot_1 | ecosystem: Environmental > Terrestrial > Soil > Tropical forest > Bulk soil | place: Panama | collected 2016-02-17 | reverse complement strand
TGAAACGCAAGGCGGTGACGCGCGAGCTCGGCGTCGGCCCGCTCCCGGCACCAATCGGCGCCATCATCGATGCGGAGCTTTCGCTTGCGCGCGAGCTGTGGCCGGATCGGGTGGGCCAGCCTGATACGCAATCGCGCGACGCGGCGGACGCGTTGTTTCGGCGCTGGGTGGAGCGAGATTTTGGGTGAGGGGGAGGTGGACCCGGTGTCCCTCCCCGCGCGGATCCAGCCGTGCGCCCCCGCGTTCTACCGCGCTAAGTCAGCGCATCGCTCCTGCGGCACACGATCGAGCGGGAAACTTCGAGCCTCGCTGTCCGCGCCCATGTGAACGCCGGCGTCGCCGCACCCGTGCATGCGCAAGTGCTCGCCTGACTCAAACCGTACCGATAGTGCATCCCGACCTGCCTGCCGCCAGGCACTCACGCTTCCGCCTTCGCAGTCGATGAAACAGGCGAGTTGCGGGTTAATCCAGTCGACCCAGCCGTCGCCCCATGGACAGGTTGCTCCGGTGGACAGAAGCCGCCCGTCGGCGAGCACGGTATCGGTGCTGAAGATGTACAGCCACTCGTTTGATTGGGTTGCTGTCGCCTGACTCGCATTGCCATCGTCGGCGAGACCTCTGACCTCGACCCGCATCTTGGCCACCGCGCCGGTCTGCTCCTGCTTGAAGCGGCCCCGGCGCATGTCATAGCCGAATGTCTGCAGATGAATCGGACGCGGCGGATCGAAATCGCCGGCGAAACCCCGCCGTCCTTGTCCGGTAAGAGCGCTGATACGCGCCACAATGATATCGCCGCCGCAAGAAGCGCAGCCACGCTGACAACAGCAACGACAATAATCCGTCCGAACAGCCGCATCGATGATGAAACCATCGCTGATAGAGTCACGTTTCCGTATTTTACCCCTGGCGCGGGAGCAGATGACGCGAATGCGAATGCACGGCGTCGATGACGTCGAATTGGCAAACAGCGAATCAGTATTGGGCCGCCACGGAAATGCAGATACGGGCGCAGCGCCTCGAGCACCCTGATTTCGCCGCTCGCCAAGTGTTAATTCACCAATTGCTCATTTGATCAGCTCTCACTTTGATTAGCTCGCACATGGCACTGATTTCGTCGCGCACCGACAAGCTGGCGCCAATTTTGTCGTATGTTTTGCCGGCGCAAAAATCATGCGCGCGTCATACGCGCGGTGCACCCTGAGTTTGTTTTGACCATCTGTTGGGACCGAGTCATGAGAACGATGCTCGCCGGATATTTGCGTCGCGCAGCTGCGCCGATCATCCTCCTCGTGCTGTTGACCGCATCTGCGAACGTGTTCGCACAGCGCTCGGACTTCGACACTCTCAATCTGCAAGTCGGCCAGCTCTTCCACGCGGCGCGATATGCGGAAGCGACGGCCATCGCCGAGCGTGCGGTGAATGTGGCCGAAGCACAATTTGGATCCGATCACCCGAAGGTCGGCACTGCTCTCAATAATCTCGCCGCCCTGTATCGCGTTCAGGGCCGCCTTCCCGAGGCTGAGCCTCTGATGCAGCGCGCGCTTGCGATCGAGGAAAAAGCGCGCGGCCCCCAGCACCCGAGTGTCGGCACTCTCGTCAACAACCTCGCCGAGCTGTATCGCGCTCAGGCGCGTTACGCGGAGGCCGAGCCGCTCTACAAGCGCGCGCTGGCGATCGCGGAGAAGGCGGCCGGTCCCAACGACCGGAGCGTCGGCATTCATCTCAACAACCTTGCTCTGCTGTATGACACGGTGGGCCGCTATTCCGATGCCGAGCCGCTCTATAAACGCGCGCTTGCCATCGCTGAGAATGCCCCCGGCCATGCGGGCGTCGGCACCGCCCTCACCAACCTCGCCGCCCTCTATCACGCCCAGAGCCGCTACGCCGAGGCCGAGCCGCTGTATAGGCGGGCGCTTGTGGTCGATGAGAAGGAGCTCGGCCCCGACCACCCGACCGTTGCCGCTCACCTCAACAATCTCGCGGCGTTGTACCGGGCTCAGAGCCGGGATGCCGAGAGCGAGCCGCTGATGCAGCGCGCGCTGGCTATCGCCGAGAAGGCGCTCGGTCCGGACCACCCGGACGTCGGCGCTCTCCTTAGCAATCTTGCTACGCGGTATCGCGTTGCCGGTCGCTATGCCGAAGCAGAGCCGCTGTACAAACGCGCGCTCGTGATCGCCGAAAAGCGGCTCGGCCCTGGCCACCCGGATGTCGGCAGAGCGCTCAACAATCTCGCCCTGCTGTACGACGACCAGGGCCGCTATGCCGAGTCCGAGCCACTCTACAAGCGCGCGCTGGCGATCGACGAAAAGGCCCTCGGATCCGACCACCCCGACGTCGGCAGAGACGTCAACAACCTCGCATGGCTGTATGACACCCAGGGCCACCACGCCGAGGCCGAGCCGCTGATGAAACGTGCGTTGGCGATCGATGAGAAGGCGCTTGGCCCCGACCACCCGGACGTTGGCCGAGACCTTAACAATCTCGCGGTGCTGTATGCGTCGCAAGGGGACTGGGCGGATGCAGCCACCTACTGGCGCCGCAGCACGAGCGTGACGATCCATCGCGGGCAGCGCGGCGCGTCCGCTGGTCAAAGCCCGGCGCGGACGAGAAAAAGCGAATCGGCGCGACTCCGCTGGCAATTTTGGGGGCTGGTTAAGGCAGCGCATCGATTAGCGTCGCCGCGCGACGAGGCGAGCTTGTCTCGGGAGATGTTCCAGATCGCGCAATGGGCGCAGAACTCGGAAGCTGCCGAGTCCTTGGCGCAGATGGCGGCGCGCGGGGCGAGCGGCGATCCCAGGCTCGCAGCTCTGGTCAGAGAACGCCAGGATCTGATTCGGGAATGGCAGAAGCGCGATCGACTGCGCAGCGCCGCCATTGCGCAAGCGCCGGACAAGCGAAACCGGAGCGCCGAGGCGGATAACACCGACCGACTTGCCGCGATCGACGCGCGCTTCGCGAGTATCGACAAAGAGCTTGCCGTGAATTTCCCCGACTATGCCGCGCTCGCGAGCCCAGCGCCTCTGGCGGTTGAAGCCGTACAATCGCAGCTCGGAACCGATGAGGCGCTGGTGCTGTTCCTCGATACGCCGGAGGCGAAGCCGGCTCCGGAGGAAACCTTCGCTTGGGTCGTGACCAAGACGGAGATGCGATGGGTGCGCTCCGAGCTCGGCACGGCGAGATTGATCCGAGACGTCTCGGCGCTGCGATGTGGGCTCGATTATCAGGGCGCGTGGACCGATTCGCATTGCTCCGACCTGTTGCAGATCGCCTACACGCGTGAGGACCACGATGCGCTCGGCAAACCGCTGCCGTTCGACGTCGCTCGCGCCCACGATCTCTACAAAGGATTGTTCGGTCAGATCGAGGACTTGATCAAAGACAAACGGCTGCTCATCGTTCCGTCGGGACCGTTGACGCAGTTGCCGTTCCACGTGCTGGTCACAGAGCCCGCGAAGGCCGAGCTGTCGCGCTCTACCGCGGACTACCGAGACGTTGCCTGGCTCGCGCGCAGGCACGCGATCACGGTGTTGCCGGCGGTGTCGTCGCTCAAGGCATTGCGGGAGCTTGCCAAGGCGAGTCACGCAAGCGATGCCTACATCGGTTTCGGTAATCCGCTCCTTGACGGTCAGCCCGCGCGGTTCCCAAGTCACGCCGAGCGCGCGCGGCTGGCGCGCGAGAAGCGATGCGAGTCCACGCCGCGCGTCGCCTCGCTGCGTGATGTGCCTGGCGGAACGCAGGTCCTCGCACGCGGCGTTGATGGTCTCTTCGACGTCGCAGCGATTCGTCGTCAGGTCCCGTTGCCGGAAACCGCCGATGAATTGTGCGAGGTGGCGAACGACCTCGGCGTCGACCCTGCGACGCACGTCTATCTCGGTGCCCTGGCGACCGAGACCGAGGTCAAGCAGCTGTCCGCCAGCGGCAAGCTCGCACGATTCACCGTCGTCCACTTCGCCACGCACGCCGCACTGGCCGGCCAAATGTCGCGCACGGCCGAACCCGGTCTGCTTCTTACGCCGCCGGATCGCGCGAGCGACACCGACGACGGCTATCTCACCGCATCCGAGATCGCCGCGCTCAAGCTTGATGCGAACTGGGTCATCCTCTCGGCGTGCAACACGGCTTCGGGAGATGCGAAGGGCGCGGAGGCGCTCTCCGGCCTCGCGCGGGCCTTCTTCTATGCCGGCACGCGCTCGCTGTTGGTGTCGCATTGGGCGGTTGCTTCGGAGCCGACCACCAGGCTGATCACCAAGGCCGTCGCCGCGCTCAGGGCAGACCCAAAAGTTGGTCGCGCCGAGGCGCTACGCCGAGCGATGGTATCCATGATCAGCAGCGGAAATGACGAGGCGCATCCTGCCTTCTGGGCGCCGTTCGTGCTGGTCGGTGAGGGCGGGGCGGGACGGTAGCGCGGTTGAAAATCGAGCGATTGTCTTCACGTGCGCGGCCGGATACGTTCGCCGCGTTTGATGGCAGACGCTGCGCGGCAACGTCCACGCATCATTTGGAGCATCAGATGCGTCGACGCCAGTTTTTGGCCGGGAGCGCCGCTCTCCTTGCAAGTACACGCACGTTCGGCGAGCCGGCGCAGGCACAAGCAGCGGCAATCGTCATCGATGCGCATTGCCACCTCTTCAACGTCCGCGACATGCCGCTCGAAGGCTTCATCCGGAAGGTCCTCATTCCGAACAATAAGGAGCTGGCCGGATATTTTGCGCGCTATCAAGGGGCGTTCGAGGTCATGATCCACACCCTCGCGGAAGTGATGCGTGAGGACGCGCCGCTCCCGCCCGACGAGATCGCGCTACTCGACGACATCGCCCGGGGACACAGGCGCTCGCCGACCGCAGACGAGCGGCGGCGCCGCGATCTCGCGATCCTCGAAAAGGTCCTCAACCGGATCTGGTCGAAGCAGATCCTGCGCAGAATGCGGTTTCGCGACGGTGAAGCGGCGAACATCGCAATCCAGCGCCTGCAGATGCTCCTGCTGCAGGAGGTGTCCCCGCGCATTTTCGACGGCATCGTGCACGAAGACGAGATCGAGAGCGTCATTGCCAGCACAAATCTCGCCGATCTCGCGGCCGCGCTTCATGCCGAGGGCGACGAGAAGACGATCGCGCGCAATCTCCATTGGGCGCTGCTGTTCACCCGCTATCGCTTCGAGCTTGCCGACGAGTTGCAGCAACGCCATCGCGGCCGCGCAGTCCTGCTCGCGCCCGCCCTAGTCGATCTCGCGAAGTGGGTCGAGGACGACACGCCAGCTGCGATGCGCAACCAGGTCGAGGCGATGGCGCGTGTCTCGCTGCGGGCGAAAGGGCCTCGCGTGCACGGATTCGTCGGCTTCGATCCGCTGCGGCAGGCGATATTCGAAAAGGAGGGCGGATCCACGGAGGATGATCCATTCGCGGTGGTGAAGCACGCAATCGAGAAGAACGGATTCGTCGGGGTTAAGCTCTATCCGCCCATGGGTTTCCGGCCCGCGAACAATCGCGACCTCGGCGAGGAGTTTCCCGATCACGTCAAGAGGGCGGTCGGCGCGGCACCGGGCGCGCAATTTGATCAGATCCTCGATCGGCTCTATGCGTGGTGCAGCGAGAACAACGTTGCCGTGCTCGCGCACGCGACCAATTCGAACGCCGCGGGTTCCGGCTACGGCAAGCGGGCCGACCCCAAGTTTTGGGCGGCGGTGCTGCGCGAGCACCCGCGACTGCGGCTCAGCATGGCGCATTTCGGCGGTTTCCTCGAGAAGGGAGATCCCGCGAACCTGAGCAATACCTGGGAGTGGACCGTCGGCGAGATCTTCAAGGGCGCGCCTGACGGTTACGCTTACGCGGATCTCTCCTACTTCAGCGAGATCTTTGGCAACGCGGACGCGCGTCGCGCGACCTTGAACGATCTCATCGCGTTTCGAATCACGTTTCCGAACGCTGCGGATCATCTGCTGTATGGAACCGATTGGACCATGGTCGGACGCGAGCAGGGATTTCACGGCAAGCAACCCTATGCGCAGGTCGTTGTGCAGTTCTTGCACGAGGCCGGTTGCACCGACGCCGAGGTCGAAAAGATCGTGTTCAAAAACGCCGTTCGCCTCTTCGGGCTCGGTCCGGACCAGCGCGAGAAGGGCACACGCGGCAGGCTCGAGCGCTTCTACGCCGAGAACAAGGCGAGTGCGGAGTGGCTGAAAGCGTTCGGATAGGTTGCCATTGCGGTGGTTCGGAAGTCCGCAACATTGATGCCACGGGTTCGTAATGCGGCTTTCACGAGCGCCGGACAGCGGGCACCAGCGCGATCTGCTTGAGCTCAGCCACGGTCCGATCGAGTCGCTCGCCGGTGAGCCTGGTGCGGCTCCACGCGGCGCCCAGGTAGGCCCAATACAGCAATTGCGCGCGCGTTGCCGCCAGCGGCTGCACGATGCCGGCTTCCACGAGCAACTGCTCGATGTAGTCCCGCCGTCTGCGGTCGATGTCGCCGAGGGCGCTCGCGGCCTCCGCGTTGTTTTCGGCCCAAACGCGGATGCGGATTTCCAGTGCGGCGCCACGACCGAACGCATGGCGCAAAAGCGCATCCAGGCGCGCTTCGCGCGACTCATGTTGCTCGATGTCGGCGATGATCGCTTCCGTTGCCAGCTTTTTCCAATGCTCGATCACGCAGACATGAAAAGCGCCGAGGTCGGCGAAGTGCCAATAGAAGCTGCCGCGCGAGACGCCGAGCTTGCGCGCGAGCACATCCGCCTTCAGGGCATCGAAGCCCTCGCGGGCGAGCGTCGCCAGCGCGAAATCGAGCCAGTCCTGTGCCGCTAGCCGTTTGCTCATGTGCTGCACCATACAGTGGTGTATTGACATCGGCAATCACGCGGGTTAGCCTCACCATACACTTCTGTATGGAGTCGTGAACATGCGGGATTGGGCGCTTGAGGCCGCGGGCGTGTTGGCGATCGTCGTCGCAATCGCCCATGCTGCGATTGCCGAATGGCACGTGTTCGCGACCGCGCAGATAGCGCCGCAGGCGACGCGGAACCTGCTGCGCCTGATCTGGCAAGCCAGTACCGTCGACTGGATCGGTTTCGGCGTTTTATTGATTGCCGCGCCCTGGCTCGGTTCGCAGGTCGCGCGCCACTGGATCATCGCGATGGCCGTTGTCGTCTACGGTTACGCTGCCGTCGCGAACGCTCTGGCGGTGCGAGGCCCGCACGCCGGATGGATCCTGATGAGCTGCGTCGTTGCGCTCGCGTTGACAGGGCTTTAGCGAGCCGGCGAAGCCTGCGTTGATGCGCAAAGGTGGAGGGTCGAGCGTTGGCAACGTTTCGCCCCTTGCTGCTCAATATGTGCTGACACCGAAATGTGCTGACACCGAATTCTTAACCGCGAAACGCTATTCACCTGGAACGATTGCGATTCTGGTGGGGGTGCGTCATGACCGCATTGAGGCTGCGTATCGGCACGTCGTGGCCGGTATCGGTGTCCTGCTGGCCATTGGGATGGTGGTGAACCAGCAGGTCAGCAATGCCTCGGTCGCGCTCGCCCTGGGGGGAGCCAACAACCAGCAGGACATCGGTCGACACGCGATGGCGGCGGAAACCGCCATCCGACACATGCACGTTGCGATCAGGCACGTTCTGTTGGCGCGCACTGTGCAGGAGACGGACAACGCGATCGCCTCATTGCGCGAGTTCTTTGGTGACGCGTCGGCCCAACTCGATGCGGCTATCCCATTGACGGTGAGGTCTCTGGATCGCGACCGATTTTTGAAGATCAAATCGCTGGCCTCCGATTACACCGCCGACGCGCTTGAGCTCGGTGCGACGCAGAAAGAGGGCATACAAGCACTCGCCAAGCGAGGCCAGACGCTGGCTGACTGGACGCAGACGTTCGCATCCACGCTGCGGTCTCCCGCTCTCGCCGACGTGAGCAATCGCGGCGATATCGAGATGGAATTGCGCGATCTGGAGGCGAAGGTCCATGGTGTCGACGCGGCCATTTGGCGGTTCGTCATGACCGGGGAGCCCGGCCAGAAGGAGGCGGCGCTCGGCGATCTCGATACCATCGATGCGGGGTTGAAACGGGGTCGCACGCTCTCGACTGACAAGGCCATCAACGACAATATCGGAGCCCTTGCAGCGGTCGCGACACGCATCAGGTCGCTCACGGCCGACGTTATCAAGGCGCAGGACCTGAAAAGACAGATCCAAACGACACGCCTGCCGCCAATTGCGGTCGAGAGCGTAACGCTGATCGGACAAGCGGTGGCCGATGCATTGCAAATCATCACCGCGAGCAACGCCGCGGTGACCAGCGAACTCACCCAAGCGGGTCGCGTTGGCCTCACTGTCGGCACCCTCGTCATCGTCGTGTTGATGGGTTCGGCCGTGTTCTCGTTTCTCGGCATTGCTCGTCCGATCGAGAAACTGAACGGCGCCATGTCGGAGATCGCAACCGGCCACATCGACATCACGATTCCGGGTGCCCCTCGCGGTGATGAGATCGGCGACATGGCGAAAACCGTGACCGTGATCCGCGAGAACGCGGAGCGCGATGCGTTGCAAAGACAAGAAGAAGCCAACCGGTTCGAGATCCGGCGGACCACGCAACGCAAGGCGGAGATGCGCGCCCTTGCCGATTCCTTCGAGAAGGAGGTCGGCGACATCGTCGCCGCGGTGTCGTCGTTGGCGAAGGAACTCGAGACGGCGGCGACAACCTTGACGCAAACCGCAAAGACGACCCAGCAGCTTTCCACCTCGGCTGCCGGTGCCTCCGATGCGGCCTCGACAAATGTCCAATCGGTGGCCTCGGCCTCCGAGGAGCTGTCCTCATCGCTCAACGAGATCGCCGGACAGGTGCGAGAGTCGAGCCAGATCGCGGGTGCGGCGGTGGAGCAGGCCAGGCAAACCGACGTCCGCATCAGCGAGCTTTCTCAGGCTGCGAGCCAGATCGGCGACGTGGTGAAGATGATCACCGCGATCGCGGAACAGACCAATTTGTTGGCGCTCAATGCGACGATCGAGGCCGCCCGTGCCAGCGAGTCCGGACGCGGCTTTGCGGTGGTCGCGAACGAGGTCAAGGCGCTCGCCGCGCAGACCGCGAAGGCGACCGCCGATATCACCAATCATATCGCCGGCATGCAGACGGCAACGCGGGAATCAGTTACGGCCATCAAGGCTATTTCCTCGACCATCGATCGTGTGGCTGAGATCGCTTCGGCGATTGCAACAGCGGTCAATAAGCAGGATGCCGCAACGCGAGAGATCTCGCATCACGCGCAGCAGGCTGCCCAAAGCGCGGCACGGGTTGCGACCAATATCACCGATGCCAATAAGGGAACGACCGACACAGGCTCGGCGTCGCGGGAGGTGCTCGCGTCCGCGAGAACGTTGGCCGGCGAAAGCATCCGGTTGAGGCAAGAGGTCGACGGCTTTTTGACGACCGTCCGGGCTGCTTGAGCTGCCGGTCGGCTTGTCAGAGTCGCGAACCCATCACAATTTCACAGCGATCATATTTACAGCGCTGATTGGATTCCAGCTGCCGCGCTCGGCTAAGATCCATGCGAGACCGCCTAGCGCAAGAACAACGCAGGACGAACCCATGCAGCTCCCGATCTATCAGGTCGATGCCTTTACCGATCGTCTGTTCGGCGGAAATCCCGCCGCGATCTGTCCGCTCGAACGGTGGCTGCCCGACGCCACCATGCAGGCGATCGCGGCGGAGAACAATCTCGCCGAAACGGCCTTCTACGTGCCCGAGGGTGATGGCTTTGCCCTGCGCTGGTTCACCCCGGAGGTCGAGGTCGATCTTTGCGGGCACGCGACGCTTGCGTCCGCGCGCGTGATCTTCCAGCACGAGCCCAACCGCTCATCAATCTCCTTCCGCACCCTCAAGTCCGGCATGCTGACGGTCAAGCGCGCAGGCGACCTGCTGATGATGGACTTTCCTGCGCGGCCGGCGGCGTCGGTGGCCGCTCCTGAAGGGCTTGTCGCTGCGTTCGGGCGAACGCCCGTCGAGACGTTAGGTGTCCGTGGCAACATGAGCATTCTCATGGCCGTCTATCGGTCCGCCGCTGATGTCGCTGCGCTCAAACCGGATGTCCAGGCGCTCACCAAGCTCGATTGGTCGGCAGTGATCGCAACCGCGCAGGGCGAGGATGGAATCGATTTCGTGTCCCGCTTCTTTGCGCCGGCACTCGGGATTCCCGAGGATCCGGTAACCGGAGCCGCGCATTGCACGCTCACGCCGTATTGGGCGGCACGGCTCGGCAAGACGCGGCTCGAAGGCCGACAGATTTCTCGTCGCGGCGGTGCGCTCACCTGCACGCTCAACGGCGACCGCATCATCATGGCCGGACGCGCGGTGCTCTATATGCAGGGGACGATTACGGTTTAGCGCGAAGCAAAGCCAGGGTGTCATCTGGGAGGGAGCGGCCACGCCCTCCCTCAAGGCCGACGGCGGTAGCCCCGGTGGAGCGAAGCGGAACCCGGGGTCGTGCGATGGATCTGGTGGCGAGACGAATTAGGCGCGGCGCGACACTTCCCCGCCGTTTCGCCGAGGAACGCAAGATCCCGGGTTCCGCTTCGCTCCACCCGGGCTACGGTGGCTACGTGGTCAAATCACCTCGGGCCAACGATGTCGCCACGATAATATCGATCGTAGCCGAGCATATCGGACCTAGGAGCGACGTAGTCGGGAGGAAGATAATAGAGATCAGTGGTCGCCGTGGATTTCGGACCGCCGCGATATTGCCACCACACGAGACCATAGCCGCCATACGGGTCGTAAATGCCAGCGCCCAGTCCGAGCGGACCGACGACGTTTTGGGCGAAGCTAGCCGTACCTGCGATCAGGATGGCGCCGGCGACAAGCACGGTCATCAGACGTCTCATCCATTGGTTCATGGATTTCCTCCTGTCTTTGCACAGAAGCCAAGTCCTCTCCCAGACCCGGCAGAAGACTCGGAAAATACGGAGGAACGTCGCCCCCGGTGAAGCGCCTCCGTATTTTCCGAGTCTCCAGCCCGATTTGCGGGGCGTCTAAACATGCCGATGCCATGCAAGCCCAGCGGGGACTTCGCGGCAAAATGTTCGGTTCATCTTCGTAGAACGGCCGCACGATCGCCCACGCGCTGTCGCTGCGGCTTCTAGTCCGCGCACCATCGGCATACCGTCTGGCATTTTGGAATCTGGATGCGCGGTCCAATCCGGGAGGGCAGGGCGCGGGTTGGCGCTGATCGCGTCGAGCCAGACCATGAATGGGCGCGGAAGAATGCGAACAACTCACAGCCGGAAGGCGCTCGCGAAAGAACATCCTTGCGCCGGCCCCGTGGCAAATACCAACGACGCGTACGCAAATCTGCGTTTGGCCTTCGACGTCGTTCCGGAAGGCGTGGCCCTGTTCGATCACCAGGACCGCTATCTCCTGTGGAATCGTCGATACGAGGAGCTCTATACGTTCGGAACCACGAAGATCACAGTCGGGACACGGTTCGAAGATACGCTTCGAGCCGGTCTAGCCTGCGATATCTATCCGGACGCCCGAGGTCGCGAGGAACGGTGGCTGCAGGATCGTCTCGAGCGCCACGCACAGCCAAGCAACGTCGAAGAGGTGCAGCTGGCGGGGGACCGGTGGATCCGGATCGAGGAGCAGCGGACGCCTGATGGCGGCAGCGTCGGCGTTCGCATCGACATCACCGACCTCAAGCGCCGCGAAGCGTCATTCCGCATGCTGTTCGAGAGCCACCCGTTGCCGATGTGGGTCTGGGACCGTGAGACCTTCCGATTTCTCGCCGTCAACGACGCTGCGATCGCGCACTATGGCTATGGCCGCGAACAGTTCATGGCGATGACGGTGTTCGATATGCGGCCGGAGGAAGATTGGGATCAGATCCGGGAGGTGGCGCGCGAGCCGGTCGGGAGCCGTCGAACCCAGCGGATGAGGGGGCATCTCAAAGCCGACGGCACCCTCATCAAGGCCTCTATGCACGGACACACGCTGCGCTACGGCGGCCGCATCGGGTGCCTGGCCGTCGCGATCGATGTCACCGAGCGTGTGCAGGCCGAAGAAGAGCTTCGACGGACCAAGAGCTTCCTCGATACCGTTCTTGACCACGTTCCCGCCGCCATCACCGTCAAGGACGTCGTCACGAGCCGTTATTTGCTGACCAACAAGAATGGAGAGGATCTTTTTGGTCTGGGACGCGATCAAATCAAGGGACGGACCGCCGAGGAACTGTTCGGACCAGAAGCCGGTCGCGCAATCGCCGCACTGGATCTCGAGGCGCTCGAACGCAACGGCGTGGAGTATACGGGCAGTCTCCTGCACCGCGGCGGCAGCGACCAGGTGATCGTCTCGACGAAAAAGCTGGTCATCCCCGACGCAGCAGGAAAGCCGGAGCATCTGCTGTCGATTATTGAAGACATCACCGATCGGGTACGCGCGGCCGAGCACTCGACCTATATGGCTCGTCACGACGCACTGACTGGGCTTGGCAATCGCCTCCTCTTCGCGGAGCGGGTCAATGAAGCGCTGGGGCGGACGAGAGGATCCGCCTTCTCGATTCTCCTCCTCGATCTCGACCAATTCAAACAAGTGAACGATTCGCTCGGTCACCCCATCGGCGACACGCTGCTCATGTCGGTGGCACACCGGCTCAAGGACACCGTCGGAGCCGAAGATCTTGTCGTACGCTTTGGCGGAGATGAGTTCGCGATCCTTCAACAGGTCACCGGCCGTCAGAGAGACTCCGTGGTCGCGCTCGCAAATAGGATTCGTAATCGCCTGGTGGCGCCGTACGACCTCGCGGGCCATCGAGTCATCATTGGAACAAGCATCGGGATTGTGCTGGTGCCGGCGCACGGCACGCAATTCGACCAGCTCATGAAGTACGCCGACCTCGCGCTCTACCGCGCCAAATCGGCGGGCCGCAATCAATGGTGCTTTTTTGAGCGCGCGCTCGAAGAGAAGGCGAACGCGCGATTGACGCTCGAGAGCGATCTGCGCGGCGCCTTGCGCCAAGGACAATTCGAGTTGCGCTATCAGCCGGTGGTCGACCTCGCGACACGGGAGCCTCGTGGCGCGGAGGCGCTGTTGCGCTGGAACCATCCCGCCATGGGCATGATCGGACCGGATCGATTCATTCCTGTCGCCGAGGACATAGGCGTGATCAACGAGGTTGGGGAGTGGGTTTTGCGCACGGCGTGCGCCGATGCGTCCGGCTGGCCGGCGCACATCAACCTCGCTGTCAACCTCTCATCGGTCCAGTTCGGTCAGGTTGATCTGGTCCGCGTCGTCACCGACGCGCTCGCGGATTCCGGATTGCCGCCCGAACGGCTCGAGCTTGAGATTACTGAATCGGTCTTGTTGCAAAACAGCGACGACAATATCGAGCTGCTGCATCGGCTCAAGTGCATCGGGATGTCCATCGTCCTCGACGACTTCGGCACCCGATACTCCTCGTTGAGCTATCTGAAAATGTTTCCATGGGACAAGATCAAAATCGACCGCTCGTTCGTCAATGAGCTCACGACCCGCGCCGATTGCAGGGCTATCGTGTGCGCGGTGATCGGCCTCGGGCACAGCCTTCACATCGCGACGACGGCCGAGGGCGTCGAGACCGAGGAGCAATGCGCGCTCTTGCGAACCGGAGGGTGCACCCTGGGACAGGGGTTCCTGTTCGGCCGACCGGTGCCGAAAGCGCGGCTAAGATTCGCCGCGAAACACGACATTGATCAAGAAACATTGCAAGAGCGTCGTAGCGCCCAGAAACAATTTTAAAATCAATGGTCCTGGTCGGTCATTTCCGGCCCGCAAACGCGCACGGCTGACCATTTCAAGCAAATCAACGACAACCCCGGAGATCACGCCACGAGGCCGACACGCCCGCTCAGCAAATGCGGCACCTGTGCAGCCGGGACGGCTTTGCCGAACAAAAATCCCTGAGCCTGATTCACGCCGTGCTCAAGGGCGGCGGTGGCTTGCATCTCGGTCTCGATGCCCTCGGCCGTGACGGATAGATTCAAGCCTTTGCAAAGGCCGACCATCGCCCTAACAAGAACTGAGCTTTCGCCGCTCGTAGCAAGATCTTGGATGAAGCGCCGATCGATCTTGAGCCTGTCGAATCGCAACTCGTACAGGTGATAAAGGCTGGAATAGCCGGTTCCGAAATCGTCGATCACGACGCGAACGCCAGAACTGCGAAGCGTTTGTATGGCGTGTCGCGTCGCCTCCAAGTCCTCAACAAGAGCGCTTTCGGTAATCTCTACTTCAAGACGGTGCGGCGGCAACCCGGTCTCGTGCAGGACGGTCAAGATGGCGTCAGCAAACCTTCGATCGCTCAATTGAGAGGGAGAAAAGTTGAACGACAGCGAAAGGTCCGAAGGCCAGGTTATCGCATCACGGCAGGCGTGGCCGAAGAGCTGACCCGAAAGCGCGTCCAATATGCCGAGCTCTTGTGCGAGCGGGATGAAAACGCCCGGCAATATCAAGCCGCTTACCGGATTATGCCAGCGCGCCAAGCTTTCAAAACCGACGATCCGCCTGGATTTGAGGTCAACGATGGGCTGATAGTACGGCCGAACCGCATCCCCACCGATCGTTGCTTTCAAGTCCTTCTCCAAGAGCGATCGCTCGCGGATGTAAGCGTCCATTTTCGGATCGAAGAAACAGCATTCGGCGTGCATACTGCGTGCGCGGGAAAGGGCGACATGCGCGCACCTTAGAAGTTCGTCCACGGTCGTGTGGCCGCGCCCTGTTTGGGCTATGCCTACACTTGCGCCAATGCTGTGCTGCTCGATGCCGATTTGAACGGGACTTTTGACAGCCTCAACCAAGGAAGATGCAGTCTTGCGCGCGGTGTCTGGGTCCGCGCTCGGCAAGCACAGAGCAAATTCGTCGTCTCCGATGCGCGCGAAAATATCGTTCGAGGAAACCAGATCGCGTATGCGCGAGCCAAGCTGCAAGAGCGCCTCATCGCAGCCGACGTGTCCATAGACTTCGTTCAATTTCTTGTACTGATCGAGACCCAGCAACAACACGCTCATTTTGTTGCCGGAGCTTTTCAACGCCGCGCTTACATCGCTTTGGAATTGGCGCCGGTTGGGTAGTTGGGTCAATGGATCCCGCGTCGAGATGGTTTGCAGCCTGCTTTCCACCGCCAAGCGTTTTGCTCGCTCGCTTCTTTGATCGGCGATACGGCGCAGGCTGAATACGACCAACGCTACGCCAAAGAAATACAGGAAAGACGGCGGTTCTGGGCGCGTGCCGAAAACCTTGGCGAGGATCGACATTCCGCCCCAATCCGCAATCGCGGCGTAGGTCACGAGGCATATCGAGAAAATCACCAACGTGTCGGTGAGTTCCCTCGCGGACGCCGGGGACAGCAAAAGGTTAATATGGCGGTTCTCTGGCTCGCTCAAGGCCCACCTCACCGGTGACAACCTTAGGCAGAAAGCTTCACTTTTTGATGAATCGTAAGCGGGATGAGTTGACTGACGCCTGGCGTCGATCTTGCGGGAGGACTGGGAATGGTGAAAATCGAGATTGCCCGGACCTTAATCGGCTACTGCAAAGAAGCACGTGAAACCGGCGCCAGGGGGACGACATGAGCTCTGTGCGCGCAATCGCGAGGTCGATCCTCGCCCTATCTATTTTGGCCGGCGGCTCTGCTTCGGCGGAGAACTATCCGAGTCGCCCGATCACCATGCTCGTGCCTTACCCGCCGGGAGGCGCAACCGATACGATAGCGCGCATTCTCCAAGACAGCATGGAGAGGTCACTGGGCCAGTCGATCGTAATCGAAAACGTCGGCGGTGCCGGCGGCATGACCGCTGCCGCGCGCGCTGCCCGCGCCGAGCCTGACGGGTATACGATCTTGATCCATCAGGTGGCACTGGCGGCAGGCATGTCGTTGTACGCCAACCGTACCTTCGATGCCGAAAAAGATTTCGTTACGATTGGCCTCATCAACACCGCTGCTTCGTGTCTTGCCGGGCGTCCGACGCTGGCTGCAAACAACTTCGACGAACTGTTACGCTGGATGAGCGCGCCCGGGGAAATCGTCAGGATCGGGCATGCCGGCGTCGGTTCGTTTAGTCATTTGGCCGGCGTGCTCATGGCTCAGGAATTGGGAGTGAAGGTCACGCAGGTGCCCTATCGTGGCGCCGGTCCGGCTCTCGTTGATCTGCTGGCGGGCGAAGTGGATCTGGGATCGCAGTCGGCCGTGATCACGGGCCCGCTGGTTAAGTCTGGCAAAGTCAAAGCTTACGCCATCATAGGCAGGGGTCGGTTTGCTGGCCTGCCAGGGCTGCCGACCATGGGCGAGTTGGGCTACAAAAAGCTCGACCTGGATTTCTGGCATCTTCTCCTCGCGCCCGCCCGCACCCCACGGCCTCTCGTCGATAAGTTGAACACTGCTCTGCGCACCGCGCTCGCCGATGCCAAGGTGCAAAAGGCCTTCGCGGACGGTGGCATGGATGAATTCCCGTCCGACGAGACGACTCCTGAGGCGGCGGGTGCGCTGCTGAGGCGCGAGATCAAGTTGTGGAGCGACGTCGTCCGGGACAACCACATTCGGGTTGACTAGACGATTTCTATTCCGCGGGCGTGGCTGCGCCGGGTGACCCTGTCTTTTCGTTCGTGCCCGATTCGGGCATGAGCGCTGCCGCTTTCAGGCCTTCCTGCACCTTGGGCACCGTGGCCTTCACGTCGGTGATCGGCAGGCCATGCGTTGGCGCGATGGTCTTGACGTCCAGGCGTTCGATAAGTTCGTCGAGGCGATTGCAATACGCGTTCATGTCGGCGAACTTGGTCCAGAACAGAGCGAGATCCGCGAAGGTCGAGGACACGTCGGGCAGATCGAGTGAAACCGCTTCCTCGGCAACGAGGCCGCAATGGCCGTCCTCGTGATAGTGGCTGTAAGCAAAGCCGTCGCCGGGGAACAGCACGCGTTCGCCCGTATCGAACGCCCACCAAGTTGTGCGCAGGTCGCGGATGACCGGCTCGACCGCCATCAGCGTCCTGCCGCCGATATCGATCTCGTCGCCCTCTTTCATCCAATGCATGCGGTGTTCGTATTGCGGGAACGCGAGATGATAGTCGCTGACATCTCCGCACAAGGTTGCGGCGGGGAACGTTTTGAGGATGCGACCAAGGCCGCCGCAATGCGGGGTCTCCTGGTGGGTGACAAACAGGTACTTCAGCGGCGCCACGCCTTGCGCGAAAAGTTCATTCATGTGCCGCTCGATAACCGGAAAATCCTTCGGATGACCGGTCTCGACCAGACATGACGCGGCCTTGCCCGCCACCAAGAAGGCCGCGTTGTAACCGTGATAGATTTTGCCCTTGTGCCGCTGCGCCAGACAGTCGCCGATCCAGAACACACCTGGCGCAATCTCTCGGGGCATTTTGTTTGCCATGGCTTACCGCTCCTCGTCGCGACTGACGTAACGGGACACGGTCACGCTCTTGTCGCAAGCCTTGAGGAACTCATCCAGCAGGCGGTAATGCCGCGCCACCACGCTGCGGCCTCGCAGGATGCAGCCATAACCCGGCGCGATGGTCTCAATATCGTATTTGTCGAACACGTTATCGATGCCGCGGCGGATCGAGTCGGTCGGCGCGCCCTCCAGCCACCAATAACGTGTGTTCAGCATGAACGATCGAATGTCGGACATCGATGTGGCGTCTTCGTCGGTCTCCGTCACCATCCAGGCTTTCGTCGTGGTGTCGCGCCAAATGTGAGTGAACATATCTGATGAGAACAACGTTCGGGTCGCAGGATCATAGAGCCAGCGCGTGGCGATCAGACGGATGGGCGCCTGCATCACCTCGATCTCCCGGCCGCCCTTCCCGAGGTGAATGGTGTCAGCGCGGGTCACGGCGGTGACCTTCATCGACTTCAGGACGTCGCGGCCTTCCGCCTTGGCGCCGAAATCGAACCACAGCGCCGCATCGATATTGCTGGTGTAGCAGGTCTCGACGTTGAAATGTGCCGCAAAGCTCTCGACATTGTTGATCGACATGAATTCGTTGAGCCGGAGAGGAAACATCGATAACGGCAGTCCCGGAGTGATCAGCGATTCGATTTGCGCCCGGATCACCGGCTCGTCCTTGCCAAATCCAGTGTCGATCAACATTGCAGCATCCGGCTGCGTCAGCAGGTAGCAGTTCGCTACCGAAAAGCCGCGTGCGCTGGCCGGATAGGAACTGACTCGGCCATCGAGCGCGAAGGCATTTTGCAGCGCGTAAAGTCGATTATCCGCGAGCG
>Ga0126369_10001134_pt1 | contig 18265 bp, 14 predicted proteins | sample PanSoiMetaPlot_1_FD_109646 | JGI IMG/M metagenome (GOLD analysis project Ga0126369, IMG submission 109646) | Tropical forest soil microbial communities from Panama - MetaG Plot_1 | ecosystem: Environmental > Terrestrial > Soil > Tropical forest > Bulk soil | place: Panama | collected 2016-02-17 | reverse complement strand
GCCGGGGACGACGGGGAAAAGGACGGCCCCAGGCCGGGACAGGGCCGAGTTCGCCCGAGGCTCCGGCGCCCCCCGCCGAGGCCGCGCCTCCCGTTCCGGACGAAAAGCCCAATCCTCCCACGGCTAGCGGCAGCGATGAAAAGTAGAAGCTATGATGGGCGATGATGAGGACTGGAATCGCTCTGAGCCTGCTTTTGACCGGCGCGCTGCTGGGATGCTCCCGCCGCGCGACGCCGCACTACGTCGAGCAGCTCGAGGTCCTGGTCCCCGCACTTGCTGAGGCGGACGCGCTCGGCATCCGCGCGGAGCGCGTTCAAGAAATGATGTCCGAGGAGTTGAAGGCCAACGGTCACTTCGAGTTTCCAAAGCAGGACAAAGCCCGCGCCAAGCGGGGCCATCCGACCAAGTTGGAACTCGAGCTGGCTCCGATTCACGAAGGTGCCATCGACGGTCGCGTGGGCAATTACCTGGAGCTGGAGGCGTCGCTGCTGGTGAAAAGGCGCGGGGAGGAGGGATGGTCGAGCTACGAGGTCGGGCAGCGGGTTCAGGAGAAGATCTCGGGAGCGAGTCTCGAGGAGCGTCAGGCGGCGGCAACTCGCGCCATCAAATCCGCTCTGCACGAGACGGTATTGATGGCGGATTTGCAGCTCGACGCCGTCGAGAAGTCCGATCGAGAGTTGATCCGGGACCTCAACGCTACCAATCCGCGGCTGCGGGACGCGGCGATCCGAGTCCTCGCGGATCGAAAGAATCCGGCGGTTCGTGGAGCATTGATCGACAAACTGAAGGGATCGGATGTCGACGGCGTACGAAGGGCGATTGGCGGCTTGGTTGCGCTGCGGGATGCTCAGGCGGTGCCCGCTCTCATCGAGCTGGCCCGGGGAAAGGATCCCAGTTTCCTGCGCGAGATTCTGTTCGCATTGGGGGCGATCGGTGGAGAGGAAGCCCAAGCGTACCTCTTCACCGTCTCCCAGGGGCACGACGATTCGGAGATCCGGCAAGTGGCGGAACAGGCCTTGTCGGAGCTCCAGTCCCAAACGGCGTCGGGCGAGCAGCGCCGGGAGAGCGGCAAACAGCACGTTCAAAGGAGCACCAAGTGAACGCGAACCGGTTGCTGGCACTTTCAGCGATGCTGGTCATCTCCTGCGCCAAGCGTGTCGAAACCGCGGCGTTGGCCCCATCCATCCCGGCCGCGGCGTTCTGTCCCTTGGCGGTGGGTAACCGTTGGGTTTATCAGGCCAACTTCCTGGGCGAGAAAACCGAGCGGACGGTGCAGATCCTCAAGGAAGAGGATGGGTTTTTCGTCGACAACCAAGGTGGTGCGCTGGGGGTCGATGCCACCGGCGTACGTGATCGCAAGCGATACTTGCTCAGGGATCCAGTGGAACCGGGCCGTACTTGGCGCAACGTGGTATCCGTCTCGTCCATCGAAAGCTACAAGATTCTAGAGCTCGGACCGTGCCAGGTCCCGGCCGGCCGTTTCGAGAGCTGCGTTGGAGTCGAGGGTCGCAACCGCGTCGACGATCAGACCACCTTGGTGAACGAAATGACCCTCGCTCAAGGCGTCGGAATCGTGAAAATTGAAACCGCCGCGGAAGTCCGCGGGCAGCGAATTCCACAGAGCCAGATGCTGCTGACGCGATTCGAGCTTAAGCCGATGCCTGCGGCGCGCTGAGCGTGGAAACCTCGGATCAAAGCAGTGAGGAGATGATCCTGGCGCTCCTCACCGATGGCGCGGACCAGTTCACCTCCGGAGAAGCGGTGTCGGGCAAACTCGGTTTGTCCCGGGCCGCGGTTTGGAAGCACGTCGAGTCGCTGCGGAGGAAGGGATATCGGATCGAAGCCGTGTCTTCGAAAGGGTACCGATTGCTGGAGATACCGGATCGGCTGACGCCGCTGGAGCTCACCGCACATCTGGAAACCGAGGAGATCGGTCGGACGATTCACTATCGCGACAGCCTCGAATCCACCAACGAGCTTGCGTTCCAGTTGGCGGTGGAGGGTGCGGCACACGGCGAGGTGGTCCTCGCCGACCAGCAAACGCGCGGCAAGGGACGGCGCGGGCGGTCCTGGGTTTCCCCTCCGGGAAAGAATTTGTATTGCTCGGTGATTTTGCGACCGGAGCTTATCCCCCAACGCGCACCGGAGCTCACATTGGTCGCCGCAGTCGCGGTGGCGGCGGCGCTTCGTGAGTTCGGAGCCGAGGCCCAAATCAAGTGGCCCAATGACCTGCTTCTCAATGGCCGAAAAGTTGCGGGAATCCTCACCGAGCTTTCGGCCGAGCAGGACCGGATCCACTTTGCGGTTCTCGGAATCGGAGTGAACCTCAACGGCGAGCCTTCCGAATTTCCCGAGGAGCTTCGTTCGACGGCCACCTCGGTGCGTCACGAGTTGGGAACCCCGGTGGTGCGCGCGGCGTTTGCGGCGGCGATGTGGGCCCACTTGGAGGAATGGCTTCGCCGTCATGGCGAGCGCGGCTTTGGTCCGGTGCGCGACGCCTGGAAAGAGATCTCTGCTACGTTGGGAAAGAAGGTCTTGGTCAAAAGCGAGCGGATTGAGCTGCAAGGGGTTGCCGAGGACATCGACGAAACTGGTGCTCTGCTGGTGAGGACGGCGCCGGGGACTGTGGAGCGGGTGGTCGCCGGCGACCTCGAGCAAGCAGTTGCGGCCCGGGAGTAGACGATGCTGCTGGCGATCGACGTTGGAAACACCAACGTGGTGTTCGGGGTGTTCGAGGGACGAAACCTGATCGGCCACTGGCGGCTGGAAACCGACGTCCGGCGCACCCACGACGAGTACGGTGTGCTCTTTCGTCAGCTCCTGTCGGATGCTTCGGTTCAAACACGCCAAGTCGAGGCGGTGGTGATCTCCAACGTCGTGCCTCCGCTCCAATTCACGTTGCAGCAGGTGGGGGAGCGATACTTCGGGACCCGACCGCTGTTTGTCGGTCCCGGGGTGAAGACGGGGATGCCAATCCTTTGCGACAATCCTCGGGAAGTGGGGGCAGACCGGATCGTCAATGCGCTGGCGGCGCACGAGAAATACCGGGAGGGATTGATCGTGGTGGATTTCGGAACCGCCACCACTTTCGACGCGGTCAGCCCCAAGGGAGAATACCTGGGTGGAGCGATTTGCCCCGGGATTGCGATCTCCATGGAAGCGCTGTTCCAGAACGCCTCGAAGCTGCCACGGGTGGAATTCTCGCAGCCTCCGCATGTGGTCGGGCGCAATACGGTGCATTCGATCCAGTCGGGTTTGGTGTTCGGCTACGTCGGCATGGTGGATGGTATTTGTGAACGGATGCGTGGCGAGCTGGACTTTCCCGTCCGGGTGGTCGCGACGGGAGGATTGGCGCCCCTGATCTCCAAGGAATCGAAGGCAATCCGCACCCTGGATGAGTTCCTCACCCTCGAGGGGCTGCGGATCATCCACGAGAGGAACCAGCCCACTTGAGCGAGGCTTCGGAGGCATTGGCATCCGCCCCGCCGGATTCCGCACCCGGCCCTTGCCCGCTCAGCGCTGAGTTTCTTCCGCCGAACCTTCGCAAGCACGTAGATCCGCAGGCGCCGGTCCCGCTTCGGATGATGGCTGCGAAGGGCCTGGTCCCGTTCTCCGCCTCGGACATGGTGGGAGCTCTTTACCTTCTAAGTTTCGATCCCGATGCCTCGGTGCGGGCAACCGCAGCCAAGACGCTCACCTCGCTCCCGGATCGCCTGCTGAGCACCGCACTGCGGGATGAGGAGATCAAACCCGAGGTGCTGCGGTATTGCCTCGAGGCATTCGCGCATCGGGACGACTACGTGGAGCTGCTGGTCCTCAACGCCGGAACTCCGGATGACGCGGTGGCGAAAGTTGCCGCGGTCTGCCAGCTCAGAGTTGCCGAGATTGTCGGGCAAAACCAGCTTCGGATTCTTCGCTACGATGACATCCTGCGCAACCTCTGTAGGAATCCGAACGCGCTCGCGTCCTTGATCGATGGAGTTTGCGACTTCGCGGTGCGCAATGGCATGGTGCTTGAGGACGTTCCGCAGATCCAGGCGGCGCGGGTGCGGGTGTTTGGGCCTGAGGTTCTGCAAAAGCCGCCGGAGCGAGGGCCCACCGCGGAAGAGGTGATCGCCGAATACGCGGAGTTGCGAGAGGAAGGCGCTTCTCCAGTGGAGGAGGGGAAGCGCCTCACGTTCTCTCAGCGGGTCAGCAAGATGAGCGTTTCCGAGAAGATCAAACTCGCCACGGTGGGAAACAAAGAGGCTCGCGGGCTGCTGGCGCGCGATGCCAACAGGCTAGTCGCGGTGGCGGTTATTCGCAGCCCGCGGATCACCGCCGGCGAAGTGTTGACGATGGCCAACAACCGAGCCGTGTTGGAGGACGTGCTGCGGGTGATCTACTGCAACCGCGAGTGGACCAAGAATTACGCTTTGAAGCTGGCGCTGGCGAAGAATCCCAAAACGCCGCTTGCGATCGCGATGCGCTACCTTTCGAGCCTGCGCGAAGCCGACGTAGTCAGTTTGTCACGCAACAAGAACATTCCCTCCGGGATTCAGATGGTGGCGAAGAAGATGGTCGAGAAGAAGAAAGCCTCCAAGTAGGCAAAGTAGGCTTCTGCCTCAGGCGGCGGCCGGTTCGTCCTCGCTGTCAGAGGCGTCTTGCTGCTCGTCGAGAAGCTGCAGCGCAATCGACAACGCCTTCTTGGTCTTTTCCCGCAGCTTCTCGTCGCCCTTGATCCGTTGATGCAGCTTGTCGATGCGCTCCTCGTTTTTGACGGAGGTCGACTCCATCTCGCGAATCTTGTTCCGCAAGGACTCGGCGTCCTGGGAGAACACGGAAGCCTGCGTAGCGAGCTGGCTGCGAGCGGATTCCAGATCCGAGCGGGCTTGCTGCAGTTGACCCTGAGCGGCCTTATGCTCCCGCTTGGCGGCCTCCAGCTGATTGCGGAGCTCGCCCAGCTCGCCGCGTGCCCTTTGCAGGGAGCCGTCCCGTTCGGCGACCCGCCCCCGCTCGGCCTCCAATTCCGATTCCCGCTGGGACAAACTTGCAGCGGTCTCTGCGATTTGATGCTCGAGCCGGGTCTCTTGATCGTGCAGCTCCAAAATCTCCTTTTCTCGCTCCGTCAGCTGGGTCTTGAGCTGCAAGAGATCCCGGTCTCGCTTGCTCACGGCATCGCGCAGCGCAAAGTAGTCCTTATCGGATTTACCCGGAGGAGCGGGCTTTCCGCCTGCAGACTCGGCTCCGCGGGCTCGCGCTTCCGCCTGTTCGGCTCGGCGCTGGGCTTCGTCGAGCGCCGTTTGAGCGCTGGCCAAGGCCTGCTGCAACTGCTCAACCTGGGTGCTCAGGTGGTGGTCTTCGCCCTGGGCTGCGTCGAAGCCGCCCGCCTCGGCGCTCGCCTGGTATTCCGCCGCCTCGGTGGCCTGATCCCACGCGCTCACCGGGTTCGCCTCATGGGAAGCTTCGGCCGAGGCTTCCCTGTCGAAGGCGTCGTCGATCAGCGCCAATTCCGGGTCCCCCTGGATGGTGGCCTCCTGATCAATGCTAACCACCTGGTCGGGCTCGACGGTTCCGTCGGCATCAAGCAGCTCTGCAAAACCCGGCTCGTCTTCGATCGCCGGAAGCGGGTCCGGAAATCCTATCAGCCGCCCGATTCGAGCGACCAACTCCTCGGGCTCGAAGGGTTTGGCAACGTAGTCATCGGCACGGGTCGTCTTGAGTTTGCTGTGCTTTTCGAAGCCGTCCGGAGAGCCGATGATCACCACCGGTATGTTCTTCAGCTCCGAGTCCTTCTTTAGCCTCGAACAGATCAGATATCCGCTCTGACCAGGCCCCAGATCTACGGCCAACACCACCAAATCCGGTGGGGAGCCGCGGATCAAATCCACGCATTCCTTGGCATCCGCGGTCTCTTGAGCCGAAAATCCACTCGCCTCCAGGGCGGTTCGCGAGGCGTTCGATACAGCCGAATCCACTTCGACGATCAGGACTTTCTTGGACATGAATGCTCGGGCTGAAACCGGCCGTTTTTCCGGCCTGATTTCGGAGGGCTGGGTAACCAAACGGTACCGATACCCACCACGCTCCGTCAACATTGGCCCGGGGCCAAAACTACCGCTGCACCGAAGCCGGACGAATCAACGAGTTGGACTGACCGTTGCTGGGCTTGGCCTGCGTTCCAAGATTCGCACCACTGAGCATCTGTCGGATATCCGCCTCATCCAGATCGGTCACCAACTCGTACACGATGTCGCGGTCCCGCCAGAGTGCGACATTGTAGCCATGGCTGCTGTTGAACGCGAGCGACGGCAGCGGGGAGGCAGCGACCTCGCCCTTGGTGTCGTCGAAAACGAAAAGGCCAATGCGCCGCGGCGGAGAGCCGGGATACGAGACCGCGTTGTAGGCGATATAGGCGGCTTCCTTATCGTGGACATTCGAAAGCCGGCCACCGGCCAAAGTGGCGTTTGGCAGCTGTGGGACAGGAACCCGATGATTGAGTTTGCCGGCGAACCAAGCTTCGAAGTTTTCGCGCGAGACCTGCTGAATCTCGAGCGGCAATGCTTTCGCGTGCCGCCGTGCCGCGTCTTCGATGAACACCACGCTCGAGTCGGGTCGGTAAAAGTAGTAGGCACCGCCGGCCAAGAAGAAGACCATCGCCGCGGCGCTGAGCTTGAGCCACGAGTTTAGCTGCGCTCTGCGGTCCTCTCGCTGAAAACCTGCTTCGATGCTTCGCCGCAGCGAATCCGGTGCGCGAATGGCCGCGGCGACCTGACTGGTCCTCCGCAACAATCCCCTGAACGCCATTTCTGAGTGCACCCGCTGTGCGCACTCCACGCAGTCCGCGAGATGTCGTTCAAAGTTCAATTGCTCGTGCGGCTCGAATTCTCCATCGAGGTAAGGATGCAGGAGACTGTCGAGCTCGGTACACGTCATGCGAGTTTGCGGACCTAAGGAAGCGACATCCTAAGGACCTTATCCCGTTTTGTTCCGGTTCCGATATTCGTTCAGATCCGTCGGTTCCGGAGATGCTTCATCAACATCATTCAGAACGCCTTGTCCAAGCGCGTATTCCCTCAATGTTTTCTGGAGCAACTTGCGCCCTCGGAACAAGCGGCTCATCACCGTCCCAACCGGGCAATCGAGGATTTCGGCGATCTCCTTGTAGGAGAACTCCTGTAGGTCGGCGAGAATCACCACCAGGCGGAAATCGATGGGCAGCGCGTCGATCGCCCGAAGCACGTCATCCGAAAGCAGGCGGTCGAAGAGGTACTGCTCGGGGTTAGCGGCGAAGTCGGTGGCGTCGCGGCTGATGAAGCGTTCGTGGACGGCGTCGCGTTCCGAGCCCTCCACCACGTTGCGTTCCTTTACCTTGCGCCGATATCGGTTGATGAAAGTGTTGGTCAAAATCTTGAAGAGCCAGGCCTTCATGTTGGTTCCACGCTCGAACTTGTCGAAGAACCGAAAAGCGCGCATGCAAGTGTCCTGGACCAAATCCTCGGCGTCGCGATCGTTCTTGGTCAGGCGCAGGGCCGCCGAATACAGAGGGTCCAGATGCGAGAGTGCAAGCGCCTCAAATTCCTTCTTGGAGTGATTGGAGCGTCGAAAATCCAGCATGTTCGAATCCTCGAGAAGTTATACCGAGAGACGTGGTTCAGGGTGCAATATTCGCGCTCGGGCCGATCGACTCTGGTGAAGGCTAGGGACGGTTGAGATAAGTACGGTTCGCCAGTGGAAATGATTACGAAATCTGCTCTCCCGTTGTTGCTTGTGGTCAGTAAGCCATTGATTTTACTTGGGATAGTTCCGTGCTGAAGCTCCTGTTCGCCAGCGCGGAAGGTGTAATGATGGAACACCCCCAATTGCTCGCGACGCTGCGGTCAGGAGAAGACGTCCTCCCGCCCATGCAGAGGGCAATCGAGCTCCCCAACCACGCGAAGCTCGTTCAGCTGCCAGGCCGGCGGCCTATCGGCTTTGATCCCGAGACAGGTCGGATGGAACTTGTTCGGGAGGTTGCGATTCGGGGCAGACAGGTTCCGGTAAGCGCGGTTGGGGCCTTGCTTCCGCCCGGGTTCACCCGGACCTTCCTGCCGGGCGCGGTCTACGAGGACGGCCCTCTGTTGCCTCAATGGGCGTACGCGGCGGCCGCTTGGACAAGGAAAGGACCGGTTACCTGGGCGCTGCGAACCGACCGGCGCACCCATTGGAATCCCTCCCGGTATTCAACCGCGGATTTGCCGGCGAGGGTGAATGCCCACCTTCGGCGATTTCCGGGCAACCCGGTTCTCGTTCAGCTTCGAAAATGCGCGCTCACGTACCGGTGCTTCACCAGCCAAAACATCTTCTACGTCCGCGACGAGGGCGCGATACCAGCCTCGGTCGCCTGCAATGCGCGCTGTGTGGGTTGCATTTCTGAGCAGCCGAAGGAGGGTCCGCCGGCTTCGCATCAGCGGATCGAGGAAGGTCCATCCCCAGAGGCGATGGCCGAAGTCGGCGCTTATCACCTAGCGCATGCATCGGGTCGCGCCATGGTCAGTTTTGGACAGGGCTGTGAAGGAGAGCCCCTCACGCGGCATCGGGCGATCGCCCAGGCAATTCGGGTGATTCGGAAGACGACGTCCCGCGGGTCCATCAACATCAACACCAACGGAAGCCTCTCCGACGCGCTCGATGCCCTGCTTCAGGAGGGTCTGGACGCGGTGCGCGTCTCCCTCAACTCCGCGGTCAAAGACCTGTACGAGTGCTACTACCAACCGATCGGCTACGGTTGGGAGGATGTCGAGGCCTCCCTGGCGCTGGCAAGGCGACGGCGCGCGTACATCGCGCTCAACCTGCTCGTTTTTCCCGGAGTCACGGACCGGCTCGGCGAGGTGGAGGCGCTGGTGGAACTCGTGCGACGCCACCGAATCGACCAGGTACAAACCCGCTCGCTCGCAATCGATCCAATGCAATATCTTGAGGCGGTTCGAGGCCGCGGCGCGCCAGGGCCCGCGATCGGCGTGGAACAGTTGATTCGCAGGCTCAAGCAGGCCGCGCCATGGCTGGTGATCGGAAATTTCGCGCGAGGTTTGAACGAGCGTTTGCAGTATAGGATGGCGATAGAACACGCATGACGACGACAAGGTTTTCGATGTTTCCAGAATGCTGCCGGACGCTCTTGCTGGAGTTGGAGAAAGAAGGCCGGCGCGGCGCACGCAACTGCCCGAAGGGGCATGCGGTGAGCCTCGAATATGCGCTGCAGGTGGAACAAGCTGCCGCGAAGAAACCGGCTACCGCTTCGAGTTGAGCAAAGCTCAGCTGTCGGCCTTCTCGATGGCTTCCGGTGTTTTCGACGGGTCGAGATAGAGCGCCAGCTTCTCCTCGATGTACTTCTTCGCTTTGTGTCGAAGTAGGACTCCGGGGTCGCTGGCTTCGCCGCGCACCGATTGCTCGTTCACCTCCAGGACGGCTTGGAGGCTGATTCCCAGAACTTTTCCATCCAGCCGAGCGACATCGCCTTCCCACGTCGAGCGAACGCCGTATTTGCGCTGCCAGCGTTGAGTCAGCATCTCCATCCGCTGCTTGGCCGACGCCCGACCCAGGGCATGAGAAACTTCAATGTTCAGCGTCTTCAATTCAGTCACTCCTTTCGCCGGAGCGCTTAAACAGGTGCGTCGGCTGAGGGCACTCTGCATCATCTATGCTTATGAATCTGGCTTCTTCAACCCCTCTCGTAGGCGAGTCTCTTAAAAGCCGCCTCAAGAGCGCTACCGGAGTCTTCCGGCAAGTTCCCGGAACCTTTCGCCTTGTCTGGCAGGCAGATCGACGCAGCGCAATTGCGATGGCGGTGCTCACGCTTCTGTCCGCCGCGCTGCCCGCAGCCATTGCGTACGTCGGCAAGCTGATCGTCGACGCCGTCGTGACCGCCGCCCGGACGGGGACTGCCGCGGATCGCCGGCAAGCGCTGCTTTACGTCGGGTTCGAGCTTTTGCTGATGGTGGGCTCGACCACCGTCAACCGCAGCCTCTCGTTCTTGCGCGAGCTGCTTCGAGCGACACTGGGAAATGTCGTCAACGTCCAAATTCTCGAAAAAGCGCTCTCGCTCGAGCTTCGCCACTTCGAGGACGCCGACGTCTACGACAAGATGCAGAACGCGCGACGCGAAGCTTCCTCGCGGCCCTTATCCCTGGTGCTTCAGGTCTTTGCCATCGCCCAGAATGGGCTGTCCCTCGCCACCTACGCCATCCTGCTGATCAGGCTCTCACCCTGGAGTGTCTTGGTGCTGATCGCCGCGTCGATCCCCGCGTTCATTTCCGAGACCCGACTCGCGGCCGAGTCTTTTCGCCTGAACTCGTGGCGAGCTCCGGAGGGGCGCAAGCTCAACTATCTAGAGTGGATTCTGACGCGCGACAGCCACGTGAAGGAAGTCAAGCTCTACGGCATCAGCAATCTGATCCTGGATCGCTACAGGCGTCTGTTCGAAAAATTCTTTCGCGAGGACCAACAGCTGGCGCTGCGTCGGATGGGTTGGGGAATGTTGCTCGGCCTTCTCTCCCTCGGGGCTTTTTACGGTTGTTACGCCTTCGTGGTGGGCTGGGCCGCCGCGGGCAGGATTACCCTCGGCGATATGACCTTGTACCTGGTTGTGTTTCGCCAGAGTCAAAACGCGTTTCAGTCGATGCTGTCTGCGATTGGCTCGATGTACGAGGACGCGCTCTTCATGTCCAATCTGTTCACCTATTTTGATATTCCGACTGGCGGCGAAGCGCCTCGCCAGATGCCGCCGCTTTCGCCTCCCCGTGGCAGGCACAACCAGATTGAACTGCGAAATGTGTCCTTTCGATATCCCGGCAAGGACGTTTGGGCGCTTCGCCACATCAACCTGACGCTCGCCCCTGGCGAGAAGCTGGGGCTGGTCGGAGAAAATGGCGCCGGCAAAAGCACGCTCGTCAAGCTGTTGTTGCGGCTTTATGAGCCGACCGAGGGCGAAATCCTCTACGGCGGCGTCAATCTCAAGGACATCGATCCGGTGGATCTGCGGTCTCGGATCGGGGCCGTCTATCAGGACTTCGTTCGTTATCAGTTCACTGCGGCCGAAAACATTGGTTTGGGAGAGGTCGCCCACGTGGAGGACCGGCCGCGAATTGAAGAAGCGGCGCGCCGCGGGGGTGCGGACTTGGTAATTCACTCATTGCCGAAAGGGTACGACACCGTACTGGGTGGATGGTTCGAAGCCGGCCAGGAGCTTTCTGCGGGGCAGTGGCAGAAGCTCGCGGTGAGCCGCGCCTTCATGAGGGACGCGGAGGTGTTCATTCTCGATGAACCGACGGCAAGCATCGACGCGGAAGGCGAGCATGAGCTGTTTCAACGGTTCAAAGCGCTCGCCGCGGAACGCATCGCGATCATCATTTCGCATCGGTTCTCCACGGTGAGAATGGCGGACCGGATTGCAGTCCTACACCAAGGAAGACTTGAAGAGCTCGGCAGTCACCACGAGTTGCTTTCTTTAGGCGGGCGATACGCTCATCTGTTTGAGCTTCAGGCGCGGGGCTATCTGAACTGAGGAGGCTCACCCCGGATGAAAACGACTTCCGGGGTGAGGTGGATTTCCCAGTCCTGGCTGGCCTTACACCTGAGGTGAGCGGCGGCGACGCCTGGCGAGCCCTGCCAGTGCCACGATCCCAAGCAGCGCGGGTAGCGTTGTGCCGAGCCCGGAGCTGTTCGTCGAAGAGCAGCCCGAGCTGCTGGCGTTGCTGGTCGTCAGGGCATTGTTGCTGACCTTCGCGCTCACGTCGTTCTGGGTTACGCCCCCAAGATCGTCGGTGGCTCGGGCGGAAAAGGTGTGAGTTCCATCCGTCAAGGGGGCGGTGTTGTAGCTCGTGCTCTGGGTCAGGCTGGCGTTGGTGGCGACCACCGTGCCATCCACAAGGATCTCGTTTCTGACCAAGTTCGCCGTGGGCGCCACGGTTACTGAGTCGGAGATCGTGATGGTGCCCTTGACGGTTGCAGCGTCCGCGGGTTCGGACACGCTCACCGTAGGCTTGGCAGCAGCCGTGACGCTGGTGTGGACGGTGGCAGTAATGCTGCTGCTCACGGTATCCGTTACCGTCACTGTCTGAGCAGCACCTACGGCCCTCAACCTTACGTCAAAGGCGACGTCCCCTGAAGTGGCGTGAGAGTCTCCAGGCAGAACCGCTTGCGCGTCATTGCTGCTGACGTGAACGGCACCGTTATAAGCCGTAAACGCACCGATGCAATCTGCTGCTTGCGCGTGCATATGGGCTACGGTGCCGGCGACGATGGTGGAGACTAGCCCGGTGATGTTGTAGGTGGTGGGGCTCGTCCCACGCGTCGCTGTGATCTCCGCGCTGTTGTGCAGCAGCGTGGGAACGACCGTGTCTTTGACATCGACATTTACCGGGCTAAGCGACGTCACTGGCCCAGTGGTAGCCTGCCCGTTCGTGAAGGTCACTCGGACGGGGCTCGCGCTGCCAATCTTCACATCGGCGGTCACCCCTGTGTAGCTTGTGTCCACGGTGCCGTCGGCAAACGCGGCGTGAACACCGATGGCGCTCGCGGCGCACGCCGGCACCATCGTATTGTCGAAGACAAATTGGTTTGCATAGACATAGGTCGGCAATGTACCGGTCAGCGAGGGATTTACGGTGTCAGTGATGGTAACAGTTCGAGCTCCATCCCGATGAAACGTGATGCTCAGGCCCGATCGACTACCGTTGACCAGGTTGATGTCCGCGGGAAGCTCCGCGGCCGGGTCATTGCTGCTGAAATGGACCGTGCCCTGGTAGGTCGTCACTGTATTGGTATACGCATCCTTGGCGAAAACGGTGACGTTGTTAATCACCGCCCCATTCTCTGAACTGGCGGGAAAGGGATTCGAGCTTCGCCTGAGGGTATAGGTCGTGTGCGCACCGGGCAGGACGTTCGGATTACAGTTCGGCGGCGTGTGATCAGGACAAGTTGACTGGGTAGAGGTGTTGGTGGTGGACGCATCCAACACCAGCGTCGCCGTAAGAACTCTGATTCCGGCGATGGTGAGCGTTACTGGAATGTTTGAAGCCTGGCCGTCGGTCAATTCAAATGGGGTCGGCAGGGTTGCAGCCGGATCTCCGGCGACGGTGATGCGGGTCCGGGTGTTGGGCCCGCTAAATCCGATGGCGGGACGGCCGAGATGGTCTACCGCCGAGAGGTTGAAGGTCCAGGGCTGCCCTGCCTGCGGCGTCGCAGGAACCGATGCGAATATGAACTTTTCCGGTCCTACCAGCACGCTGAAGGTCGTCGTAAGAGTGGGCTGCGCAGGGTCGGTCACCGTCACCGTCCTTGTGCCCGTGCTGATTAGAACGAGCCCGTTCAAATTCAGTATTCCATTGACGAAAGTGGCGGTGGAAGGGCAGGTCGCATCCGGATCGCTGCAAACGACCTCAACCGTCCCATTGTAGTTACTAGACAAGTTTCCGTACTGATCCACGGCCAACAGTTGTGCGTTCAGGCTCGTCCCCGACTTAACGGTGGGCGGCAAGGCGGCACCGACGTTGTAGCGAGCTGGTGGGCCTCCATTGACAATCGTGTTTCCCAATCCAAAGATCACTGGGCTCGCGTGATCGTTCGCATACACCGACCTCATTCCGGACGACAGGTACGTTGCTTGAACGGAGCTCACGCCATTGACGAAGGTGGCGGTTGCGGGCAACTGAATGTTCGGATCGTTGCTCGTCAGATCGGCCGTGCCATTGTAATCGGTATTCAGGGTGCCATCGAAGTGAAGCTCGCTGATGGAGATCGACACCGGTTCGTTGACGGTGACCGAGTCTGGCAGGGTGAACTGGTATGTTTCTTCGTTCGCTTGACAATTATCAAACTTGAAATTGGCGACGTGAGAGTCCCACCGGAAATTCTGGTTAAAGTCATTGACCATGGTGGTGTACCACATCGTGCAGTCATCAGAGGGGTCTACTGCCATGTTCGAGTAGTCTCCCCAGCGAGCACCTGGGCCGGCCGGTGGTTGAGTGGACCCCAGACCCTGCTGAACCAACTCCTCCGCTTGCGCAAGCTGCCCCGGCGGATCGGTGACCAGCCGGCCAGCAATCCACATCGCGTTGCGGGTGCTCGAGTTGGCCGTGCTGAAACCAAGGCTGATGTTTCCGACGTGATCCATGGCCATGCTCCCCATCCACCGGTACATCCCGTCGTTCGGGGCATGCGTCCCCTGCTGGAAGATGATCGGCACATCAGCGTCTTTGAAGGTGCTACCTGCAGGAGCACGTAGCTCGTACCAGCGAATCCCTGTTGGGTCATTGGTGCCAGTGTCCACCGATCGCTGAACGAGCAGGCTCTCATGATCGCCGGGGAATCGGCGGTAAGCCAGCCGATACATCAGGCGGTCGCCGAGCGTCGCCAGCGGTTGGGTGCTGCCGAACTGGGGGACGCAATTTCCTTGCGGATCCGCGTTGAAGTCGTCGCAAGGCAATTTGAAGGCGGGAACGGGCAGCTCAATCGGACACGGTCCGGGAAGGAATTGGGTTGGGCAGCCACCTGGATTGTTGGTGACGGTGGAGTTCTGCGGGTTTTGCCAATCGACATGAAGCTTCCAGTACTGAAGCTCATCGCCATGGCCCTGAGGGCCTGGGGGAGTGTTGTCGTCCGAGACAAAGAGCCCTGGGGTTCCCTGAGGAGGCGGATACTTTCCGTCTTGATCGCCTGGCAAAGCGCCTCCGTAGCCATTGGTTTGCTGGAAATACACCATTCTCGCTGGGGTCCCGGCGAGCATCGCCGGCCGCTCAAAAACAATCAGTCGCCCTCCCGAGAAACGCAGTGACGCCCCCGCAAACATATTCGCCGTCATGTAATAGCCGTCTGGCCATACGCCGATTTTTCCGTAGTCAGGGAGGAGATCGGTCCCGTCTGGCAGCCTCATCGGCCCAAACGCGTAACGATTCCAGGAGCCAGTCGGATCGCTGGATGCTGAGATCGCCACGCACTGCCACTGGGATCCGGTGCCGGCGCTCGTAAAAGCGAATTGGCTGATCATCCATCGATTTGCATTCCAGTCATACTTGACTAGCGGGTCGCCGTTATTGGTATCGCGACACTTTCCATCGCCGCCGGAGAATCCCTGAAAGACGCTGTTCACATTCCGCGGTGCCTGCAGCTGAGTTCCATCCTTGCGGAAGATGGCAAACATCGTGTTCACGATTTGGATGTAATGGTCCGGACTCACATCGCCATTGGTGTCGGCCGGCGTCCCGCTAATGACGAATCCGGGATAGCTGAATCCCAGACCTAGAAAGTTCAGCTGGATCGACGGCATCGCGTACGGCGGCGCGCCCACGCGCGCAAGCGGATCGCGAAAAACCGCGCGTCGATTGGCAGATCGCACAACACCCTTGTCGATGGGGGGATTGAGCGGGCCTTCAAAATCCTCTCCTTGCGGCGAAGGGGTATTTCGCATCAAGCTCAGCGGCGGGCTTCGAATTTCGCTCGCCGGCCCATCGCTCCACATCACGTATGCGCCGCTGGCATTCGCCGGCGTCGTCCAAGAACTCAGGCTGGCCTGGGCTGAGCCGTTCTTGCTCGTCGTGAGCGGAGCGGTTGAATTTGTCCCGCAAGACGCGCCTGCAACCAAGAACGCTGCGTAAAGAAATCCTTTAATCGCCGAATTGGGCCCACTGTGTGCCTTGACGTTCAACATGTTGCGCCGACTCCTGTTGAGAAGTACCAATGAAAGAGTGTTGTTTCGGATGTAGCTTGAGGCGCGGCGAGCGATGTTGAGACGTTGCGACCCGCTCCTCCCTCGACTCTTCTCCACTCCCCTTCGCATCCCCAAGAAGGGTGCGCCATTTAGCCCAACCCCTGAACTACTGTAAAGCGGCTCGTGACAAATCCTTACATCGATCGGGATGAGTGTGGGTCGCTTCGAACCCGTTGGGGCACGCGGCTTGTCCACCAAGGGAGACCAAGAGCTTAGGAAAGCCGAGGGGAATAACCCCCCGGCCCTCATAAGACACGGCGGGTCCTTCTAGTTTTTGCTCAGGTCGGCGTCGAAACCGTCCTGCGGACCCTGGAAGGTCGTAGTGTCTGTCGACCAACCGGCATTCGTGGTACCTCCGCCTGCGGAGAGGTTGAGCCTGATCGGATTGAACACCAGCCCATCCACCCAATCCGGCGTCGGTCCAGTGCCACCAAACTCGTAAGTCTGGATGCGGACTCCAGTTGGCATGATTGCAAGCACCGTAGCCCGGTGAGGCGGCCCCCCCTGGATCCGGTATCCGGCACCGGAGATATAGGCCTTGTTGGTGTCATCAAAGGCGCAGCCGGCGGACTGTGGAGGCAGATTGTCGGTATCGCCGTAGGTGGAAAACGCAAGGAACACGAATGGATTCACCGTGACTCGGATCTGGGTGAGAAAGCGGGTTGTCAGGTCATCCCCGGTTCCTACGCCCAAGACGTCACTGCCCTGGTTGTCCCAACAAGTGCGACTGAGCTGGCCTCGGAGGCCCCCGTCGGCCACATCTGCCGAGCGCCACGCAGCGATAAAGGTTCCGTCGTTATTGAAGGCGGAGCCGACCGGCAAACGGAAATTCCCGTGCATTACGCCCTTGACCCAACCACCTACCGCCAACGCGCCTGCGCCATTTCGCACGGAGATCGAGTCGAATCCGGCTGCATCAAATTCCTCGTAGTTGTTCAAGTTCTGGGAAGCTGTGTCGAAGGCCTGGTTGAAGACGGTCACTCCACCGTAGTCTGCTTCTGGAATGCCCGCGTCGCCATAATGTGTTTCGCTAGACCACCAAGACTGGAAAGTGATCTCGTCGACCTGGACACCAGTGGTCCGGTTGTTGCCAGGATGCGCTGGATCGTCGCCCGTGTAAGCTTGCTCGATGTTAAAGGTTTGCCCAGCAACATCCTCCATCAGCTTCACGAGAAGCGACGTATCGAAACCGGTATTGTCGTCGGTTGCCCATCCCGCGACGTAGACCTCTGAAGTCGACTCATCGACCGCGACCCCACCACAATTAAAGTTGTGGGTCATTGCGAAGCTGAACAAGGCTGCGGATACGCCCGATCCCCCCGCGTCGTTTTTGAAAAGCAGGCCCACCTGTTCCGTTCCGGGAGGCGGATTTGGAGAGAACAGGTAGCCGCAAAAGTAGGTCTCCCCGGTCACCGTATTCACCCCAACAGCTTGGACCTCGGCGTTGTGGCCCGGCACGGTGCTGTCGTAGGAGGCACGCAGCAGCGAGATATCGTCCCGGGTGTCTTCTCGGGCCATCGCGTACGGAGCAGTGGTGAAGGACACAGCTCGTAGGCTGGGCTGTATGGGTGTTACGGTCGCTTTGACGCTCGCTGCCTCTGTCCTAAGCCCATGTACATCCTGGGAAGCCATTCCCAACGTTGGTACTAAAAACACTCCTACCACTAGACTGCTGATGTATCGTCGGCGAGTCATGAATCCTCTCCTCGTTGAATAACCAACTCACTCGGTGTAGTACTGCCCACAATTCACAGCCGACGCTCCCCTTCCTGGAGGCGTCCTGCTCCCAGGCCGCCGGTGGGCGCGCACTGTATCGAGAAACCGCGGGCCGTCAATAGAGAAGCCGCTACTTCGCAACCGCTGGATTCTGGAAACCAGTCCAGAATTCACCCAGTGCAGCATCGAGAGCGTCTGAGAGTCAGGCTGTCGGCCAGCGTCGAGGCCGACTCGATCGCGAGCATCGCCGTTACAAAACCGTGCCAGATGGGTTGCCCGGCAAGTATGTTGCACGCTTCAAGGCGAGCTTGCTCTATGGATCAACGCGGCTCCACGGAGTCCTCCCTCGCAACGGAGCACGGGCGATCTGAAGTAGGTTGGCGGCTGCCAGCAGTGTGGCGCAGCCGATGACGTTGTACCAAAGGAAGCCGATGTTCGTGTACGCAAACACCAGCAGGACGACGATCTGGGCGAGTATCGTGGCCCAGAACGCCGCTGTACCGCGGATCCATTTCATGAAGAAGCCAACCAGGAATACCCCCAACATTGGCCCGTAGAAGATCGACCCCAGGATGTTTACGGCCTGAATCAGGTTGTCGAGTTGCGACGCAAACGCGGCGAAGAGCATTGCCACCACGCCCCAGAACACGGTGAACCAGCGAGCCGCTGATAGGTAGTGCTCATTGCTCGCCTCGGACTTGATGGTGCGCCGGTAGAAATCGACCACTGAAGTTGTGCCCAGAGCATTCAGCGCCGCGGCGGTTGCGGACATCGCCGCGCAGAAGATCACCGCAATCAACAGCCCAATCAACCCGGCCGGGAAAT
>Ga0126369_10001133_pt1 | contig 18271 bp, 12 predicted proteins | sample PanSoiMetaPlot_1_FD_109646 | JGI IMG/M metagenome (GOLD analysis project Ga0126369, IMG submission 109646) | Tropical forest soil microbial communities from Panama - MetaG Plot_1 | ecosystem: Environmental > Terrestrial > Soil > Tropical forest > Bulk soil | place: Panama | collected 2016-02-17 | reverse complement strand
GCTCACACAGCGCGGCGCGGCGTCGAGCGCCTCATCGGCGCTGAACTCCTTGCACGCGATCGCCATGATCTGGAAGTCGAGCAGCACGGTGGTGTACAGCGCGCCATGTTCGGCTGCCAGATCGCGGGCCGGCCGGATCTGGTCCAGGGTGCCCGTGCGCAGCATGTGCAAGATGGCGGTCTCGGCTTGCGCCCGGACGTGCGCCACGCGGAGCCCGTTCGCCGACGCGATCGCCGCTGCTCGCGCATAGGCCCGCTCGGCTTCGTCCGTGTCGATCTGGCGCAGGACCCGGCCGATCACCTCAAGAGCCTCGCATTGGACATCGGGCAAGCCGGCCAGGCCAGCCGCCCCCAGCGCCGCCTCGGCCAGCCGTCTGGCCTCGGTGAGGTCCTCGTAGCCCACCGCGACCCGCGCGGCGCACACGTCGACCCGTGCCATCTCGGCCGGCCCGAGTTCGTGCGCGAGCCGCCTGGCGATCCGCACGCTCGCGTCGGCCTTCGCCCACATCCCGCCAGCCAGCGCGCCTTGTGCGATCTGCAGGTGCAGCTCAGCGGAGCGCGCTGCCGACGAGGCGCCAATCCTGGCAAGCAGCCGTTGACCGGTCTCGATCGCCAGGTCCACCTGTCCGGAGACCGCATACACCTCGGTCAGCGCCTCATCGACGCGGAGCGCGAGGTCGCCGGGTGCCGCATCGGAGCTTGCCAGCTCGCTGGCCTTGGTGAGTGTCTGCTCGGCGGTGGCAAGCGCGCCGACCGCGCGGTCACGTCGGCCTGCTTCGAGCAGCAACTCGGCGGCACGCGCGGCGGCTCCGGACCGCTCGGCCAGCTCGGCGGCAAGCGTGCACCAGGCCCCCGGCAGGCCCGGATGCGCTGCCTCTACGGCCGACAGCGCCAGGCCGGCCAGCCGCGATCGTTCCGGCGTCAGCAACCCCGCGAGCACGGCCTCGTGGGTCAGGGCATGCCGGAACCGGAACTCCTCGCCCACGGCGGCGAGCAGTTGCATGGCCACGGCCGCGCGCAGCGCCGCGGCAATCGCGTCGTCGGCCATGCCGAGCGTCGCGTGGAGCAGCGTCCAGTCAAACCGCCGCCCCAGCACCGCAGCGGCGCGGACCACCTCCTGTGCGCCCTGGTCCAGAGCCGCCAGCCGCCTGTCGACCGCGCCCGCGAATGTGCCAGGCACCCTGGCCGCGGCGGCGCCCGTGGTCTCCCATCGGCCGGCTCGCTCGACCAGGACCTCCTCGTCAAGCAGGCCAGCAATCACTTCCTCGACGAGGAACGGGATCCCCTCGGCGCGCTCGGCGACGAAGGACAAGGCCGATTCTGGCAATCCGTCCGACCCCAGGCAGGCCCGGGTCATCAGCCGGACCGCGCGATCATCGAGGTGCTTCAGCGCGAGCACGCTGCCCGATCCCCGGGCTTCCAGCTTTGCCGCGAGCACCGCTGTCTCCCCGCCGTCCTCCGGGCGGAACGTGCATAGGCACAATGTCCGCTCAGTGGTGAGGTTGTCGGCCAGGTACTCGACCAGGGCCAGCGTCTCGGAGTCCGCCCAGTGCAGGTCCTCAAGCACGAGCAGGCACCCGGTCGCCGGTGACTGCAGCCGAAGCAGTCGAAGCACCGCCTCGCCGAGGAAGATCAGCGAGCTGTCCACGGCCGCGGCCGAATCAGGCCGCATTTGCGGAACCAGCCGGGCGAGCGCAGGCAGGAACGGGTCGATTTCGGTGCCCTCCGGCAACCCGCCGGGCCGCAGCGATGCTGCGAGCGCCTCGGCGAACGGGCGGAACGGAGTCGGCACCCCCCCGGGGACCGCTCGGCCGGTGAGCACCGGATGCACGCGCGATCGTGCCCTCCGGGCAATCTCGCGGATCAGCCGGGACTTGCCGATCCCGGCTTCGCCGGCCAGAAATATCACGCCGCCGCGCCCGCCCTGGGCCGCTTCAAGAGCGGCATCAAGGTAACCGATCTCGCTGTCTCGCCCGATGAGCACCGGGCACAGGGCCGGACGCACAAGCACAGTATGAGCCGTTCCCGACCATATGACTGCCAGCCCGCCAGGCTGGCGGCCGATCCGAGTGGCGCGACTACCCGTCCGCGTCGACCAGGTATCCAGCGAGCTGAGCCCGGCGTCGCAGTCCGGTCTTTGCCAGGAGGCTGGCAACGTGCTTTTCCACCGTGCGCGGAGACAGGAACATCCGCTCGGCGATCTCCCGGTTGGTCAACCCGTCCGCGACCAGGGTCAGAACGCCGGCCTCCCGGCCGGTCACGCCTGCCGCCCGCAACCGTTCGGGTAGGCCGGCGTCGCCGGGCCGGCGCCTGGGCACCGGCGCGCCCGCCCGGCGCAGCAATCCGCGGCAGGCTGCCGCGATGGTGTCATGACCCTGTTCCTGGAAGAACGCCTCAGCCTCGCGGAGCCAGGGGACCGGATCACCCCACCCGTCCGCGAGCGCGGCTTGCCCGCAGAGATGGCGTGCGTAGTGGTGATACCAGGTATCGAGCGGTTGCGGGGTAGCGCCGGCCGCGGCGAACGCCGCCTCCGCGGCGGCGGCCTGCCCCCGGCGGCCGGCCAGGATCGCGTCGGCGTAGCCGAGAAGGTCGGCGATCAGGCGGTGCCGCGTCAGGTGAGCGGCACGGACTTGGTCGGCTGACGCCGCCGCGTCCTTGCCGAGCAGTGCCCCGAGCAAGATCCATAGCCCGAGGAACGGCGGCGCGGGCCCGGCCGGGCTGGCCAGGATCGACGCCGCACCGGTGTCCATCTCTGTCCAGGCTTGTTCCAGTTCTTCGGCCAGCAGCGACAACGTCGCCCGGCACCGCCCCCACGCGCTGCCAAGGACATGCAGGTCGCGCGGGTCCGCGGCGATCGCCTCGGCAATGCCCGCCTCCATCTCCGCACGCTGGCCCAAGATCGCGTATGCGGCCGCGCGGAGTATCAGCGCTTCACCCAGCGCCCCGATCCGGAAGCGCCGCGACAGGTTCGCGCACCTGGTCGCCGTCGCCAGCGCCTCGCCGCCACGGAACTGCTTGAGTTGCGCGGTCACGAGCTGCAGGTCAAGAAAGGCGGAGAGATAGTAGCCGCCCTGGGCCTCGGCGAGCCTGCGAGCGTCAAGCAGCCGGTCAATCCGGCCGCGCAGCAGGTCGATGCCGCCAATCTCAGCCATGGCGCGCAGCATGGCCACGCGCAAGCCGTGTGCCGATGCCACGGCCTGCGCTCGTACCATGAACCGCTCCGCCTCGTCCAGGTCATACTGCCGGGCGACCCGGCCGAGCACCTCAAGCGCCGCGCATTGGACATCGGGCAGCCCAGTCTCCTCGGCCGCCTGCAAGGCGGCCGTAGCCAGCCGCTCGGCCTCCGCCAGGTTCTCGAGGCCGACCGCGACCTGCGCCGCGCAGACGTCCACTCGGGCTAGGTTGGGCGGTGCCAGTTCGCGTGCCATCCGTACGTTCGCATCGGCATCGGCCCACCTGCCGCCTGCCATCGCCGCCGCCGCGATTCGCAGATGCAGTTCGGCCGAGCGGGCGGGCTCCGCGGAGCCGATCTTCGCGAGCACGAGGCTGCCCATCTCGATGGCCCGGTTCACCTGGGCGGAAACCGCATACACCTCGGTCAGCGCCTCATCGATGCCCAGCTCGAGGTCCGCCGCAGCCTGGCGGCCGCTAGCCAGCTCCGCAGCCTTCGTCAGCGCCCGCTCTGCGCTGAAGAGAGCGCCGACAGCTAGGTCGCGACGGCCGACCTCGAGCAGTAGCCCGGCGGCGCGCTCCGGAGCGCCCGAGCGTTCGGCCAGCTCAGCGGCCAGCGCGCACCAGTTGCCCGGCAAGCCGGGCTGCGCCGCCTCCACGGCTGATAGCGCCAGGCCGGCCAGCCTGGATCGCTCAGGCGGCAGCAACCCGGCGAGCACGGCCTCATGAGTGAGCGCGTGCCGGAACCTGAACCCGTCCCCTGCGGCCGCCAATAGCTGCAGGCCCACGCCTGCCCGCAGCGACGCGGAGACCGCGGCATCGTCCCTGCCGACCATCGGGTGGAGCAGCAGCCACTCGAAACGGCGCCCGAGCACCGCGGCAGCGCTGATCACCAGCCTCGAACCCGGATCAAGAATCGCCATGCGTGCGGATACCGCGTCGGCGAACGTCGCCGGTACTCGCGCCGCCACCGGGCCGGTCGCCTCCCAGCGGCCACCGCGTTCCACGAGTATGTCCTCGTCGAGCAGGCCCGCCAGCAGCTCCTCGACCAGGAACGGGTTCCCCTCGGCGCGTTCAGCGACGAAGGCGAGCGCTTCGCCGGGCGGCCCGCCCAGGCCTAGGCACTCCCGCGCCATCATGGCGACCGCGGCGTCATCCAGCCGCCGCAACGGGAGCACTTCCGCCGAGCCTCGGGTCTCCAGCTTTGCTGCCAGCTCGGCGATATCGCCGCCTTCATCGGGCCGGAAGGTGCCCAGGCACAACACCTTCTCCGCGGCGAGATTGTCGGCCAGGTACTCCACCAGTGCCAGCGTCTCGGCGTCGGCCCAGTGCAAGTCCTCAAGCAGCAGCAGCGTCGCGTCGTGCGGGTACAGCGCCCGGAGCAGCCTGAGCACCGCCTCGCCGAGGAACACGAGCGACGACTCGGCCTCGTCCGAGGGCATGACCGGGCGCAGGTAGGGGACCAGCCGCCCGAGGGCGGGGAGGAACGGGTCGAGCTCCGGGCTGACCCGGCGCTCGGCGGAACGCAGTGCCGCCGCCAGCGCCTCTGCGAACGGCCGGAACGGGGTCGGCACCCCACCGGCCACGGCGCGGCCGGTCAGTACGGTGCACCCGTGCCTGCGCGCCTCCTCGGCAACCCCACGGGCGAGCCGCGACTTGCCGATGCCTGCATCGCCGGCGATCAGGACCGTGCCGCCGCGGCCAGCGCGAGCCTCGGCCAAGGCTGCGCCAAGCTGCCTGGCTTCGTCGTCCCGGCCGATCAGCACCGGGCACAATGCAGGGCGCATAGGCACAAGTATGAACCGGAATCCGGTCCTGGCCCCAGCCCTGTGGCAGCCTCGCGAAGGTCCCGGCCCCCGCAACCGTTTCGGATCAGGTTTCGCCGACGATCGGCGTCGCCATCAAGCTAAAGGCCGGCCAGGATCAGGCCGCTCGTGGGAACCCCGGTTCCGGCTGTGACCAGGACCGCACCATCACCTGGCACCTGGTTCACCGAGGTGCCGCGGACCTGTCTGACCGCTTCGGCGATCCCGTTCATGCCGTGGATATAGGCCTCGCCGAGCTGACCGCCATGCGGGTTTAGCGGCAGCCGTCCGCCGAGCTCGATCGCGCCGTCGGCGATGAAGTGCCGCGCCTCGCCGCGCGTGCAGAAACCCAGTTCCTCAAGCTGCATGAGAACGTACGGCGTGAAGTGGTCGTACAAGATGGCCGTCCTGGCGTCGGCCGGGCCCATCCGAGCCTGGCGCCAGAGCTGCCTGGCCACCACTCCCATTTCTGGCAGCCCGGTCAGCTCGTCGCGGTAGTAGCTCGTCATCGTGAACTGCGCCGGTCCCGCTCCCTGCGCCGCGGCGAGGATGGCCGCCGGCGGATGCGGCAGGTCGCGCGCCCGGTCCAGGCTGGTCACGGCCAGGGCGACCGCGCCGTCGCTTTCCTGGCAGCAATCGAGCAGGCGCAGAGGCTCGGCGATCCACCGCGATGCCTGGTGCTCGGCCAGCGAGATCGGCTTCCCGTAGAACCAGGCGCTCGGGTTGGTCGCTGCGTGCCTGCGGTCGGCCACGGCCACGGCGCCGAAATCGGCGCTCGTCGCCCCGTAGACGTGCATATACCTGCGAGCCGCTAGCGCCACCATGGCCGCGGGGGTGGCCAGGCCCATCGGGTAGTGCCAGCCGTTGTCGATGCCCGCCGACGTGGGAGACGCCGCGGCGGCCGTCGACACCTGGCCGAACCGGCGGCCCGACCGCTCGTTGAGCGCCCGGTAGCAGACCACCACCCGGGCCGCGCCGGTGGCAACCGCCATCGCGGCGTGATGGACCGTCGCGCACGCGGCACCGCCGCCATATCCGATTTGCCCGAAGAACGTCAGCTCGGCGATGCCTAGCTCGCGAGCCACCGCGACCTCGGCGCTTGCATCCATGCCGAACGTGACGAGGCCGTCCACGTCGCCTGGGCGCAGTCCCGCATCGGCCAGCGCGGCCGACACCGCGTCGGTGGCGAGCCGCAGCTCGCTGCGGCCGGAGTCCTTGGAGAACTCGGTGGCTCCGATGCCCGCGATCGCGGCGGCGGCGTGGTGTCCAGCCGTCATGGCGGACCGCCTGGCACATCGAGCAGAACTGTGCCGACGACATGCTCGCCGAGGCCACAGCGGCCGGTCACCGCCACCTCGCAGCTGTCCGTATCAGACCCCGGGGTGTGCCCGGTGACCTGGCCGGAGAAGACCAGGGTGTCACCGGCGTAACAAGGCGCGCCCAGGCGCAAGCGGATGCGCCGGACCAGCGCATCGGGCCCTGCCCAGTCGGTTACGAACCGCTGCACCAGCCCGGTGTCGGTGAGGATGTTGAGGAAGACGTCCTTGCTCCCGTTGGCGGCGGCAGCGCTGACGTCGTGGTGGACCGGGGTGAAGTCCCGGGTCGCCAGTGCCGAGGCGATCACGAACGTGGGCGTCACGTCGATGGCCAGCTCGGGGATGCCAGGCGTGGCCGAGGCGCCCGTCGCCGGCGCGGGCCGCCAGACGGGCAGGGTGAACTCCCCGTCGATCCTGGCGAACCCGGCTCTGACGGGCATGCCAATGTGCACCTGGTCGGCATCGGCCCCGACGAGTTCGGCGACCATCCGCACCCCTTCGTCCAGCTCGACCAGCGCGACCACGAACGGCAGCCGCTTGCCCGGCACCGGCGGATGATGATGCACCACGTAGCTGAACACCTGCCCGGTGCCAGCGGCGACCACGTAGCCGGGCCGGGCCACCCCGCACTCGATGCACAGCGGGCCTGGCGGGTGCCTGAGCGCGCCGCACTCCAGGCAGCGCTGGATGCGTAGCTCGCCGACGGCGGTGCCGGCCCAGAAGAAGGCGGTGTCCGGCGAGACGGCGGGCCGCAGCACAGCGCCGGCATCGGGCTCGGCGCCAGCCGCGCCCGGCTGCGCTGAGGCAGGCCGGTCCGCCTGGCCGGGCCGGAATTTCAGGATCCGGAAATCCATCGTGGCGACGGTCTCGCCGTCGCCTGGCCCGGCTCCAACGCTGTACCACGTGCTGCGCGTGGTGAAGAACCAGCCCTCGCCAAGCGCTGTGCGCTTGGGCCCGGTCAGGTCGAGCAGCGCGACCCGCACCGCGAGCTGCTCGCCGTGCCGCAGGTACCGGTGGTAGGTCTGGTCGGAGTTGGTGGCGACCACCCCGGTGTAGCCCGCCTGGTCGAGCGCGGCGACCATCCGCCCGGTCGGATCGTTGGGGTCGCGCCCGCCGCGAAGGCCGAACATTGTCCAGACTTGCGTCATCGCCGGCGGCGCCACCAGGTGCCCGTGCACCGAGGCGGACGCGGCCTCGCCGTCGGTATAGATCGGGTTCGCGTCGCCGATCGCCTCGACCCAATTGCGGATCATCGGCAGGTTGACCGGATCCCTGGCCCGGCGCGGCGCGGACGGCCCGGCCGCCCGGACGCCTTCGGCGACCTCCCGCAGGACACTGGACGCCGCTTCGTTCACGGTGCTCATCCGCGCGCCTCCGGCACGACCCGCGGCACGGTGCTCATCCGCGCGCCTCCGGCACGGTGCTCATCCGCGCGCCTCCGGCACGACCCGCGGCACTCGCGGCAGGCCGAGTCCGGCGGTGGCGATCAGCTCTCGCTGGATCTCGTTCACTCCGCCGCCAAAGGTGAGCACCAGGTTCCGCTTCAGCTGCGTGTCGAGCCACTGCAGCAGCTCAGCCGTGTCGGCCTGGGCCGGATCGCCATGCCGGCCCACCACGTCGGCCAGTACCTGACCCAGTCGCTGCACGTGCTCAGAGGAGAACACCTTCGTCGCCGACGCGTCGGCGATCTCCATCACGTCGGCCACCGCCACCTGCCAGTTCAGCAGCTCGTTCACCCGCATGCTGGCGCGGACCTGGGCAATGGCCCGCCGCACGTCGGGCTGGCAGGCGACCGGCCGCCCGTCGGGGCCATCGTGCGAGGTCGCCCACCGGAGCACCCTGTCGTGCAGCGCGCCGAGGCGGCCGGCCGGCCCGAGCATCACCCGCTCGTGGTTGAGCTGCGTCGTGATCAGCCGCCAGCCGTCGTTTTCCGCCCCGACCCGCATCGCTACCGGAACCCGCACGCCGGCGTAGTACGTCGCGTTCACGTGATGTGCGCCGTCGCAGGTGATGATCGGTGTCCAGGAAAACCCGGGATCGGTCGTGTCGACAATGAGGATCGAGATCCCGCGGTGCCTGGGCGCGGCCGGATCGGTCAGGCACGCGAGCCACACGTAATCGGCGGCGTGCGCCCCTGTGGTGAAAATCTTCTGCCCGTCCACGACGTACTCGTCGCCGTCCCGCACCGCCCGGGTGCGCAGGGCCGCCAGGTCGGTGCCCGCGCCGGGCTCGGTGTAGCCGATCGCGAAATGTATCTCGCCGGCCAGGATTTTGGGCAGGAAGAAATCCCGCTGCTGCTCCGTGCCGTGCTCTAGCAGTGTGGGGCCGACCGTCTGCAGGGTGACCGCGGGCAGCGGCACGTCCGCTCGAGCCGCTTCGCTCACGAAGATGTGCTGCTCCACCGGGCCGAAACCGCGGCCGCCGCATTCAGCCGGCCAGCCGACCCCGAGCCAGCCGTCGCCGCCCATCCGGCGGATGACCCGCTGGTAGGCCGGGCCGTGCCGATCGGTCGCCATCTCGGCACGTTCGCTCGGCGTGATGAGCCCGGCGAAGTACACGCGAAGCTCGTCACGAAGCGCACGCTGGGCGGCGGTCAGGTCGAGGAACATGCCGCTCCCATCAGCAGGTCAAGGCAGTGCTCGGCTCCGCCGACCGCCCTGGTCAGGTCACTGACCAGGGACGAGAACGCTGCGAGCTGGTAGCTGCTGTCCATGCCGACCCCGCCGTGCAGGTGATGGCAGGCCCGCAGCGCCGCCGGGGCCTGCGCAGCGAGCCAGTAAGCAGCGACGTCCGAATCCCCTGCCGGACCGGGGCATCGCGACAGTTGCCAAACCGCGGCGAGTGCCGCCAGACGGAGCGTTCTACTCGTGATGTAGATATCGGCGATCTGCTGCGCTACCGCCTGGAAGGCCGCCAGCGGCCGGCCGAACTGCTCGCGGGTCGCGACGTAGGCCGTCGTGAGAGCGAGCGCACCGGCCACCGCCCCGTCCGCCATTGCCGCCGCGCCGGCCGCTGCCAGCTGGTACAGGTCCGCGACAGCAGCGTCGGCGCCCAGCACCCCAGCAACGGCGGCACGGTCGAGCTGGACGGTGTACTCGGGGCCGCCCGCGGAGGTGGGGGTTGGCGTGATCGTCACCCCCGCGTCAGCCGGCTCGACCACAACGACCGCGCGGCCGCCCGAGTCGACGGATGCCGGGACCAGGATCCAGGCTGCCTCGGCCGCATACGGCACGCCGACCTTCGTGCCGCTGACGGTGCCGGCGTCGGCACCGTCACGCACGGCCACCGTGGTGGGCACGGCGGGCCAGCCGCCTGACGGCTCCCGCACTGCCGCCGTCAGCAGCACCTCGCCGCTGCCGACCCCGCTGAGCAGCTGCTCCTGCTGGTCGGCAGTGCCCCAGCGAACGACCGGCAGCACTCCCAGCATGAGGGTCGCCAGCGCCGGAACCTCCGCGGCGCACCGCCCCACCTCCGTGAGCACGATCGCCGCCTCAACGACGCCGAGGCCATCCCCGCCGAGCCGCTCCGGCAGCACCAGGCTCGCCAGCCCCGCGGACGCCAGGGCGCTCCACGTGTCCTTCCATGATGACGCGCCGCGATGGCCGAGTGCGCCGGCGGTGAGCTCAGCGATAGCCCGCTGCGCCTCGTCGAGGGCGAAGTCCACGAGTCCAAATTAGAACACGTTACACTTGACGCCAGCTAGTGCGACGTCAGTGGGATCGGTGAACCGCGGCACGCGCGGTGCCGCTCACCCCACCGGGAGTTACGTCGCCCACCACGAGAGGCCGTCATGGCAGCGCTGGATACTGCTGGCCCCGCGCCGCGGGCTAATGCTCCCGCTATGCGCGCTCCCGTCCCGCCCGCGGTGAGCGGGCCTGCCGAGAGCGAGCTCGGATCGGCGGCGCAACGCGACCGCCGCAAGCGGATACTTGATGCGACGATCGCCTTGGCGTCGAAAGGCGGCTATGACGCCGTCCAGATGCGCGAGGTCGCCGAGCGTGCCGACGTCGCGCTCGGCACCCTGTACCGGTACTTCCCTTCCAAGATCCACTTGCTTGTATCGGGCCTGGCTCGGGAGTTCGAGCAGACCAGGGAGCGGCTGGGGCGCAAGCCCGTTCCCGGCGACACGGCCGCCGAGCGGGTCAGCTACGTCTTGCACCGGGTGACCCGCGGCATGCAGCGCGAGCCGCTCATCATTGAGGCGATGACCCGCGCGTTCATGTTCGCCGACCCGAGCGCCGCCGCCGAGGTTAATGCCGTCGCCGCGCTGATGGAGCAGATCCTCACCGACGCGATGCATGACGGCGAGCCGACCAGCGACGAGCGGGCGATCGCCAGGATCATCGGCGATGTCTGGCTGTCCAACCTGGTCGCCTGGGTGACCCGCCGCGCCTCGGCCACCGACGTCACCGGCCACCTCGACCTCGCCGCCCGGCTGCTGCTCGGGTAACCCGACAGCGCGCCATGCACTCAGCGCGCCGACGCTGGCAGCGGGCCGCCGTACCAGGTTTCGATCAGCCAGCGCGAGATCGACAGCGAAGGCGGCATCAGGAGGTCGCCGCCTTCGATGGCGTGGCGCAGGTCCTGCCTGCTGTACCAGCGGGCCTCGGCGATCTCCTCGGCATCCACCGTGATGGCGGTGTCCGCCGCCTCCGCGCGGAACCCCAGCATGAGGCTGTGCGGCATCGGCCAGGGCTGGCTACCCGCATATGTCACGCGGCTGACCACGATGCCGGTCTCCTCATGTACCTCGCGGGCGACGGCGTGCTCGGCGGACTCTCCCGGCTCGACGAACCCCGCGAGCACGGACACCCGCCGCGGTGGCCACTGGACGTTCCTGGCCAGCAGGCAGCGGTCAGCGGGATCGGTCACGAGCATGATCACGGCCGGGTCGATGCGAGGGAAGTGCTCGCTGCTATCGGCCGGGCAGCGGCGGGCGTGCCCGGCCATGATCGGCTCGGTTGGCGATCCGCAGCGCGGGCAGAACGTAGCCACGGCGTGCCAGTTCGCCAGCGCGACGGCGTGCGTGAGCAATCCCGCGTCCCGGTCCGCGAGCAGGTATCCGGCTTCGCGCAGCCCGGCCCGGCGCAGCTCGTCACCCGAGCCATCGCCTTCCACGACGCCCGGTTCGGGCAGCGCGGCTCCGACACCAAAGTAGGCCACGTCGTCGGCGTCGACGCCGAGCAGGAATCTCTGGCCGTCCGGGGCCAGGCGCGCGGCCACGAATACCAGCTCGGCTTTGCCGTCGCCGAAACGCGCCAGGGCTTGCCCGTCTTCGACCACGAGCACTCGCGTGCGCTCGTCGGCCCAGGCAGCGGCCAGCCACTCGGCGTCCGAGCGCCTAGCCGTGGACCTTTCGAGCGCGCTCCTCGTCAGCGCAGGCCCGCTCGCGGGTACGGGCGGGGCCGCACGGGTGGCGCCGGACCCGGTCGAGCCTGTCACCGCCTCAGGATAGGTCCGTCCCGGCGATCTGGCACGCCACCGCCGCGGACGTGACAGGCGGCGCCCTCTCGGCCATTTGTGCTGATCTAATGGAGTCGGTGGATCTCATGGCATCGGTGGATCGGCCAGATCCATCCCACGTACGACGGGTGGTGGTACGGTGCTCGGCCTGACCAGCATCGGACTGGTCTGCATTCTGGCCCTGGTGGTTGGGGCGCTGCTGCTGGGCGTGCTCTGGAACTGGCCGAGGATGGGCGGGCCCGCGCAGCGGTCCCTGGCCATGCGCATTGCGGCGCTATGCGCGCTGAACGCGAGCACGCTCGGGCTCATCTTCGTGACCGTCAACAGAACCAACGGCTTCTATTCCTCGTGGTCTGACCTTTTAGGGCGGTACCGGGGCGGCGGCACGATCGAGGCACTCAGGACGGGCCCGGCTCGTCCGGGGGCGCTGGTCACGGTCCGCGGCCAGACCCCCGTGATCGCCGCTGATAGCTCCATCGAAGCCGGGTACCTGCAGTCGGTCACGATTCACGGCCAGCTCTCCGGGCTGGTCCGGGTCGGCCAGGTGTACCTGCCGCCCGGCTACTTGCACCCGCCCGGCGCCGCAGACCAGCGCCGGTACCCAGTCCTGGTGGCGGTCACCGGCGCTTCCCGGGGCGGCTCCTCGCCCTACAGCGCGCCGCGCCTGGCATCGACCCTCGCCGCTGAGATCTCGGCGGGCCGGCTGCCGCCGCTCATCGCGGTCATCCTGGCGGTGGCCCAGGGACCTGACCGTAGCTGCCTCAACGTGCCGGGCGGGCAGCAGGCCGCGTTGTTCTACTCCCAGGACCTGCCGACCGCGATCGGATCCGCCTACCGGGCGCAGCCAGGCGCCTGGGCCCTGCTCGGCGACCAAGCGGGCGGGTACTGCGCGCTCCAGCTAGCGCTCACCAGCGCCGGGCAGTTCACCGTGGCGGCCATCCCGCCTGGCAGCTACCAGGCACCGCCGACCGCGCCCGGTCCGTCGCCATGGGGCGCCAGCCTGCCGCTGCGCGAGCAGAACGACCTGACCTGGCTGCTCGGGCACCAGCCAATGCAGCCGGTCTCCGTGCTGTTCGACGGGCCTGCCGGGCCGGGTCGGGCCCGGCAGATCATGACGCTAGCCCGCCCGCCAATGAGCGCGAGCTTTGTCCGCGACGGGGGCGGCGCTTCGCCACTCACGCCGGTGCTCGCTCGGATCGGCCGCCTCCTCGGGTCGGGAGGCTGAGCTCATGTCCCTGACCGGTGTGCCGCTCGAGTTGCTGATGATCGCGCTCGCGTTCGGCTCGATTGGCGGCGCGGCCTGGCTCTGGCCGCGGCTCTCCCTGCCCTGGCCAGCCCAGCTGGCCGAGCGGCTCGGCCTCATCCTGCTCACCCAGGTCTTCGCGACGGCGGCCGTGCTCACCTTCCTCAACGACTACCTGTCGCTGATCGGCTCCTGGTCAGAGCTGCTGGGCACCGGACCGCAGCGGCACGCCTGGACCGCGTCGCCGCCACCACAGTTCAGGGCCAGCCCGGTGGCCATTACCGGAGCCACGATCGGCGTCAGCTTCGGCCGCAGCACGCTCCCGCCGCAAGTAGCCAAGGGGCTGTTGACCGGCTCGCCGTCCGGATCCGCCGTCGCCGCCGCAGCGGCAAGAAGCGGCGTCGTCCTGCGGGTGACGATCCACGGCGAGTACACCGGGATCACCACCGGAAGCGACTACGTCTACCTGCCGCCGCAGTACTTCATGCCCGGCTACGCGGCCATGCGCTTCCCCCTCGTGCTCGCTTTCACCGGCTACCCGAACGAGCCGCTTGACCTGATGCGCCTGCTCTACCTGCCTGGCACGGCCGCCAGACTGGTCGCGCACGGCCGGGCCCAGCCCGCCATCTACGTCATGGCCAACCCCTCCGTCGCGCTGCCCCGCGACACCGAGTGCACCAACGTTCCCGCTGGACCTCAGGTCGCGACCTTCTTCGGCAGGGACTTGCCGCTCGCGCTGGAACGCACCTTCCGGGTCAATCCCGGCCGCTCGGGATGGGGCACGATCGGTTACTCGACGGGCGCCTACTGCGCCGTCAAGATGGCGATGCTCTACCCCGGCCAGATCTCGGCCGCCGTGGGGCTGTCCGGCTACTATGTCGCGCTCAAGGACCTCACCACCGGAAATATCTATGGCGGCAGCCCCGGCTACCGCGACGAGAACGACCTCGACTGGCGCTTGTCGCACCTGCCCGCGCCGCCCATCTCCGTGCTTGCCGCATCCACGGCCAGCGGCGAGGAGACGCTGCCGGGCACGTTGACGTTCTTGCACCTGATCCGGCCGCCAATGCGGGGCTACTCGCTGATCCTGCGCCAGGGCGGGCACAACTACTTCACGTGGCGCCGCGAACTGCCGCAGTCGCTGTCCTGGCTGAGCGCGCGGCTGCGGCCCGCGGTCGCGTCAGGAGGCCGTCAGGCCGGCTTATCCGGCTCGGTGGGCGTGTCCGCCGGCAGCCAGATCCGGAGGGTTGTCGAGCCTGGCTGGCTAGCGAGCGACACGTCACCGTGATGCGCGGCGACCACGGCTCGCACGATCGCCAGGCCCAGGCCCGTGCCGCCGGCCTTTCTCGAGCGCGCGCTGTCGCCACGGGCGAACCGTTCCCAGACCTGGTCCTGCAGCCCGGCCGGGATGCCCGGCCCGTCGTCACTGACTTGAAGCTCCACCCCGCCGGACCTGCCAGCCAGCCTGACGGTAACCGTTGTTCCGCTCGGCGTGTGGCTGCGCGCGTTGCTCAGCAAGTTCGCCAGGACCTGGTGCAGCCGGTGCTCATCACCGCTGATCACGATGGGCTCTGCTGGCAGGTCGAGCACCCACCGGTGGTCAGGGCCCGCGACCCGGGCGTCATTTGTCACGTCGATCGCCAGCCTGGACACATCGACCGGTGCGCGGTCGAGCGGACGGCCTGCGTCGAGCCGAGCCAGCAGGAGCAGGTCATCGACCAGTCGGCGCATTCGCGCCGATTCGGCGTCGACGCGGCTGAGCGCGCTGCGAACCTCGGGCCCAAGGTCGTCGCCGGCGCGCAGGGCCAGCTCGGTGTACCCGCGGATCCCGGCGAGCGGTGTGCGCAGCTCGTGGCTGGCGTCCGCGATGAACTGCCGCAACCGGGCCTCCGCCGCCTGCCGCTGCGCGAGCGAGGCCTCCACGTGACCGAGCATCTGGTTCAGCGCCTGCCCCAGCCGGCCAACCTCGGTGCGAGGGTCGGCTGCCGGTACCCGCTGCGGCAGCGCGACTTCGCCGCGCCCCAGGGGCAGCGAGCTCACCTCGGCCGCGGTGGCGGTGATGCGGGCGAGCGGCCTGAGCGAGAGCCTGATCAGGCCCACCCCAGCTAGGCCCATAGCGAGCAGGGCCGCACCGAACACGATGACCTCGATGAGCTCAAGCCGACGGACCGTGGCCTGCACGCCGTCCAACGGCAGCCCGGCGATGTGGATGTCTCCGTCAGGGCCACGGAACGTCGTGAACCGGTAGGGACCGAGCCTGGACAGATCCCCGGTGCTCGGCGGGCCGCCCACCCGCAGCCGTCGCAGCATCGCGAGGTCCGCCGCGGACAGCCGGGCCGCGGACAGCCCTCCGGGACCCGTGACAATGCAGGCGAAGGCGAGGCTGGCACCCGTGAGGCGGGCCGCGAGGGTTCCCGGCTGCTGGCCCGCGGCCAGGGCCGGGTTCTGGTTGGCCCGGGCGCAGGGGCTGGCAGCCCTGCTGCCTCCGCCTGGAGCTGGTCCGGGCGGGTGCTCAAGGCTGACCGACATGGCGATCGCGGTGGGGAGCTGCCGATCCAGCTGGCCTAGCAGGTAGCCCTGCAGGGCCAGCGCGGTCGCCAGGCCCACGGCCAGGCTTGCCAGTGTGAACAAGACCAGCAGGCCGGCGATTAGCCGGGCCCGCAATGTCAGGCCGGCCAGCGGGCGGCTGCGAAGCTTCATTCCGCGGCGGGCCGCAGCGCGTAGCCGACGCCGCGCACGGTATGGATCAGCGGCTCCCGCCCGGCGTCGATCTTCTTGCGGAGGTAGGAGATGTACAGCTCCACGACGTGCGCCTGGCCGCCGAAGTCGTAGTTCCACACCCGGTCGAGTATCTGGGCCTTGCTGAGCACTCGCCGCGGGTTCAGCATGAGGTACCTGAGCAGCTCGAACTCGGTCGCGGTCAGCTCGATGAGCGATCCAGCGCGGCGGACCTCGCGCGCGTCCTCGTCCATCATCAGATCACCGACCACAAGCTGGCCGCCGCCGGCTTGCCTGGCGATCCCGGCCCGGCGGAGCAGCCCGCGCAGCCTGGCCAGCACCTCCTCCAGGCTGAACGGCTTAGTGACGTAGTCATCTCCGCCGGCGGTGATCCCGGCAATCCGGTCCTCAACCGCGTCCTTGGCGGTGAGGAACAGCACGCACAGGTGCGGGCTGGCGGCGCGGAGCCTGCGTAGCACCTCGAGCCCGTCCAGGTCGGGCAGCATGACGTCCAGGATGACGGCGTCCGGCCGGAACTGCCGCGCGGTCCGTACCGCCGAGCCGCCGTCGGCCGCGGTCCTGACCTCCCATCCCTCGTAGCGCAGCACGCTGGCCAGGAGCTCGGCGAGGGTCGGCTCGTCATCGACCACGAGCACCCGGATAGCGGTGCCATCGTCGTGCGCGAGCCGCATGGTGCGCGCCTGCGGTCCGGTCTGCATCACAGCATCATCCTCCGTGCGGTGCTCCACGATGCCGCACGAACCGCAGGGCTACCTCTGCGGTTCCTCTCACGCGCCTCTGGATAGGCGACCGGAACCCGAGGCCGCCCTGAGAGGCGTTTGAGAGCCGCGGCGAACCGCGTCACCAGCCTGGCCGGGCAAGCTCGCGGTCGTTCCGGCACGAAGGAGGCCGGGCTAACCCAAGGAGGTCTCATGACCACGGCACATCGCGTCGGTCGCGCCCGCAGGCTCGTCTTGGTCGCCGTCGCCGCGGCCGCGCTCGGCGCCAGCGGGGCCGGCATCGCCACAGCGGCGACTACGAGCGGCGCTACGCCGTCCTCATCGGCGTCGCCGACCAGATCGGCGTCGTCGACATCGTCGGCGTCGTCGACATCGTCGCAGTCGGCTACGCAATCTCATGCTGGCTCGGCATCCCGCACACATCACTGCACGCACCAGGCAAGTTCGGGCGGTAGCTCGACTTCCAGCCCGAGCGCCAGCTAGCGGCTCGTTCAGTGCCAGCTGGGAAGGCAGCAGCGCACCAGCCAGTCCCCGTGTGGCTGGTCAACAGGAGATGGTGCCCCGGCCGGCGAACGCCGGCCGGGGCACTACCCAGGGCACCATGCCCGACCGGCCGAGCGCGGCCACGCCAATCAGGGCGTAGACAAAACGTCACATGCGGTCGTTTTCTCTCCGCCTTAACCGGGCCGACGGCTTGGTGCGGCCGGACCTGCCAGACTCGGGCGCATGTCGGCTGAACTCGATGCGCTGATCGGCATGATGCCTTTCGCGGCGCGCCTCGGCATGACGCTGGCGCAGGCCAGCCCGGACCAGGTGGTGGCAACCTTGCCGTGGGCACCTGATTTGTGCACCTCGACCGGTGTCATGCATGGTGGCGTGCTGATGTCGCTGGCCGATACCACCGGGGCCCTGGTGGCGTTCCTGGGGCTCGCCGAGGGGCAAACCACGGCCACGCTCACCTCGACCACCCAGATGTTCCGGCCAGTGTCCGGCGGGATGGTCAGGGCGGAGGCGCGGCCGCTGCACAGAGGCCGGACGACGGTGACGATCCAGACCAGCCTCTACGACGCCGATGAGCGGCTCGTGGCCCAGACTACCCAGATCCAGGTCGTCAGGTAGCCCCCGCCGCCGGCACCGACTCGATGAGCGCGGCCAGGCCGGCGGCGTCAAGCAGGTCGGCCGGGTGCACGGTCCGGTCCTCGCTGACGTAGTAGAACGCGGCCCGCACCTGCTCCACTGGCTCTCCCGTCAGCGCGGCCCATGCCAGCCGGTAGGCCGCGAGCTGGACCGCGACCGCCCGCTCGTCCCGAGCGGCCGTTGGCGGCCGCCCGGTCTTCCAGTCCACGATGTCGAAGCCGCCCTGCGGGCTGTCCGCGAACACCGCGTCGATGCGCCCGCGGATCAGCCGGTCGCCGATGCGGGTCTCGAAGGGCACCTCCACCTCGGCAGGCCAGCGCTGCCCCCACTGCCCGGCCACGAAGCGGGCTTTCAGCTGCTCCAGGTCGGCGTCGTCGGCCATCAGATCCGCGTCGGCCGCGCCGGTCAGCTCATCCGGCTCGATCAGCCGGAGCTGACCGAATCGTTCTTCGAGCCAGCTGTGGAATGCCGTGCCACGCCGCGCGCGAGGCGCCGGTGGCCGCGGCATCGGCCGCCGGATCTGGGCGGCCAGCTCGGCTGGATCCCTGGCCAGGGTGACCAGGGCGGAGACGCCGATCCGGCTCGGCAGTTCGACGGGGACGGTGCCCAAAGTGCCCCGACCCTCGTGTCCGGCCCGCCCGCTCCGCCCTTGCCGCTCGGCCAGCAGCAGGTCCGCGTC
>Ga0126369_10001131_pt1 | contig 18277 bp, 21 predicted proteins | sample PanSoiMetaPlot_1_FD_109646 | JGI IMG/M metagenome (GOLD analysis project Ga0126369, IMG submission 109646) | Tropical forest soil microbial communities from Panama - MetaG Plot_1 | ecosystem: Environmental > Terrestrial > Soil > Tropical forest > Bulk soil | place: Panama | collected 2016-02-17 | reverse complement strand
CTCGCCGACGGGACGCTCGGCCACGCGCTCACCGTTCGCCTGCAGGCCTTCAGCGCGCGTGCGCGCGAGCAGATCGCCGCGGCCGGCGGGAGCGTGGAGGTGGTCCGTGTTTGAGGGATTCGCAAACGCGCCGCGCATCCCGGAGCTCCGCAAGCGCCTGCTCTTCACGGCCGGTGCGCTCGCCATCTACCGGCTCGGCGTTGCCATCCCCACGCCGGGCATCGACGGCCAGGCGCTCGCCCAGTTCTTCGCCGCGGCGCGCAACAACATCGTTGGGCTGGTCAACCTGTTCTCGGGCGGCGCGCTCGAGCGCTTCTCGATCTTCGCGCTCGGTATCATGCCGTACATCAGCGCGAGCATCATCCTGCAGCTCCTCACCGTGGTGATCCCGTACCTCGAGAAGCTCTCCAAGGAAGGGGAGCTCGGGCGCCGCAAGATCACGCAGTACACGCGCTACGGCACGGTCGTCCTCTCGCTGGTGCAGAGCTTCTTCATCTCCATGGGGCTCGAGACGATCGAGGCACCCGGCGGCGGGGGCGTCGTGTTCCAGCCCGGCTGGCACTTCCGCTTCATGACGGTGATCACGCTCACCACCGGCACGGCGTTCATCATGTGGCTGGGGGAGCAGATCACCGAGCGCGGCATCGGCAACGGGATCTCGCTCATCATCTTCGCGGGCATCGTCGCGGCCATGCCCTCGGCCGTCGCCACCACCTTTGAGTTCGTCCGGCGGCAGGAGCTGTCGATCCTGGTCGCGATCTTCATCGCGGTCCTCATGGTCGCCGTCGTCGCCGCGATCATCTACATGGAGCGCGCCCAACGCCGGATTGCCGTGCAGTACGCCAAGCGCGTGGTCGGCAGACGGATGTACAGCGGGCAGAGCTCGCATCTCCCCCTCAAGATCAACACCTCGGGGGTGATCCCCCCCATCTTCGCGAGCTCGATCCTGCTCTTCCCCGGGACGGTCACGGGCTTCATCGACCACCCTGTGGCGCACTGGGTGCAGCAGGAGCTGACGCCCGGGAGCTGGCTCTACAACCTGGTCTACGTCGGGCTGATCGTCTTCTTCTGCTACTTCTACACCGCTGTCACCTTCAACCCGGCGGACGTGGCGGACAACATGAAGAAGTTCGGCGGCTACGTGCCGGGCATCCGCCCGGGACCGCGCACCGCCGAGTACATCGACCGCATCCTGACGCGCATCACTCTCCCGGGGGCACTCTACGTGGCCGCGGTCTGCGTGCTGCCGACCATCCTGATCAGCCAGTTCAAGGTCCCGTTCTACTTCGGAGGCACCGCGCTCCTGATCGTCGTGGGGGTGGCGCTCGACACCGTGGCCGCCATCGAGACGCACATGATCACGCGAAGCTATGAGGGCTTCATGAAGCGGGGTCGGATCCGCGGGCGGCGGTGAGTGTGGGAACGGGGATCCGGGTGGTCATGATGGGAGCGCCGGGTGCGGGCAAGGGAACCCAGGCGAAGCTGCTGGAAGAGCGTTTCAAGGTTCCACACATCTCGACGGGCGACATGCTGCGTGAAGCCGTGCAGGCAGACACCCCGCTCGGCCGCGAGGCCGCGCAGATCATCCAACAGGGCCTCCTGGTGCCCGACGATCTCGTGATCCGCATCGTCGATGAGCGCCTGCAGAAGGCCGCGGGAGGATTCATCCTGGATGGATTTCCGCGTACGGTCGCCCAGGCCGAGGCGCTCGACGAGCTCCTGACGCGCCGGCAGCAGCCGCTCAACGCGGTGATCGAGATCGCCGTTCCCCGGGACGAGGTGGTCCTCCGTCTCTCGCGTCGACGGGTCTGTCGGTCGTGCGGCACCATGTTCAACACCGCCTTCCAGCCCCCGGAGGGTCCGTGTGACCGGTGTGGGGGCGAGCTCTACCAGCGCGAGGACGACCGCGAGGACACAGTGCGACGGCGCCTGGAGGTCTTCCGCCAGGAGACGGCTCCGGTGCTGGCCCACTACAAGAAAAAGGGCCTCCTCCGACGGGTCTCGGGCACGGGCAGTCCGGCCGACGTCTTCGGCCGCATCGCGACCGAGGTGCAATGATCCTCCTCAAGTCACGCCAGGAGATCGAGCAGATGCGGGCGGCGAGCACGATCGTCGCGACCATCCTCGAGGAGGTTGCGAGCCGTGTCCGCCCCGGGGTCACGACGGCGGAGCTCGATGCGCTGGCCGAGGAGCTGACCCTGGCAAAGGGGGCCCGTCCGGCGTTCAAGGGCTACGCGGTGGCGGGACGCGTCTTCCCGGCCTCCATCTGCATCTCGATCAACGACGAGGTGGTCCACGGGGTCCCCAACGGGAAGCGCGCGCTGCGGGCAGGGGACATCGTCGGCCTTGACTTCGGGGTCTGCTATCGGGGCTACTTCGGCGATGCGGCGCGCACGGTGCCCGTGGGGCGCGTCGCGCCCGAGGCCGAGCGGCTCATGGAGGTGACGGCGGCGGCACTGCACGCGGGGATCGAGGCGGTCCGTCCCGGCGCGCACGTGGCGGATATCTCGGCGGCCATCCAGGATGCGGCCGAGTCGGCCGGGTTCTCGGTGGTGCGGGAGTTCGTGGGGCATGGCATCGGGAAGAGCCTGCACGAGGATCCGCAGGTCCCCAACTATCGGACCGGCGCGCGGGGGGTGCGGCTGCAGGAAGGACTGGTGCTGGCGATCGAGCCGATGGTGAATGCGGGAGGACCAGAGGTATACGTCAAGGAGGACGGCTGGACGGCGGCGACACGCGACGGGCGGCTGTCGGCGCACTTCGAGCATTCCGTCGCGGTCACGGAGAACGGCCCATACATCTTGACGCTGCCCTGAAGGGAGTCGCAAACCATGGCGGGCGATGCCATCGCCGTCAGTGGCACCGTGGCGCAGTCGATGCCGAATGCCCTCTTCCGTGTGAATCTCGACAACGGCCACCGCGTGGTGGCGCATCTCTCGGGTGCGATGCGCATGCGCTACATACGAATCGTGCCGGGTGATAAGGTGAGAGTGGAACTGTCACCGCTCGACCTGTCCCGCGGCCGCATCACCTATCGGATGCGATGACATGAAGGTACGGGCGTCCGTCAAGGCAATCTGCAAGAAGTGCAAGGTGATCCGACGCCGGGGGGTGGTGCGCGTGCTGTGCACGAACCCCCGCCACAAACAGCGACAAGGATAGGGAAGGCCATGGCACGCATCGCCGGCGTCGACCTGCCGCGCAACAAGCGTATGGAAATCGCGCTGACCTACATCTACGGTATCGGCCGGAGCGCGGCCCTCAGCATCTGCGCCGAGGCGCAGGTGGAGCCGGGCCGGAAGAGCGACGACCTGAACGACGACGAGATCACCCGCATACGTCGCGTGATCGACGCCGGGTACAAGGTCGAGGGCGACCTCCGCCGCGACGTGGCCAGTGGCATCAAGCGCCTGGTCGATCTCGGCTGCTATCGGGGGCTGCGGCACCGACGCAACCTCCCGGTGCGTGGCCAGCGCACCCATACGAACGCCCGGACGCGAAAAGGACCGCGGCGGGCAATCGCGGGGAAGAAGCCCGCGCCGCCCAAGACCTAGGAGCGTGAAGGAGCCTGCATGGCGAAGACGAAGGAGCCCGCGGCCGAGAAGCCTGCCGGCGAGAAGGCGGCACCCGAGAAAGCCGCGTCCGGCGAACACGCTCCGGCGCGTCGCCGGAAGGTGAAGCGCATGGTGGCGGAGGGGGTGGTGCACATCCACTCCACCTTCAACAACACGATCATCACGATCAGCGATCCGCAGGGAAACGTCATCACGTGGTCCAGCGCCGGTGCGGTCGGGTTCAAGGGGTCGCGCAAGGGGACGCCGTTCGCCGCACAGGTGGCGGCCGAGGCGGCCGCACGCAAGGCCGCCGACCTCGGCATGCGCCAGGTCCAGGTCTACGTGAAGGGACCGGGGGCCGGCCGGGAGTCGGCGCTCCGCAGCCTGCAGGCCGCGGGGTTCTCCGTGAACCTCATCAAGGATGTCACCCCGATCCCGCACAACGGCTGCCGACCCCCCAAGCGACGGCGGGTGTGAGGAGCTAGCGCGTGGCACGATACACGGGAGCAGTCTGCCGGCACTGCCGGCGCGAAGGTCTGAAGCTCTTCCTGAAGGGCGAACGGTGCTACACCGACAAGTGTGCCATCGAGCGACGGAACTATCCGCCGGGTGAGCATGGCCAGGCCCGGCCGAAGTTCTCCGAGTACTCGATTCAGCTACGCGAGAAGCAGAAGCTGAGGCGCATCTACGGCGTCCTCGAACGGCAGTTCCGGCGGTACTTTGCGATGGCCGACCGCGGCAAGGGCGTGACGGGCGAGACCCTCCTCCAGCTGCTCGAGCGACGGCTCGACAACATCGTCTACCGCCTCGGCTTCGCCACCTCGCGCGCCGAGGCGCGCCAGCTGGTGCGCCACGGCCACTTCCGGCTGAACGGGCGCAAGGTCGACGTGCCGTCGTACCTCGTGCGCCCCGGGGATACGATCACGGTGCGCGAGCGGAGCCGCCAGGTCGCGTGCATCCGCGAGGCGCTCGAGCTGGCGCAGCGGCGGGGTGTGCCGGACTGGCTCGAGATGAACCCGGAGACCTTCGCGGGGAGCGTCAAGGCCCTGCCGGCGCGCGCCGATCTGACCATGCCGATCAACGAGAAGCTGGTCGTCGAGCTCTACTCGAAGTAGACCTCGCGGCCAGGGGAAGGTGTCATGTCATTTCAGGAACTCGAAACGCAGAGTCCGGATGCCGTCGCGCAGAACAACTGGCGTGAGCTGATCACGCCGCGACGCCTGGAGGTCGACGAGAAGAGCCTCACGCCGACCTACGGGAAGTTCCACGGCGAGCCGTTCGAGCGCGGCTACGGTACCACGGTGGGCAATGCGCTCCGCCGGGTGCTGCTCTCCTCGCTACAGGGGGCGGCGATCGTCGCGCTGCGCATCAAGGGCGTCCTGCACGAGTTCTCCACCATCCCGGGGGTGCGCGAAGACGTCACCGACATCGTCCTCAACCTGAAGGAGGTGCGCGTCAAGCTCCACGACGGCGTGGCCGAGGAGACGGCGCGCATCCAGGCCCGGGGCGAGCGCGCGCTGACGGCGGCCGACATCCAGGCGGGCCCGCGGGTGGAGATCCTGAATCCCCATCAGCACATCGCCAACCTGGCGAAGGATGCCGAGCTCGACGTGGAGCTCGTGATCCGGATGGGCCGCGGCTACGTGCCGGCCGAGCGGAACAAGCGCGAAGAGGATCCGGCGGGGACCATCCCCATCGACGCGATCTTCTCGCCCATCCTGAAGGTGAACTTCACGGTGACCAACGCCCGCGTGGGACAGCGGACCGATTACGACCGCCTGACCCTCGAGGTGCACACCGATGGCAGCGTGCGGCCCGAGGACGCGGTCGGCTATGCGGCCCGCATCCTGCAGCAGCAGCTCGCCATCTTCGTCAACTTCGAGGAGGAGCCGTCGACGCGGAGCGAGGAGCGCGCCGAGGTCCCGCACAACGAGAACCTCTATCGGCCGGTGGACGACCTCGAGCTTTCGGTGCGGTCCGCCAACTGCCTGCAGAACGCCGACATCAAGTACATCGGCGAGCTGGTGCAGCGCACCGAGCAGGAGATGCTCAAGACGAAGAACTTCGGGCGGAAGTCGCTCAACGAGATCAAGGAATTCCTGCAAGAGATGGGGCTGTCGCTCGGCATGAAGCTCGAGAACTTCCCCGCCCGCGACGAGCTCGACAAGCGACGCCTGCAGCGCGAGCGCGAAACGGCCTGAACGATGCGCCACCGCGTCGCGGGAGTGAAGCTCGGACGGACGCCTGCCCACCGGCGGGCGCTGTTGCGGAACCTCGTCACGGCCCTGCTCGAGCACGAGGCGGTTCGCACCACCGACGTGAAGGCGAAGGAGCTGCGGCGCTGGGGTGACCGCATGATCTCCCTCGGGAAGCAGGGGACGCTGCATGCCCGGCGGCGTGCCGCGGCGATCGTCGCGCGACGGAGCGTCCTGAAGAAGCTGTTCGACGAGATCGCGCCCCGCTACACGAAGCGGCACGGTGGTTACACCCGGGTCGTGAAGCTCGGGCCCCGGCACGGGGACGCCGCGCCGCTCTCGCTGGTCGAGCTGGTGGAACGGCCGGGCGCGGAGCAGGAACGCCCGGGTGCGACGAAGAAGCGCCGCCCGCGCGACCGAGCGAAGCCGGCACCCGAGACCCGGAAGCGCGCGGCCGCGGTCTGAACGGCCCTTTCCCCGCTGGCGGGCCACATCGTCCTGCGACGAGCGTGGAGCGAGGCTTGACCGCCTGCGCGGCCCCGCATAGAAGAACCGCCATGTTCACCCCCCGGCCCGCGGCGCTATCCGCCGGCGACTGTCTTTGGCGCCGCGGGGACCGGGATGAAGCGGCACCTTGAGGAACTCCTCCGCCAGGCGCTGAGCGCCGCGATCGCCGACGGCGCGCTCCCGCTCGCCGCCCTTCCGCCGCTCACCATCGAGACGCCCTCCGATCCTCGCTTCGGCGACCTCGCCTGCAACGTCGCGATGGTCGTCGCACGCGAGCTCGGGCGGCCTCCGCGAGCCATCGCCGAGCTCATCCTCGGCCGGCTCGAGGATCCCGCCGGCTGGCTCGCCGCTCGCGAGGTCGCGGGACCGGGGTTCATCAACTTCCGCTTCGCGCCCGCGTTCTGGCAGATGATCCTGCGCGAGGCGCTCGCCGCAGGAGAGTCGTACGGGGCATCGACGGTGGGGGCGGGGCGGCGCGTGCAGGTCGAGTTCGTGAGTGCCAACCCGACCGGCCCCCTGACGGGCGGTCACGGTCGCAACGCCGTGCTGGGCGACACGCTCGCGCGGCTCCTCGAGCGGGCGGGCTGGCAGGTCGAGCGCGAGTACTACTTCAACAACGCCGGCCGGCAGATGATGCTGCTCGGCGAGTCGGTTCGCGCCCGCTACCTCGAGCTGATCGGTCGAAGCGCCGTGTTCCCGGAGGACGGGTATCACGGGGAGTACATCCGTGACATCGCGCGCGGCCTACTCGAGCGCGACGGAGCAGGGCTGGCCGACGCCGATGGCGCCGTGTTCCGCAAGGCGGCGGAGCAGTCCATCCTCACAGCCATCCGGGCCACCCAGGACCGACTCGGCATCACCTTCGACCGCTACTTCAACGAGAACTCGCTCTACGAATCGGGCAGCATCGAACGCACGCTCGGCACGCTCGAGCAGCGCGGGCTCATCGTCCGGCGCGAGGGCGCCGTCTGGCTCCGTGGCGAGGCGGTGGGGCTGGAGCAGGACCGGGTGCTGGTCAAGAGCTCGGGCGAGCCGGCGTATCGGCTGCCCGACATCGCCTACCACCTGGACAAGCTCGGCCGCGGATACGCCGCCCTCCTCGACGTCCTCGGCGCGGACCACATCGCGGAGCATCGCGAGGTGATGGCGGCGCTGCGGGGTCTCGGCCACGACACGACGCACATCCGGGCGGTCATCTACCAGTTCGTCACCCTCACCCGGAACGGGGAGCAGGTGAAGATGTCCACGCGGCGGGCGGAGTACGTGACGCTCGACGAGCTGCTGGACGAGGTCGGGGTGGACGCCGCGCGCTTCTTCTTCCTCACCCGCAAGGCCGACAGCCATCTCGAGTTCGATCTCGAGCTCGCCAAGCAGCAGAGCACGGACAATCCGGTCTTTTACGTGCAGTACGCCCACGCGCGGATCGCCAGCGTGCTCCGCCAGGCCGCCGAGGTCGGTCATCCGGTCGAATCCACGCCCGATCTGCGGCCGCTCGCGGACGCCGAGCTGGAGCCGCTGCGACTGGTGGCGGCCTATCCCGACGTGGTCGATGCCGCCGCGCGGGACCTCGAGCCGCACCGCATCGTGTTCCACGCGCTCGAGTTGGCCGGGGCGTTCCATCGCTACTATAATACGCACCGCATTCTGAGTGATGATGCCGCGCTGACGCAGGCCCGCCTCGCAGTCGTGCGCTCCGTCCAGCAGGTGTTGCGCTCGGCGCTGCACCTGGCAGGCGTGCAGGCGCCGGAACGGATGTGAGGGGGGAGATCATGGCCAAGGCCGGACGTGCAGGACTGGGGCTGTGGGATCGGGTGGTCCTGCTGCTCGCGTGGGGTGTCACCTGCGGCCTCGTCTACGTGCTCGGGTTCTACGTCGGGAAAGGCATGCAGGAGCGGCCGCTCGGCCCCGAGGACCGACTCGTCCGTCTGCCGGTCGTTTCCACCCCGCCGCCTGCCGGGCAGCGCCCGAAGGCCGAATCCGACCTCACCTTTTACGACACCTTGGCGGGGGCCGAGCGGGCCGTGCCACATCCGCCGCCACACGATGCCCCCGCCGCCCCGACTCCAACGCCACCTCCGACCCCTGCCGCACCCACGGCGGCCCCCGCTGCCCCGGCGCCACCTGCCAGCGGCGCGGCTCCGCTGCCGCATCCCCCGCGTCCGAAGGAAGTCGCCAGCACGTCCGAAGCGACGCCGTCCGTCCCGCCACACGCGAGCCCCGTGGCCCCCGCGCTGCCCGTCCCGTCCGTTCCACCGTCCCCCGCGGCCCGTCCGGCGGCCGGCAGCTGGACCGTGCTCGCGAATCCCACCCGCAGCCGCGACGAGGCCGACGCCCTCGTTCGCCAGCTGCGCGGCCGCGGCTACGACGCCTCGCTGGTCCGAGTGCTGCGGGACGGTGACACCTGGTACCGCGTGCTGGTCGGCCATTTCGCCACCGCCGCCCAGGCCAACGAGACCATGCAGCGGCTGCGCGAGCATGAAGGTGTGGCGCACGCCTTCGTCGCCTCGGAATGACGACCGGCGGCCGCGGCCCGCTCCGCGTGGGCGACCCGTGGCCCACCCGGGGAGACCTGCGTGCGCTCTCGCAGCAGGGCAACCTGATCCCGGTCTGTCGGGAGATCCTGGCGGATCTCGAGACGCCCGTGTCCGCCTTCCTGAAGGTGCACCGCGGCTCGTACGGCTTCCTGCTGGAGAGCGTCGAGGGCGGGGAGCAGTGGGGACGCTACAGCTTTCTCGGGACCGACCCGGCGCGCATCTTCCGCGTGCACGGACGCGAGGTGGTGGTCGAGGAGCCCGGCGGTCCCGTGGTGCGCGAGGAGAGCGACGACCCTATGGGGGTGTTGAAGCGGCTGCTGGCGGCGTACCGACCGGTCGCCGTCCCGGGCCTGCCGCGCTTCTCGGGGGGCGCCGTCGGCGCCATCGGCTACGACATGGTCCGTTCGTTCGAGCGCTTGCCGGTGCGCGCCGAGGACGACCTGGGAGTTCCCGAGGCGTGCCTGCTCTTCACCGAGAACCTGCTCGTCTTCGACAACGTCGCGCAGAAGATCAAGCTCATCGCGAACGTCCTGCTGAACGACGGGGAGGACCCCGGGCGGGCCTACGACGCTGCGCTCGCCCGCCTCGACGAGCTGATCGCCCGCCTCGCCTGTGCGCCGGCCGAACCGTCGCGGGTGGAGGCCACGCCCGGCGAGATCCGCTCGAACTTCACCCAGGAGGGCTATGAGCGGATCGTCGAGCGGGCCAAGGAGTACATCCGGGCGGGCGACATCATCCAGGTCGTGCTCGCACAGCGCTTCGAGCTGCCGCTCGCGGCTGCGCCCTTCAACGTGTACCGCTGCCTCCGCACCGTGAATCCCTCCCCCTACATGTTCTTCCTCGACCTCGGTGATCATGCCCTCGCCGGTGCCTCGCCCGAGCTCATGGTGCGGGCCGAGCAGGGGGAGGTGACCGTCCGGCCGATCGCGGGCACGCGTCCCCGGGGCACCACCGAGCGCGACGATCTGGCGCTGGCCGAGGAGCTCGCCGCCGACCCGAAGGAGCTGGCGGAGCACGTGATGCTCCTCGACCTCGGCCGGAACGACGTCGGGCGCGTGGCCCGCACTGGCACGGTAGAGGTGACGGAGCGCTTCGTGATCGAGCGCTACTCGCACGTGATGCACCTGGTGTCCAACGTGCGCGGCACCCTGGCCGCGGGTCGCGACTCCTTCGACGGCTTCCGCGCCACCTTCCCGGCCGGCACGCTCACCGGCGCGCCCAAGATCCGGGCCATGGAGATCATCGAGGAGCTCGAGCCGGTTCGCCGCGGGCTCTACGGGGGCGCTGTCGGCTACTTCGACTTCTCGGGCGCGATGGACACGGCGATCACCATCCGGAGCGCGCTCTTCCGCAACGGACGCGTGTTCGTGCAGTCGGGTGCCGGGATCGTGGCCGACTCCGATCCCGAGGCGGAGCACCGCGAGTGCATCAACAAGGCGCGCGCCCTGATCCAGGCCATCCGCATGGCGGAGGCATTGGGATGACGGGCCGCGAAGGCTTGCCGAAGCGGCTGACAAGCGAAGCCTCGGCGAAACGCTTGTTGATGATCGACAACTACGATTCCTTCACCTACAACCTCGTCCAGTACCTTGGGGAGCTCGGCGCCGAGGTCGACGTCCGCCGGAACGACGCGATCACGCTCGACGAGGTCGCGAGGCTGCGACCCGACGGGGTCGTCATCTCGCCGGGTCCGTGCACGCCGCGCGAGGCGGGCATCTCCGTACCCCTGATCAGCCGGTTCGCGGGAGAGATCCCCATCCTCGGTGTCTGCCTCGGGCACCAGGCGATCGCCGCGGCGTTCGGCGGGCCGATCGTGCGGGCCCGGCGCATCATGCACGGCAAGACGTCGCCCATCCATCACGATGGCCGCGGGCTGTTCGCGGGCGTGGCGCTGCCCTTCGAGGCAACGCGCTATCATTCGCTGGTGATCGATCCGAATGCGCTCCCGCCCGTCCTCGAGCGTGCCGCGTGGACGGCGGACGACGAGATCATGGGAGTCCGCCACCGGACGCTCTTCGTCGAGGGGGTCCAGTTCCACCCGGAGTCGATCCTGACGCTCGAGGGGAAGCGGATCCTGGCGAATTTCCTGACCCGGCTGCCGTCGCCCCCGGGGCGCCCGGAGCGGTCGTGACGTTGCGCGACGCGATCGCCCGCGTGGTCGAGCACCAGGATCTCGACGAGGCGGAGATGGCCGCCGCGGTGGATGATATCCTCGGCGGACGGGCGCGCGTCGCCGAGATCGCGGCCTTCCTCGTCGCCCTGCGCATGAAGGGCGAGACGGTGGCGGAGCTCACCGGCGCCGCCCGCGCGCTCCGGGTGCACGCCGTCACGATTCCCGACGTGCCGCCGGAGGCGATCGACACCTGTGGCACGGGTGGGGATGGCGCCGGGCTGCTGAACGTCTCGACCGGCGCGGGGCTGGTGGTGGCCGCGGCGGGAGTGCCGGTCGCCAAGCACGGGAACCGCGCGGTGTCGGGGACGGTGGGCGGTGCCGACGTGCTCGAGGCGCTCGGGGTGACGCTCGAGCTGCCGGTCTCCGCGCTCACCGGCTGCCTGCGCACGGTCGGCTTCGTGTTCCTCCATGCGCCGGCGCTCCAGCCGGCCATGCGCCATGCCGCTCCCGTGCGACGTGAGCTCGGCCTCCGCACGATCTTCAACCTGCTCGGCCCGCTCACCAACCCGGCGGGCGTGCGGCGGCAGGTGATCGGGGTCTACGACCGCCGCTGGCTCAAGCCGGTTGCCGAGGTGCTCGCACGGCTGGGCGCCGAGCGCGCCTGGGTGGTGCACGGGGCGGGCGGCCTCGACGAGTTGAGCCTCGAAGGCGAGACGGCCGTCGTCGAGATCGTGCCGGGGGAGATCCGGGAGCGCTCCGTGACACCGGACGACGCCGGGCTCGCCGCGGCATCGGCCCGCACGCTCCGTGTCACCTCGGCCGTCGAAGCGGCTGCCCGGCTGCGCGCCGTGCTGAGCGGGGAGCCCGGGCCCGCACGCGACATCGTGTGTCTCAACGCCGCGGCAGCCCTCGTAGTCGCGGGCGTCGCATCGGATCTCCGGGACGGTGCGGCCCGTGCCGCGGCGGCGATCGATGGTGGCGCCGCGGCGGCCCTCCTCGACCGATTGGTTGCCTTCACCGCCGGGCACAGCGCGGCCGAGTGCGCGGGATGATCCTCGACCGCATCTTGACGGCCAAGCGCGAGGAGGTGGCCAGTCGGCGCCAGGCCGCTCCGCCGAGTGCCCTCCGCGACCAGCCGCTCTACGCCGTCCCCCGCCGGCCGTTCAGCGGTGCGCTCGCGGCGGCGCCGGGCACTGCCGTGATCGCCGAGCTCAAGCGTGCGTCGCCATCGCGCGGAATGATTCGGGGGGACTACGATGTGGCCGAGCTCGCACGCGGCTATGCGCGCGGCGGCGCCACCGCCCTCTCGGTGCTCACCGACGGGCCCTTCTTCGGCGGTGCGCTCGAGGATCTCGCCCTGGCGCGCGAGGTGTCGGGACTCCCCTGCCTGCGCAAGGACTTCCTGGTCGATCCCTACCAGGTCGAGGAGGCCCGGGCGTGGGGTGCCGACGCCGTCCTGCTGATCGTGGCGGCCGTCGACCCGGCCGAGGGCAAGGCCCTGCTCGCGGCCGCCCGCGAGGCGGAGCTCGACGTGCTGGTCGAGGTGCACGACGAGGCGGAAGTGGAGTGGGCCGCGGCGGCGGGTGCGACGCTGATCGGTGTCAACAACCGCGACCTCCGCAGCTTCGCCGTGACGCTCGCCACCACCGAGCGGCTGGCGCCGTTGGCGCCCGCGGGGGCCCTGGTGGTGGCGGAGAGCGGCATCCGCTCCGCCGCGGATGTGCGCCGGATGCAGGCGGCGGGGGCCCGTGCCGTCCTGGTGGGAGAGGCGTTCATGGAGCGTCCCGACCCGGGTCGCGCCCTGGCCGAATGGCTATGTCGGTGAAGGTGAAGATCTGCGGGATCTGCACGGTCGACGACGCCCGCGCCGCGGCCACGGCGGGGGCGGACTTCATCGGCCTCAACTTCCATCCCGCGAGCCCGCGCTACGTCGAGCCCGCACGGGCGCGCGAGATCGCCGATGCCGTCGCCGCGACGCCGCTGGTCGGGGTGTTCGTGGATGCCCCACGGGCGCGCGTCGAGGAGATCGCCGCGTTCGTGGGTCTCGCCGCGCTCCAGTTCCACGGCGACGAGGATGCCACCTACTGCAGGGGCTGGTCCCGCCAGACGATCAAGGCGCTCCGGGCGCGGCCAGGGACCGATCTCGCGCATGAGGGCGCGCGGTATGGCACCGACTACCTGTTGATCGACAGCTACGAGCCCGGACGTCCCGGCGGCACGGGCCGGCCGCTCGATCCGGCGGCCGCCGCCGGCCTGCCGGCCGATCGCCTGTTCGTCGCGGGCGGGCTCCGTCCGGACACCGTGGCGGAGGTGGTCGCGAGCCTCAGACCCTTTGCCGTCGACGTCGCCTCGGGCGTCGAGGACCGCCCGGGACGGAAGGACCATGGCAAGATCGAAGCCTTCATCCGCGCTGCCAAAACTGCCTGATACGGCTGGCCACTTCGGGGTCTACGGCGGCCGCTACGTCTCCGAGACGCTGATGCCGGCCCTCCTCGTGCTCGAGCGCGCCTACACGCGTCTGAAGCGCGATGCGAGCTTCCAGCGCGAGCTCCACGGCTGGCTCAAGCGCTATGCCGGGCGGCCAACGCCGCTCTACTTCGCCGAGCACCTCTCGCGCCGCCTGGGCGGCGCCCGCATATATCTCAAACGCGAGGATCTCCTGCACACGGGGGCGCACAAGATCAACAACACCCTCGGCCAGGCGCTCCTCGCCCGGCGTCTCCGGAAGACGCGCCTCATCGCGGAGACCGGTGCCGGGCAGCACGGGGTGGCGACGGCCACCGTCGCCGCGCTCTTCGGCATGCGCTGCGCCATTTTCATGGGCGCGGAGGACATCGAGCGGCAGAGCCTGAACGTGTTCCGCATGAAGCTCCTCGGTGCCGACGTGCACGTCGTCGAGTCGGGCAGCCGTACCCTCAAGGATGCGATGAACGAGGCGCTGCGCGACTGGATCGCGACCGTCGAGGACACGTTCTACCTGATCGGCTCGACCGCGGGACCGCATCCCTATCCGCTGATCGTGCGCGACTTCCAGGCGGTGATCGGCGAGGAGGCGCGCCGCCAGATCCGCGCCGCCGCGGGACGGCTGCCCGACGTCTGCATCGCGTGCGTGGGCGGGGGCAGCAATGCGATGGGCCTCTTCCACGCCTTTCGCAACGACAAGCGCGTCGAGCTGGTCGGGGTGGAGGCGGCGGGTCGCGGGCTCGAGACGGGCGCCCATGCGGCCTCCCTCGCGGCGGGGCAGGTCGGTGTGCTGCACGGCAACAAGACCTACCTCCTGCAGGACGAGACGGGACAGATCCGGAGCGCCCATTCGATCGCTGCGGGCCTCGATTACCCCGGCGTCGGCCCCGAGCATGCATATCTCCGCGACAGCGGGCGCGCGCGCTACGTCACGGTCGGCGACGACGAGGCGGTCGAGGCGCTGCGCCTCCTCACGGCGACCGAGGGGATCATCCCCGCGCTCGAGAGCGCGCATGCGGTCGCGCACGCCGTACGGGTGGCGCCGCGTCTCGACCGGCGGACGATCCTCCTCGTCAACCTCTCCGGCCGCGGCGACAAGGACATGCCGACGGTGGCCGCCCACCTGGGAGTGACCCTCGCGTGAGTCGGATCGCGTCCACCTTCGCCCCGCTGCACGCCCGGGGTGAGGCCGCACTCGTTCCCTACTTCACGGCAGGAGATCCGGACCTGGCGACCACCGAAGCCCTGGTCCACGCCGCGGTCGCCGAGGGAGCGGACGCGATCGAGCTGGGGGTCCCGTTCTCGGATCCGATGGCCGACGGGCCCGTCCTGCAACGCTCGGCTTGGCGCGCCCTGGACGCGGGGACGACGCTGCCGCGCGTCCTCGAGCTGGTGGCCCGGCTGCGGGCGACGATCCCGCAGCCGCTCGTCCTCTTCGGCTACTACAATCCGTTCTTTCGCTACGGTGTGGCCGAGCTGGCCCGCGATGCTGCCGCGGCCGGGGCCGACGGGCTCCTCTGCGTCGATCTGCCTCCCGAGGAAGCCCTCGACCTCCGCCGGGCCGCGCACGCCGCGGAGCTCGATCTGATCGCGCTCCTCGCCCCGACGACCCCACCGGCTCGCATCCGGACGATCGCGCGGACGGCGAGCGGATTTCTCTACTTCGTATCGGTCCTGGGGACGACGGGTGCCCGCACCGATCTCCCACCCACCCTGCCGGACTGGGTGCGCCGGGTGCGGCAGGTGACGGAGCTGCCCGTCGGGGTGGGCTTCGGCGTCAGTCGTCCGGAGCAGGCCGCCTGGATTGCCGGCTTCGCCGACGCCGTCATCATCGGGAGCGCGATCGCCCGCTGCGTGGAGGAGGGGAGCGCCGACGCGGCGCCGGGACGGGTTGCGGGATTTCTCGGTACCATCCGGCAGGCGATGCGTGCCGCCGCCCCGGCCCGGGTCGGATAAGAGAGCTGCCGCGAGTGGCCAGCGCGTCGACTGAGAGCGGACGCGGGATCGAGCGCTGTCCGAGCTGCCGGGAGCCGACGGCCTTCCTGACCTGGAAGCGACGATTCCACGTCTGCGCGCACTGCGGGTATCACGCCCGGCTCGGCGTCGAGGAGCGGCTCCGGTTGATCGTCGATCGGGGCTCGTTTCGCGAGCACGACGCGGAGGTGCCGTCCGCCGATCCGCTCGGCTTCGTCGACCGGCGTCCTTACCTGGAGCGGCTCAAGATCGCGCGCCATGGGACGGGGCGGCGCGACGCGGTCCTCACCGGCACGGCCCGCATCGGAGGTCGTCCGGTCGCCATCGGCCTCTTCGACTTCGCCTTCCTCGGCGGCACCATGGGGACCGCCGTGGGCGAGCGGCTGACGCGTCTGATCGAGCGTGCGGCAGGGCGGCGCCTGCCGCTGGTTGTGTGTGCGGCGTCGGGCGGAGCCCGCATGCAGGAGGGCATCTTCTCGCTCCTGCAGATGGTGAAGGTCACCGCCGCTCTCGGCCGCCTGCGGGCGCGACGGGTGCCGTTTCTCTCCGTGCTGACCGACCCGACGACGGGTGGCGTTGCGGCCTCCCTCGCGCTCCTGGGTGACGTCAACCTCGCCGAGCCCGGGGCCCTGATCGGCTTCGCGGGGCCACGCGTCGTCGAGCAGACGATCCAGCAGCGTCTGCCCGCCGGCCTCCAGCGCGCGGAGGCGCTGCGCGAGCGTGGCATGGTCGACCTGGTGGTGCCCCGGGCCGCCCTGCGGGAGACGCTCGTGCAGCTCCTCGGTCTGCTTGCCGGTCCGGCCGTCGCGCGACGTGTCCGGCGCGGGTCCTGATCGATGGGTGCGTACGAGGACACGATCGCCTACCTCGCCGCCCTCGAGGTCACGGTGGGGTGGGACCTCAAGCTCGAGCGCATGCGCGAGGCGCTCGCGCGCCGCGGGCATCCCGAGGCGGCCTTCCCGGCGTTCCACGTCGCGGGTACGAACGGCAAGGGCTCTACGGCCGCCATGCTCGACGCGGTCCTGCGTGCGGCCGGCTACCGGACGGGTCTCTACACCTCGCCCCACCTGGTCGACTTCGCCGAGCGCATCCGCATCGACGGAGGTACGATCCCCCGGTCGACGGTCGTGGCGCTGGTTGCCGAGCTGCGCGCTGACCTCGAGGCGGCCGGCATCGCGCTCACCCATTTCGAGTTCGCCACGCTGCTGGCGTGCGAGTGGTTCCGGCAGGTGGGCGTGGAGGTCGGGGTGATCGAGGTCGGTCTCGGCGGGCGGCTCGACGCGACCAATCTCGTCCGGCCGATCGTGAGCTGCATCACCTCGATCGGGCACGACCACGAGGCGTACCTCGGTCACGACCTGCGCGACATCGCCGGCGAGAAGGCGGGCATCCTCAAACCCGGGGTGCCGCTCGCCCTCGGGCCGACGCCGCCGGAGGCGGAGACGGTGATCCGGCGCCGCGCCGCCGAGGTCGGCGCACCCGTCACGCGGGCCGGCATCGACTCGCGGCTCGCGGAAGGGCCCCGCGATCTCACCTTCCGCGCACCGGGGGTAGTCTGGGACGGGCTCCAGCTCGGTTTGCCCGGTGGCTTCCAGCGTGACAACGCGGGCGTCGCGCTCACCGCCCTGGCCCTCGGCCGCGGCCGGTTCCCGTGCGGCCCCGAAGCGGTGCGGCGGGGGCTCGCCACCGTCGTCTGGCCGGGGCGGCTCGCCTGCGTGCGCGAGCACCCGCTCGTCCTGCTCGACGGTGCCCACAATCCGGAGGGGATCGCGGCGCTGGCGGCGGAGCTGCCGGCGTTGGTCGGCGGGCGTCGAGTGGTCCTCCTGTTCGCCGTCATGGCCGACAAGGCCTGGCGGGAGATGCTCGGTCGTCTCGTCCCGCAGGTCGCTGCGGCGATCGTGACGCGCGTCGGTCGCCGCGGTCTCGCCCCCGACGTGCTGGCGGCTGGCTGCGCGGGCCATGTGCCCGTCGAGCCGATCGAAGACGCCCGCGCCGCGCTGCGTGCGGCGCTCTCTCGTGCCGGGCCCCACGACGTCGTGCTGGTGACCGGATCGCTCTTCCTGGTGGGGGAGGCCTACGCGGAGCTGCGCGAGGGCGCGGCCCTGTTCGAGCCCTGGCACGAGCAGGGATCCGGTGGTACAGAAGCGCACCTATGAGCGGAGGGGCGGCGCGGTGGGCCTGCGTCCTCGCGTTCGCGCTAGGCGTCGCGTCCGCGTTCGCTGCCGATGCGCCCGGGGGAGGCGAAGTCCAGGTCCTCTCCCCCGCGGAAGCCGCGAGCAACATCACGGTGCGCGCTCGTCCCGACGTGACGATCGAGGACCGGACGCCGGGAGCGAAGCCCCCGACCGGGCCGCGCGGCCCGGCCAGCACGGGCGAGACCTTCACCGACGAGGTGGTGCTCTTCCTGAAGGACTTCAGCGTTCCCCGCCCGGCCGCGATCGACGTGGGGGATTCCGTGGTGAGCACCGTCCGGCTCTCGCCCGAGATGGGCGGGACGCTGGTGTCGGTGTTCGTCCGGCAGCCCGTGACCTACACCGTCTCCCGGCCATCGGCGATCGGTGACATCAGGATCGAGCTGCGCGGCCGGTCACGACCGCTCACCGTGGTGACGGGTCCCCGTGGGGTGCCACGCACCAAGCGGCCGAAGGAGGTCGGCGAAGGCGAGATCGCGGTCGACGCGGAGTCGCTCTCGTACGATCAGGAGGCCAACGTCCTCACGGCACGCGGGAGCGTCACCCTCAAGCGCGGTGATACCACCCTGACGGCCGACGAGGTCGTCTACGACCGCACGACCAGCATCGCCGAGGCGCGCGGTCACGTCGTACTGACCGATCCGCAGACGACGATGGCGGGGGACTTCGTCCACCTCAACATGGAGGACGAGTCGGGGTGGATGGACAACGCGAATGTCGATCTGCATCCGAGCGGCTACAACCT
>Ga0126369_10001130_pt1 | contig 18281 bp, 18 predicted proteins | sample PanSoiMetaPlot_1_FD_109646 | JGI IMG/M metagenome (GOLD analysis project Ga0126369, IMG submission 109646) | Tropical forest soil microbial communities from Panama - MetaG Plot_1 | ecosystem: Environmental > Terrestrial > Soil > Tropical forest > Bulk soil | place: Panama | collected 2016-02-17 | reverse complement strand
GTCGGGGGAGTTGTAGAACGTCCCGTCGAAGTCCCAACTCCTGAGCTTCTTCTTGCCGTTGCAGAAAGTGGGTTCGGGCAGGCCGAGCCATTTCTTCTGCATGTCGGTGATTTTGACGTTGCTCATGTTTCCCCCATGCGGTCGAGCAGGGCCAGGGCCTCTGCGACCGTCAATATTCTGGTCATTTCCTGTTGCGTGGGCGTGTAGTAATCCAGATCGTCCTGGGCACGCCAGGTTTTCTCGTCAGGGCGGTGGTAATAGCGCTTCTGGTCCTTGGGGTCTTTCTTGGTCCGCTTGTGTTCCTTCCGGGCCGGCTCCGGCGGTGCTTCCTTTTTGGCGCAATATTCCTCAAACCGCTGGAGGCTCCTCTCCAGCGCGAGTTTCCGCCTCCGGTACTTGGACAGGAGCGGCTTGGGCCGGATGTAAGGTTTCATGAAGCACCGATTCAAACAACTTGTAGTTCCGGCTTTCCTTGCCGGGGATGGCGAACACCACTTCGCTGAAAACGCCCCGGAATTCGTCCTCCAGAAAGCCCTTGAATAAGCGGGCGATCTCCTCCGGGTCGTTGTTGAAAACGCCGCAGCCCCAAGCACCCAGGATCAAAACGTCATGCCCCTGGTCAGCGGCAATTTCCAAAATCCGTTTCACCTTGTCACGGACAAGACACTTCTGGTGGGGTTGCGGGTTCACCACCGCCGGAACCGTCACGACCGCCACCGTATAAGGGTCGTGGGCCACCAGTTTGTTGTCCCTTTCCACCTGGACGCCGCCGCAATAGATGCCCTCGACGCCCGAAAGCGGATAATGCTGCCGAACCTGCCTGGTGTCCATTATATCAGGCAGGTTGGAGCGGCGGAAAAGGTCTTCCTCCTGGGTTTTAATGGGCATCGGCACATGCTGGACGGCCTTGTAGCCCCCGCCGGGTCGCTTGTGCGAGGCGAAGTTGAGGCAGCAGGCGTTATCATAATGGCTTGCGGCCCCGAACGTATCCTCGTCCGTAACCGTTATGACGGTGGCATAACGGTCCCGGACGACCGGGTTGAAACTTTGATGTTCCTTATATATTTTCATATATTCTTTCGTTTTTGCACCGGCACCCAATTGGTGTCCTGATCCATGACGTTGAGGATGTGTTCCTCCCACGTCCCGTTCTTGCGGCGAAACCGAACCGTGTACCAGGGCAACCCGTCCTTGTCGATCTCCGAGATGCGCACCGGGCGCTTGCGGGCGATGATCTTCTGGTAAACCCGGCGGGTGTCCCGATGGAGGGTGTAATTCGGGACGCCCTCGCCGGGGATGGCGACGATTCTTATTTTGTCACCGATCTTCAACGCCACGGATGTCCCTCCAGTATTCCTGTTCAACGTCCGGGTCAATCCTGACCGGCCCCGGTTCGGCATAGTGGCGATCCTGGCCGTTCTTCTTGCACCCGCTGATCCAGTATTCGTGGCCGGTTTGCGGGTCGTAATAGTTACCACAGATGCCGCCCTTGACCAGCCGGCGGAACACTTGCTCGCCGTAATATATTGTATGGCCGGTGCGGGAGAATCGCGCCCGCCCGATCCACGCTTCTCCGGTTTCTTTGTCCTCCATGTACATGATCCGGTTCTGGTTGCCTGCCATTTAATCCTCCACTTTTCTGACAATCCGCAAAATACACCGGGGCACCTGCTTGATCTGGTTGATGGGCTTCATCAGGGCGTTGAGCAACAGGTCCAGGTTGTCCGTGCCGTCGTCCACGACGCCGGCATCGTAGGTTTCCCCAGGCTCCACGGTCAGTTCCGTGTCATCGGGCGTGGTGAAGTGCCACTCCTGCAAGAAGGTCACGTCCGCAGGGTAGTAGTCCACGGGCAAAATGCGGACCTTCGCCTTGGGAATATCGAACCACTCCAGCCCCGTCTCCTGGTCGAGAACGTGCATCCGCCAGTCCTCACCCTGGTCCTGAATCTCGGCATAGAAGGTGTCGCTCTTCCAGAACACCATCACGGGGCTGTCCTCGTCGGCCAGCGTCGTCGTGTCCTCGTGGTCCGCCAGGAACGTCACACGCACTTCCCGCCAGTCATCCGCCATTGGGTAGCTCCTTTGCAAGCTGGTTCTTGGTGATCTTCCGCTCGTTCCACTTGCATCCCTGCACGAAGTCGGCCCGCACCATTTTGAAACGGTGGGTGACGAACCGACCGTCCGAAACCTTCACATAGACCCCTTCGCGCCGGTCCTTGCCGGAATACGCTGAAGCTTCATTGCAGAATCGCTCCAACTGTTCCCAGCCTTGGATGGGACCGCCATGCAGAAACGGCGTGGTCTGAAAACCAGCCGCCGTCAGCAGGTGGCGGGCCTTGGCCGTATCCAGAAACTTTCCTTCCTCCGGGTCGTAGACATCATAGGCGACGAACCATTCCGGCAGCCGGTCGTACTCGATGCCGTGCAGGGCGTATAACCACTCGCCATATATCCCAACGGGACCGCCGGCCATCCGGTTTATAGCAGCGAAGGACTTCTTATTGTCATAAAACCAGTTCCAGATCGGGCGGAACTGGACCTTCGCCGGGGTGTCCTTGAGGTAGCCCTTGTTCAACACATGGCTCCGGTTCCTGATGATCGGACGGCCCTCGTGGAGCATCATCCCGCTGTTGGCCCCGTCTACCTTCTCCTCGACGTAAACCGTGGCCAGGGTGAATATTACGGCGCAATCCTCCACCGACGCCACCAGATCGTCCCGCACCGCATTGGGCTTATACGGCAGGTGGCGGGTTTTCGGAAATTCAGGGAGTAACCTCTTGTCCGACTTCATGGTACTTACTATACTAGAGAAAGCGACAGTTGTAAACTAGGCCACGGCGAGGAATTGTAGAATCGGGATTGACAAAGCCGCCGGGCCGCAGTAAAAGTAGATCATCAGCAACGGCGAGAGCCTTGCTCTTTGACAACCGGGTTGACGAGTCCACCCGCTCTCTGGAAGGGGGGCGGGAAACCGGGAAGGCCGTGGGCAATCGGACGGGTGAAAAACCCCGCCGAGACGAAAACCAAGACCGAGGGTAGGGAGTGCGATTCGGCACAACGGGGAGATGAAACCTTCAAGACTTGCTCTGGAGGGGGATTTGATCCGGGAAACCACGGCAGGCAGTCGGAACCAGGATTACCGCTGAGCAGCCCTCCGTTCAGAAATGGGCAGGGGGTAAATAGGCGGTAACAGGTGTCCTGATGAGCGCTTAGGAACGCCACCCCAAAAGGGTGCCTGAGCGGTGGATGCGAAAGTCCTGGTTGCACCGAGGGGTATACGGCGGGTAGTAGCAGTGACCCGCTGAAAAGCCCTCCGCTCATTAACGGAGCATCGCTGGCGAGCGAGCATATCGGTGCTGAGCCTGGCGGCACACAAGAGCCGCCCACGAAACGACGCTACTCCTCCGGCGTAAAGATGGGGAGGGTGCGAGGTAAAGGCTACGGCGAGAGCTTAGGAGCGACCGCAAGGCAAGGGCGTTGGTGGTCCTATGGGAGTCGATTGCAAAACCGATGAAGTAGGAACCGACGTTCAAACCCCAGGGGAGTGAGAAAGTACGAGCCGGTAGCAAACCTGGCACCGTCACGCCACAGGGTCGGCGGCGGGTCCAAATGGCCTGATAGGCAGACATACCCTGTGGAAAGCTGCAATAACACCAAAGGATGACGGACTCAATCGGCACGCTTCGTACTTCTGCATAGCAAACGCGAAAGCGCGTGTGCGGAGCGTGGAAAATGTTCTGCTGGGAAGGCCCCGGCGGTGCTAGAAATGGCACCGCCGGGGTTTTCTTTTTTACATTCCGAGGCCATACCAGAACAAATCATCATCCATAATAGCTTTCAGGGGCGGGCTGGCCCAACGCACGGGCCACGGGCTGAGTTGTGGATGCCACAGCATTTGCACCGGCACGAAAAGGTCCACCCCGCCGGTCTTTCCCAGGGCCGAAACCATCCCGTTCCAGTCCCTCTCTCCAGGCGGCGTGCAGTGACCAGCCCAATAGGGGGAGCGAACCAGCGGCGACAACCCCATCACCTTCCAGCACGTCTTCGCAAAGGCCACGCCAAATTCCACCTGGGTGTTGTGAGGAATGGAGCCGCCGTGAGTGGTCCGGTTGTCTGTCAAGGCTTTGGCGCTCAATATCCCGTGCGGGATGCTTCCGAACAGAGCGCCCTGCTCATTGCCAGATGCAGCCAGGGTGCAAGCATAACCGCAGAACGGGTTTGCAGTCATGAACCTGACCAAAAATCGGTCGAAGTTGTCCATCACGACGGCGTAATCGTCTTCCCCGAACAGGTAAAAATCGAACCCGCTGCGGTCTTTTTCAAATGCTTCTGCGAAAGCCCCGTAGGACCAACCTTCCCTGGTGGTTGACAAAACCTGGACCCTGGCAGTACCAATCTGGCGTGGCAGGCGGGCCAAGGTCGCCCGCAACTTGGGGTCATCGGGGGATTGGGCACAGCGGACGAAGGTGATTTGGGCCAGGTTATGCCGCAAGGTGGACAGTTGCCAAATGTGCGTTTTGAGGTACACGCTCCGGTCGGCGGCAAAGATATAATCCATTCCCTGGTGGCGGTCGCCGTCCCACAGCGGGATGACGTAATTGACTCTGGCTGTCATAGCTCATTATATATTGAAAACCTGTTGGGGTTTGCTAAATACAGCCAGCATGGACACAATCACTTTCAAAAGTTGGCTCGCCCTCACCAACGAGGGCGTGTTCGGGTTCGGCAAACATCGGGGGAAGCACCACAGCGAAGTTGATAGCGGCTGGCTGACCTGGGCCTTGCAGAATGTCGATAATCCCGGACTCATCAGCCCCGAATTTCGTCGTGAAATCGAAGAGGAACTGGCCAAGCGTCGTACCGCAAAACCTGCGGCTAAACCGGCTCCCCCGCCGCCCGCACCCCGGAGAGAGGAACCACCGGCACCGCCGCCGGAGCGACCACCAGCGAGGGCTTTACCATCCATGCCAGCAGCCGCCGGACCAACCTGGGTATTAGCTAAGATCACGGGCAACAACGCCTTGGGCTTCCGCATGGGGCAGGACGTGGCCCTGGCCAAGCGCAAGGACGGCTCCTGGGAAATGATCTCCCTCGACGCCGAGAAAAGGACGGGCATCGTTCCCGGCGAAAGTGTCAAGGGCCTGGTCACGTCCATCAAGGATGAAGAAACGGGCCAACCCATCACGTCCAAGAATATCGAAGACCTGATGGCTCACATCAAGCCAGGGGCCGAGCCTGCGCCTGCCCCGGCGGAACCCACTCCCGCCGGCCCGAAGGCCAACAAGCATATCCTCTCCGACGAAATGTTGGACAGCGGCACGGCACCGGGCGAAAAGAGCGAGCAGCGTCAGATTGACGAGAAGTTCAAAGAGATCATGGAGGGCGGGACACAAGACCACATCATGATTAACGCCCTGGCCGGCTCCGGCAAGACCACGATGTTGAAACACCTGGCCTGGAAATACGGCAACTCCGGCCAGAAGTGGCTCTATTTGGTCTTCAATACCAAGAACAAGGTCGAGGCCAAGGAAAAGTTCCCGCAGTGGGTCCAGGTTGAAACGACCAACGGCTTCCTGGGGAGGGTTATTGGCTCGCCGGAGAACAAGGGCCGCATCCGCCAGACCAGCCGCACGGTGGAAATCAGCAAGAACCACCCCGGCGAGAAGGGCATGATCGAGAAGGCCCGCATCCTCGCCACCTATTCCCCGCAGTTCAATCAACTGGTGCAGAGCCTTGGCATCCCCAACAAGGACGCCGCTCAGATGGTCGTAGCCGACAGCAAGATTAAGAAGACCCTCACCAGCATCCTGAACTCGATGCAATATATTTTCAAGGAGGAGGTCTTGACGTTGACGGGCCTGGCGAAGTCCTTCTCGCTCGACCCCCGCAATAAGGCGGAAGTCCAGCCCCGGCTGGAGAAGGTCATGGACAAATACGACATCGACACCAGCCTGAGCGACGTGAAGGAACGCATCGACCGCTACGCCGACAGCCCAAGTTATTATGCGACCATCACCGGCCACCTGCGCCGCATTCTGGGCTACGACTTCATGAAGAAGAATTACAAGCAGGAGATCATGCAGGCGACCTTGTGGATGTTGGATGAGACGCTGCCCCATGCCTCGCAGCACGTTCTAAAGAAGGACGATTTTGAATATAACATGGGTCAGTTCCGTGACTTTAACGACGACCTGTGGTACGCCTCCATCCACGCCGAGGAATTGCACTGGCCCCATTATGACGTGGTTTTGGCCGATGAAGTGCAGGACTTCAACGAGAATCAGAAGATCGCCCTGAAGAAGCTTCATGATGCCGGCGCTAAAATAGTGGCCGTTGGCGATCCCAACCAAGCGATATATCGCTTCAGGGGCGCAGACGGTGACGCCTTCAATAATCTGGCCGAACAGTTGGGCGGTTTATCAGCGAACAAGGAAGGCTGGCAGCCTTTCACCTTATCAAAGAACTTCCGTTCCCGCAAGGCAATATTGGACTACGCGAACGAGAATACCCACGTCAATAATCTGCGCCAGGGCAAGGTCTTCAAGGACGGCGGCGAGGGCACCGTCACGCATAAAGACCTGAAATATGAGGATGCCTTCGGGCAGTTGCGCAAGGAGAAAATGGAGGGCAATATCAAGCCCACGGCCTTTATCTCCCGGACCAACGAGCCGCTGGTCAACGCCGCCCTCAAGCTGCTGGCCAGTGCCGTGCCCTTTGTCATCGTCGGCAAGGACGTGGCCAAGGACTTGTTGCAGCACATCGACAAGATCATGCGCATGACGGGCACGGGCGACTTCCAACCCATTGCCGATCTGCGAGACAAGTTGCAGGACCATCAGCAGAAGGAGGACGACCGTTTCGAGGACCAGGGCCAGCCCAACTCCAAGCGGGGGATGATGCAGGAATTGCGCGACACGACCCAGGCATTGGTGAACTGCATTGGCATGTTCGCCCCGGAGATGAGCGACGATTACCCTGGGGATGAAGCCGCCTACGGTCGGGGCCGCAAGCCGCCGGGCAAGAACATCGGCCAATTCAAGGCGTGGCTGAAAGCCAACCTGTCCGGCCTGGACGTGGCCGAGAACGAACGTGACCTTATGGAATATCGGCGCAAGGTCGAGGAGCAGAACCCGGTCATCCTTACCACGGCCCACAAGTCCAAGGGCCTGGAGTTCAGCCGGGTTTATATCTTGCGTGACGATCAGTTCCCGCATCCCAAGGCCCAGCGCCCGGAGGACTTGGCGCAGGAAGCTAACGCCAAATACGTTGCCTACACTCGTGCTATGGACGAGTTGCACATACTGGACCTGGAAGGCCAGCCCGGATACACGAAAAAGGGTTAATAGCGTAAAGTAGCCACCGACACCCACTCCTCCTTCTTCTCTTCGGAGTCGGGGGAGTCGTGGGAGCCGAAGGGCTTTTCCTTGTCCTTATCCTCGCCGCCCTTATGGTGCTTGAGCTTATTGAGCATGTCCACGAAGCGGTTCTTGGACAAGTCCTTGCGGACGCCCTCTAGTTCGCCAGGCTTGGGCGTGCGGCCCAGGTGTTGACTAAACTTCGGGTTGATTTGCTTCTTCCCGTCCGGCCCGTCCACCATCTTGCTCAAATCCTTGTCGTCGTGCATGAGAAAAGCGTCGGCGTGTTCGCCCTGCTTGCCGATCATCTGCATCCACTCCCGCACCTTGCTCTTTGTCAAACCGTGGTGCGAGCCTTTCAGGTCATACATCTGGTCGGTGTCAAAGCCCTTGTCCGCCCAATGGTGCATCTTGACGAGATAGGCGATGTCCTGAGCTTCCTGCTTGGACCAGCCGCCGCCCGTAAGCATCTGAGCGACCTGTTCCGGGTCGTTATTGCGGAGAATCCAGGCGGGAGCGAGCCAGCGGTCGCCCTTGAAATCCGGTGGCATCTCTTCGGGGTTGAATTCGACGCCGGGGAACACGGCACCCAGGAGGCCGAGCTTGCTGTAGGCACCAAGATACTTGCGGGGGTCCACGTCGGGGTTTTCGAGGCCGGACAGGAACTCCTTGCGGACGTGACCTTTATCAACGTCCTGCATGTCCTTGTAGCGCTCGATGGTGGCCTTATATTTATCTGGAATCTTGTCCGGGTTGCCGAACCGGGACAACATCTTGACATAGCGCTGAGAGGTTGAGGGGTCGGCCCGCAGCTTGTCGATCAAGCTTCCGATGGCCACGACCTCACCATTTTTCAGGTGGTGGGCACCGCCGTGCGGGTCCACCAAGTCGGAGTTCTCGCCGTCGCTCTGGCCCAAGGGAATATACATGCCGTTGATGGTGAAGTCCCGGTTGAGGGAGTCTTCTTCCACCGAGGAGGCGGATTCGCCCTTGTCCGGGCTGACCCGGCGGCTCTTGGAGTGTTTGGATAGGGTAGCAAGATCAAATTTCTCCCCGTTGATTTCAACCGTGAATTCAAGTTCCTTGCCCTGTTTATCCCAGCGGCTTGGATAGAAGACTTTGTTCCTGCTACCCGCTGGAGGTAGCTCAGTATAACGCTCGTCCTTGGCGAGTTGGGGGTCACGGGGCTGCACTTCCGTAAAACCGTGTTCCGGGTTGGACAGGATCATGCGCATTTCACTTGGCGTGGCATCCGTAACGAGATCGTAGTTCCGGGGCGTCTTGCCCTTCAGGTGGTCACGCACCGCACCGCCGGTTAGGTGGAGCGTCTTTTTCTTGAGCATCGGCTCCGTCTCGCCCTTGGTTTTGTCGATGGTCGTGTAGCCCAGGCCGACCTTATCGGAGTCGGCAAAGGCTTTGATGAGGTAGCGCAGGTTGGGGTGGGTGGCACGGTCTACGGTGAACGGCGCGAACTCGTTACTACCTTCCTTCTTCTGCAACTTTATTTTAGACGTGATGAGCGACTTGGCCTTCTGGCTAACGTCGTCTCCGGGGCCGCTGGCGCTGCCCCCGGACGAACCGCCGCCATCACTCTTGTGTTCCGAATCACCCTTCTTGTCTGAATCGCCGTTATCTTCGGCTTCCTTGAACAATAGGTACTCTTCAAATTTGGTTCTCATACTACCCTTCCAGCAAGAACGCTATGTGCTAAGGTATTTATTCGCCGGCACATTTTTTTCTCTAAATGTTGTGCCATAGCTTTCGACATTCCCTGGCGATGCGGTTGGGCAGCCAGGGCCGGCGCAGGAACAGGGTGCCGAAGCTCCACGCCTGGGCACCCATGCAGCGACGGACGACGACCTCCCGCTGCGAGTCGATGCCGCCGCCGGAAATGATCGGCGTCTTGTCCGTCACCACCTTGGCCTTCCACAGAGCCTCCCTGGCTTGGTGGACGATGGCCGGTCCCGACACCCCACCCGCCGGATGCAAGGGCGACTCGGTGTTGGGGAACATATTTTCCCAGGGCACACTATTTATCAAGTCGAAAGCCGAAACCATGCCGTCCAGGTGTTCGCAAATCCGCACATACGGTTGGTTGAAACCCAGCTTGACGATGACCGGGTGGCGGGAGGCGACCGCCAGGGCGGTGCTAAGAGCGCAAATGGTGTCCTCGCCCCAACCTTCGCTGTTGGGGCAGGAGGCGTTAAACTCGACCCCGACGATGGGCAGGGGGTTAAGTTTCTGGGCCATTGCCACCGCCTCCCGGACGCAGGTTGGTTGGATGGAAACGATGTATTTATATTGCGGGAACCGGGGAAAGTGTCGGACCCACCAGTTGATGCCGGGGTTGGTGAGGCCCACGCAGTTCACCGTGCCCTCTTTAATGAAGCGGAAACAGGTCCAGGGGTGCCACCAGGAAAGGTTTCCACGGCACGGCCAGCGGGTGAGGGTCTTGGTGATGATTGTAAATTCGTGTGGACGGATGATGTTGAGCCAGATGAGGGGTTTTTCCCAGAAGTACCCTTGGCCGTCCAAACCCAAAGCTCCACTTGCACACAAGAAATCCATTCTGTGTCCGTTATGGAGTTCGATCATCCGGCCCCCTTTTAGCTTAGTTCACCATGTTACTACCTTAACTCTGCGGCAACCGCCGCTCTTTTGTGGAGTCATGCCCTATATAGAATCGTTATGCCTAAACAAACTGACGCCGCCGTAATTACTGAGATCGAAGCCGGGCTGAATGGCCTGGATTCCGTTGCCTCGCAACAGTACGAGGTCTTGCCGGAGCGCCAGCCGCCGGCCCCGCCCCCTTCCATCATTGAAGACGCCGTGTTGCTGGATGTCTACCAGGAAATTCTCCAGATGTGCCGGGACGACCGCCGGGAATGCGACCAGTACATCACCAACTTTGCCGAGTTGGTTATCAACGAGGGTGACTCGACCACCGCCTCCAAGGAAGCCCTGGTCAACCTCGTCAAGATCAAGAGTGACATCCCCGATAAGATGTCCAAAATTGCCGGGGAAATGACCCGCCTGAAGCTGAAGGAAACGATTCCGGTCAAGGTCCAGAATGCCAAACAGGAGAACGTCACGGTAAATATTGGCGACACCAGCGGCAGCCGACGTGCCCTGATCGAACTCATCGAGAACATGACCAAGAAGGACGAACCCAAGAAGGACGAGAAGAAATGACCCACATCATTATTGACGACTGGTTGATTGCCGAACAATCTCCGGGTGCCGGGAGTGGTCCCGATCCCTTTGGCGGCGGACCCGGTGCCACTGCCGGGCCTCCTGGGATGCCGGGGGCCGGTGCCGCTGGTCCGCCACCCGGCGATCCCAGCGTGGCCAACCCACCGCCAAACCAGATGGGCACGCCGCCCAAGGACCAGGCCGGCGGTCAGCCGGGCGACCAACCCGACGTGACCAACGACCCCCAGACGCCGGACATGCCCAAAGACCAGGGCGGTGACTCCCCGGATTTCGAGCAGTGGAAGAACCTTTATTTCAAGGAGTCGATCAAGGGCGATACCCAAAAGCTCATCGACATGATCCACCAGATTCGTGACCTGGACCTCGACACCTACCCCCGCAAGTTCGTGGAGGACAACCTCCAGGTGCAGTTCTTGCGGCAGAACGCCAACATCGAACAATCGTCCAAGGAAATTCGCAAATTACTCCGGGAAGAACTGGATCAGAACAACCCGTCCGTGTCGGTGGTGAACCACATCTGGAATACCCTCCAGACACACCCGGAATTAAACAACGTGTTCATCAAGCTGAACGGCTGTCTGGGCATGAAGGGCGACCTGCACCGAAAATATATCGCAGCCCTGATAGGGGGCGTGCAGGTCGGCACCGGCGGCAATGCTGAGGACGTGATTTATAATGAGAAGGAATTTTCCATCCGCTTGTCCACCCGATTTAACGCTCGCTTCGGCATGGTTGACATCGGCAAGTGGAGCCTACGGGAAGACGACCCGGAGCGTTACCTTTCCGAACCGGAATTGAAACGGCTGGACGAAGGCAGCCCGGAAGAAAAGGACGTTTTGAGACGCCGGGTGGTCATGGAGAGTATTGCCGAGACTTTTAAGACCAGAGCTTTCGTCGCCAACGTGGTGGGCACGGATGGAACCGTCTATACCCTGGGCTGGGACTTAACCAACTCCCTACGCTCCGCATACACCGAGGGCAAGCTCATCGTCAAGACGAGCATGGGCGAGGAGTCGGAAGCGATGATTGACGACAACGGGGCCATCATCCCGTTCATGGACCTGAAAATCCTCTACCAGAAAGAGACGGGCCAGACCGACGAGGACGGCAACCCGGAGATGGAGGACCACGAATTCATGGTGCGCCGAGAAGGAACATTGTTCCTCACCGCCCAATTAAACATCATCCGGGAAGCGTCCACGTCCTTTCAGGGGATCGTTTTCAAGGAAACCCCCTACCAGGGCAACCCGTCTGACCTGCGCGTATTGCAGCGGTGTGTACCATCGGCACCGGAGATATTGTTGAGAAACTGCTAATGAAACTGATCGGTTCCATCAACCGACCCCGGCAGCCACCGGATTACAGGACAGTGGAGTTGTTTGGCGGGCTGGGCGATGCGGTCTACAGCCTTTTCAACGGCCCGTTCGCCAAGACCAACAAGAAACTCTTTGTCGTCAATAACACCCACCACCAGGGGGCCATCAGCGAACTCCTGGCCACCAGCACCAACGTGGCGAGAGTCGTGGAGGCCCAGACCCATTGCGTCAGCACCTTCCCTTATGCGTCGGACGCTCCCGCCCCAACCCGGCCCACCTTCCCCCTGCTACCTGACGAATCTCTCCGGCCTGAAACCAAGTACGTCGTCATTCATCCAATGTCGAGCGCCGACAAGGACATAAGCACATCCACAGTCCAGTGGATATGCAAGTGCGTCAATAAGTTGGGATTAACCCCGGTGCTGGTGGGGAAGGATTGCCAGTACAACTACCCCGCCGATTTGTTCGACACTGATTGGCGCTATGCGAAAGCCGAGCAGGCCCAGGTTACGGGGGCGGTCGATCTCATTAACCGCACCAACCCCCGCCAACTGTTCGACCTCGTGGAGAATGCTGCTTTTGTGGTGGCGTCACACAGTTTGGTTGCCCAAATGGCCTGGGCGATGAAGGTGCCGTGTTTCTGCATATTGCCGGACTATTTTTTCTTCTTCTGCTGCGGGCGAGCGCCGTCATCATACGCCATGTACCAGGCTCCGCTGTTCCGGCCTCGCAACGGCTTCTTATTCTTTTCGGACCTGCACCTGCTCGACAGGTTTTTCATTCACTTTCTGCTGAAGAACGGTTATGGAGGGGCCTAGATACTACCATGCCACAGGGATTTGTAGAGTTTGTCGATAAGAAGATGCGGGAGGGCAAGCGGCACCTGGGTTTGGTGAAGAAGCTGCTCGAACGCCAGGGGATCGCCGTGACCGATCATCTGAAGGATGACGACCCGTACCTCTTCGTCAAAAGTCCCACCAAGAGTTTATCGTTCGACGGCATCCGCATCTATAAGGTCGGTGACGTGCTTGCTTATCGCGTGCAGAAACAGGAGACGACCCACCCCTACGGCAAGGCATACCCCCTCGACCTGGAAGAAATGTACAATGATTACATGGGCGACGACTATAAGGCGGAAGAAGCCGCCCAGCAGATCATCCAGGCCGTGACCGAGGAGATCAAGAGGTTCTTCCACAAGAGCGCCGAGGCCGAAAACGACATCCGCAATGCGGAACTGGACCAGAACACGGACGGCATGGGCAAGATCGTCGTTCGCACCACCGGCACCGACTACAGTAATTTGGTCCACTCGAAGATGTAAATATGGATGACCTGAGCCACCCCCACGAACAGTACGAGGATGCCGTCGCAGAGGCGACCTTTGGGATTATCAACAAGGCCATTTACGAGTTCTTTCAGCAGAATAAAAAGAAGCGCATCTCCGACTACATCGTAGATAATTCCAAGGGCCTGGCGGTGCTGCGCAACTTTGGCAGCGAGGCGATGCCGGAGCGGGGCGTGGAAATTCGGGTGCCGACCACCGTGCGGGGCCACCAATCGCCGCCTATGGCGTACCAATTAACGATCAGAATAAAGCCCACGCAAAAAGACACGGGTGCAAATTTCGGCAGTAGTATTCTCAACGTCTACATCAACGTCAACACGATAGCCCAGGCCAAGGATTACAACGATCTGCCGCTCCAGGCCATGATCTCCCGCTTGTACTTCCAGCTTCACCACGAAATGACACACCTTTCCTCCGGGAAAGTGGCGGAACGCAACAAGGTTGAGTACAACCCGTACCTAAACAAGAGCCATTCCAAGGGAAGCCCGGAGTACGATAAAGGCAAGATCGACTATTATACGGACCCTGGGGAGATGAGGGCGCACGCCAAACAATATGCGGCGTTGTACGCCCGCTACTACCCCGGCCAACCTTACGACGTGAACAAGATGCTGGCCCTGGCCCCCTTGAGCGACAAGATCGAGCGGTTCTTCAAGGGTTTCGAGGAGAAGGGAAGGTCGCAAATCTGGGACATGGATGTTACCCCGTATCAGGGGCAGTTACAGGCGGCGGGGCAGCAATTTAACGCCCAAATGGATTATTTCCTGAAGATGATAAACCAGCGCCGTCAACAGCCGAGGAAGTTCGGGGAGTGGTTGGATTATAAGGTGGATGCCCCCAAGCCGAAGGCCCACCCCGCCTTTGTTGATTTTGTGGAGGCGTATGGGGTGGGCGAGTGGAAGGAAGTGGCGAGGGTAGCCCGCTGGCCGGAAGGCGTGGTCGTGCAGGAGTTCGTCCGGCTCATCAAGGAGCGCATAGAAAAACATGGCCACTTGCCCCAGCGCGAGTGGCACATGAAGAAGTTGATGGCCAAGGTCCGGGCGGTCCTGCCCGAACATCGCCGTCAATCATTGTCCGGGTTCACCAGCCAGTCCAACCAGTGCCGCTTCTGAAAGCGGGGCAACCGGGACAGCATCCGAATCGTGGCCGGGGTCATGCACCAGCCCGGCACGGCCTTGGGGTTCCTCTCCGGGACGCCCCATTCCCATTCGCACTGACAGTCGGGGCAGTACAGGGTGCCCCGGCCCGTCTTGTACCTGCGGGCATGGGTGCAGATGGTCCGGCACCCGGACATCGGCACATCAGGAATCTCGTAGAAGTAGTACATGCCGTCAGCCATTGTGGTGTCCTCCTCTACCCTCCAGGTACGCCAGCGGCGAGGGCGTTCAGAACTTTTCTTAGTATTCCGCAGGACGAATCGGTTGTAAAGTAAGAATCCGGCCCGCCTATATAGGTCGTGCCACCACTACCGAGTAACCAGCTTGCTGGAAATCTGTTCAGTGCGCTAGGTGCTGTCCAACAGACAGGCCAAGTGCCCCCTTACGCCAGGCTGCCGGCGAACCAGTTCGGGCCGAGCTTCCAGACCATCGCCAAGGGCAGCCTCGTTACCTTCAGCTACCTCTACTTCAAACCGGGCCACGACCCGACGCCGTTGGTGATTATAACCGACGTGTGGCGGGATTATATTCGTGGGGTGAATCTGCACTATCTGACGTTCCCTTATATTCTCCGGTTGTTGCAGCCGAATTGCGATAATACAAGGTTTTCCTATTATAACATCAAGGGAGACGCATATATAGTAGGAGCGTTCCGACAATATAAGCGTCTGGGCATACGCCAGATCAAGAAGTTGGACTGTGCATTTCTCCTCAAGGTACTGCAAACAGTACGTTCCCTCGACCCCACTCAAGTAGACACGATCCGCCGGGCTGTGCGCGATCAAATTAACCGGACGGTTAATCCGCCGGCCCAAGCCACTGAGGAGCAACCGCTTGGCACAACTGGTACGCCTGGTACTACATAAAGGATGTAATGGCAGACTCTTTTGAAGACGCCTTTGGCCGAGTAATTCAACCGCTCGTTACAAATGCCAGCGAGATGAAGGAATTGCTGAAGACGCTCATGACGGGCAAGGTGGGGGCACCAACCGTCAGGGGAGAGGGAAAATCTGCGCCCAAGGAAGACCTATCCCGTTCGTTTGCCGCCATACAACAGACCCTCAATAAGATCAACGACAATATCGCTGCGAACAAGGCGGCGACAGATAAGAACACGCCGATCCTGCAAAACATCGCCCAACTTATTTCCCAGATCAACCCCCGCTTCGCCAAGGAAGCTGCCGAGAGCAAGCAGTACGCCAATGCCAGCGCCGCCGTCGCCCACGCCCCGCCGCCGGCCAAGGCGGAACGGGCAGCCATGTCGCCGGTGGAGAAGGTCAGCCAGGGGCTTGAGTCCAAGGTCCAGTCGATACTGGATAACGTGGTCAGCATGGCCGATAAATTGGTCAGCCTCGAAAAGCTGGCGACCAGTCACATCAAGCCGATGACCTTGCAAATCAAGGAAATCCATAGTGTCGCCATCAACGGCAAGGGGATCGTGGTCAAGGACGCCGAGGCCACTACCCTCCTCAACGCGATCAGCAAGGACGTAGCCAAATTGGGCATAAGGGACAAGACGCCTGGTTTGGGGGATGCCGAAAAAACCATCGAAGAAATGCGGGCGGACATCGGAGCGTTGTCGCAGGCAGGTTTGAAGGCCGGCAGCATTGAAGTCCACGACAAGACCGTATCAGAATATATTGCCAGTTTGGAGAAGGCGGTTGCAGACCTGTTTGCCATAAATCAGGAAAACGCCCAGGCGTTGGCCGGACTCCGTGGAGAATATGACAAATTATATGAAACCCTGAACACCCTGGTAAACAAAGTACCGACCGATTTAGGGGCCGGCGGTGCGCCGCCGGCTGCCGGGCTGCACCTTCCTCCGTTCAAGGGCGGGATGCCGGACACAATTGCCCTGGGACCGCCCAAGCCGCCGATACCGCCGGGACCGCCGCCAACCCCACCGGCAGGCGCACTGATTCCCGTGCCGCCGGGCGGACTCCGTGGTGGAGGAGGCGGTCGAGGCGGTGGAGGGGGCGGTGGTGGCGGTGGAGGCGCAGGACCGGGCGGGTTCCCCCTGCCGTTGCCCGTTATAGACGTTCTGGCCATTGCCGTCTTGATGAGCATTCAGAACATCCTCAAGGAATGTTGCAAGAATGTTGCCAACATATTGAACGCGATGGGTGGAGTGGCTGCCGCCAATCTCCGTGCTTCGCAAGCAGCGGGCGGTGGCGGGCCAGGACTGCCACCGCCACCGCCAGGTCCACCCCCTGGACCTGCGCCTGCGCCTGGACCGGCACCTGTGCCCGGCCCAGCACCCCAGGTTGTGGAATTGGCAAAGGATCAAAGCGATACGTTGGGAGAAATACTCCGACAGGAAAGCGCCATCAACCGTATGCAGATGGCCCGTATTGCTCTTTACCACAAGATGCACGGATGGTTGGCCACCATTGAAGGCACCATCATGGGCTTCACGGAGAAGGGTCAATCGGCGCTCAACACCCTTTTCGGCGGCGTCATCAAGGACGAGGTTGTATTCATCAAGAACGTCCGGGCTGCGGCCTATGAAATTGATGGCGTGACCGGCCAAAGCAGACAACTACAAAAAGCCTGGGCAGATATTGGCACTACGGTCAAGCAGACTGGCGTAGACCGCACCAAGTTCCAGAACGCATATATCAAGGCTCTGAAAAGCGGTATCCGAGACACCAAGCTCGCGCACGCCATTACCACGGCCCAATTGAACACCGAAAGGCAGTTGGGCTTGGAGGCCGGCGAGTTGGGCGACACGTTCGTTAAGTGGAACCTCGAAGGCCGCATGACCCAAATGCAGATTGCGGAAATGGGTCGTGGTATGCGCGACGTGGCCCGCAACACCGGCCTGACAGGGGAAGCGTTGAAGCAGGCCCTCCAAAGTGGGCAAACCTATGTAACCATGCTCCGTAACGCCGCCCAACTCACCGCCGCCTCAGCCAAGAATGTCCTCGAAATAGCCGCCAACGCTCAGAAGTTGGGTATCGCCCAACAAATGGACCCGCTCCTCAAGGCCATGAGCAGCAGCGCCAATTTGCTGCTTGAATCCTCCGACAAGACCAAGGCCCTCCTCTTTATCGCCGCCGGCAAGGCCGGGAAGGTCAAGGAATTGATGGAGGGCACGGTTACGCGCACCAAGGAGGGCATTAAGGCTATGGCCGGGGGCCTGGAAGCAATCCTGAAGCAGTTCGGAGTGGAGAGTCTGGAAGCTATCGACCAGATGAGCGACGAAGCCAAGTTCAAGGTCAACGTACAGCTAAAAGCCGCCTACGGCCTTGAACTCGGAGAGGTCCAGCAGACGATCAAGGCCCTCAAGGATTCGGGCAAAGGTCTTGCCGACCGTTTGGCTGACATCAACAAAGAGCGGCAAAAGAACCTCACTATCGAGGAAAGGGCCACCCTCATGGAGAAGGAGCGGGCGCTGAAGGCGTCGGCCTCTTTGTCCATCCTCACTGCGCTTGATGAAGCCGCTAAAGGTGCCAAGAACATGGACCAGGCCCTCGCCAAGTTTGGCGACCGGCGGAAGGAGTTCGAGGGCGACCTGAATGCGATGGGCCGGTCGTGGACCAGCAACGCTGCTGCGGCCAAGGGTGCCATCGAGGAAACCATCAAGAGCATAAATACCGGCTTACTCAAGGCCGGCAAACAAGAACTCAAGATAAGTAGCAAGGAGATCGAGGAAGCACTCAAAGACCCGGCAAAATTCCGTGAGTTGGGCGCAAAGCTTTCCAAAGCCGACCAGGAATTGGCAACGGCCCAAAAGGCTCAGCTTGATCCAATGAGCAAGCTGAACCAGTCGATGATGGAAGTCAACGACACCATCAGAAACTATAGCCAAAAGGCGCTAACCCACCTGATGGCTCTGGTAGGCACCACCGGCCTAATCGCCACTCTTATTGTAACCACTCTTGGTAAGGGCCTG
>Ga0126369_10001129_pt1 | contig 18282 bp, 15 predicted proteins | sample PanSoiMetaPlot_1_FD_109646 | JGI IMG/M metagenome (GOLD analysis project Ga0126369, IMG submission 109646) | Tropical forest soil microbial communities from Panama - MetaG Plot_1 | ecosystem: Environmental > Terrestrial > Soil > Tropical forest > Bulk soil | place: Panama | collected 2016-02-17 | reverse complement strand
GCGCGCGGCCAGCCTGCCGACTGCGGCCGACGCGGTCGCACAGGTACTGGCACTGTACGAACGGCTGACGGCCTAGCCCCCAGCCGCGCGGAATCGGGCCAGGCCAAACCGCGCTGGGGGCCCGGTGGCACCAGTGCCGCCGCGCCGCGGCACCGGCGCGCCGGCCAGCGCTGCCAGCCACTGGCCGAGGAGCGGGCCGAACTTGAAGCCGTGCCCGGAGGTGCCGCAACCGATTACGACGTTGCCGATCCGGTCGATGACGAAGTCGGTATCGGGGGAGTTGTCGTAGACGCACCGCTCGGTTGCCACCGGCCGGGGATCGAGGCCGGGCAGGAAGGTCCGCGCAGCCCGCCCGATCCTCCGGCTGAGGTCCAGGTCCTCGGCATGGTCCTGGTGGTCAGGGTCGACCACCGGACCGCCGTGGTGGATGCCGATCTTGTACCGGTCCGATCCGGGCACGGGCAGCCCGTACGGGAACTCCCCGCCGTAATGCACGAAGATCGGCCAGTACGCCGCAGCCGTGCTCGGCGTCGCCAGGTAAGCCACCTGCTCCAGGGTCGCCTCGCCGGGAACCGTGATCCCTGGCAGCAACCCGGCCGTCCACGGGCCCGCGCAGACGAGGGCGCGGCGGGCTTCGATGTCGCCGTCGGTGGTGCTCAGACTGACCCGGCGGCCATCATCGGCAAGCGCAGTGACCCGGACGCCGGCCGTCACCTCGCCGACCTGCCCGGCGAGCGCCGCCAGCGCCCGGTCAGCCGCGATCACGGCCGAATCCGGCTCGAAAAGCACCTGGCCAGTGACGGTCACGCCGGGGAAGCGCGTGGCGGCCTCACCTGCCGAGATCGGTTCGCACGCTGCGCCTGCCCGCCGCATGGCCGCCGCCACCTCGGGCATCTGCGGGCCGAACGTGAGATGGGGCACCGGATGCAGCAATTGCTGGCCCGACGCCTCCTCGAGCTCCGTCCACAGGCCCCTGGCCTGCATGGCCAGCAGGACGTAGTCGGGATCCTCGTAGCCGAGCCGGAATATCCGGCACGAGCCGTGTGACCCTCCGTCTGCGTGGCCCACCTGAGCCTGGTCGAGGACGGTCACCTCACGGCCGAGCCTGCGCAGCGCCCATGCGGCCGACAGGCCGGTCAGGCCGGCGCCGATCACGACGAACTCGGAGCGCACCCTTACCAGCCGCGGGCGCGCCATTCCTCCAGGTGCGGTCGCTCGGCCCCGAGCGTGGTGTCGTTGCCGTGGCCCGGGTACACCCACGTGTCATCGGGCAGCCGGTCGAAGATCTTGGTGGTGACGTCGCGGAGCAGGGATGCGAACCGGTCCGGATCGTTCTGGGTGTTGCCGACTCCTCCGGGGAACAGGCAGTCGCCCGTGATCAGGTGCGGGTGGCCGGCCGGGTCCCGGTACAGCAGGGCGATCGAGCCGGGGGTGTGGCCCACCAGATGGATCGCTGTGAGCTCGGCATCGCCGACCGGGATGGCGTCATCGTCATCGACGGGGTGCTCGGTGCGCACGGGGATTCCCGGCGCGTCGTGCCTGCCCGCGTAGGTGGTGGCGCCGGTCGCAGAGACGACCGCATCGAGCGCCTGCCAGTGATCTGGGTGCTGGTGGGTGGTGACGATGGCGGCCAGGCTGCCTCCGATCAGGTTCAGCAACGTGTCGGGCTCGCTGGCGGCGTCGACGAGCACCTGCTGCCCGGTGGTCGTGCAGCGCAGCAGGTAGGCGTTGTTGTCGAAGGGGCCTACCGCCACCTTGGTGATCGCCAGGCCGGGCAGCTCCCTGGTCTGGGCGGGGCCGCCCACGCTCACGTTGCCTGTGTAGCTCATGGTGTCCTCTCGCTCGGTGGTCGTCATCCGTACGCCGGGATTCGCGGCAGCGGCCCGGCGGGGTCGGCCAACAGGGATCTGCCGTCGTCGCGGCCGAGCAGCCACGCCAGCAGGACGTGACCCGGCCCGATGATGGCACGCTCGGTCGCGTCGGGCCCGAGCAGATCCGGCCTCAGGATGTACTGCTTACCCGCGTCGGCGTCGGTCAGCACGGCCGCGGGCGTGGCCGGATCGCTATCCAGGTTGCCTGTGACCCGGTACAACTGCTCGGCGACGAACCAGCCGGGCCAGTCGGCATGACCGTAACCGGCTGCCAGGTCGGCGTGGTGCACCTCTACCTCGAACAGCCTGCGGCTGAGCGTGAACCACGCGGGGTGCGCGGGCCCGCGCAGGCCCTGCACCTCGCTCCGCCAAGCGTCGGCGTCCAGTTCGCCGGCCTGGGCAATGAACTCCTTCGCCGAGGCTGCGATATCGGCCGCGAGCTCGGCGGCCGACCGGGTGGCACCGGCCTCGATCTGCGCATCGCGCACCTCGCGGCTCGGGTACTGCGGCGTGCGCACGCCCGTCTTCGCCCAGATCAGCAAGTTCCGTAGGCCGTCGGCATTGCGGGCCAGGTGGGTGAGAACGTGGCCGCGCGTCCAGCCCGGCAACACCGACGACTCGCGGATCGCGATGTCGGACAGTCGCCCCGCGGTCGCGGCCAGTCGGCAGGTGGCAGCATCAATCCGGCCGATCAGCAACTCAACCGAGGGCGGTTCCGCGACATCGGTCAATGTGGGACCCTTCGCCTTCCGCGCCGGGCTATTTGACGGTAATGGTCGCGGTGAAGACCTCCTCGTCCAGCGGCGTCACGGCGGTGCGGCGATCGGTCCAGATCGGGTGCACCGAGCCGCCTAGGGCAGCGATGCCTTCGTAATCGCCGTACTGATTGCCCAGGTCGGCGCCGCAGCAGGTCTCGTTGGTCGGTGCCGACGTGACCTGCACGTTCGGGCCGAAGCTGAGGCCGCCATTGGTGGAGCGCGCGTAGAAGATATCCGTGCTGAGGTGCGCGGGATCGTTGCGGGTGTCGTTCCATGACACGTTCACCGAACCGTCCGAGGGGTCCACCGCCAGCCACTGGTTGAACTGGTCGTTGGCGAGCCCGGCCGGGTCGTCGTTCACCCGCAGCGGCGCGCTCCAGGTCGTGCCGCCGTCGGTGGACCGGGATAGGAAGATATCGGCGCCATTGGCGGCGGTCTCATCCATCCACGAGCAGTACAACGTGCCGCTATTCGGGCCGGTGCTAGTGTCCGCCCCGCATGCCGGGTAGACCAGGGCGCCCCTGGACGCCTGCGCGGGCACGGCGACGTCGAACGCCACCCGGGTCGGCGAGATGGTGTGCGTGGGCCCGAAGCTCTGGCCGCCGTCGGTGGAGCTCGCCTCCACGATCGCGTTGTTCTGCACGTCATGCCACGCGACGAACAGAGTGCCGTCGGGGCCGACGAACGGGTCGGCGCCGATGTCGCTCTTCGGGCCGGACGCGGTGCTGCTGGCGAACGCTGGCGACGAGAAGCTCTGGCCACCATCGGTCGACCGGCTCACTAGCACCCCGTTTGAGGTCGATGCGCTGCCGGCGGACCGGTCCCAGGCGACGTACACGGTGTCCTTATGCGGGCTCGACGGATTGTCGTCGACGGCGACGTACGGCTTGTCGTTGAATTGCGACTGGCCGGTCTGCAACGCGAAGAAGGTCGCCTTCCAGGTGCGCCCGCCGTCGGAGGACCGTGCGACCGCCATCTCCGTCCCGTTGATGGCAACGCCCAGCCCGTGGTTAAACGCGCTGGAGAAGAAGACCACGATGTAGGCATAAAACACGTTGCCGTGTGTGTCCCACGCCACCGAGGGATCAGAACCGAAGTCCGTGCCGTTGTTGGTGAGCGGCGGCGGCAATGGCAGGTCAACGCCGCCCCAGGTGGCGCCGCCGTCGGAGGAGAAGTAGCCGCGCATGGGCAGCCGGAAGATCTCGTTCGAGCCGGCCACGATTTGCGATGGATTCGAGGGGTTGATGGCGATGGACGTCTCGCTCTGCGGTCCGGGCTCATTGCTGACGTCGACGTTGCTGCCTACCGAGACCGAGTGCTTGCTGCCCGGGTCAGAAAGCGGGGTGAATCCGGATGCGGACACCGTCTGGAACTTCTGCCACCAGGTTGGCTTGCTGTAAGTCGAGGTCGCGTTGCCCGCATTCGCAGCGGACGGTAGCGCCAGGCCGAGGGCCAGTACCAGGCCAGCAGCCGACGCTGCCGCAGCCAGGGCTCGTAGCCGTGCCATTGCCAACTCCTCCTTGTGAAGACCGCGCTGTCTCATTACAGGCTTCATGCTCCCATGGACCGAGCGAGCCATGTGAGGCCACGCGGATTGTCGGCGGGTCCGGCTACCATGGACGGCGCGCCTTGCGGGCGGCGGATCCCGGTACCGCCGCCCGATCCTTCCTACCCAGACCAGGAGAAACAGAGCGCACAGTGGCAGAACGACTGGTGATCCGCGGTGCCCGCGAGCACAACCTCAAGGATGTCTCGCTCGACCTGCCCAGGGACGCCATGATCGTCTTCACGGGGCTGTCCGGGTCGGGTAAGTCGAGCCTGGCGTTCGACACGATCTTCGCCGAGGGCCAGCGCCGCTATGTCGAATCACTGTCCGCCTATGCCAGGCAATTCCTGGGCCAGATGGATAAGCCCGACGTGGACTTCATCGACGGGCTCTCCCCGGCCGTGTCGATCGACCAGAAGGCCGCCAGCCGCAACCCGCGGTCCACCGTCGGCACGGTCACCGAGGTCTACGACTACCTCCGCCTGTTGTTCGCCAGGATCGGCAAGCCGCATTGCCCGGTCTGCGGCAGGCCGATCGCGAGGCAGACGCCGCAGCAGATCGTAGACCGCGTGCTGGAGCTGGAGGAGGACACCAGGTTCCAGGTGCTGGCCCCCGTGGTCCGCGGCCGCAAGGGCGAGTACACCGAGATGCTGCGCGAGCTGCAGACCAAGGGCTACTCCCGGGCCCGGGTGGACGGCGTGACGATCCGGCTCGACGAGGTGGTCGGCGGGCCCGGCGGCCAGCTTCCCGCGCTGAAGAAGTACGAGAAGCACAACATCGAGGTCATCGTCGACCGCCTGGCGGTCAAGGAGTCGGCTAGGCGCAGGCTCACCGACTCGGTCGAGACGGCGCTCGGACTCAGCGGCGGTGTCGTGCTGCTTGACTTCGTCGATCTGCCGGAGTCGGATCCGAACCGGCAGCGGATGTACTCCGAGCACCTGGCCTGCCTGTACGACGACCTGTCATTCGAGGAGCTCGAGCCGAGGTCGTTCTCCTTCAACTCACCCTGGGGAGCCTGCCCGGACTGCACCGGGCTGGGCACCAGGATGGAGGTCGACCCCGAGCTCGTCGTGGCCGACACGGACCTGTCGCTGGCCGACGGCGCGATCGGGGTGTGGAGCGTCGGCCACGTCAGCGACTACTTCCTCCGGCTCATGGAGGCGCTCGGCCACGCGCTCGGCTTCAACGTCGACACACCGTGGGCGAAACTGCCCGGCAAGGCTCAGCGGGCGCTGCTGCATGGCTACGACCAGCAGGTCCATGTTCGGTACAAGAACAGGTACGGCAGGGAGCGCTCGTACTACACCAACTTCGAGGGCGCGATCAGCTACATCGAGCGCCGCCACGCCGAGGCCGAGAGCGACTCGAGCCGGGAGCGGTTCGCCGGGTACATGCGCCAGGTGCCCTGCCCGTCCTGCGCCGGCACCAGGCTGAAGCCGGTCACGCGCGCGGTGACGGTGGACGGCCGGTCGATCGCCGCCTACTGCGCGCTGCCCATCGGCGAGCTCGCCAAGCTGCTGCTCACGGTCGAGCTGTCGGACCGGGACCAGCAGATCGCCGGGCGGGTGCTCAAGGAGATCAACGCCAGGCTCGGCTTCCTGCTCGACGTCGGCCTCGACTACCTGACGCTGGACCGGGCATCGGCCACGCTGGCGGGCGGGGAGGCACAGCGGATCAGGCTCGCCACCCAGATCGGCTCGGGCCTGGTCGGCGTGCTGTACGTGCTCGACGAGCCATCGATCGGGCTGCACCAGCGGGATAACCACCGGCTGCTCGAGACGCTGCTGCGGCTGCGCGATCTCGGCAACACCCTGATCGTGGTCGAGCACGACGAGGACACGATCCGGGCGGCGGACTGGGTCGTGGACATCGGCCCGCGGGCAGGCGAGCATGGCGGCCAGATCGTCGTGTCCGGTCCCCTTGGTGAGCTGCTGTCCAGCAAGGAGTCGCTGACCGGCGCGTACCTGACCGGGCGGGAGTCGATTCCGGTGCCCGCCAGGCGGCGCAAGCCCGAGCTGGGCAAGGAGGTCGTCGTCAAGGGCGCTGCCGAGCACAACCTGCGCGGGGTGGACGTGGCGTTCCCGCTCGGCTGCCTGATCGCGGTCACCGGCGTGTCCGGCTCCGGCAAGTCCACGCTGGTGAACGACATCTTGTACGCGGCCCTGGCACGGGAGCTGCACGGGACCAGGATCGTGCCGGGCAAGCACGCCAAGGTCACCGGAATGCACCTGCTCGACAAGGTGGTGCACGTGGACCAGGGCCCGATCGGTCGGACGCCGCGGTCCAACCCTGCCACCTACACCGGCGTGTTCGACCACATGCGCAGGCTGTTCGCGCAGACGACGGAAGCCAAGATCCGGGGCTACCAGCCGGGCAGGTTCTCCTTCAACATCAAGGGCGGCCGGTGCGAGGCATGCGCCGGCGACGGGACGATCAAGATCGAGATGCAGTTCCTGCCCGACGTGTACGTGCCGTGCGAGGTCTGCCACGGCGCCCGGTACAACACCGACACCCTGCAAGTGCACTACAAGGGCAAGACCATCGCCGACGTGCTCGCCATGCCGATCGAGGAGGCCGCCCAGTTCTTCGAGCCGGTGCCGCCCATCCACCGGCACCTGAAGACGCTGGTGGACGTGGGCCTGGGCTACGTCAGGCTCGGCCAGCCGGCGCCCACGCTGTCGGGCGGGGAGGCGCAGCGGGTCAAGCTCTCCTCCGAGCTCCAGCGCCGCTCGACGGGCCGGACGATCTACGTCCTTGACGAGCCCACGACCGGCCTGCACTTCGACGACATCCGCAAGCTGCTCGGCGTGCTCGGCCGGCTGGTCGAGGGCGGCAACACGGTGATCGTCATCGAGCACAACCTGGATGTGATCAAGACTGCCGACTGGGTGGTCGACCTGGGCCCGGAGGGCGGCTCGCGCGGCGGCCTGGTCATCGCCACTGGTACTCCCGAGCAGATCGCGGGCGTGCCGGACAGTTTCACGGGCCAGTTCCTCGACAAGGTCCTGCACAGGTAGCACGTGGCCGTCGGCCTCAGTACGTCCACCCGACCGTCGCCGCGCGCTCTGCGGCCAGTTCGCCCCGGCAGGTGACCAGCCCGCCGGAGGGCACGAGCTTGAGTCCCGGGCCCGCTCGGTCGCCGTTGGCGACGGCCAGCGCGCGCCCGCCGGGGAGGACGACCCGCCAGGACCTCGGGACGACCCAGAGCGGCGAGCAATACCGGCCGTTGGGCGCATCCCGGTACTCGGCCACGATGTGCAGCTGGCCGACGAACGCGCCGCGCGCGGTCTGCGTCGGGTTCCCGGCGAAGATGACGCGCTGGCTGAAGGGTCCGGTGCGCGGGCTCAGCACGGCCACGCCCGTGACCGCGAACGTGAGCGTCCGCGTCACTGGCCGCCCAGCCCGGTCAATCCCGGTGAGCCGGAGTGGGCCCGTCAGCGTGCACGGCTGGCCCGAGACGTCCCTGACCAGCACCGTTCCGAACATGTTGCCCGCGCCGGCGACGCCGCCGGAGAAGCTGAGCGCCAGCTGGCCAGCCGTGCAGGCCGGCCCGGACCGGACCGCCAGGATCACGCTGACCTGGGTTCCCGGCCCGGCGTCCGGGATCCCGGCCGGCAACACCTGGAAGATCACAGAGCCGACCGACGACCGGGCGATGGCCTCGCCGTCGACATACAGCTCGAACCGAGAACGGCTCGCCACGGCGGCCGCGGAACGCATGCCCATGCCGATCAGGCCAGGCGTGCGCGGGCCCCGGTCGTGAGCGGTGAGGCTGGTCAGGGCGAACAGATCAGACTGCACCGGATCGGTCAGCACGGCCAAGCGATCGCCCGCCGCGACGACGGCGAGCGAGCACGTGGTGAACCAGATCGCCGCGGTCGCCGTCGGCTTCGCGCGGTAGCCGAACACCAAGGCCTGGGAGGATGGCAGCTCGCTGGCGGTCCGGTCGCAGGACCGCGTGTGCTTGGTCATTGGGCCGGCGCTATCGATCAGCGCGGCCAGCCCGGACGCGGCCTGGCCGCGCACCACGATTCGGCGCAGCGGCATGCCACGCTCCTTCGTCGCCTTCCCATCGGCGTACTGGCAGATCGCGGCGATGACGGGCTGGGCCGGGACCAGCGCGGCTGTCCTGCGAAACTGCGCGTTCGCCTGGGACATGCGCGGTGCCTGAGCCGGGCATGGTGCGGCCGTGCCATCCCGCTGGCCGACCCGGCTGACGGCGCATCCGCTGGCAGTGCCGACCGCAGCGGCGACTGCTAGAAGTGCTGCGAGGCGAAATCTCATGGCAGCCTCCCGAGAGAGCTTCCCCGGCTGCTGAGACGGCACCCGATGGCCTGAGGTTGCGATGGGAACGGCGAGCCGTGCGCTACCGCGTGCCGATCAGGCAGCCACAGGGTCCCGTGCGCAGATCGGGGCGATGCCTTCGGTCATGGGCTGGCGTCCAGCCTGCCGTAGGAGACGAGCGTCCGCAGCGCCGACAAGGTCACGATGCCGCGCCACTCCAGGAGGGCCGCCTCGCTTGGCGGCTCCCAGGTAATCGGCCAGCCGCCGTCCGGCTGTTGGTCGCGCTGCAGGCGGTTCAGGTGCGCCTCGATGACGTCGGCAGGGAACAGGGAACGCCACACGCTGTCCGCGGCGGGCGCGAAGTGCAGCGGAGATAGCCCGTATCCGTGATGATCGGGATCGGCGTGGAACATCGCCGCCGTTGCCAGCTTGTCGCGTACCCGCTTGGCCGCGGCTTCGGCCCGCTCGCGGTCGGGCTCGTGCTCGAGGAAGACGAGAACCTCGCTGAGCGCATGCGCGTCATCAGGCAGTTCCGGCCCGGCGAGCTGTCGCCAGCACCAGGACGCGGCCTGACTCACCCAGTCGTGCTCGACCTTGAGCTTGCGGAAGAGCCCGACGAGCCCGGCGGTCGGGTTCAGTCCAGGCTGGTAGGTCCAGTCCGTCCAGTGCGCGGCCCGTGGGTACCCCTCGATCACCGGGAAGGCCGGCGGCACGGCACCGCCGATGTCGGCTTCGGCGGCGACGGTGGCCAAGTACTCGCAGGCCCCAGCCAGTAGCGACGGGTCGGCGGTTCCCGCCGCTGCCAGTGCCTGCAGCGCTGCCTCGACGTCGATTGGCAGGCTCGCCGGACAGCGCTTGTCGGGCTCGAGGCCGTGGCCAAAGCCGCCATCCTCGTTGCGGTACCCGCGCAGCGCGTCGGCGACCCCTGTGGCGGGAGCCCCCTGGAAGCAGGTGGCGAACAGCCGGCGCTCGAGCAGCCGGCCCTGGCTGAAGATGAAATCCCGGCCTGATCTGAAGGTCTCGTTCATGCGGGCCACGTTACGAGGACGGGCTGACAGTCACGGGGATGGCGGGCGCTGACATTTCGCGACAACGCCGACCAGGGGCCCACTGGCGCGCCTAGGCTTCGGCCATGGTCCCGACCGTTCCGACCTGGATCGCCGCGATCGCAACGGCGGTACTGGCCGTGGGCGCGATTCTCGCGGCCATAGCCGCGCGCACGATCATGGTGGCTCAGTCACGTCAGCTCAAGGCGCAGCACGACGTCATCGCGCCGCTGGCCGAGGTCCTGCCGCTGCTGGCGAAAGCACTGCGGCAGTCCCTGGCGGAACGGCGCCGCGAGCAAGCATGCCATGTCTTCATCGAGCTGACGCGGAGCAACGACCACGGGCAGGCAGGCGCGAAACGGCCGTCGAGAGGAATCTCGCAGGCGCCCGCGTCGCCGAGTGTCACCGCAACGGTGCACAACGGGAGCAGGCAGCCCATCCACGATGTCTACGTGATATGGCAGCTCGGCACGGTGCGGATGGGCAAGCCGGACCGCGCCGCGCGGCTCATGCCGGACCAGCACCTGTGCTTCGAGCGCGCGCCAGAGGTGGCCGATGGCGTTTCGACGGGCGATGCGGCGACGTTGGCGGCGTTCCTCACCTTCCGGGACGCCGCGGGTGTCCGCTGGACGGTCCGCGAGGACGGCACACTTTCCGACATCTCCCCGGCCGCCCACGAGGAACAGGACGCACAGGACTGAGCTAGCCTGCCGCATGTGGAGATCGCCACCACCATCGGCCCGGCGATGGCCGAGCTGGACGACGTCACCGCGCCGACGCTGCTGCTCGTGCTGACCCACGGGGCCGGCGGCGGCGTTGGCAGCCGGGACCTGCTCGCGGCGCGGCAGGCCGGGCTCACCGCCGGCGGCGTGGTGGCCCGGGTCCTGCAGCCCTACCGGGTGGGCGGGGCCAGGGCGCCCGGATCGGTCAGCCGGCAGGACGCCGCCTGGCTGGAGATCATCGGCGCGCTGCGGCGCCGTTATCCGGGCGTGCCGCTGGTGCAGGGCGGCCGGAGCAACGGGGCCAGGCTGGCCTGCCGTACGGCCGGCGATGCTGGCGCGGCGGGCGTCGTCGCGCTAGCGTTCCCGCTGCACCCGCCCGGCAAGGCGGGGATCCCCGAGCGCTCCCGCGCGGCTGAGTTGCGCGGGGCGGGGGTGCCGGTCCTGGTGATCAACGGCGACCGCGACCCCTTCGGGGTGCCAGACCCCGCCGATGCGGATCGGCTGGTGGTGCTGGCGGGGGAGACTCACTCACTGTCCCGCCAGCCCGCGGCGATCACGGCGGCCGTTGCCGCCTGGCTGCCCGGCATCCTGGCCGATCGCGGCGCCGCACGGGCCAGGGCCGGCCGGACCTGCTGACGGTGCAGTCGGGCTCAGGCCGCCGGGGACGCCGGCATCGGCCGGGGCACCACGTCGGTGGGGCGGTGCGGGGCGATCACGTCGCCGTCGGGCAGCAGCTCGCCGGTGTCCTCGAACACCACGATGCCGTTGCAGAGCAGGCTCCAGCCCTGTTCGGGGTGGCTGATGATGGTCCGAGCCGCCTCACGGTCTGGTTCGCTCGCGCTCGGGCACGGCGGCGAGTGCGGGCACATGGTGGTGCCTCCTGATCAGTTGGGGGGTATCCGTGATCATCGCCATCTAATCTGCCAGGTCATCGCACAGGGCGGACATGGCACATCGGGATGGTTTTCGGGCGCCGGCTTTGTAGCTTCCTGACAGCTCTGGATAGCTATCAGCCGGGCTTCAGTTACTACCTGTGACAACGTCGGAACTACCCCCCGTGCATCCCGCGCGACCCGGATCAGTGCGATCTGGAGCCGGCGGGCTCCGGCCGCAGCCCGGAGCCGCCAGGCAGCGGTGGGATGCCGGTGAGCCGGTGCGTCTCGCGCAGCGTGAGCAACCGCTGCGCTTCCGCGTGCAGTGCATGCACGACCGGGGTGGCCATGGCCTTGCGCCGCAAGATCCGGTCGTCGTAGCCGAGCGGCCCGATCTCGGCGCGCATCGCGGCGAAGGCCGATCGCATGACGTCGGTAAGCGCGGTGTCGAGCCGCTTCGCCAGCGCGTGCCGCTCGGCCAGGGGGGCGCCAGCCGCCTGAGCGGACCTGTAGTCCTGCTCGGCGGACCGGGCCGCGGTGAGAAGGTCGTCGAAGGTGGCAGCGAGCGCGACGTCGGTCAGGTACCTGGCCTGCGCGTCCTCGCTCGGCTGCTTACGCCGTGCCGTCACGGCGGCCAGCTTAGTGCAGGACGGGCGCCGCTCAGCGCTGCGCCGCTGCCGGCGTGGCGGCGGCGCCGGTCAGGCGAGGCTGGCCAGCCATTGCCGGTGCAGGCCGGAGTACTCGCCGCCACGTGCCAGCAGCTCGTCGGGCGAGCCCTCCTCGGTGACCTCCCCGTGGTCGAGCACCACCACGCGGTCCGCGATCCGCACCGTGGACAGCCGGTGCGCGATGATCACGGCGGTTCGCCCGGCCATCATCGTCAGCAGCGCCTGCTGGACCACACGCTCGCTGGGCAGGTCAAGCAGCGACGTGGCCTCGTCGAGCAGGAGCACGCTGGGGCCGGCCAGGAACGCCCGCGCGAACGAGATGAGCTGCCGCTGGCCAGCCGACAGCCGCCCGCCTCGTTTGCCGACCTGGGCGTCGTACCCGTGGGGCAGCGCAACGATGAATTCGTGGGCACCCACGGCCTTGGCCGCAGCCTCGATCAGCTCGCGGGTAGCGCCCGGCAGCCCGAGTTCGATGTTCTCCGCGATCGTCGCGCTGAACAGGAAGTTCTCCTGAGTGATCAGGATCACCTCGCGTCGCAGATCGGCGTCGCGCAGATTCCGCAGGTCGACCTCGTCGAGCAGGACCTGGCCCTCGTCCGGATCGTAGAACCTGGCTAGCAGCCGGGCGACCGTGGTCTTGCCGGCGCCGGTCGCGCCGACCAGGGCGACCTTCTGGCCCGCCGCGATGGTGAGCTCGAGGTGCGGCAGGACGACGGCATCCCGGTAGCCGAAGCGCACTGACGCCAGGCGCAGCTCCCGGCCCGGGGTGGCGCCGGCCGGCCTGGCAGGCAGGTCGACGGGAACGGTGGGCTCGGGGACCGAGGGCGCCTCGTCCAGGACGCCCGAGAGCTTCTCCAGGCCGGCCGCCGCGGACTGGAAGCTGCTGTAGAACTGCGACACGTCCTGCAGCGGCTCGAAGAACCTGCGCAGGTAGAGCAGGAACGTCACGAGCACGCCGACCGACATGGCGTGGCCGATGACCCGTGCACCGCCGTAGAGCAGGACCGCGCCGATCGCGAGGTTGCCCACCAGGTTGACGCCGGGGAAGTAGATGGCCACCAGGCGCATGGAGCGCTTGGAGGCTTTCGCATAGCGCTCGTTCAGATCACCGAATATCTGGGCGTTCCGCGGCTCCCTGCGGAACGCCTGAACCGCCCGTATCCCGTTGAAGGTCTCGACGAAATGAACGATGACGAGGGCGATAGCCTCCCTGGTTCGCCGGTAGGCAACAGCCGATTCCCGGCGAAACCAGGCGCTGAGCCAGGTGAGCGGGATGAACCCGGCCATCACCGCCAGGGCGAGCGGCCAGTCCAGCAGGAGCATCCCGGTGCCCACGAAGACCAGCGAGAACGCCGCGCTGACCAGGGAGTCCAGGCCGTCATCGAACAGCTCGGAGATCGCGTCGACGTCGGACACTTGGCGCGAAATGACGCGGCCCGACGTGTAGCGCTCGTGGAAGGCCACGGACAGCCGCTGGAAGTGCGCGTACAGCCGGGTCCGCAGCTCGATCACGACCTGGCCGCCGATCGTGCCGATGGCCCGGATGTAGCCTGCGCTCGCGGCTGCCTGGACGCCTATCGCCACGCAGAACTCGGCCACAACGACAGCGATGGGCACCGGGTCGTGCGTGCGGATGAGGGCCGGGATCTTGTCGATGCCGACTCCCACCAGCCAGGGCCCCGCGAGCAAGGCCAGGTTGGCGGCGAGGATGAGCAGGCCGGTGGCGGTGACCATCGCTCGGTGCGGCCGGAGCAGGTCCGCGAGCAGCGCCCGGCTCCGCTTGCGCAGCAGCAGCGACATTCCCCTGGGGAGCTCGTCCACTTCCTCGGCCGCGATGCCGCGCCAGCTCAGGGCTGCCGGGGCGGGCTGGCCGGCGTGGGTGGCGGCGGCGGGCGCTGCGGCGGGCTGCTGGGTCATCGGCTCGCGCCCGCCTCGGCCGCAGGCTGTGCCCCGGCTGGCCCCTGCGCACCTGGGCCCGCGGTCATCAGGTACTGGTAGCGAGCGCAGGTGGCGAGCAGCTCGCGGTGAGTGCCGACGGCGATGATCTCGCCGCCGTCGAGCACCGCCACCCGGTCCGCCAGCTCAACAGTCGAGGGCCGGTGCGCGACCACCAGCGCGGTGGTCGAGGCGAGCACCTGGCCGAGGGCCGCGGTCACCTTGGCCTCGGTGTGCACGTCGAGCGCGGAAAGCGGGTCGTCGAGCAACAGCACGGCGGGAGCGGCCAGGATTGCCCTGGCCAGGGCGATCCGCTGGCGTTGACCGCCGGATAGGGTCATGCCCTGCTCGCCGATCCTGGTGTCCAGGCCCCAGGGCAGGTCGTCGACGAAGTTGGCCTGCGCCGCGGCAAGCGCCGCCCGCACGGCGGCCTCGGTCGCGTCGGGCGCACCGAGTGCCACGTTCTCCCTGACGCTCACCGAAAACAACGTGGGGTCCTCGAAGGCGCAGGCCACGGCCGAGCGCAGGACAGGCAATGACATCTGGGTGACGTCGGTTCCGTCGAGGCTGATCCGCCCTGCGGTGGCGTCGGCCAGCCGGACGATGAGATGCAGCAGGGTGGTCTTCCCCGAGCCCGTGGCGCCGACGAGGGCGAGCGTCTCGCCTGGTGCTAGCTCAAGGCACACGTCGCGCAGGATCGGCTGCGGCGCGTCGGGGAAGCGGAAGGCGACGTGCTCAAGCACCAGGCGGCCGGGCGCGGCTTCCTGGCGCGGCCGGGGGACCGGGCTGGCCTGGCCGACCCGCGCTGGCGGGCTGGTGATGGCCGGAGGAGTATCGAGGATCTCGTACACGCGCTGTGCGGCGGTGACGGCCTCCTGGCCCAGCGCGAGGATGTAGCCCATGGCCTCGATCGGCCAGACCAGCTGGAGCACCAAGGCGACGAAGGCAACCAGCCCACCCGTGGTGAGCGCGTGACGGCTGACGGCGAGCGCGCCGAGCAGCAGGATCAGCGCGATCGCGACGTTCGGCACCAGGTCGAGGCCCGCCCAGAAAGTGCCGCGCAACCGCGCCTTGCTCACCTGGGTGCCATAGACGTTCCGCGCGAGCGCCAGGTGGGCGACACCCGCCTGGGGTGCTCGCCCGAGCGCCTTGAGTACCCGGATCCCCGCCGCGGCCTCCTCGACGTTGGTCGCCAGGTCGTCCTGCTGGTCCTGGACCCGCCTGGACAGGACGCGGTAGCGGCGCTCGAACCGAAGGCACAGCGCGGTCACCGGCGCGAATACCCCAGCTGTGAGCAGGCCGAGGAGCGGGCTCAGCCGGATCAGCAGGGAGATGATGACGACGAAGCTGACCACGTTGACGACCATGAAGATGATGCCGAAGCCGGCGAACCGCCTGATCGCCGACAGGTCGGTGGTCGCCCGGGACAGCAGCTGGCCGGATTGCCAGGACTCGTGGAAGCCCGGCTCGAGCCGCTGCAGGTGCTGGTACAGATCGTCACGCATCGACTGCTCCAGCCCGGCCACCGCGCTCGCCTGCGTCCACCGCCTGAACATGTTGAGCGCGACCTCGATCATGCCAAGAGCCAGGGCTGCCGCGCCGATCACGAAGAGCAACCCGTAGCCGTGCCCGGCACCTGACCGCGCAGCGCTGGCGATCGGGCCGTCAATTGCCGCCTTGGTCAGCAACGGGATGGCGATCTCGGCGCCGGTCGCGATGAGGGCGGCGGCCAGCATCAGCACGAGCTGGCCGTAGTAGGGGCGCAGGTACTCTCTGGCGCGCCACAGGGCTGACCTGGGTGACTGCGCGGATCCCGGTGGGGGCTGAGATCCGCCGATTGTCATCAGCCGGATGGTAACCGCACAATCGTTCACTGTCACGTGGTTTTTCCGCCGCATGCGCGTGGCGTGGGCGCCATTCGCCGGATTGGCCGCCGCCTGGCTGGTCGGCCTCCCGCACCTGCCGCCGGTCCGCGATGATGATCCCTGGGCGGCGGTGCCGCACCGCAAGGTGGCCGAAGCCCGCGACGGGAGAGGGGTTGGTCGGGGTGGCCTTCGAGGTCAGCAGGGTCCGCGCCTGCTATCCGGCACTGGCAGACGGCTACGCCTACCTGGATGGCGCCGCGGGCACCCAGCTGCCCGCGACGGTAATCGACGCGATCGGCGATGCGTACATGGCGGGACTGGGAAACGCAGGAGGGGCGTTCCCGGCGAGCCAGCGGGCTGACGCCATCACCGGCGCGTGCCGTGCCGCGGTGGCCGACCTGACCGGCGGCCAGCCCGCGGGCGTCATCCTCGGGCCGAACATGACGACGCTCACGTACCGGCTCGCCGCCGCGCTCGCCGCTACCTGGCGGCCCGGCGACGAGGTAGTGGTGTCGCGGCTCGACCACGACGCGAACGTGCGCCCGTGGGTTCAGGCGGCGGCCAGGCGCAGCGTGGTCGTCCGCTGGGCCGAGGTGGATCCGGCCACGGGCGAGCTTCCGCACGAGCAGTACGCGAACTTGCTGTCCGATCGCACCAGGCTGGTCGCGGTCACCGCGGCCAGCAACGCCATCGGGACCAGGCCGGACGTCCCGGCCATCACCGCGATGGCGCGCGCCGCCGGGGCGCTGAGCTATGTCGACGGCGTGCACGCCACCGCGCACGGCCCGGTCGACGTGCGCGCCCTGGGCGCCGACTTCTACGCGACCAGCGCTTACAAATGGGCGGGGCCGCATGTGGGCGCCGTCATCGCGGACCCGGCCCTGCTCGAGTCGCTGCGACCGGACAAGCTGGCCTCATCACCCAGTTCGGTGCCCGAGCGGTTCGAGCAGGGCACGCCGGCCTTCGCTGACCTTGCCGGGGTGACCGCGGCGGTCGATCACCTGGCCGGCCTCGATGACGCGGCCGGCGTGGCCGAAGCGAGGCGGGACCGCGTCCTCGCCTCGATGGCCGCGGCCGAGCGGCATGAGCTGGCTTTGTTCGCCAGGCTGCTCGACGGGCTCGAGGGCATGAGCCAGGTGACGACCTACGGCAAGGCGGCCAGGCGGACGGCGACGGCCTACTTCACGGTCGCCGGCCTGACGCCGCGGCAGGTCGCTGAGCACCTGGCGGCTCGCAAGATCAACGTCTGGAACGGCCACAACTACGCCTGGGAGCTCACCGGCGCGCTCGGCATCCGCGACGCGGGCAGCGCGGTCCGGGCGGGCCTGGTGCACTACAACGCCGAGCTGGATGTCGAGCGGCTGTTGGAGGCCGTGGCCGAGCTGGCCTAGCATCCGTAGTGCCTGCTCAGCTTGCGTCTGCGAGGACGAAGGCGCGTCGCGCAAACCACCGCGCGGTCAGCTCAGGTTGTACCGGTAGAGCCGGGACTCCCGCTGTTCGAAGCCGACCCGCTCGTACAGTCGCCCTGCGGCTACCCGGGACGGGCGCGTCGTCAGGTCCACCGTCCGTGCCCCCGATTCCCGCGCCAGCCTGAGCGCCTCGACAGTAAGGGCCTCGGCCACGCGCAATGGTTTGCCCCTGGCGGCTTCGTCAACGACCACGTCCTCGATCCAGGCCCTGACCCCGGTCGGGATGGGGAAGGTGACCAGCGTCAGGCTGCCGACGATCTTCCCCTCCACGCGGGCAACCAGCAGCGTGCTGGCGGGCGCGGCGACGATGGCCGCGAGGGCGGTCGCGTCGAGTGGCTCAGCGGAGCTTGACAGCTGCGGCAGCAGCCTGCCGAAGGCCTCCACCACGTCGTCGGTGACCTCTTGCAGGACCTCGATGTCCACATTCACCTGCGGCAATCTACACCGCCTGGCTCGCACCCGCCGGGTCGCGCTGGCACCTGCGGCGGCCGACAGCTATAAAGAGGTCCATGTGGGGAAGGGCGCTGGTGCTAGGCGGCGGGGGAGTGACCGGGATCGCCTGGGAACTGGGCATGCTGGCCGGTCTGGCCGACCACGGCGCGGACTTGACCGGCGCGGACCTGGTGGTCGGGACGTCCGCGGGTTCGGTCGTCGGGGTGGACGTGCGGTCCGGTGTGCCGCTGGCCGACCTTTACGAGCGGCAACTGGCGCCGCCGACCGGGGAGATCGCGGCCAGGATGGGGCCGATGCTCGTGGCGCGGTACGGCCTGGCTGTGGCCTTCACCCGCGATCCGGCACGGGCCCGCAGGCGGCTCGGCGCGGTGGCGCTGCGCGCGCGGACCGGCGCCGAGCAGGCCAGGCGGAAGGTGATCGCGGCGCGGCTGCCTGTCGATCAGTGGCCCGCTGGCGCGCTGCTGATTACCGCGGTTGAGGTGTCGAGCGGCGCGTTCGTGGCGTTCCAGGCCGCAAGCGGGGTGTCGCTCGTCGATGCGGTCGGGGCGAGCTGCGCTGTCCCCGGGATCTGGCCGCCGGTGAGCATCGACGGCCTGCGCTACATGGACGGCGGCATGCGCTCTGCCGCGAACGCCGACGTTGCCAGCGGGTATCGCCAGGTCGTCGTGCTGGCGCCGCTAACCAGGGGATTCGGGCCGATCGCAGGCGCACACAGCCAGATCATGCAGCTTGCCGCCGAAGGCAGCTCCGTAGTGCTGATCGAACCTGACCGGCAAGCGCTTGAGGCGATCGG